>Ga0308169_10001058_pt1 | contig 34479 bp, 38 predicted proteins | sample PhyBR1_2_FD_202139 | JGI IMG/M metagenome (GOLD analysis project Ga0308169, IMG submission 202139) | Phyllosphere microbial communities from UC Gill Tract Community Farm, Albany, California, United States - DLSLSB.R1 | ecosystem: Host-associated > Plants > Phyllosphere > Unclassified | place...
CGCTGCCGCACTGGCATTTACCGCTGGGGTCACCCAGATACCCACAGGGGCACGGATTCATCGCCGCCACCAATTGGAACCGCGCAGGAAAACGAATCTTGTCCCGCGCCCGCGCAATCACGATCTCACCGCTCTCCAAGGGTTCGCGCAAGACCTCCAGCACCTTCCTGTCGAACTCCGGCATTAGATTGCTAGGCTACACTGTGGACTATGGAGGTACCCATGAAGCTGCTTTGGCCTGCTCGAATTTCCGGAAGCGCTCTACAGCAGTCGCTTAGTGAAGTACGGCTGCCTGACGCCGCTCATCATTTCCGATCAAAAAAAATTTCCCCCCTGTCGCAGATACCCCTGATGGCCGACGACTCGGGCGTCATCATCAGAGAAGCGCATTATTTCCTTCAGGAAAAATTGTTTTATTCAAAGGCATATCGTACCGATAAAACTGTCAAGACTTATGCGGAATGCTTGGCTACCTGGTTTGATTACGCTGAAGAAAGTAATTTTGACTGGCGGGCTGCGACTCCAAGAAGCATTTTACGATATAGGAATTCATTAAAAAATACTATTAGTGAGAAGACGAATGGTTTGCTCGCGGTGAGCACAATTAATCTTAGGTTGGTGGTTGTTTCAGAATTTTACTTTTTTTATTGGGAGAGACTTTCTTTCCAGTCATCGTTAAATGCTAAGGTTTATCACGATAGTTTGAAGGAGTTGTCAAAATTAAAGCTGCGCCTTAGAGGCGGTGTAAAAAGAAAGAGAAGTATTCCTGTCACCGCTTGCAACGCATTAGTCGCTAATTTGGAAGGTGTGCACAAGCTAATATTTATATGGTCAATAGCGACGGGGTTACGCATTGGAGCGTTGCTAAGCCTCAAGGTGGTGGATTTTGATCAGCTATGTAGTGAATTCTCTGATCGGTTTGTTTCTGTGCTTTCTAAAGGGGGAAAGGTAGCTCAAGCATATGTCCCGTTATCAATCATTGAGAGAACAGCCAGATACGTGGAAATCGATAGGGTCTTAAGTCTTGGGCAAGGAATTAAACTTCACGTTCTGCCGGAAGAGCTTTTCTTGAATCGTGCGGGAGAAGCAGTCTCCTATAGTTGCTATTACTCTGCGTTTAAGCGAGCGTGCTCTGCGATAAATATCAATATCAATCCCCATCAGGCGCGAAATACATTTGCGACTGTGGTGGAGAGGAAGATAGCGACATCTCCATCATGCAAGGATCTGGACTCAATAAAGGTTATGCAAGGATTTCTGAATCACGCTTCTTCAGAAACTACGGAAGATTACCTTGACTCAATAGTTTCCACTAATAGCGATGTGCTTGCGCTCCTCGAAGAGCTGGCTAGCGAAGTTGTGAGGGGCGCATGAACAGCATGCTTATAGCTAAGTTTTACGATCCGGAGCGAAAGCGTTGGGAGATCTACAGCTTTGCTATGGAAGGGCTGGACAACAAGATTGCGAAAGACATTAGCGGCGCATTTATAGAGCTAACAGGGCACTATCATCCTAGAAGCAGGAGGCAGGCTTGGAGGTCGACAAAGCTACTTTGCGCTAGCATTATCGAGCGGAGTCTATCGCTGGATGACGGCTGTAATGATGTGCTTGCGGGGTTTGCTAAGTTTCTGGCAAGTGGTAGCAGGCTAAAGAAAACCAATGGATCACATTATAACTTTTGCCGCCGGCTGATTTGTTGGCTTTCAGAAACTAGTGAATCTGTTTTTTGGGTGCGTCAAATAATTCAGGTATTCGACTTTGCCCGTGAGCGTAACAATAATCGAGATAATGACATTTCGATTGATGAGTTGCAGAAGATAGTCGCAGTCTGCAAGAAGGAGGTTGCGGGTATAAGGCGGGATTTTGCGGTTAGCCGTGCTATCGAGAAAGGTGAGTCTGTATCGCACCCTGAATTGACTGTGGAAGATGTTGAAGTTATATCGTTTCTTATTAGCGCAGCGAGAGAGAATGTCTGGAGTCGAGAAGAGATACGAGCAAAAATTGGTAGAGCCATAAATAGCATCAGTCTACGCGAGTTTCGACGTTTTCGAGAGTTGACTTATAGAGCGGCACTGCCGCTATATATTTTACTTTTGGTAGAGCTAGCTGCAAATCCAGTTGCGATTATGGAGATGAAAATAGACTGTTGTGAGGATGATCCTGTGGACGAGACTAGATTCTTTATTCGATGGACTAAGGGGAGGTCAGGCAGGGAACAGCAACTCTCCTTCTCCAAAGCAGGAAAATACTCGGTCCTAAGCTTGGTTGAATTAATACGCTCTTTAACCGAGCCTTGTAGAGGTCTGGCTCAATTCGGTGATGAGCGCATTTTGTTTTTGACACGTACAGGTCATGTCGCAAGACGATTCTGTGTGCAGTCGCTCCATGATTATCTTTCTGACTTCAGGGAGCAATATGGCTTTTCGTATTTTACGTTCAGTGATTTAAGGAAGGCAGTTTCAAATTTAATTAAAGTTAAAAAGACAGCAGAACATGCCAGAAAACACTTGCAGCATAAGAATTTATCGACCACAAAAAGATTTTATTTGAATGGCAGGCAAACACAGCAGGATAGTTATGAAAAAATAGCCGTTTATCAGGGAGAATTGATTACTGCAGCGCTTGTTAGCGAGACTGAGGGTCAAGAAGAATACTCAACTCTTTTTGGGTTCTCATGCGTTGACGCGAAAGAGGGGAAAGCTCCCAGCTCAGTCAAAGGGACGGAATGTCTCGAATTTCTTTCGTGCGCAACTTGTCCGAATGCTCTAGTAGTTGTGGACGATCCGAAATTTGTTGCTAGGATAATAAAAACCCAGTTGTCACTTGAGAGGATGGAGCGAGAAAGCCAGCTTTCTGCCGATAAAGTCATGCGCTTTGAAGCTGTGTTTCGTCCAGTACTTTCTATCATTTCAGAACAAATAATTCCGCGCATTTCGCGTGCGATACTTGAACGCGCAAAGCAGATTATGGATCAGACTCCAGAATTGCCGATGGTGTACTGAATTGGGAAAAATTAATACGTTATCTCATCAGCATCCTACTGTTACTGAAGGACTGGCAAAATATGGACTCAAGTTTGATGATGATGTTTGGGTGTTTGCAAACCCAAGTCGCGACTCAACCGCTGACAGACCGACGCGATTCAACTGGCCCGATTTGCTAACGGCGCCTTATATGCTTTCTCCACATTACGCACGACTTCTAAAATTAGTGATCGCATGTCTGCTTTCCGGTCTGGCAGGTGTTACGTATTCACCAGCGACGGCAAAGGTGAAACTTCAATCTATACGAAGGTTCTTCTTCTGCGCATTCCAGAGAGGTTTTCCAGCGCTAGCTACGATGACGGCTTTGCAAGCGCAGAAAATAGTAGGTGAGCTATTTCTGTCCAGCGGTGAAGCGATAATTTGTAAAAAAACGGCAGAACAGTATATGTTCATTATAAATCAAGTTCATCGTTTGTCACTCTTTACGGGTGATGGATTTGACTCTGAGCCTTTTCCAAGAAAAGTTCGCAAGAAAGCTTCTTTTGCTTGTCAAGATTTGAGAGCTTGGGATGCTCCGCCTAATCCTGCTTCATTCTATTTGCTCAGGAAAGCTATGAATTTTATTGACTGCTTTTCTGAAAGTGTTATACGGATATATGAGAAGTATATTGATGCAGTTAACCATATGAAATACAAAGGGGTGATAAGCAGAGGTGCCGTAGCGAGGTATGCTGATAAAGCCATTTTAGATGAAGCCTTTGACTGTGGTGCTGGAGCAGATCAGTTCATGCATACCCTGAAAGCCAGTCGACAGCAGGATGTAGCGATACTCTTGGGGCACATTCAGACAGCTTGTTTCATTGTGATCACGTTTACAACCGCCCCGCGCATGAGCGAAGTACGGCGTGCTAAAGTTGGCAGTATAAATAAGAGGAAGCACTATACTGGGAAAGAATACTACTATTATAGTGCGGCTAGATCGAAGAAGAGATACTCGGCAGATCTTGAGAAAAGTGATGGAGATCAAGGCGAGGACGCCCCGTGGGTGCTATCAAGCGCAGCCGTAACGGCTTATCAAACGTTAATTCGATTGTCTTCGCCTGCTCGATTGAGCAGTGGTTTGGACAATCTATGGTTGGTTTCACCTGGGGATAGCCTATGGCCATTCTTCTCGAGCGCCGGTTTCAGCGTTCTTAGTGGTTGTTCACTCAATCTCAGATTGAATAAGTTCGCTAAGTTTATTGGGTTGAGTGAAGCTACTGGCTGGGATGGAAGTTTACATTCGCATATGGGAAGGAAACTGTTCGCTCGATTTGTCGCGATGCGAGATCGATCTGCTTTAGGTGATCTAGCGGTGCAGTACTCCCATACTTCGGCTTATAGCGTCGATATTAGTTATGCCAAACCTGGCGCAGAATTTCGTCGGTTGGTAAAAGATGAGCTTGCGCAGGAAATGGAAGTGGCGATGCTTGATCTTGTAGGGGTTGAAAGCAACATGATTTACACCACCAAGGGTGGAGATCTCAAATCCAAGTCGATCGTGAGGTTTGCGGGTGAGATTAGAAGTACTAAAGACGTTTTGTTGTTGCTAGGGCGTGGAGTGAAATTGATTCCTTGCCAATGGGGTGCCTGTAACTATAAGCAGGAGTTCAGCGCTTGCGAGGGGAGTAAGGAGGAACCCAATCCCGAGAAAAAAACTCCTGAAGTTTGTGGTCGTTGCTCAAATTTCTTGGCAACTCCCAAACACGAGATTTGGTGGCAACAGTATCGTGACGATAGTCTGAAATGGTTGTCTTTATCAGGGCTGCCAGATCAGACGCGTCATGTCTTAAGTGTGAGACTGCAGCAGGCTGAACAAATTTTGAGCGTCATTGCGAGCGGAAGGGATTAGCATGCGAAAAGGTAGCCGCGAGTTAATATTAAAGTCTTTTGAGGCGCTCAAAGCTGAAGGTGGTATAACCATCACTGGGTTGGCCCGATCTGTGAATTTATGTCGATCATCCTTTTATAAGTATTATCCTGATATTGTAGCGCTGATAAAACTTCATAATTCCGGTGCTGACGTACAGCCTAAAAAGCAGCAGGAGCTGAAAGCCCACCTGCTAAGGGCTCAACTTACTCATCAAAAAGAGCTTGTTTCAGCTCTGACTAAGGCATGCTCCGAACTGCTTGTTGAGCTGGAGGATGTGCGGCGAGATTGCGCGGATGAGGTTAGATCCAAAGACTTAATGATAAATTTCCTTGAGCAACAATTGGCAGAATCGAAAATCAAGAGGTTGAAGTCGGTAAAATGAAGTTGGGATAATATGGGGGCTTTGGCTAGAACGCCATGACGCGATGTCTGCGGATCTCAAGGCGCAGACAGACTGGGTATCTCTAGCGGCAGGTGCGCTACGCCTCACCCAAGGCAAGACCCTGGCAATAATGCAGGTATGAGGCGGCTTGCAGTCGTTCAATGTGGTCAGTCAGCTGCGTGTGCATGGGCGCTGGATGTGGATGTTCACCGTTCCGAACCAGTCCTCTGTACGCAAGGCTTATCTGGAGTTCGATAACGTTGGGCGCATGAAGCTTTCGCCGTACAATGATCGCGTGGTGGATGTCATGGAGGACATGGTATGGCTCACCATCATGCTGCGTGACCGCCAGGAATCACTAGTGGACCGCTATTCGGAGCGCAAGGAAAACTTCGAGCACATATCTGCTCGGGTGAACCAGCGATCAATCTGAAGCCATGCCCGGAATGTCCGCAATGGGTGGATAGCAGTTTCATACAACATGAGCGGCATTCTCAGCTGTGCTACAGCCGCAGTAGGTAGATAGTGGCGCCTGTGATCTCATACCATCCACCATCCACCATCCACCATCCACCATCCACCATCCACCATCCACCATCCACCATCCACCATCCACCATCCACCATCCACCATCCACCATCCACCATCCACCATCCACCATCCACCATCCACCGACGCATATCACGTGGCTCAAATTCGTCATGGCGCTCACCAAGGTGCGGATTCGTCAGCAGTGAGGAAGGCGAGGCGGTGAGCTAATGCACCGTGCGCGCAACAACCGGGCGATTTACTAGAACCAAAAATTTATGCAGCCACGCCAGATCCTAAGCCGCCTAGCTGGTCCATTGCAGCTCCGTCAGCGTGATACCAGCGATGGGGTACCGGTCTCTAGACGCCCGGCCTATGCTTGGACCGCCTGATGATCGATCACACGACCAGCATCGACATTGGGCAGCGCTTCACGGGTGAGCCGACCCAGTTCTTCTTTTTGGTCAAGCCGGGCGGACAAGGCTTGTTTCACGATCCAGTTTTTCAAAAGCTCCAAGCACTCGGCGATTTCATCGACGCGTTCGGCCAGCTCGAGCGGGAAGTGCGCAGTGACAGAACGGTCTTTTGCAGGAGTGGCCACAATTATTTCCCCACCTATTTTTATCTGCTTGAAGCGCTTTAAATCGAGGTCAGTCAATCTGATTGTATACGAACCAAAGGTCATCACATAAATCGACTTTAGATAACGACTGAATAAATTCTGTTACCGTTGATAAAATACGCTAGATAAATTTTCTTATTCGGCAAAATCAGTGGTTTAGGGTTTTTCCATTACAGTTGAGGTTTAGCTTTATCAGGAAGAAATGAGGGAGAAGAACCTATTTTCTCTGATCAATACGCAGGGTGGTGCAGCGATCTGGCGCAGCGGCAGGCTTGTGGCGAAGACACGGAGACTAGGCTTTGTACGAAATCCCTTGAAATATCGATTCCGGTAGAATCCGCCGCCATTAACGCTAGGAGGCCACGATGGCAAAGCGGTATGAACTCCCCGATGCAGCCTGGGATCTGGTTGCCGATCTCTTCACTGAGTCCCGCCGCAGCGGGCGCCCGCGTGCTGATGACCGCCTGATGCTCAACGGCGTCCTCTGGGTGCTCTGTTCGGGGGCAGCCTGGCGGGACATGCCGGAGCGTTTCGGCCCTTGGTCAACGGTGTATCAACGGTTTCGCGACTGGCGTAATTGTGGCGCTTTCGATCAGATGCTCAAACGCCTTCATATCCGATTGAACGAGCAAGGCTTGATCGATCTGGAAACCTGGATGATCGACTCCACTGCTGCTCGCGCCACCCGGGCCTCATCAGGCGCCGGAAAAAAAGGGGGCCTGAAGAGCCGCATGACCATGCGCTCGGTCGCAGCCGGGGCGGCCTGACGACCAAGATTCACATGCTGTGCGACGCCAATGGCGTGCCTCTGCGTTTCCTGCTTTCCGGCGGCCAGGCCAGCGACATTACCTATGCCCAACCTCTGCTGGATGAGGCCTACATTCCCAGCCTGCGCGGTCGTCCCCGCAAACGCTGCCGATGGTTGCTGGCCGACAAGGGTTATGACGCTGAAGCTCTGCGTCGCTACTGTGATCGTTATCGGATGCAACCGGTGATTCCGTTGCGCGACATGAAACGTAAACCCAAGCCGGGCTTACCCAGATTGTTTGACCGGCCAAAATACCGCCAGCGCAACATCATTGAGCGCATGTTCGGCTGGCTGAAAGAGAATCGCCGCATCGTGACTCGCTTCGACAAGCTCGCAACAAGTTTTGCGGCGATGGTCTCATTGGCCTGTGCAATGCGGTGTTTGCGACAATACTTTTCGTACAGAGCCTAGATATAGCTGCGGTTATGGATTTGCTAAGCGCATGGATGGGTACGATTTACGTATGTTTGAAGATTTTCTGAGTCCAAAAGGCACCGATAATCGATATCTCGGGCTCCTTCGACGCTTCGCAAGGCTGGGCTTGATGCTTATAGAACCAGTGCGGACAGCCATCCGATCGAACCGCAAACCAAGACGACCAGCCAAGGTGGGGCCTTCCAGAACATTAGGGCAACAAAAGCCATCAGCGCCAATCCGAAGTCTGTGGGTTTTAATATGGCACTTGTCCAGACCGGGTTGTACAAAGCCGCCAAAAGTAGTCCGAGCACTCCCGCGTTGACGCCTACAAGCGCGGCCTGGATGCGAACGCTACTTTTCAGTCGTTCCCAGAATGGCAAAACGCCGAGTATGAGAAGGAATGAAGGCGCGAAAATAGCGATGAGGCATATTGATGCGCCTGTCCAACCTGAGGGCTGGACGTTCATAGACGCACCGAGAAATGCTGCAAAGGTAAAAAGCGGACCAGGTACCGCCTGCGCTACGCCATATCCTGCCAGGAACGCATCGTTGGCTACCCAGCCGTTGGGTACCGTTGCCGCCTGCAGCAACGGCAAAACCACGTGCCCGCCGCCAAATACCAATGAGCCAGCCCGGTAAAAGTCGTTCGACATGGCGAGTGTTTGGGAGGGCAAGGCCTGCAGTAGTAATGGAAGGCCTGCCAATAGGCTGAAAAACAAAGCCAATGAAACCACACCCACTTTCCGGCTGATTGCGATCGGTAGCGATTCTGTAACTAGGCCTTGAACAGGTTTCAAAAACACCAAACCGATTCCAGCCGCACAGACCATCACACCAAGCTGTCCTGTTGCGTTGGGCAACCAAAGCGCCGCGCATGCCGAAAAAGCGGCAATGGTTACGCGGGGCACGTCGGTGCAAAGATTGCGGGCCATACCCCAGACTGCTTGAGCAACGACCGCAACTGCGACGATTTTGAGTCCGCTCAATAGGCCGCTTGGGAAAGTGGTTCCCCACGTGGCCATGCCCTGAGCAAATAAAGCCAGGATGATAGCTGATGGCAATGTGAAACCGGCCCACGCAGCAATGGCACCTGACAAACCGGCACGCGATAGCCCCAACCCTATGCCAACTTGACTGCTCGCAGGTCCTGGAAGAAATTGGCAAAGCGCGACCAGGTCGGCATAGCTGCGATCGCTAAGCCATTGCCGTCGAACAACAAACTCCTCGCGAAAGTACCCTAAATGCGCAATCGGGCCTCCGAAAGACGTAAGTCCCAAGCGTAAGAACACTAGAAACACTGACCAGGCGGAATCAGGTCTTATCGCTTTAGTGCCGTTTTCTGCTGACAATACTCAAGCTCCACTGTAGCTGATGCCATTGGATTACTGAAATCCACCCACTCGGATTTGGAGCAAGCTCAGCACTCAACATTGGGATCGAGATGAGCCCTATCTGGCAAAATGTTTGTCTAGATAGAACGCTGGTTCACCCGTTTGGAAAGGGCCTCGGCGTCTTCCTTGCGTTCCGAATAGCGGTCTACCAGGTAACTCTCTCGACCTCGTACCAACAACGTGAATTTCACCAATTCCTCCATCACGTCCACTACCCGATCGTAGTAGGCAGACGGCTTCATGCGCCCGGCTTCGTCAAATTCAAGGAAGGCTTTGGGTACCGAGGATTGATTCGGGATCGTGACCATACGCATCCAGCGGCCCAGGATACGAAGCTGATTGACCGTATTGAATGACTGGGATCCACCACATACCTGCATCACAGCCAACGTCTTGCCTTGCGAGGGTCGTACTGCGCCCAACGCCAAAGGTATCCAATCGATCTGCGCCTTGAACACGGCCGACATCGACCCATGCCGTTCCGGCGAACACCACACCTGACCCTCGGACCACAGCACCAGGTCACGCAGTTCCTGGACTTTTGGATGTTCCACCGGTGCATCATCAGGTAACGGCAGACCTGAAGGGTCGAAGATGGCCGTCTCTGCGCCCATGAGGTTCAGGAGTTGCGCTGCCTCTTGGGTCAGCAACCGACTGAACGAGCGCTCACGGGTGGATCCATAGAGCAACAGGATGCGAGGCTTGTGGTCGGGCTGCATATCCTGGGCAAGCTTCTCAGGCGTAGGCACATCGAGCAGGGCTAGGTCCAGGCTGGGAAAGTCTTCCGGATATTCGGATGTAGGCTCGATCATTACAGCGCTCCAATCCTGTCCAACGCATGCTTGAGCTCTGTTGAACTGAGCGCATCCAAATCCAAAGCAAAGAAGGCCGTAAATCGGTTCCGGATAGTTGTCACGGTGGCATCAAAGGCTGCCTGCTTCTCCTCGTCGCGGCCAATGACATCCGAGGGGTCAGACAGCCCCCAATGACTCTTGATAGCTGAGCCAAAATAGACGGGGCAGGGCTCGCCTCCAGCCTTGTCACAGACGGTGATCACAACGTCAGGGGGATTATCCTGGAAGCTCTCCGAGCCCTTGCTATGTAGTCCTGACGTATCGATGCCGAGCGCTTGGAGGGTACTGACCGCCTGTGCATTGAGTCGTCCGCTCGGAAAGCTGCCGGAGCTTACTGCTGTGACGCCTTCAGGGGCCAAATGGTTGAACAGCGCTTCAGAAAGCACGCTTCGACAGCTATTGGCGGTACACATGAAAAGGATTTTCATCGGTGGCTCCTAGGCTTGGATGCTGAGCCGCAGGGCGAGTGCGGCCAGGGTAATAAGCAGAACAGGGATGGTCAGCAGGCTGCCAACCTTGAAGTAGTATCCCCACGTGATGCGGATGTGTTTTTGAGCCAGTACGTGGAGCCACAGCAACGTGGCCAGGCTACCGATCGGAGTGATCTTGGGGCCCAAGTCGCAGCCGATGATGTTGGCGTACACCATGGCCTGATGGACCACGCCTGTGGCCTGACTGGCCTGAATTGATAGGGCACCGATAAGCACGCTGGGCATGTTGTTCATAACAGACGACAGCAATGCAGCCATCACGCCGGTACCCATAGTTGCGGTCCACAGGCCCTGTTCAGCGAAGACATTAAGCAGAGACGTGAGAGCGTCCGTGAGCCCTGCGTTGCGCAGCCCATAGACCACCAGGTACATCCCTAGCGAAAACACCACAACCTGCCACGGTGCATTTTTGATAACCGTACGGGTAGAAATAACGCAGCCTTTGCCGGCGATCACCAGAAGGATGAGTGCGCAGCTGGCTGCTACTGCACTGATAGGTACCCCCAACGGCTCTAGTGCAAACAGACCGACAAGCAGCAGCGCCAAGACCCACCAGCCTGCGACAAAGGTAGCCTTGTCACGGATAACAGTCCCAGGCGCATGAAGCTGCTGTGGATCATAGGTAGTGGGTATGTCGCGCCGATAGCACAGCCAGAGCATGAACAAGGTCGCCACTACGCTGATCACGTTCACAGGCCACATGACCGCGGCATATTCAGCAAAGCCAATCTGGAAGAAATCAGCCGACACGATATTGACCAGGTTGGACACCACCATGGGCAGGCTCGCGGTATCAGCGATGAAGCCTGCAGCCATGACAAAGGCCAGAGTAGACGCCGGGCTAAAGCGCAAGGCTGTGAGCATGGCAATGACGATGGGGGTCAGGATCAACGCGGCGCCATCGTTTGCAAACAAAGCTGAAACAGCGGCGCCCAGCAGGATCATCAGGATGAACAACCGGATGCCCTTGCCTTGGCCCAACCGTGCCATGTGCAAGGCAGCCCACTCGAAGAATCCGGCCTCATCCAGTAACAGGCTAATGATGATGACGGCGATAAAAGTGGCAGTTGCATTCCACACGATGGCCCATACCGTAGGTACGTCGCCTAGACCAACCACACCCGTAAGCAAAGCCAGTACTGCGCCGGCAGCGGCGCTCCAGCCTACGCCCAATCCCTTCGGCTGCCAGATGACCAACGCAAGTGTCAGAACGAATATTGTGATTGCAGCAACCATATGGACACTCTCCAGCAAAATCAGCAGCACGCGGCCTGGCGGAGCGGACGATCTTCCATTAATGCAAGACGGCTCGCGTCTTGATCGATCCAGGACTGATTAGCACTGCGTGTTATCTGGAGCACATGCAAAACCCATTCGGGCAACTGTGGATGCAAGCGGTAATAAATCCACTGCCCCTGACGGCGGTCCGCTAATAACCCGCAATTACGAAGTTGGGCTAAATGCCGAGAGATTTTCGGCTGACTATCATCCAGCGCCCAAATCAGCTCGCAGACACAGAGCTCGTCTTGGCCAGCGAGCATGAGCATGATGCGTGTGCGCGTTTCGTCGCCAAGACATTTGAAGACGGTCGCCGGTAACAGATCCATGAGCATTCCTAGATATGCATGTATTCGAATATTCGAATATACACATTTTGTTCCTACTCCGCACGGTCCAGAAACGATTCTTTTTTTCCTGCCTGTCAATACTGAAATTGCAAATTAGGTTGATTTATGACTTTCGAGGCATGCGCAGGCTTTTGGCCTATTACTGGTGATAAAATACGTTGTTCCCATTGGGACGTGCGGTGGTAGGGCATAGCATATCGATCATCTGCATTCGGCTGCTATAGATGACCTAAACGGTTTTAGATCGATTGGCAAGGGAAGAATGCAGCCTTGATTGCGCACAAAGCTGGCGGTTTCGGACTTGGAATCGGCGAAAAAGGTACGGCGTTTCTTGGTCATCAGACACCTCTCTGTGGCGACCATTTTCGCCTAAAAACGTGTCCGGGGTTAGTAAACCACTACAGAGTAACAGGCGAGGTGTGTCGTACTTCGGAGAGTTTCCATCGCATAGAATGCCTGCATCATAGGCATCGCAATTTGACAGCGCGAGGTCTAAAGCCTGCAAATCAAACATAGCGGGCCTTCGAATGGCAATTTCTTGACAATAGAAGGGTGCGTGCAAGCAGTGTTACCTAATCAAATCACCGCGCAGCAGGAAATTTCGTTACAAGCGCGCGAAGACCTTCTGCTGTTGCCGAACGTTGCGCAATTGACACGCTGGGTGAATTCCCAGTCCACGGACAATAAAACGTTGCCGTATTTCGATCCGTTGGATGGCGGGGTCTTCGCCCGAGTATTGATCTTGTTGGAATCGCCGGCTCGAACGGTCAGTCGTCCACGGTATGTCTCACGAGACAATCCAGGGCCCGCACAACGCAACCTCAAGGGTTTCATGGAGCAGGCTGGATTGGCACGCCAAGAGACAGTCCTTTGGAATCTGTACCCTTGGCTGCCCAACCTCGAAAAAACCAAGGGTGCGCTCCGCAGAGCGCAAATTGACGAGGGTATAGAGATGCTGATCACCCTGCTGCCTCGTTTCCCAGATCTCGTCACTGTCGTGTTTGCAGGGCGTGTCGCTCAGCAGGCAATGCCGCGTATCCGGTTAGCCTTTCCTGATTTCGAATTGCTGGAAATGCCCCATCCCAGTCCGCTTTCTGTTTGCACTCACCCAAGTGTCCGGCAACGCATCCTGTCCGCACTGTTTCACGCCAAACAGTCGGTTGAGTAGCCAAAGGCTCAGGCTTTGCTCGCCTTGTTCAGCGAGGCGATACAAGGCGACACGAACAGGTTGCCGCGATAGGCTCCCGCCAGGGTTTTGGCCGCGACGATGATCCACATGACAACCAGCAGCAACACCAGCACCATGCCCATGATGTCAAAGAAAGCGAGGTGCAGCATTGAACCCAGTTTGAGGGTAGTCACGGCGTACACCCCCAGTGGAAAGGTGAAGCCCCACCAGCCAAGGTTGAAAGGGATGCCTGCCTTGAAATAACGCCCCGTGATCAGCAGCGCCAATACCATCCACCACAATCCCAGCCCCCAGAACAGCACACCACCGATCAGGCCGATGCCCTCGGCGACGGCACCGATGCTGGCCATTCCATGGGCAGCGAAGATCGTCGGAGCATCGTTGCCCAGCACCAACATCCCCAAAGCACCGGTGCCGATCGGCCCCAACGACAACCAGCTCGATGCCGCCATGCTTTCATGAGGTAATTTGTGCAACGCCATGCGTAGCAGCAGGATCACCAGGATGCTCAAGGCGACCGGCACCGAGTAAGCCCATAGCACGTAGCTGGTGATAAGCAGGGTGAACTGTGCACTCGCGTCAGCGAGGTGCGGCGCGAGGAGTCCGCCACTTGCGGCGGCTACCTCGGCCGCCACCACAGGCAGTAGCCATACCGCTGTCATCTGATCGATGCTGTGCTGCTGGCGAGTGAACATCATGTATGGGATCAATACCCCGCAGGCCAATGCCATGGCGACATCGATCCACCACAGCATCTCAGCCACAGCGACAACCCCATCTCCCCACTGCGGTACACCATAAAGCAAGAAGCCATTAATGATGGTCGCTAGCCCCATTGGGATAGTGCCGAAAAACATTGATACGGTGGAGTGACCGAAAATCTGTTTGGCCTCATCAAAGAACAGAACCCAACGGCTCGCGTACATCACTGTGAACAGGCAAAACAGCGCGATATTGAAAAACCACAAGGCTTGCCCTAACGCTTTGGGCCATTGTGCAGCGAATGGCAGTTGGCCCAACGCCAGAGCCAGAATCCCGGTCCCCATCGTGGCGGCGAACCAGTTGGGTGTGAATTGCCGGATTACTTCCTGCGGATTGGACAGGGCAGCCAGTGGATGGCTGCCGCCCATGATCGCTGCGAGTCGTGTGTCACTCATAGTGTTACTCCCGCTTCGTTATTCATTCGATGTGGCATGCCTGAAGTGTAGTTCGATGAACATAGCGGTAAAAACGGATAATATGGGTTTTGGTTACCTATCAACAAGGTAGATCCTTTGAAGCTAAGTCTGCGTCAACTGCAAATTTTCTGCGCCATTGCGCAACAGGGCAGTACCACCAGCGCCGCCATTGCGGTTTCACTTTCGCAGTCGGCCACCAGTGCTGCACTTAACGAACTGGAAAACGCGCTGGGTACTCGGTTGTTCGACCGCGTCGGCAAGCGCCTGGTGCTGAACGATAACGGCTTGGCCTTACTGCCTCAGGCCAGAAGGATGCTGGAGAACGCACAACAAATAGAGACCCGTTTCCTTCCAGGGCATGCAGAGCTGAAGACACGCTTGCGAGTGGGCTGCAGTACCACCATTGGCAATTATGTTCTGCCATTGATCCTTGGTGAGCTACGCCAATCGGCGCCGCATTTACGGGTCGATGTGGACATGGCGAACAGCATGGCTATTGCAAGGAAAGTCGCTGATTTCGAGATCGACATGGGCCTGATCGAAGGACCGTGTCACCTGCCCGAATTGAATGCCGAGCCATGGCTTGTGGATGAGTTGCTCATCGTCGCAAGCCAGCGACATCCTTTGGCGCTCAGGCAACAGGTCTCGCTTGATGACCTTCGGACCGCTGAGTGGCTACTCCGCGAGCCAGGGTCCGGTACCCGTGAAGAAGTCGAACAGTTGCTGCTGCGTCATCTGCATAATCTTGCTGAAACCCACCAGATCGGTAGTTCAGAGGCCATCAAGCATACCCTTGCACAAGGCATCGGCATCAGCTGCTTGTCGCGCTGGGTAGTGAGGGATCTGCTGGTTTCTCAAGAGCTCATTGAACTGCCGCACGCCTTGCCTATGCTAACCCGACGCTTTTTCTTGATCCGTCACCGGGACAAATTCATTTCACCGGGTCTCGGTCGATTTTGGGAGAGCTGTGGCCAGTTTGCGAACCAACCCTTTCTGGACCTATGTAGAAAATAGGTAGGTGATACCTTAACAAGTTGTTTCCGGAACTTAGAAGAGACGCATAAGGTCAGCTCGTTGCCACATGCCACCAACGAGTTGCATTTGCCAAGGCGCTATCCCATGCCTGGCCGACCCTGATGAGGAATCTTTGATGAATGTACTGAAGAAAAAAATAACTGCCCTTACGCTGGGTATTACCTTGGCAACATCGCTGAGCGCCTTGGCAGCGGAAGATCGCTGGACCTTCGACGGCGCTATTCACAACAACTCGCTGGCTATCAGCCCGGATGAAACGACGGCGGTGGCTTCCTACAGCCAGCGTCCTGACGTCGTGGTCTACGATTTGAAAACTGGTAAGGTTCGTCAGATTCTCACCGGCTACATCACGCCGCGCAACATTGTATTTTCGCCAAAGGGTGATGTGTTCTACCTCTCCGACAGCAGCTTGGGAGTAGTACGCAAGATAGACACCAAAACCTTGAAAGTCATTGCAGACCTGCCGTTGGGCGCAGGTGCTTTTGGTACCACGCTCAACAAGGACGGCAGCTTGCTCTACGTCAACAATCAAGCGGCCAGCACGCTGTCGGTCATCGACCTGGAGCATCAGCGTCCTGTCGCCGTGGTACCCGGTTTCTCTCAACCGCGCCAGGGCATCCGGTTGAGCCCTGACGGTAAAACCGTTTATGTCACCAACTTTCTGGGTGACAAGATCACCCTGGTCGACAGCAAGACTAATGCGATCGAAGGTGAAATTACTGGTTTCAATAAGCTGCGGGCCATCTCTATTTCTGCCGACGGTAACACCTTGTACGCGGCCAACAGCGGCAGTAACAGCATTGCCATTGTTGACACTCAAAAGCACGTCATCACGACCACCGTTATGGTGGGCAAAGACCCCTACGGTGCAGCCCTGACGCCAGACGGCTTGCAGGTCTACACAGGCAACCTAGGCGACAATAGCCTTTCAGTGATTGACACCAAAACGCTGAAAGTGACGACCACGGTGACCGGTTTGAAGGCACCTCGCCAAGCTATCGTCTTCACCAAAGATAAGTCGAAGGCTTATGTGCTCAATGAAGATCTGAGCATCTCCACAGTCGACCTCGCCAGTAACAAGGTTGTATCTACGCTCACGTCCGACTGATTGACACAGCCAAGGCCTTCTCGGAGGCCAAGTACTCCATGATCAGAACCTGTCAGGCGGCTTGGACTACTCGGGAAATCGCCGGAATATTGTCCTAGGCTTGGATGCTGAGCCGCAGGGCGAGTGCGGCCAGGGTGATAAGCAGCACAGGGATGGTCAGCAGGCTGCCAACCTTGAAGTAGTATCCCCACATGATGCGGATGTTTTTTTGAGTCAGTACGTGAAGCCACAGCAACGTGGCCAGGCTACCGATCGGAGTGATCTTGGGCCCCAAGTCGCAGCCGATGATGTTGGCGTACACCATGGCCTGATGGACCACGCCTGTGGCCTGACTGGCCTGAATCGATAGGGCACCGATAAGCACGCTGGGCATGTTGTTCATAACAGACGACAGCAATGCAGCCACCACGCCGGTACCCATAGTTGCAGTCCACAGGCCCTGTTCAGCGAAGACATTGAGCAGAGACGTGAGAGCGTCCGTGAGCCCCGCGTTGCGCGGCCCATAGACCACCAGGTACATCCCTAGCGAAAACACCAACCTGCCACGGTGCATTTTTGATAACCGTACGGGTAGAAATAACGCAGCCTTTGCCGGCGATCACCAGAAGGATGAGTGCGCAGCTGGCTGCCACCGCACTGATGGGGATCCCCAACGGCTCCAGCGCGAACAGGCAACAAGGAGCAACGCCAAGGCCCACCAGCCGGCGACGAAGGTAGCCTTGTCACGGGTGACAGTCTCAGGCGCATGAAGCTGCTGTGGATTATAGGTAGTAGGGATGTCGCGCCGATAGCACAGCCACAGCATGAACAAGGTCGCCATCACGCTGACTATGTTCACGGGCCACATCACCGAAGCATATTCAGCGAAGCCTATTCGGAAGAAATCCGCTGACACGATATTGACTAGGTTGGACACCACCATCGGTAGGCTCGCGGTATCCGAACCCAGCAATAAGGGCGATGTTCTTCACCTAAAAATACGTGGACACCATCACTCTTATCGTCAGGATTCCCATGCGCCAAAGAACCTCTTATCCCAAACCCCTCAAAGCCCAGATAGTCCAAGAATGCCTGCAACCTGGCGTGTCCATGGCCAGTGTTGCCCTGCGCCACGGCATCAATGCCAATCTGGCTCGAAAGTGGATACCTCTTTATCATGATGTTCAGGCTCCGGCGTTACCTGCCTTCGTTCCAATAAAAATGGAGCCCATAGCTCGGCCCGATCAGCCATTGCTGGTGAGTCTCGAGATCCCTTTCGGTCAGCAAACCATCACCGTCAAATGGCCTTCGGCAGATCCTGATGGCTAAAGCCCTTCACAACTGGATGTTGACCCAGCGCGATCTTGTGCCCAACGGATCAGCGACGGCTAAAGCCTTGGATTACAGCCTTAAACGCTGGGTAGCGCTGACGCGCTACCTGGAAGATAGTGCTGTGCTCATCGACAACAACCAGATCGAGAACTTGATCCGGCCGTGGGCGCTCGGGCGGTCGAACTGTTTGTTTGCTGGGTCGCTGCGCAGCGCCAAGCGGGCGGCAGCGATCATGAGCCTGATCCAGTCGGCGCGCATCAATGGGCATGATCCGTATGCTTATCTCAAGGATGTGCTGACGCGGCTGCCGACGCAGCAGGCCAGCGAGATCGAGCAGCTGCTGCCGCATCAGTGGATGCCCGCCTGATCTGTGCAAGGTTTTTTTGCTTGCCGCTTACATTGCATGGACTTAATCAGGGCAGGGACTCGCCTTGACCAATAGAGATCGGCTGAAGCAGACACTTGAATTTACGAGTGAGATGCGACTCGATGCTCCTGTCACTCATGACAAGCTTTTAGGAAAGCTATTCGTCCTTCTACCTGATGACCAAGTTTACATCTCCGGGAGAGATCGCTATATTCGGGCCCTGGAGATGGCATTCCTCCACTTACCAACCGCTGCGCCCGTAGCAGCTGATGATGCCTACAGACACCTGATCAAGACAGGACTGTAGGCGTTCGCGCGAAAAAATTCCTTTTTGGTCAGGCTCACTTTCCTTGTGTGGCCGACCCTATGTCAAAACTCAGAAAACCTGAACAACTCGTTCTGCTTCCCTACATCGGGAAATGGCTGGTACTTGCCAGCGCCGTGGCACTTTTGGCGGGATCGGCATCCGCGCTATTTCTGTTCTCCCTCGATCACGCCACTCAATGGCGCGAGACCCACCGCTGGGCGATCTGGCTGCTGCCGCTGGCAGGCTTTGGTGTAGGGCTGGTTTACCACCTGATTGGCAAGCCGGTTGACGCGGGCAACAACCTGCTGATCGACGAGATTCACGACCCGAAGCAAACCGTGCCGCTGCGCATGGTGCCTCTGGTGCTTGCGGGTACGCTAATCTCGCATCTGTTTGGCGCATCGGTCGGACGCGAAGGCACCGCCGTGCAAATGGGCGGTGCTCTGGCCGATCAGATAACCCACCTGTTCCGACTGCGCCCCGAAGATCGCCGAATCATGCTCATGGCAGGCATCAGCGCAGGCTTCGCTTCGGTCTTCGGCACCCCGCTGGCGGGAGCATTGTTCGGCCTTGAAGTGCTCGCCATTGGCCGCATGCGCTACGACGCGTTGTTTCCATGCATGGTCGCCGCGATCGTCGCCGATCAAGTCGGGCTGCTCTGGGGCGTCGTCCACACCCACTACGTCATCGGCGAGATCGCGCCCGTGCAGTTCTGGACAGTGGTGGCAATAGTTGTCGCAGGCATCGTGTTCGGACTCGCGGGGCTGCTGTTCGCCACCGCCACCCATACCCTCGGGGCGTGGATAAAAAAGCTGATTCCCTATTCGCCTTTGCGCCCTGTTCTCGGCGGGATAGTGGTGGCCACGGCGGTGTGGGCATTGGATGCCTATCAGTACGTCGGCCTAGGTATTCCGAGCATCGTCCAGTCCTTTGCCGCCCCCGTTGCGCCATGGGACTGGTTCGGCAAACTCGCGTTTACCGTCGCATCACTCGGCACAGGCTTCAAAGGTGGCGAGGTCACGCCGCTGTTCTATATCGGCGCGACGCTGGGCAACGCGCTTGCGCCGCTGCTACACCTCCCATTCTCGATGCTCGCCGGTATCGGCTTCGTCGCAGTCTTCGCCGGCGCCGCCAACACACCACTGGCGACCATCGTCATGGCCATGGAGCTGTTCGGCCCAGAGATTGCTCAACTTGCCGCGATTGCCTGTATCGCCAGTTATCTAGTGTCCGGCCATACCGGGATCTATCACGCACAGCGCGTGGGCCACAGCAAACACCGCCATGCCCTACCGACTGATATCCGTCTTTCGGACATCAATAAATTTCACTCTCAGCGCAACGCCGTGAGCGCCCCGAAAAAAGTCGAGGAGGACGAACCAAAATGAGCAAGTCAGACCCCGATTCATGAAGTAACAGGCGGTCACCTGGGCCTGTTCGAAATGCCACATCCGAGCCCGCTTTCAGTGTGTACAAATCCCAACGCAGCCAAGGCTATCGTTGTGACGCTGTCGCGGGCATCAAGGCGGCTACATGATTTGAATTAACGCTGGGCCTGCTTTGCCTTGAGAGAAGCAATGCACGGGGATACGAACAGATTCCCTCGGTAAGCACCTATGGTGGTCTTCGCCGCCACCACCAACCACATTACCGCCAACATCAACACCAAAATCACACCCAGAACGTCAAAAAAAGCCAAGTCCAAGATCACGCCCAATTTCAGAGTGGTCACGGCGTAGACGCCTAAAGGAAATGTGAAGCCCCACCAGCCCAGGTTGAATGGAATACCACCTTTCGCATATCGGGCAGTGATAAGCAGTGCCAAGAGCATCCACCACAAGCCAAGGCCCCAGAACAAAATGCCAGCGATCAGGCCAATCCCTGCTGCCACGGCTCCAACATTAGCCATGCCGTGAGCGGCAAAGATGGCAGGGGCGTCGCCGCCGATAACCAGCATGCCCAGCGCTCCTGTTCCAATAGGCCCCAGCGATAACCACGATGATGCAGCCATGTTCTCGTGAGGCAGTTTATGAAGCGCCAGGCGTAGCACCAGGATCACCAGAATGCTCAAGGCTACAGGGACGGAATAGGCCCATAGCACGTAGCTGGTAATCAGCATATTGAACTGCGCGCTCGCGTCGGCTAAATGTGGAGCGATCACCCCACCACTGGCGGCAGCGACTTCCGCAGCGACAACGGGAAGTAACCACACAGCAGTCATCTGGTCGATGCTGTGCTCTTGCCGCGTGAACATCATGAATGGAATGAGAACACCGCATGCCAGTGCCATGGCGACATCTAGCCACCACAGGCCATGGGCTAATGGTATTAGAGCATCACCCCAGGTAGGTACGCCATACTGCATCAAGCCGTTGATGATGGTTGCCAGCCCCATCGGGATCGTGCCGAAAAACATAGAGACGGTTGAATGACCGAAGATTTGCTTGGCTTCGTTGAAAAAGAAAACCCAACGTGCCGCGTACATAAGCGTAAAGGCACTGAAAAGCACAATGTTGAACAGCCAAAGTGCTTTTCCCGCGTATGACAGCAGCGCGATATCTCCTGGAAGCTGTCCTAATGCCAGGGCCAGAATGCCCGTACCCATCGTGGCGGCGAACCAGTTCGGGGTGAACTGCCGGATCGCTTCCCTTGGATTTGAGAGCGCCGACAGCGGCTGCCCTCCTTGCATTACTTTTGACAAGCTGATGCCTCGCATGGTGCCTCCACGGCGTACTTCATCGGAGCAGTGCCTACAGAATAGCGGGGTGAATTTATCTAGGAAAACGGGTAATTTCTCTATGCCATACCCACTTAATAGGTAAGTTCGTGAAGCTGACTCTCCGCCAGCTGGACATTTTTCGAGGCATCGCTCAGCTGGGCTCCACGACCCGGGCGTGTCACTGGCTTTGTCTCAGTCAGCTACGAGCGCTGCCCTCCAGGAGTTGGAAAGCGCGCTGGGCACCCAGTTATTTGATCGGGTCGGCAGACGCCTAGTGCTGAATGAAAACGGGCAAACGCTTCTACCTCAGGCCATCCGGCTGCTGGAAGCGGCGGCACAAATTGAAGAAGGTTTTCAAAAGGACACGACGGCTCGGATGAGGATCGGTTGCAGCACTACAATTGGCAATTACATCATGCCCCTGCTGATCGAACGTTTGGCTGCGCGAGCGCCGGGCATTCAAGTCGATGTCATCATGGGCAACAGTGCAGATATCGCCAAGCAAGCCGCACAGCTTTCGATTGATATCAGCTTGATTGAGGGGCCGTGCCGCCAACCCGAGCTGACGATTCGTCCATGGTTTGAGGACGAACTAGCGATCATCGCAGCCTCAAATCATCCCCTTGCCGCTCAGGAAAAGGTCACTTCAGACGACCTCAATGCCGCTACCTGACTGATTCGCGAGGACGGCTCAGGAACTGCTGATGAGGTGCTTCAATGGCTACTTCCCTACCTTGGCGCCTGGAGCGACGCTCGCCGGATCGGTAGCTCTGAAGCCATTAAGCGAATGGTCGCTTCCGGAATCGGAATCAGCTGTCTGTCTTACTGGGTAGTGAGCGATGCAATCGCGGAAGGTAAGCTGAGGTTGTTGAACCATGACCTGCCGCGTCATAAGCGACAGATCCACATCGTGCATCACCGCGAAAAATTTATTTCTCGATTTCTCGAGGTTTTCTTACGGACTGTGGAAGACTTTGAGGTGAGTGGGGCTGAAAGCCTCGAAATCACATCCAATTCAGTGTGAGTTTGCTGAACGCTTACCACACGATGGCCCATACCGTAGGTACGTCGCCTAGACCAACCACACCCGTAAGCAAAGCCAGTACTGCGCCGGCAGCGGCGCTCCAGCCTACGCCCAATCCCTTCGGCTGCCAGATGACCAACATAAGTGTCAAAGCGAATATTGTGATTGCAGCAACCATATGGAGACGCTCCGGCGAAATCAGCAGCATGCGGCCTGACGGACCGGACGACCTTCCATTGATGCAAGACGGCTTACGTCTTGATCAATCCAGGACTGATTAGCACTGCGTGTTATCTGGAGCACATGCAAAACCCATTCGGGCAACTGTGGATGCAAGCGGTAATAAATCCACTGCCCCTGACGGCGGTCCGCTAATAACCCGCAATTACGAAGTTGGGCTAAATGCCGAGAGATTTTCGGCTGACTATCATCCAGCGCCCAAATCAGCTCGCAGACACAGAGCTCGTCTTGGCCAGCGAGCATGAGCATGATGCGTGTGCGCGTTTCGTCGCCAAGACATTTAAAGACGGTCGCCGGTGACAAATCCATGAGCAATCCTAAAAGATGTTTATATGTGTGTATTCGAATATACACATATTTTTATGATAGCGCATGATCAGGAGTGATTTTATTTATGCCGTCCTGTCAAGACTAAAACTGCAAATTAGGTTGATTAATGACCTTGAGAGTCTGGACAGATCCTTTGACGTGTTACTGGTGATAAAATAGGTTATCACCAATTATCGCCGTTTATCGGTTTCGGAAACATCGTCATCATTAAGCGTTGCTTTAGTGACTGAGGACATGAGCATTGATCGCAAGACAGCCAAGCATGAGAAATCTATGCAAGAACTGACGAAGTCCCATCAGAATGATCAGCGCCGGCTCACGTCAGTCGAATTCCAGACGCTGGCCCGGGTTCCGGCCGCAGTCGAGTGGTTTGCCAACCTCGATAACCCTCGCACACGACGCGCCTACCAAAATGACCTCGAGGACTTCTGTGGTTTTGTCGGATTGGCTTCAGCGGATGAGTTTCGCGTGGTGACCCGATCACACGTGCTGGCCTGGCGCGCCCAGCTCGAGCATCGCGGCTTGGCCGGAGCCACGATCCGACGCAAATTGGCCGCACTGGCCAGCCTGTTTGATCATCTCCTGGAGAGCAATGCAATCGCCGGCGGCAATCCGGTGCACGGGGTTAAACGTCCCAAGATAGAAAGCAACGAAGGCAAGACGCCGGCACTGGGCGATCACCAGGCCAAGGCGCTGCTCGAGGCGCCGGACGAAACCAGCCTGAAAGGGCTGCGGGACCGGGCGCTACTGGCTGTTCTTCTCTACCACGGGCTGCGCCGCGAAGAAGCGGCGCTGCTGCAGGTGAGCGACATTCAGGATCGCCGCGGGATTCAACACCTCAAGGTGCATGGCAAAGGCGGCAAGGTGCGATACCTGCCGTTGCACCCGGTGGCGGCCGGGCGCATTCATCAGTACCTGGAAAGCTCGGGCCATCATCTGGCGGACAGGAAGGTGCCGCTCTTCATCCCGTTACGCGGCAAGCTGACCGGTGCGGGCATCACGGCCAACGGCATCTACACCGTGGTGGCGGCTTACGCGAAAAAGGCCGGGATTAAAGTCGACGGCCTGGGGGTGCATGGACTCAGAGCAACCGCCGCCACCAATGCCCTGGAGCATGAAGCCGATATTGCCAAGGTCCAGGCCTGGCTGGGACACGCGAACATCAGTACAACCAAAATCTACGATCGGCGAGAGAACAGGCCTGAGGATTCACCGACTTATAAGGTGAAGTATTAACCACCATTTGGTGGCTTGGTTAACGCTCAACCTGACTTTTTTGTAACCCTCAACTCAGCCAACTGAAAGCCTCTACTCGTTACCTTGGGCCCAGCGGCATGTGCCGCCTTCCCAATACAAGGTAACTCGTCATGAACCTGTCCAAAGCTGTACTCCTTACCCTCGCATTCAGTATTTCCTCAGTCGCCTTTGCTGAAGGTGGTGCCGACCGCGTGTTCGCTCGAATGATGGATGCGCAACAAACAACCCTAAACAAAAAAGCTGAGGCGCAACTGGTTTCTGCAAATACTAAAAAAGCTGAAAGCTCTAAGGCATGTTGCTAACCAACCCGGGGTTTCAAGCTTACAGAAATGTAATCGCGCCGCTTACGATGCTGTGACATCGTCCACTCCAGTTCGTTAAACCCAACACACGGCTTAGTTGCCGTCCTTGCCTACCTGGACCCGCGCGTATGGAATCAAGAACTTCTCGACGTACTTTCGTCAAGGGCCTCGCGGCTGCCGGCGCGCTAGGTGGGCTAGGCTTATGGCGTTCGCCCAGTTGGGCGGCGTCCGGCTCGCCGGCGCTCAGCGTATTGAGCGGTACGGAGTACGACCTGTCTATTGGCGAGATGCCGGTAAACATCACCGGCAAACGTCGCACAGCGATGGCGATCAACGGCGGGCTGCCGGGTCCCTTGCTGCGCTGGAAAGAGGGTGACACGGTTACGCTCCGGGTACGCAACCGACTCGACGCTGCAACCTCCATACACTGGCACGGCATTATCCTGCCGCCAAACATGGACGGCGTTCCAGGACTGAGCTTCGCAGGCATCGAGCCGGGTGGCGTGTACGTCTACCAGTTCAAGGTCCAACAGAACGGGACGTACTGGTACCACAGCCACTCCGGGTTTCAGGAGCAAGTAGGGGTGTATGGCCCCCTCGTCATCGAGGCGAAAGAGCGCGAGCCTTTCAAGTACGACCGTGAACATGTGGTGATGCTGACCGACTGGACGGATGAAGATCCCGTCTCGCTGATGCGTACCCTCAAAAAGCAGTCCGATTACTATAACTTCCACAAGCGCACAGTCGGGGACTTCGTCAACGATGTGGCTGACAAGGGCTGGGCCGCAACCGTCGCGGATCGCAAGATGTGGGCCGAGATGAAGATGAACCCCACGGACCTTGCGGACGTGAGCGGGGCCACCTACACGTACCTGCTCAATGGTCAGGCCCCCAATATGAACTGGACCGGCTTGTTCCGTCCTGGCGAAAAGCTGCGTCTTCGGTTCATCAACGGCTCGGCTATGACGTACTTCGACATCCGTATTCCAGGCCTGAAAATGACCGTGGTAGCGTCGGATGGCCAGTATGTGAACCCGGTTGAGGTCGATGAATTACGCATCGCCGTGGCCGAAACCTTCGATGTGATCGTTGAGCCCACTGCCGAGGCGTACACGGTCTTTGCTCAATCCATGGATCGCACGGGCTACGCCCGCGGCACCCTGGCCGTGCGGAAAGGCTTGGTAGCCCAGGTTCCCCCCCTTGATCCTCGTCCGCTGGTCACGATGGACGATATGGGTATGGGTGGTATGGACCATGGCAGCATGGGCAGCATGGATTCGGGTGCCGACGACGGTATGCAGACCATGAGCAGCATGGGGGGCAATTCTATGGCCGCCATGGACCACAACAAAATGTCGACCATGCAGGGTATGGACCACGGCGCTATGTCGGGCATGGACCATGGTTCGATGGGAGGCATGGTGATGCAGAGCCACCCTGCCAGCGAGAAAAACAACCCGCTGGTGGACATGCAGGCCATGAGCCCCACCGCCAAGCTGAACGATCCTGGCCTGGGCCTGCGTAATAACGGGCGCAAGGTGCTGACCTATGCCGACCTTAAAAGCACTTTTGAAGACCCTGACGGGCGCGAGCCGAGCCGGACCATTGAGCTGCACCTGACGGGGCACATGGAAAAATTTGCCTGGTCGTTTGATGGCATCAAATTCTCGGACGCTCAACCTCTGGTACTCAAATACGGCGAGCGGGTGAGAATCGTGCTGGTGAACGACACGATGATGACTCACCCGATCCATCTGCATGGTATGTGGAGTGACCTGGAGGACGAGGACGGAAACTTCAGGGTGCGCAAGCATACCATCGATATGCCGCCAGGCTCCAAGCGCAGCTACCGTGTCACCGCCGATGCTCTGGGGCGCTGGGCCTATCACTGTCACCTGCTCTACCACATGGAGATGGGTATGTTCCGCGAAGTTCGGGTAGAGGAGTGAAGCCAATGACTGTTTTGAATCGACTCCACGTTTGTTCACTGCTCGCGGTCACCGGCCTGGGAATGCTCCCAGTGGGCGTGTTTGCGGCAGAGGCCGCTATGCCGGGCATGGACCATTCTCAGATGCAAGGCATGGATCACTCCAAAATGCAGGGTATGGACCACAGCCAGATGCAGGGCATGGATCATTCCAAAATGCAGGGTATGGACCATAGCCAGATGCAGGGCATGGACTCGGACATTACGACCATGGCCCCCAGCAAGCCTGCGGCACCTACCCAAAGCCGCACGCCTATTGCGCCTATCACCGATGCCAATCGGGCAGCGGTCTACCAAAGTGCCAAAGGCCACACTGTCCATGACGAAGCGGCTAATTACTTCCTGCTCTTCGATCAACTCGAATGGCAGGACGCCGACAACGGCAGCGTCCTGAATTGGGACGTTAACGGCTGGGTGGGTGGTGACATCGATCGGCTCTGGATTCGCTCCGAGGGCGAACGTATCAACGGCAATACCGAATCGGCCGAACTGCAAGCGCTGTGGGGCCATGCGATCAGTCCTTGGTGGGACCTGGTCGGCGGCGTCCGGCAAGACTTCAAACCAGGCTCGCCGCAAACCTGGGCTGCATTTGGCCTTCAGGGCTTGGCGTTGTACAACTTCGAAGCCGAAGCCACTGCGTTTCTAGGTGAAGGCGGCCAAACTGGGTTAAGGCTGGAAGGTGACTACGACATTTTGCTGACTAACCGGCTGATTTTGCAGCCCACGGCGGAGGTTAATTTCTACGGTCAGAGCGATCCTCAGCGCGGCATCGGCTCGGGCCTGTCTGAAACCGAAGTGGGGGTGCGTTTGCGTTACGAAATCTACCGGGAGTTTGCCCCGTACATTGGCGTCACCTGGAACCGCTCCTACGGCAATACAGCCGACTTTGCCCGCGAGGAAGGCGAGGACCGTAGCGAAGCCCGCCTAGTCCTGGGTGTGCGCATGTGGTTCTGAGCCACTCTAGTCTAAATCTGATACCCCAACGAACGCCCTTTTTTGGGCTGTAAGGAGTTCGCATGTTGTTGAACCGCACACGTTTCGTCACGCTCTTTGCCGCTGGGATGCTGGTCAGCGCACTGGCCCAAGCCCACCCCAAGCTGGTGTCTTCGACTCCCGCTGAAGGCAGTGAAGGCGCGGTCCCTGGCAAGATCGAGCTGCATTTTTCCGAAAACCTCGTCACCCAATTTTCCGGCGCGAAGCTGGTCATGACGGCGATGCCAGGCATGGAGCACTCACCAATGGCAGTCAAAGCAGCAGTATCGGGCGGGGGTGACCCTAAGACCATGATCATTACCCCGGCCTCACCTCTGACGGCAGGGACCTACAAGATCGATTGGCGGGCAGTGTCTTCCGATACCCACCCGATTACCGGTAGCGTGACGTTTAAGGTCAAGTAAAACATGGAAGATCCGCTCAGCATCGCAGTTCGTTTCGCGTTGTATACCGATTTGATGATGCTGTTCGGGCTGGCCCTCTTTGGCCTCTACAGCCTACGCGGCGCAGAACGCCGCTCGGGCGCCGTGTTGCCCTTCAGCCCCCTGCTAAGCGCGACCGCTTTGATCGGCCTGCTGCTTTCGGCCGCCTCCTTTGTGCTAATGGCCAAGAACATGAGCGGTGCATCCGAATGGCTGGAGGCTGTCCCTCACGTCGAGATGATGATGACGCAGACAGAGCTTGGTACCACCTGGCTCATCCGCATAGCCGCACTGGTGGGGGCTGCGGTGGCCATCGCCTTCAACCCTCGGGCGCCCATGGCAAGCCTGCTGATGGTTTCGCTGTCGGGAGGTGTGGCCCTGGCGACCTTGGCGTGGACAGGCCATGGGGCTATGGATGAAGGCTCCCCGCGCTTCTGGCACTTCTGCGCGGACATCCTTCATCTGTGGTCCTCGGGCGGCTGGTTCGGCGCGTTGGTGGCTTTTGCACTGATGCTGCGGCCTAACAAGGTCGAATCCCTACAGTCAGTCCAAGTGCTGTCGCGCACGCTCAGCGGTTTCGAAAGGGCCGGCGCGGTGATCGTGGCGATGATAGTCCTCACAGGCGTGGTGAACTATCTGTTTATCGTCGGTCCCCAGGTCAGTGGCGTGGTGAAAAGCACCTACGGGGTGTTGCTGCTGGGCAAGCTGGCACTGTTTGGCCTGATGCTCGGATTGGCCTCGGCTAACCGCTTTGTCCTGAGCCCGACGCTTGAACAGGCGGTCCACCGGGGCGAGTACACGCGAGCGGTCCGCTCGATCCGCTACAGCATGGCCCTGGAGCTGGGCGCCGCCGTCTTGGTGCTAGGCCTGATTGCCTGGCTTGGCACGCTGTCCCCTGAGATGGAAGCGGGGATGTGAGTGTGCCTGGTCCTGTTTTGCCGTCACACTGGCCCGGTGCCGTGGAGAGTCGAACATGAAACTGCTGGTCGCCGAAGACGAACCGAAAACCGGGATTTATTTGCAGCAAGGCTTGCGGGAGGCCGGCTTCAATGTGGACCGCGTGGTCACCGGCACGGATGCCGTTGAACAGGCGTTCAGTGAAGCCTATGACCTGTTGATTCTTGACGTGATGATGCCGGGCCTAGATGGCTGGGAAGTCATCAGACGCCTTCGCACCGCTGGCCAGTCCGTTCCAGTGCTGTTTCTGACCGCACGCGACGGGATAGACGACCGGGTCAAGGGCCTGGAGCTCGGTGCCGATGATTATCTGGTCAAGCCGTTTGCCTTTTCAGAACTGCTGGCACGGGTGCGAACGCTGTTACGGCGCGGCAGCAGCAGCCTGCCGGTTCAAACGAGCCTGCAAATCGGAGACCTTCATGTGGACTTGCTCAAGCGTCGGGCGACTCGGGGCGGCAAGCGAATCGACCTCACAGCCAAAGAGTTTGCACTGCTGGAACTGCTGATGCGCCGGCAGGGTGAAGTGCTGTCCAAATCGCTCATTGCCTCCCAGGTCTGGGACATGAACTTCGACAGCGACACAAATGTTATCGAGGTGGCAATACGACGGTTGAGGGCCAAGATTGACGATGACTTCGAGGCAAAACTGCTGCATACCTGCCGGGGAATGGGTTACATGCTAGACGCGCAGGACGAAGGATGAAGCCTGGCTCACTCACCCTGCGCTTGAGCCTTCTGTTTGTGGTCGCGGTCGCCGCCGTCCTCATCATTGTGGGGGTCGCCTTCAACGAGCTGAGTCGTCACCACTTCCGCGCCTTGGATGCGCAGGCGCTGGGAGAAAAGCTGGAAGCGATTACCCAGATTGCCAAGGAGTCAGGCGCGAACCCGGACCAGCTCAAGGCGCGCTGGCACACTCTTCTGAGCGCACATCCCGATCTCAGCGCTGTATTTCTGACGATCGATGGGACGCCTTTTTTTGCAGAACCTCCCCAATCAGCGGCGCCGTCGCTCGCGCAGGCCACCCAGCGCGATGGCGTCTGGGAGTGGGAAAAAGAAGGCCGCATGTTCAGGGCCCTGATCACCTCGGTGTCTTTGCCCACTGCCAGCCCACCGCTGACCGCGTGGCTTGTCCTGGACGTCACCACGCATATGCACTTTTTTGCCATGCTTGAACGCTGGTTCTGGGGCGTTCTATTGGCCAGTACCGTGTTAAGCGCGGCCCTAGGGTGGCTGGTCGCCAAGAACGGACTGCGGCCGGTGGCCAGGGTGACCCAGACCGCCGCCTCAATGTCCGCTGGCTCGCTGAAGGAACGCATTCCCTTAGAGCCGGTACCGGATGAGTTGCGTGAGCTGATCACCGCGTTCAATTCCATGCTTGGTCGCCTGGACGATTCCTTCGTGCGCCTATCGAATTTCTCTGCTGACATTGCGCACGAGCTCCGTACACCGATCAGCAACCTGCGGACCCATACCGAGGTCATCTTGGCCAAAAAGCGTGCGCCCGAAGTGTACGAAGATAACTTGAGCTCCAACCTGGAAGAGCTCAACCGTCTTTCGGGAATCATCGACGGGATGCTGTTCTTGGCCAAGTCCGATAACGGACTAGTTGTGCCCGAGCCTGTTGAACTGAACCTGAGAACGGTCATCAGCAAGCTGTTTGGCTATTATGAATTTCTGGCCGAGGATAAGGGGATTCAGCTGCAAGCATCAGGCAACGCCTCTGTCTTTGCGGACAGCGTGATGGTCGACCGGATCGTGTCAAACCTGTTGTCCAATGCCCTGCGCTACACGCCGTCAGGGGGGGCTATCAAGGTCAGCATCCACGACCACGGAGGGCGAGTAGCGCTCTGGGTGGAAAACCCTGGTCCCGAGATAGCCCCGCAGCACTTGGACCGCATCTTTGACCGGTTCTACCAAGTGGACCCTGCGCGGCGCGAAGGCGCCGGGAATTCAGGGTTGGGGCTGGCGATCGCCCGATCCTTGATGCAAGCTCATGGCGGCACTATCTCGTGTACGTCAACTAGCTGCCGAACAGTCTTTGTCCTAACGTTTGTGCGCTAGGGCAATATCTAGATCGTCCAGCCTCGCACGGCGGCTATGCTCGGGCTCTTGGCCAAAAGCTGGCTCAGGCCGCCATCGCCTCACAGGCCTGAGCGCAGGCATGGCAAGCCTGCGCGCAATGCTGGCAGTGATCGGCTCTGTGGTTGCCGCACTCGTCGGCGCAGGCTTTGCAGGCCTTTGCGCACAGGGCACAGAATTCATTGGCCAGAGGACTTTGGCGAGCCATCAAGGTTGCCGCGAGCCTGCACATGTCTGCGCAATCCCTGTCCAGCTTTATGCAGTTCGCCATCATTTGAACATCCTGCTCTTGCAAGCAGGCTGAAGCACAGCTTTCACAAGCCATTGCACAGCGTAGGCACTCTAAAATGCAGTCATCGTAAGCACTGTTCATGAAGTAATCTCCTGAATTGACGGTCGAGTTCAGATGTTGAACTCGATACCCTTTTCTCAAGACACAATAATTCCGACTGATCCAGGCTTTGCGAGTTTCGCAAGTTTTATTACATTTCTGTAAGGTATGGCAAAGGCACCTATCATCAGCTTGTTAGCTCCACGGAGATCACTTGCTGTAAAGCAATACCGGACCAACCAATTAGCTGTCTTCCCGGTAAGCTGGCACAAGTCCGGTTGGTGTGGAGAAAAGTCATTGTGATGGGTAGTCAGCTACCACCTCCTGCTTGCCGATTTTCTTCAGCCCTATGATTTGATAAGCGCTTTTGTGCCCTGTTTCCATACCGGGTGAGCCCATTGGCATGCCGGGTGCCGCTACGCCGATCAGGTCGGTCCGGCGTTCAAGCTCAGCGATCTGCTGCACCGGGACATGTCCCTCGATGAACTTGCCGTTCACCACACCAGTGTGACACGACGTCAGTTTCTCAGGCACACCCAGCTTGGCCTTCACCAGGCTCATGTTTTCTTCCAGATGGTCATTGACCGTGAAGCCATTGTCCCGCAGGTAAGCAATCCACTTGGAGCAGCATCCGCAATTGGGATCCCGGTACACGTCGATTACGTGCGCAGGAGCGGCTTGCGTCACGGACGCGACAGCCAGCGCCATGGCTGCGACAGTGCGCCGTCCAGCGGTAGTTAGGCTTATGAGTTTCATGTGCGGCCATCCTATAAACTGAGTGATCTACAGCTTACCTTGCCTCAATGAGCTAGAAAAACGGAGTAGTCGACCCTTGAGATTTTTGACTGTATAAGCGTTTGCACTGGTACCCGACGTTAAGGCCATTGGGTATTTGTACAGGATTGATTCAGCGCACCATGCATCGGTCGCTGCTTAATCAGTGTAAGAAATACGTTATCAACAGCAAATACCGTTCGTCAGGTATGCCTACGTACCTTGCATAATGCGTTGCTTTCATGACTGAAATGCGAGCCGATGAACCGGACGCGATCAAACGTGTGATAAGAAAGTAGGACGTGACCGAAGGTGCTTTGAACGATCAGTGTCAGCTCACACTCGTCAAGTTTCAAAAGCTGGCTTGAGTCACTGCAGAGCGGCAAGTAGACACGCCATGCACCCCTCAAGTGGAATCAACCGAAAATCGTTGAACTCCTTTCCTCGTCTAGCGCTCCATAAATGGTACGAACCAGTACCATTAATCACACCTCCTTTTGTGGTGTGTAATCAGGAGAGATGCAGATGACACCTAACGATATGCGCGCTGCCCGGCTTTACGAGACTGGCAAACCGATGAAAATCGAACGCCTGCCCTTACCAGTTATTCGTTCCACTGAGGTACTGGTAAAAATAGAGGCTTGCGGAGTGGTGCAAAATTTGCAAAACGTGATCGCACAATGGGACGAAATAGCCCCCGAACTGCCGCTGCCGAAACTTCCCGCGATCTTTGGACTGGACGCAACTGGCGTGATCGAATCAGTGGGGGCACAGGTGTACGGCTTTAAGCCTGGCGATCGCGTTTATGTAAACCCCGGCCGACACTGCGGCTCGTGCCGTGCCTGCTTAGCCGGTGAGCCGATCTCCTGCGACAGCTTTGTACTAAACGGGTACTTTGGACTGGGCAAAAATGGCGCGCAGATGTTCGAGGATTATCCGTACGGTGGTCTGTGCGAATACATGCCGGCACCTCAGTACAGCCTTGTTCGACTGCCTGATGCGGTGGGTTTTGAAACAGCGACTCGTCTGGGCTATCTGGGGACCGCTTATCGCGGGTTGACCCGAGCTAATGCAGGGCCCGACAAAATCCTACTCATCAACGGCATCACAGGAACATTGGGGCTGGGTGCAGTAGCGTTGGCATTGGCACTTGGTGTGAAGAAAATCTTGGGCACTGCCCGAAACAAGGACCTGTTTCAGAAGGTTAAGGATATGGGACCTGCTGGGAGGATCGAGATACTGGAGTCTGGTTCAGAATCTGTGAAGGAGTGGAGCCAGCGAGTGACCAATGGCGAAGGTATCGACATTGTGCTGGATGCATTGGCCCCGGGAGCGCCTGCCGAACCGTTGGTAGAAGGCTTCAAAAGTCTTAATCGGGGCGGGCGGCTTGTGAACATCGGGGCAGTCCAGGGTGATGTTCCTTTGGACTTATTCTGGGCGCTTTCAAACGACGTAACCATCATCGGCTCAAGCTGGTTTACAACGCAGCAGAGCCAGACGATGGTTGATCTGGCCGGCGTAGGACTCCTGGATCTTGGATTCTATGAACATAAGATCTTCCCGCTTGAGCAAGTGAACGAGGCTGTAGAGGACACCGAAAGTCGCTGCGGTGGTTTCACAAACTATGTGATCAAGATGCAGTGACCGACTTGCTGCCAACCCGCTCAGAAGCTGGCAGTTCGCCCATGTTGTCGAGCCATGTCTATTCAAGATCTTTCGATAACATTCGGGCGACCTGGGCCACGTCATCTGAAATTCGATCGTTTAGGTGTTCCAGATCATCACCGAAAAACGCATGAAAATAGAGTGGATGAAGGGCCAGCTCCACGAATCGCTCACCCACACCAGTAGCACGTTCGGCGTCCATAGGCTCTTCACCGCCGCTCAATCCGGCAGCAATACTTTGTACGCACGCGCCGAAACCCAGCCGAAAGGCTTCTTTGGCGATTTCAGGGAAGCGATTCGTTTCAGCTAGGGTAATTCGCATGATCGAAACTACGTAAGGGGTGAGTGTGGCTTGGGCCAACTCGGTTCCCACCCTCACGAGTTTTTGTTCAAGAGTGCCTTGGACAGACACAATGTCCATTTCTTGAAGAAACGTTTCCACGCACTTTCGTACCACAGCTTCAAAAAGCGCTTCCTTGGTCGCGTAGCGACTGTACAGGGTCGTCTTGCCGACATGGGCTCGCTCTGCAATCTGGTCAAGAGTGGCGCGGCCAAATCCTTGTTCCAGAAAGAGGGCAGTGGCTGCTTCATGTATCCGGCGTTCGACATCACCTGCCTGATCTGCGCGGGGACGACCTGGTTTAGGCCGAGGCAGCGCGGCGTGTTTGAAGCGATCCTGTTTCAAGCCAATAATCCGTCTATAAAACTAAGGGCATAGTGTGCCATTTGCCAGCCGTCCTGCGTGGAAGAAACAAGCCAAGGCCGAGTTACCAGGTAACCGTCCGGGCAACACACCTTCCTGACACCGTCGCTTGAGGCGATGGTGTCCACCCAAATATAGGTGGACACCATTTTTAGCCTTTTTAAGCGGACGCCCATGCCACAAG
>Ga0308169_10001060_pt1 | contig 34453 bp, 31 predicted proteins | sample PhyBR1_2_FD_202139 | JGI IMG/M metagenome (GOLD analysis project Ga0308169, IMG submission 202139) | Phyllosphere microbial communities from UC Gill Tract Community Farm, Albany, California, United States - DLSLSB.R1 | ecosystem: Host-associated > Plants > Phyllosphere > Unclassified | place...
ACTCTCGGTTCCAAGGGAGCTGTCCTTGTAACGGCCGACGGCGCGTGGCTGGCCACGCACCCGCCGGTCGCCGCGGTCAGCACGGTGGGTGCGGGCGACTCCGCACTTGCCGGCTACCTGCTTGCCCACGGCAGGGGCGCCGCCCCCGCCGACTGCCTACGTCAGGCGGTGGCCCACGGTGCCGCCGCTGCCTCGCTGCCCGGATCCACTGTTCCGGCAGTAAACCAAACCACCCCGGATGCCGTAACCATCACGGCCCTTCGAAAGGATTGACAGTGACCCAGCTCATCACCACGGACCTGGTCGAGCTCGACCAGAACCTGGGCAACGCCCCCGAGACGGTGATCCGGCATTTGGCAAGCAAGGTAGCTGCCACCGGACGCGCATCAGAAGTTGAAGGCCTCTTCGCGGACGCCTTCGCCCGCGAGCAGAAGACCGCCACGGGCATCCCGGGCGGCATCGCCATCCCGCACTGCCGTTCCGCCGCCGTTACGGTACCCACCCTGGCCATGGCCCGGCTGGACCCGAAGGTGGACTTCGGCGCCAAGGACGGCCCCGCTGACCTGGTGTTCTTCATCGCTGCTCCGGACGGGGCCGACCAGGAGCACCTGAAGCTGCTCTCCAAGCTCGCCCGGTCCCTCATCAAGAAGGACTTCACGGCAGCCCTCCGCAACGCCTCGTCGCAGGCCGAAATCGTGGAGCTCGTGGACGGCGCCCTGGCGGACAAGCCTGCCGCGCACGCCGCCGCCGCCCCGGTTGACGCCGTTCCTGTCGGCGCCACTGTTGGTGCAGCCGGTGCAGCCGGTGCAGCCGGTGCAGCCGGTGCCAGCGCTATGGGCGCCCCCGCTGGTTCGGCAGGCAGCGCTGCCGGGGACTCAACCCCCGCCCGTCCCAAGCGCCTCGTGGCCGTGACCGCGTGCCCCACCGGCATCGCGCACACCTACATGGCGGCCGACTCCCTGGTGGAGGCGGCCAAGGAAGCCGGCGTCGACCTGCAGGTGGAAACCCAGGGCTCCTCCGGAGCCAAGGCACTGGACCCCGCGGTCATCGCGGCAGCTGACGCCGTGATCTTCGCTGTGGACGTGGATGTGCGCGGCAAGGAGCGCTTCGCCGGCAAGCCCGTCATCAGCGCGCCCGTCAAGCGCGGCATCGACGAGCCGGACAAGATGGTCCGGGAAGCCATTGCCGCCGCGGACAACCCCAACGCACACCGCGTCCCGCACTTTGGTGCCGAAGAGCAGGCCGAGCGTGCCGAGGCGGAAAAGGGCGAGCACATCGGCCAGAAGCTCAAGAAGGCACTGCTCACCGGTGTCTCCTACATGATTCCGTTCGTAGCCGGCGGCGGCCTGCTGATCGCCCTGGGCTTCCTCATGGGCGGCTACCTGATCACCAAGTACGCGGACACCATCGTGGTCCAGAACAGCATCTTCAACCTGCCCACCGAGTTTCCTGAGAACGCGTGGGGCCCGCTGGGCGCCTATCTGGGCGCGGTCCTGTTCAAGATCGGCGCATTGTCGCTCGGCTTCCTGGTTCCGGCCCTTGCCGGCTACATCGCTTACGCGATCGCCGACCGCCCGGGCATCGCACCGGGCTTCGTCGCCGGTGCAGTTGCCGGGTTCATGGGCGCAGGCTTCCTCGGCGGTATTGTGGGCGGCCTGCTGGCCGGCTACATCGCCCACGTCATCGGCCAGCTCCAGGTGGCGCGCTGGCTGCGCGGCCTGATGCCGGTGGTCATCATCCCGCTGCTGGCATCGCTGGTGGCATCGGGCCTCATGTTCCTCATCCTCGGCGCCCCGATCGTCGCCATCACCAAGGGCCTGAACGGCTGGCTCTCCGGACTCACCGGCGCCGGCGCCATCGCCCTGGGCGTGATCCTCGGCCTGATGATGTGCTTCGACCTCGGCGGACCGGTCAACAAGGTTGCCTACTCCTTCGCTGTCGCCGGCCTGGGCGCTGCAACCATCGACAACCAGGCCCCGTGGCAGATCATGGCAGCGGTCATGGCCTCCGGCATGGTTCCCCCGCTGGCCATGGCACTGGCTTCCACCGTCCTGAACAAGAAGCTCTTCAGCCTCGCCGAGCAGGAGAACGGCAAAGCAGCCTGGCTGCTGGGTGCATCCTTCATCTCCGAAGGCGCCATCCCGTTCGCCGCGGCCGATCCCCTGCGCGTGATCCCCGCCAGCATGCTGGGCGGCGCAGTGACCGGAGCCATCTCGATGGCAGCGGGCGTTGGGTCCAAGGCCCCGCACGGCGGCCTGTTCGTCTTCTTCGCCATCGACAACTTCCTGATGTTCGTCGTCTCGATCATCGTCGGCACGGTGATCACCGCACTGTCGGTCATCGCCCTGAAGCGCTGGGCAGTCAAGAAGACCGTTGATACGGTTGAACCGGTTCCCGCAACCGTCTGAGCCGGCTCAGCCACATACCTCACCGGCCGCTGAACCCTCAGCGCGCCGAAAGACAAAGGAGCAAAAATGCCAGAACGCACCGCAACCGTTGCCAGCCGCGTAGGCCTGCACGCCCGCCCGGCCGCCATCTTTGCCGAGGCAGCCGGAGAGTTCGACCTGGACATCACCATCGCCCGCGAAGGTGAGCCGGCAGACGAGGCCATGGACGCAGCCAGCATCCTGTCCCTCATGAGCCTGGGCGCGTCGCACGGCGACGTGGTGGTCCTCCGCGCCGAAGGTGCCGGTGCTGACGATGCGCTGGACCAGTGGAATGCCCGACGGCGGCCGCTTGGCTTTTAAGCGCCCGTCCACTAAAGGCCGTGGAGCAGTCAGCCGCGTTCGGCGAGCGCCTTCACGTCCGCCAGGAGCCTGTCCCACATGCCCTTGGAGTGCGCCGCGGCTTCCTCACTGGGATTGTTGTCCTGCGCCAGCGTCAGGCGGGTGGCGCCGTCCGTCCCACACCCGCTCCGGGCTGGCGTTGATGCTGGCCATCGAGGTGGCGACGTGGTTTTCCGGCATGTCTCAGGCCTTCTTTGCCGTGAAGAGCAGGTACTCCCATTCCATCTGGAACGGGACGTCGCCGTGGGCGTCGCCGAAGGAGTCAGCCAGGTCGGTGAGCGCCTTGTCCAGGGCCTTGACCTTGTCCTGGTCCTCCGCCAGCGACTTGTACACGGAAATGATGGGACCGTAGTGGGACTTGAAATACCTGACGAAGTCCACGGGCTGGTGGAAGCTTTTCACGGCCAGGTTCTGCTTGCGGGTGTGGACGTCCGTGATCCGGTCCCCCAGCAGTTCGCGGACGTGCTCTTCGCTTCCCCACAGCGGCGCAGGCTGGGCGCCCGGAGGGGGCGGCGGCGCGAAAGGCTTCAAAGCGGCAAACATCTGGCCGATGAACCCTTCGGGTGTCCAGCACAGCAGCCCGATGGAGCCTCCCGGCTTGCAGACCCGCAGCAGTTCGTCCGCAGCGGCCTGGTGGTGCGGCGCAAACATGACGCCGATGCAGGACATCACCGCATCGAACTCGCCATCGCTGAAAGGCAGGGCCTCGGCGTCGCCTTCCTGCCATTCAAGGCTGACACCCCGGTTCGCCGCTTCCTTCCGCCCCGCTTCAAACAGTTCCGGGGTGAGATCGCTGGCCACGACCTTGGCGCCCATCATTGCTGCCGGAATGGCTGCATTGCCTGTTCCGGCCGCGACGTCCAGGACCCGTTGGCGCGGCCTGATGCCGCAGGCCTCAACCAGGACCGCGCCCAGTTCCAGGAGCATCTCGTCCGCCAGGGCCGGGTAGTCCCCCGACGCCCACATGGCCCGGTGCTTCTTTTTGAGCTCCCGGTCTGCCTCCACTGCATCGGTCTGCTGGCTCATGCCCATGCCCCTCTACGTCCGGTCCCAATGGGTGACAGCACGCTGTTGGCACAGCGGAGGCTGTGATGCGACTCATTGTGGACGCGATGCACGCCGCTGTAAAGGCACCGTGAGAGTCCAGCATGGGCAGTCCAAGGGGCAGGCGTTCCGGTCAGGCCGGCTTCCGTGCCCTGGTGGCCTTGGCGGCCGGCTTTTCTGCCGTCTTTGTTCCGCTGGACTTGGTGTCCTCTGTCTTCGCTGCAGTGGACTTGGCCGCACTGGACCGGGATGCTGCCGACTTTGTCCCGGATGCTTTAGAGGCGGTGGACTTTGCGGACGTGGATTTCGTGGACGACTTGGCGGCAGGCTCGGCATCGTCCGTGCCGGTCTTCGCGGCAGCCTTACTCCCAGAAGACCTACTCCCCGTGGACTTGGCCGCGGAAGCCTTGGTGCCTGAAGACTTACGGGCCGGTTTAGCTTCCTCTTCGGCTTCCTCGTTCCCGGTGTCCGCTTCGTCGTCGGACCCTTCCGTGGCCGAGGCGGCCTCCCCGCCACCGCGTTTCCTGTCCAGGCTTCGCTTGAGCGCCTCCATGAGGTCGATGACCTCGCCCTTGCCACCTTCGCCGGCTTCTGCGCCGAAGGTTTCCTCAGTGTCCAGCGACTCGCCCTGTTCGAGCTTGGCGTCGATGAGCTGGCGGAGCTGCACCTGGTACTCGTCCGTGAAGGAGTCGGGCTCAAAGTCCGCGGCCATGGACTCCACCAAGGCGGCGGACATGTCGCGTTCCTGCGAGGAAATTCTGATGTCGGCTTCCAGGGACGGGAACTTCGCCTCCCGCACCTCATCCGGCCAGAGGAGGGACTGCAGCACCAAAACGTCATCCTTGATGCGCAAGGCACCCAGCCTGGTTTTCTCCCGGAGCGCGAACTGGACGATTGCCACCCGGTCCGTGTCCTCCAGCGCCCGGCGCAGCAGCACGTAGGCCTTCGGCGACTTGGAATCCGGTTCCAGGTAGTAGCTCTTCTCGAACATCATGGGCTCGAGCTGCTCGGAAGGGACGAACTGCACCACTTCGATCTCGTGGCTGTTCTCCGCTGGAATGGACTTGAGCTCATCCTTCGACAGCACCACGGTGCGGCCGTCCTCCTCGAACGCCTTCTCGATGTCCGAGTAGTCCACCACCTCGCCGCAGACCTCGCACCGGCGCTGGTAACGGATCCTGCCGCCGTCGGCATTGTGAACCTGGTGCAGACTGATGTCATGATCCTCAGTGGCGCTGTAGACCTTCACGGGCACGTTGACCAGGCCGAACGCGATGGCACCTTTCCAGATGGCTCTCATTCCTACAGTCAACATCAGAGCGGGCCGGAGGTGAAGCCCCGTGGCAGGTAGCAGGGAGCGTGTCCGGGTTGCGGGGCGGGAATTGACGCTCACCAACCTGGACAAAATCATCTATCCGGAGACCGGCACCACCAAGGCGGACGTGCTGGCCTACTACGCCGCGGTGGCCCACGTCCTGATCCCGGCCGCTGCCAACAGGCCGGCCACCCGCAAACGGTGGGTCAACGGCGTGGGCACGGCGGACAAGCCCGGTGAAGTGTTCTTCCAGAAGGAGCTGGAGGACTCGGCCCCGGGGTGGCTGCCGCGGGCCGCGATCACGCACAAGGACCGCACCATCCACTATCCCCTGGTCAACGACGCCGCCACCCTGACCTGGTTCGGCCAGATCAACTCGCTGGAAGTCCACGTGCCGCAGTGGCGGGTGGACTCGCACGGCAACCAGCTGAACCCGGACCGGCTGGTGCTGGACCTGGACCCGGGCGAGGGAGCCGGCCTGCCGGAATGCCGCGAGGTGGCCCTCCTGGCACGCGCCATCCTGCAGGATGTGGGCCTGGATCCCGTCCCTGTGACCAGCGGCAGCAAGGGCATCCATCTCTACGCCGCCTTGGACGGAACCCAGACCTCCGAACAGATTTCCGCTTTCGCCCGGGAGCTGGCCCGCGCGCTGGAAGCCGATCACCCGGACCTGGCGGTCAGCGATATGAAGAAGTCCCTCCGCAGGGGCAAGGTGCTGGTGGACTGGAGCCAGAACAATGCGGCGAAGACCACCATCGTCCCCTACTCACTGCGTGGCCGGCCCACCCCCCTGGTGGCTGCGCCCCGCACCTGGCAGGAGATCGATTCTCCCGACCTAGGGCACCTGGACTACCAGGAGGTGCTGCGAAGGGTGCGGACCGGCAATGACCCGTTTGCCGCCGTCGTCAATGCTGCCGGCGGTGGGCAGGACACTGACACTGCCCCGGAGGCACAGCACGACGGCGATCCCCGCCTGGGGAAATACCGCTCAATGCGCGATCCCAAGGAGACTCCCGAGCCGTTTGCGGGCGTTTCAGCCGGGGGCAACAGCTTTGTCATCCAGGAACACCACGCCAGCCGGCTGCACTGGGACCTCCGGCTGGAACACGAGGGCGTCCTGGTGTCCTGGGCCCTCCCCAAGGGGGTTCCCGAGTCCGGCGGCAAGAACCACCTGGCGGTCCAGACGGAGGACCACCCGATGGACTACCTCACCTTCCACGGAACCATCCCGAAGGGTCAGTACGGCGCCGGCGAGATGACCATTTGGGACACCGGCACCTACGAGTTGCACAAGTGGATCAACGGCAGGGAAGTAATTGTCACGCTGACCGGCTCCGAGGGCGGAGGGCTGGGCGGCACCAAGAAGATCGCCCTCATCCATACCGGGCGGGGCCAAGGCAAGGATGCCGAGGGGCAGTGGCTAATCCACCTCATGGACCAGGAGCAAACGGGCGGACGACGGCGGCACCCCACTTCCGCGATTCCCATGGCTCAGCCGGCACAAGCGGAAGAACGGGAAGAGGACGACGGCGGTGGGGCGCCTGCGCAGGAGGCCAGCCGTAAGGAGCCGGCCGTACCGGCAAGCACCACCACGACCGGCACTCTTGCAGACCCGCTGGAGTTCCGTCCCATGATGGCCACGTCCGGGACCATCGCGGATCTGCAGGGCAGTTCATGGCAGTACGAGCTCAAGTGGGACGGGGTCCGGGCCATCCTGGTGGCGGACAGGAATAAGGTGCGGATTTTCTCGCGCAACGGCAACGACGTCAGCCGCACCTATCCCGAGTTCACGGACCGGGCCTGCTGGCCGGAGCAGCCGTTCGTCGCCGACGGGGAGATCATCGCGGTCGGACCCGGCGGAAGGCCTGACTTTGGACTGCTGCAGGGAAGGATGAAACTCACCAGGGCCGCCGACGTCGCCAAAGCCCGCATCGCCATTCCCGTCCAATTGATGCTGTTCGATCTCCTCTTCGAGGACGGCGAGGACCTCAGGCGGCAGCCGCTCCGCAAACGGCGGCAGCGGCTGGAGGAATTCTTCCGCCCGTCCGGCTGCCCCGCGGACCTGTCCGCGGTGCTGGAGGAGCCCGTGAAACTCCTCCTGGAAAGCGCACAGGAGCTTGGGCTTGAAGGCATCATGGCTAAAAGGACCGACAGCCGCTACGTGAGCGGCCAGCGGACCCGGACATGGATCAAACTCAAGACGGAGCAAACCCAGGAGGTGGTGGTGGGCGGCTGGCGCCCGGGCAAGGGCGGCCGCCAGGACACCGTGGGATCCCTGCTGGTAGGGATCCCCGACGGCGACAAGCTGCAGTATGTGGGCCGCGTCGGCTCCGGCTTCAGCACCCGCGAGCTCACCGAACTGCGGCAGACCGTGGAACGCCTTGGCCGGAAAACCTCGCCCTTCCATGAGGTCCCCAGGCCCGATGCTGCCGACGCCCACTGGGTGGCGCCGGAACTGGTGGGCGAAGTGACCTACAGCGAGTGGACCGGACCCGGCAGGCTCCGGCATCCGCGGTGGCGGGGCTGGCGCGTGGACAAGGACCCCTCGGACGTGGTCCGGGAAGCCTGAGGCCCTGCAGCCGCCCAGCGCTCCGCCCCTTTTCTAGGAGGAGTGCGGCATCTGCGGCCTGCCGGTGCGGTGAACCGCCGTCACGGCTGCTTCGTGGCCAAAGCGGCCGTGACCGGCAGCGTTGTCTTTGGGGTGCCGGCGCTTCCCGTAGCCGTCAGGCCACCCGTTTTGCTGCGCCAGCGGGACACCGCCGATAGCTGCCGGGCCCGGTGCAACAGGCGCATCCATTGCCGCAGCAAGGTGGTCTGCCACCTCGGGCTTGATGTGGAACTGATTGGATTCTTCACCCATTTTGGTTCTTCCCTTCTTCCCTCGTTCTTCCTTGAGACGAAACGCCAACGAAAGCGCCCGGGCAGGCAGGCTTACTGCCCGGAAAGAAGTGTGTTCATCGCTCTACCATAGGCACCTCGGCTCCGGCTGGGAACCCCCTTCAGGGACAGTGGCTGCCGTCACTTTTACGGCCGGCTTCCCGGAAGTTGGCGGGTTCAAACGGAGCGATTTGGAAAATTTTTGGTAACGGCGCTGTTCATCAGCCTGCTTCCCAGTGATAGCGCGGAAAAAGCCGGGGCAAAAAATTCCGGAACAGCCCCCGAACGGCCCCAAAAGAGCGGACTCTACGCCATGAAACCGAACGCGCGCCAGCAGAATCCCGTAAAATTGAAGGCCTGCCCAGAGCGGGGCAGCTACAAGTCGCAAGCAAATGACCTCCACAGGAGTTGCCCAAATGCCCACAGACCGAAGCAGGACCGACTCTTCAGCAGGCGCCACAAACGCCCGCGGAACCGACCCCGCAGCCGCCACGGCTGCCAAGAAGCCCAGGCTGCTGCCACGCCGCCGCCTCAAGGAATCCGACGTCAACGTAGTTGACCAGCCGATGCTCAAGAAAGCACTCGGCGGAACCATCGTGGGCAACACGATGGAATGGTACGACGTAGGTGTCTTCGGCTACCTCATCACCACCATGGGCCCGGTGTTCCTCCCCGAGTCCGACCCCACCACGCAGACGCTGTTCCTCCTTGGAACCTTTGCCGCCACCTTCATCGCCCGACCGCTCGGTGGCGTGATCTTCGGCTGGCTGGGCGACAAGATGGGCCGCCAGAAGATCCTGGCCACCACGCTGATGATCATGGCCGCAAGCACTTTCCTCGTCGGCGTCCTGCCGGGTTACGCTCAGATCGGTCTGTGGGCTGCCGCACTGCTGGTGCTCCTCAAGGTCATCCAGGGTTTCTCCACCGGCGGTGAGTACGCCGGTGCCACCACATTCGTCAGCGAATACGCAGCTGACAAGCGCCGCGGGTTCTTTGCCAGCTTCCTGGACCTCGGCAGCTACCTGGGCTTCGCCATTGGCGCAGCCCTGGTCTCCGTCCTGCAGCTGACCCTCGGCCAGGACACCATGGAGGACTGGGGCTGGCGCATCCCGTTCCTGGTGGCCGGTCCGCTGGGCCTGATCGCCGTTTACTTCCGGAGCAAGATCGAGGAATCGCCGCAGTTCCAGGCCACCCTCGACGCCCAGGAGGAGCACGCCAGGAACGCCTCCGACGGTGAGACCGCGCAGGCCAAGGGACCCGTGGGAATCATCAAGGCCTACTGGCGCCCCATCATCGTCGCCATGGTTGTGGTGGCCGCCGCCAACACGGCCGGCTACGCACTGACGTCCTACATGCCCACGTACCTGACCGAGTCGAAGGGCTACGACGAGGTGCACGGCACGCTGCTGACCATTCCCGTCCTGGTGGTCATGAGCCTCTGCATCCCGCTGACCGGCAAGCTCTCCGACCGGATCGGCCGCCGTCCCGTCCTCTGGATCGGCGCCATCAGCACGATCGTCCTGGCCATCCCGGCCTTCATGCTGATCGGCATCGGTCAGGTCTGGTCCACCCTTGCCGGACTGGCCCTGATCGCCTTCCCGGTGACCTTCTATGTGGCCAACCTGGCCTCGGCCCTGCCGGCCCAGTTCCCCACGTCCAGCCGCTACGGGGCCATGGGCATTGCCTACAACTTCGCGGTGGCCATCTTCGGCGGCACCACGCCCTTCATCGTGGCCGCGCTGATCAGCGCCACGGGCAACGACATGATGCCCGCCTACTACCTCATGGCCACGTCCCTGGTGGGCGCCATTGCCATCTACTTCCTGAAGGAATCGGCCAACCGTCCGCTCCCCGGGTCGATGCCCAGCGTCGACTCGCAGGCAGAGGCAAAGGAACTGGTGGCCACCCAGGACGAGAACCCGCTGATCAACCTGGACGAACTGCCGTTCGACACCCACGACGGCACCGATCCCCAGGCACACCGCGGGGTTCCGGCCGGAGCATAGCTCCCGTCATGGCGCTCTTGTAGCCCACGCTCGTAGGCCCGTCCCGCGTGCTTCCATCGGGGAGCACGCGGGGCGGGCCTTTGCGTGCCCGCCGGATGTCTGAATGTGACCGCCGGGAATGTGACTAGTCATGATGGCCGGTGATACGTTCCGAAAGGCCTTTGGGCTGTGGCGGCACGACATAACGGAACAGGTTCGGTACATGAAGCAGGTAGTGGAGCAGGTGCGCGCGCTCCACCGGTTGGAACCTGCCACCGGCGACCATCTTGCGGCGCTCCGCGTGGCAGTCAGCGTTGCTGTCCCCTCACTGCTGCTGTTGGTCGCGGGCCGCACCGACCTCATGATCTACGCCGTATTCGGCGCACTGACCGGCATGTACGGCCGCAGCGAACCCCACCAGCTGCGGCTCCGCCACCAGGGCCAGGGCGCCCTGGTGCTGCTCAGCGGCGTGGCCGTGGGTGCGGCGCTGTCCATCAACCACATCCACTCGTGGTGGTTGGTGGCCGTGGAGACCACCCTGGCCGGCGTCGGGTCCGTCTACGCGGACCGGGTACGGCTCAAACCGAACGGGCCCTTCTTCGGCATCCTTGCCCTTGGCGCCTGCGCTTCCGTTCCCGCCGTGGTCCCTTGGCAGGTGGCCATGCTGATCGCGGGCGGATCGTCGGCGTTCTCGATCCTGATTGGCTTCAGCGGATGGGTGCGGAGCAGGGCATGGGAACCGGGTGCAACGCGGAGCATGCCTTCCCGTTCAACGGCACGGCACCGCGAACTGTCGATGCACGCTGCACGGTACATGCTCGCGGTAGGTGCCGCGGGGACAGCAGGGGTGCTCAGCGGCACAGGCCACCCGCACTGGGCCATGGCAGCGGCGGCCGTCCCACTCGCCGGCGCAGACCTGCCCAGCAGCGTCCGGCGGGGCGTCCACCGCATCGTGGGGACGTTCCTGGGACTGGCGGTCACCGCCGTCGTCCTCCTGCCGGAGCCCTGGGCCCTGCAGGGCCTTTATCCCGCACTCCAGGAACCGGCGCACCGGGCCGCCGTGCTGGCCCTGCTGGTAATCCTCTTCCAGTTCGCCACGGAGCTTTTCATGACCAGGCACTATGGCCTGGCGATGGTTTGGTTCACTCCGGTCATCCTGCTGATGACCCAGCTTGCCTCACCAATCGAACCGCAGGTCCTGATCCTTGAGCGGGCGGTGGAAACGCTGGTGGGCGCACTGCTGGGGATAGCGGTGGTGGTGGCTGTCCGCAGGACGGGTTCCCGCACCCGGCGCCCCTTACTTCGGCTTCCGCGCCGGCCCGGCCATTAGCCGCGCCGGGGCCACCTTGGCCACGGCGGCCACCACCTTGTAGCGCTTTGACGGGATGGACACCGCCTTGCCGTGCTCGTTGTCCGCCAGCCCTTCACGGACCACACGCTCGGCGCGCAGCCACGTCCAGGACGGGGCCACCGATTTGTCCATCCCCATGCGGTCATGGAACTCGGTGTGGGTGAAGCCTGGGCAGACCGCCGTAACCTTGATGCCGCGCTTGCGGTACGCCAGGTTTGCCCACCGGCTGAAACTCACCAGCCAGGCCTTCGCCGCCGAGTAAGTGCCCCGCGGCAGGAATGCGGCCACACTCGCCACGTTGATGATCCTGCCCTCCCCGCGTTCCAGCATGCCCTTCAACGCCGCATGGGTGAGCAGCATGGACGTTTCCGCATGCAGCTTCAGGTGCCTCTTCTCCTCCGCCGCATGGTTGTCCTCAAAGTTGTGCAGCAGGCCAATCCCTGCGTTGTTCACCACGATCCCCACCGGGCGCCTGGCGTCCTCAAGGCGTTCGACGACGGCTGCCACGTCGTCGTCCTGCGTCAGGTCGGCGGGAAGCACCTCAACCGTGATCCCGTACTGCCGCCGAAGGTCCGCCGCCGTTTCAGCAAGCCGGGACGCGTTGCGCGCCACCAGGACAAGGTCGTTCCCCTGGGCCGCAAGCTGCTTGGCGAATTCGTGGCCGAGCCCGGCGCTGGCCCCTGTAACGAGTGCTGTGGTTCGGGTGCTGGATGGCGTCATGGTGCAAGCCTAGCCAGCAAGGCCGAGGCTGGCTGCAGAACCTGCACCGAAAGCCGCTGAAGAGGGGAAACTGGATCACGTTTAGGGCCCTGATTTTCAGGCTTTTCTGGGACGCCTGGCAGTGGCAACGCCGCCGCGGCGGGAGCAGTCTTCCCAACCGCAACTTGTGCAACATTTAGTAAGCATGCTTTGCTTATGGGGATAGATGAACCTCCGCAAGCAGTTCGCGGCGGGGTTGCCAATGTTGCCGGCTCCGTGAAAGAAGCCCAAGGAAGAACATAATGACCACCGCAATGAATGACCAGCTGACGGCGTTTGGGGAGCGCAAAGAGGCAGCTGGAAGGCTCCTGACCGCCACCGTACCCGTGGATGCAGGACTGCTTCTGACCCTCAACTCACGCATGCACTGCCGTACACCGATGCAGCGCGTCGACCACGACGAACTCCCGCTCCGGCAGCCTGTGTATGTCGACGGAAACTCCGTCGTTGCCTTGCGGCCCGGATCCGTCCCGGAGAGCGTGGTCACCTACCGTTGCGCCTGCGGCTTCACCATTGACGACCCCGGTACCGCCATGACGGTCAGCGACGAGGCACTGGCCAGCTAACCTTTCCCGGTTGCTTTCAGGCCCCCGCCGGCTGGACAGTTCCAGCCGGCGGGGGCCTTGTCAGCTCAACGAGACCCCTGCCTGCTCGAAACCTGCCGGCTACTGTCCCGCGGGAACCCGCGCGGCCTCGACCGCCTTTCGCGTGTCCGCCAGGACAAGGTCCGCGTTGATTGCTTCAGCGGCGCGGAGGCCGGCGGCTGCAGCGGTCATGACCTGGGCGGAAACGTCCGTGGCGTTGCCCGCGGCCCAGACGCCAGGGCAGGATGTCCTGCCGCTTTGGTCAGTTTCCAGGCGGCTCCCCGGACCTTCCTCCAAGGCAACCGGTTCCAGCCCCAGGCGCTGAAGCATGTTGGCCTTGCTCATGGTGGCTGGACTGACCGCCAGTACGTCCAGGTCCACGGTGGCGCCCGAGTCCAGGGTGGCGCCGACGAGCTTGTCGTCGCGGACCCCCAGGGCCCGCACCTTCCCCTCCACCACTCGGACCGAACGGGCCGCCAGCTGTTCTATCTGGCCTGCGCTGAGCTCCAGGGCGTCGTTGAGCAGGAACGTCACGTCCGCACTCCACTGCCGGAACGTCAGCGCCTGCAGGACTGAGTGGCCATCAGCGGCCAGCACCCCAATCTTCCGGTTCCGGATTTCCCATCCGTGGCAGTAGGGGCAATACAGCACGTCCCGGCCCCAGCGGTCGGCGACGCCGGGCAGGTCCGGCAACTCGTCGACGATTCCGGTGGCGATCAGCAGGCGCCGGACAGTAACAGTTGATCCATCTGCCATGGCCAGGACGAACCCGTCATCCCTCCGGCTGGCGGAGCGGACGTACCCCGAAGCCATCGTCCCGCCGTAGCGGGCCAGTTCGTCCCTGCCTGCAGCGAGCAGGTCCCGCGGGCTCATCCCCTCCCGGCTAAGGAAGCCATGAACGCTTTCCGCCCCGAGGTTACGCTGTTCGCCGGCATCAATCACCACCACCGACCGCAGGGCACGCGCCAGTGCCACCCCCGCGCTCAAGCCCGCGGGTCCGCCGCCGATTACTGCTACATCGAAAAGATCGTCCCTGTTATCCGCCATGCTGGAGGCGTACCCGGGCCAGCTCCGGGAATAACCGCCTTGGGAATAATGCGGGAGTAGATCAGGGCGCGCTCAACTCTCAGCGGTCCGGCCAGTCCACGAACTGCCCGTAGCCCTCATGCTTGCGCAGGTAGCCGGAGATGAACGGGCAGTGCGGGATGATGCGTTTGCCGGTTGCCACTACGTCGTCCAGTGCGAAGTGCGCCAGCACCTTTCCCAGGCCCTGGCCTTCAAAATCCTGCCCCGTCTCGGTGTGGGTGAAATCGATGTGCCCGGGAAGGTCGCGGAAGAAGGCCTGCACAGCAAGCGTGTTGCCCACCAGGAGTTCGTACCGGTGCTGCGCGTCGTTGCGCCGCAGCGAGACATTTGCGGTGAACTTGTCCTCTGCGGAAGTGGTGTTCTCGGTCATGGTTCGACACTGGCACTACTTCACCCCGCTGGCAATGCCCCTTCTCCCCCTCTTCCACCGGGCACCCAGGGGAACACCTCCCAGCAAAAGAGTGGCCACGGAAAAACACGCAGCCCCGGCCGCCAGCAGCCCCAGTGACAGTCCGTTAAGGGCGGCGTCCGCCACAGGGATGAAGACCACCACGACGGCGGCCCCCGCCTGGGCGGGCCGGCAGCCGAAGGCACGCACCGCCGTCGTCCGTTCCTCCAGGTGCCCGAAGGCAACCGCCACCGGCAGGAGCAGGAGGAGCAGTACAAGGACCACCACGGGGCGCGACCACCACCACGCAGCGGTGCCCGGGCCCGGTTTGGGAACCGGCGCCAGGAGCAGCAGCCCGGACACGGCCACCAGCAGCGGCAGGTGCCACAGGTACACCGTGAGGGACCTCGCCCCGGCCAGCGCCAGCAGTCGGCCGATCCAGCGGACCCCGGCCAGCGGCGCCAGCACCGGCCGCGCCAGTTCCATCACGGCCAACTGCGCCACGCCCAGGATCACCAGGGTCAGGTTGGGCGGGTTGAGATTCACCAGCATGTTTCCGCGGTACAGCCCCAGTCCGGTGACGAGGCCCAGCAGCAGGTGGGACGCCACCGCAAGGCCCAGCAACCCGGAACGGGAGAGGCGGGAAAAGTAGCCGTCGGCAGCAAGGAACCCCAGCTGCTGGACAGTGCACCACACGAAGACCAGATTGGCATTGGCAAGATCAGGCAGCGCGCCCCGCAGGCAATCCACGGCGACCACCAGCCCGGTGAGCACCCCCAAGGTCAACCAGGGCGCGCGGGCATGCAGCGCCGCCAGGACCGGAATGTTCAGCTGCGCCGCCAGATAGGCGGCCAGGAACCACAGCGGCATCGCAGCGCCGGTAGCCATGAGCTGTACTACCTGCTGGTCCACGCCGAAGGCGCCCGCCACGGACAATCCCACCACCATGGAGGCGAGCAGTGCGGTGGCGGGGCGGACCAGGCGCAGGAGCCGGGCGCGGATGAACTGGGCCGCCGTGCCGCCGCCCGCCCTGAGCCGCCGCCAGGACTGCAGGCCGGTCACACCGCCGGTGACGAAGAACAGCGGCATGACCATAAAGATCCAGATAATGGGCTCGAACCAGTTTTGCTGCGCGAGGGTGTTCTCCGTGGTGACCGTGCCGTCCGGATGCAGCACGGGGCTGACCATCATCGAATGGCCCACCACCACCAGCGCCAGGCAGATGAAGCGGACAAGGTCGATGGCCGGATCACGGTCCGTCGTGTCCGGCCCGAAACCGGTCCCCTGCCTGCCGCTGCTGTGCATCGGGGTCCTACAATCGCACGGGGCTGCCCATGGCACTATTGTGCCTCCGTTGCCTGTGCTGGTTAAGGACCTTGGGCCCCTTCCGCCGCTACTGCAACACTGCCAGCAGGCCTAGAACGACGGCGAGCAGGGGCGTGCTGCCCTGGGTCACGGCTGGGGGCAGGTACTTTCGCTCGGCGGAGGCACAAAAAGGAGGCCAGGACCGGCTGCTTGATCCTGGCCTCCCGCCTGTGACGCTTTCGGCTGCGCTACCGTGCCAGTGTGGCCAGGGTGGTGGCGGCAAAGCCTTTCGCGGAGTGGTTCCACTTTGCCAGCAGGCCCTGCAGGTTCTCCCCGTCCGCACGGTGGGCGGAAAGCTGGTCCTGGAGGGTGGCCAGCACGCCGGTCCGCAGTTCGGTATTGAAGTTGACCTTGCCAACGTTCATGGCCGCGGCTTTGACCAGCTCCTCGGCGGGGATGCCGGAGGCGCCGTGCAGCACCAGCGGAATGTGGATGCGCGCGGCGATGTCCTGCAACACGTCCCAGCGCAGCTTCGGCTCGCCCTTGTATTTACCGTGGACATTGCCCACGGCAACGGCCAGCAGCTCGGCGCCGGTGCGGGACACGAAGTCCTCCACCTGCGCGGAGTCGGTCAGGCCTGCCACATCGGCACCGGACTGGCCAGCCGGCTGGTCGGCGGAGAAGGCGCGGTCCTCATCTCCTGCCAGGCCACCCAGTTCCGCTTCGAGGACCACGTCGGCACCCAGCAGGTTACGGGCGGCCTGGACCAGCGCGATGTTGTCTTCATAAGGAAGGGACGAACCGTCGGCGAGGACGGAATCCGCCCCTGCCTTGACGGCGTCGGCCATGACAGCGAGGTCCGAAGCGTGGTCGAGCTGCACGGCGACGGGCACGGCAGCAGCATCGGCCAGGCCGCGGAGCGCCGCGATGAGCCTCAGGCCGTTCGCGGTGGCGGCAGTCTTCGGGGCAACCAGCAGGATCACTCCCCTGCCGGATTCCTCGGCGGCACCCACCACGGCCAGTGCGGTGGTGAAGTCGTAGCAGGTGAAGGCCGGAACCGCGGATCCCTGCTGGAGGGCGGTGGTGACCAGGTGGTCCAGTCGGGTATGCATCAGGCGCCCAGACCTCCCACCAGGATCCAGGCGACGAACGTCAGCAGGAAGCCGGCTACGCCCAGGATGGTGGTCAGGACGGTCCAGGTCTTCAGGCCGTCAGACACCGTCAGGCCGTAGTAGCGGACCACCACCCAGAAGCCGGCGTCCGTCACGTGGGACAGACCCAGGGCTCCGAAGCCGATGGCGATCACGATCACGGCAATCTGGGCGGGGCTGTACCCGCCGCCGCTGACTGCCGCGGATAGCAGGCCGGTGGTGGTCACGATGGCCACGGTGGCCGAACCCTGGGCGGCGCGCAGTGCCAGGGAGATGATGAAGCCGAGCAGCAGCAGCGGAACGCCGAGGGTATCCAGGGTCTTGGACAGGGCAGAACCGATGCCGGATACCTGCAGCACGTTGCCGAACACGCCGCCGGCAGCGACCACCATCAGGATGGAGGCGATGGGAGGCAGGGACCCTTCGAAGATTTCACCGGTTTCCTTAAAGGACCAGCCGCGGCGGACGGCCAGCAGGAAGAAGGACAGCGCCACGGCCACGAGCAAAGCAAGGAACGGGTTGCCGATGAAGGCTGCGAGGCCGTACAGCGGATCGGACTTGGGAATCACCAGGGTGCCAACGGTGCCGAGCAGGATCTGCACGATGGGCGCGGCGATCAGGAAAATTATCAGGCCCGGCCTCGGCGGAGCGATGGCGGCGGCACCGGGACCGTCGTGGCCCACCTTGACCAGCGAATCGGAGCCGAATTCCTCCACCTGGGTCTTCACAGCCGGCAGCAGTTCGTAGTCCTTGCGGTTCATGATGGACGCCACCCAATAGGACAGGAAGCCCAGCGGCACGCAGATGAGCAAGGAGATCAGGGCGATCAGTCCGATGTCCGCGCCCAGCACGCCGGCGCCGGCCACGATACCCGGGTGCGGCGGGACGGCCACGTGGATGGAAAGCATGATGCCGGCCATGGGGAGGCCGAACTTGACCGGGTGGACCTTCGCGATCTTGGCGAAGGCGTACACGATGGGCACCAGCACGATGATGCCCACCTCGAAGAAGACGGGGATGGCCACGAGGAAGCCGACGGCGGTCAGCGCTACGGCGACGCGGCGGGCACCGAGCTTGCGGGTGAAGTGGTCGGCGAGGGACTGGACACCGCCGGACACCTCGATCATGCGGCCCAACACTGCGCCGAGCGCGATCAGGATGGCCACCTTGCCCATGGTGCTGCCCACGCCACTGGAGACGACGGTAAAGATGTCCTGCAGCGGAATGGTCGCCGCCACGGCCACCAGGATGCTGACGGTGAGCAGGGCCACGAAGGCCTGGATCTTGAAGCGGATGATCATCACCAGCAGGATGGCGATGCCTGCCGCTGCAATGGCGAGCAGTACCGGGGTGCCCAGCTCAACGGCGGGTTTGATGGCCGGGGCGTCGGCCGCCCGCTGGATCAGCGGGTTCATTAGGTGGTTCACGAAGGGATGTCTCCTTTGACGTACCGCCCCGGGGCAGGGCGGTATCAGGGAATGGTCAGGCGGGGATAAACGTCGCGGGGCTGTGCCGGCAACGCTGGGAGGTACGACGACGGCGGAGGGGGGACCGCCGTCGTCGTACCTTTTGTGCCGGTGACGGCGGGAGGTTGGCTTTCGGAGCGCCGGTTACTTGGCGCGCTTGGTGGGGGCGACCACCTTGATGACCGCGGAGTCATCGGCGGCGGCGAGGCCCTGGGCCTGGCCCAGCAGGTAGAGCTGCTCAGCGGCGGCGGCAACGGGAGCTGCCAGGCCGGCGGCACGGGCGGCCTTGCCCACGATGCCCATGTCCTTGACGAAGATGTCCAGGCGGGAGAGGACCTCGGCGCCTTCCTCGTTGTAAGCCTCCAGGATGCGCGGGCCGCGGTTGGAGAGCATGAAGGAGCCGGCGGCACCCGCTTCGAGTGCGGCCAGGGTCTTCGCCTGGTCCAGGCCCAAGGCATCGGCAAGGGCCAGCGCCTCGGCGGCGGCGGCGATGTGGACGCCGCACAAAAGCTGGTTGACGGTCTTCAGGGCCTGGCCGTCACCGGGGTTGTCGCCCACCACGGTGAGCGTGGAGGCCAGCAGGTCCAAGGCCGGGGCAGCCTTTTCGCGGGCTTCGGGGGAAGCGCCGACGACGATCAGCAGGTCCCCTTCACCGGCGCGCTTGGGCCCGCCGGACAGCGGGGCGTCCACCAGGTCCACGCCGTATTCGGCCAGCTTGGCCACGGTGGCGGGGATGGCATCGCTGCCCACGGTGCTGCCGAGGATGACGACGGCGCCCGGCTCCAGCACGGAGGCCACGCCGTTCTCGCCGAAGAGGACGTCGTTGAGCTGTTCGCCATTGCGGACGGCCAGGAGCACGGCGTTGGCACCCTTTGCGGCGTCACGGGCCGTGGTGAAGGTGGTGATGCCGGCCTCTTCCGCGAGCTTGAGGCGGGCCTCGGCGATGTCGAATCCGTGCACGTTCAGCTTGGTGGCCAGGCGGGTGGCCATGGGCAGGCCCATGGCGCCGAGGCCCAGGACGGTGACGGTGTAGTTGCTGGTCATAGTGTTTCTCCGTTGAATCTTGTAAATGCCCGGCGATTGAGCCTGCCGAAATCCAAGGTTTCGACGGGCTCAACCACCGGTGGGGATCAGAACTTGCTGCTGAGTTTGCGGGTGACCTGGGCCAGGGAGTCGTCGTCGCCCACGTTGCCGGCAAAGACGATGTAGGGGATGCCCTTGGCGGGGCCGTCCACGGGCTCCCACAGGCTCACGATGCCGGGGAGCATGGGGCCGCGGACGATGGCGTGCCGGATTTCCAGGCCGTGGGCGGCGACGTCCGAGGAGGTGATGCCGCCCTTGGCGATGACGAATCGGGGCGGGAAGGTCTTCAGGGTCCGGTTGACCACGTCCACGACGGCGGCCGAGACGGTCCGGGCGATCCGCAGGCTTTCGGCGGGGTCATCGGTTTTGATGAGCAGGCGGCTGGTGTGGACGATGACGTCCCCTGCGTGCAAGGCCTCGACGACGGCGGCAACGGTCTGGTCCAGGTGGGCCTTGGCGTCCGTCTCAGCACCAAGGAGCTTCTCGACGTCGATCTCGATGATGCGGGCGGAGCAATGTTCCGCGGTGAGGACGTTGAGCTGGCGCGTGGTGAGGCCAACGTGCGAGCCCACCACGATCAGGCCGCCGGCCTCCGACGGGGTGTTGCCCTCGTAGGCCTCTTCGGCGGTCAGCGCGGTGCGTACTTCCTGGCCGATGCGGCCGCGGACGAACGGCGGGCCAACGCGGTACAGGAGCTTCTTGCCGCGGCGTTCGGCTTCCTCCAAGCCCAGGGCCAGGGCACGGAAGTCGTTCTCGGTGACGATGTCCGCGACGATGGGGGTGGAGTTGGTGGCCGGTTCGATGGCGTCGGCGATGGCCTTGGCGGAGATGACGGGGTCCTGTGCGGAGGCACCGGCACGGATGATGTTCAGGTCCAGGACGATCACGGAGTCCGCCGGGAAGCGGCCCTGCGACTTCTCCGCGATGTACTCGGCCATGACGGAGGTGTTGAAGCCGAAGGTGGCGTCCTTGGCGAACTCGGTCTCGGAGACGGGGACCAGGGTGCCCTCGGCGCCGCGCATGTAGTGGACCCCGCCGATGGTGAGCCGCCCGGCATCCGGGAACGCCGGAACCAGCACAACGCCGTCGGTCTTCTCGCCGCTGACCTCTGCGACCGTGGCCGCGATGACGTCCGGCTCCAAAGGGTAGTGACCGCGGAGGGTGGAGTCGCTCCGGCTGACGAAGCCCAGCCGGGTGCCTGCCTCGGTGGCTGCGGCCAGCGCATTGCGGACCACTTCCTCATTGCGGGCTGCCGCTTCGGCAGGATCGAGGCTGCGCGTGTTGGTCAGCACGTACACGGCCGGCTTTGCCTGGCCAAAGGCCCAATCGAAGTCCTGGACCTCCCACCTAGTGAGTACCGGCAGGTCTGCCACGGACTGCGTGCCGGTGGGGTCGTCGTCGAGCACTATCAGGACGCGGGGAACCTCCGCGTTGGAAGCGGCCAGCGCGCCGGCCACCAGCCCAGCGGGGATCTCGAGGTCTGCCGGATAGGCGGCCAGAACGTCTGCTTCAAGCGTCACAGTGCACTCCGTTGTGTAGCGATCCGGGCTTTCGGATCCAGATGTAAAGGTAACTGTAAGATGTCTGACATCTTGCATCTGAATGTTAGTGTGGCACAGGACATACGGACGCGCAAGTACACTTGTCTGACATATCCGCCGCGGAAGCCGGAGCAGGAATCGGGGGCAAAATGGCAAGGAAGTCGCTGGTAGGCGTGGTGGCCGACGAGCTGCTGGACCGTATCATCGAAGGCGAGTTTCCGCCCGGCTCCACCGTTCCCGGCGAGCACGAACTCAGCGCCCGTCATGAAGTCAGCCGCATGACGGTCCGCGAAGCGATGAAAACGCTGCAGGCCCAGCGCATCCTGAGCGTGGAGCGCGGCCGCGGAACGTTCGTGAACCCCCTGAGCCGCTGGGCCTCCCTGGAAGCCGTCCTGCGGGCAGCCTCGGAGGGCAAGAACGACGCCGACGCCTCCATCCAGCTCATCGAGCTCCGCCGGATGCTGGAAACAGGAGCTTGCGAGCTTGCCGCCGGGCGGATCGCGGAAGAGGACATCAGCGCACTCTTCAACTACATTTCAGCGATGAAGGCTGCCCACAGCATCAACGACGTCGCGGCCTTCGTCGAGGCGGACCTCGCCTTCCACGACGTCATCCTGCATGCATCGGGAAACGTCTTCGTGTCGGTCCTGTTTGAGCCGCTGCACCGCGTCCTGGAAAAGCGCAGGGCCGAGACCTCCGCCGTTCCGGCAATCCAGGAGCACGCAATCGGCCACCACCAGAACATTGCAGAAGCCCTGGAGTCCCGCGACGCCGCCCGGTCCCGCGAATCGATGGACGCCCATATGCAGCAGACGCTCGATGACCTGAAGCAGCTGGTCCTGGAAGCCAAATAAGCCCTCCCCTCCGGCCCCGGATGGGCGCCCCTAATTGGCCTCAGGCCTGTTCAAGGCTCTTGAAGTCCTACTAGTCTTCAGGGACAGCCCGCAACCGGGAGCATCGACGATCACGAGGAGCGAAGTTGTCCAACCACACGTACAGCATTTCTGAAATTGTCGGCACCTCCACCCAGGGCGTGGATGACGCCGTCCGCAACGGTATTGCCAAGGCATCCCAGACCCTGCGGAACCTGGATTGGTTCGAGGTCAAGGAAGTCCGCGGCCACCTTGAGGACGGAAAGATCGCGGACTGGCAGGTCACCATCAAGATTGGCTTCCGACTGGAAGAACAGTGACCACAAACAACTGACCCGCAGGCAACGTTTTTTGAAAGCGTTGCCTGCGGGTCCTTTTTGCTTCTGGCGGCCTTAGTTTGCCGTGCCCGGGCTGCGCCGCCGCCAAACGGTGGGCACGCCGTCGAACGCGGGGAAGACGTGGCCTTCGAAGAAGGACAAAACGGTGTGGGGATCGAGGTCCGGACTCCAAAGACCGGAGGCGGGGCAGTGCGAACCGGTGGCGGTGGAGGCGGCGCCGGCGGCCGCCTGGCGTTCCTTCAGCAGAGCGATGCGTTTCATCGTTGAGACCATCCTGGGGTGAGAAAAAACGGGCGTGGAAGCAGGTACTCCAACCCTAGGAAAAGCAGGCCCTCGAACCAATGGGCGGCTGGCCAGAATCCGCTCCTTCTGCTGGACAAATGTACAGAAGCCGTAGGCCCCCGACTACCGGTCAGCCCGGTTCGCCGCTGTCAGCCGCCGCGGCGTCCCGTTCCAAGTCAGCAGCCGTCGCTGCGCCCAAGCTGCCCAGCAGGGCCAAGGCGTCCGACGACGGCGACCCCGGCCGGGCGGAGTACACCCGCAGCGTCTGGTCGGGGTCCTCGGGCAGGACAAGGTTTTCAAAGTTCAGTTCGAGGTCCCCCACCGCTGGATGGTGCAGCCTGACGCTGCCGGCGGCGCGGGTTGCCACCCTGTGCCCGGCCCACCACTGGCGGAAGTGTTCACTGTGGACGGCCAACTCACCCACCAGGTGGTTCGCCTGGGGATCGTTCGGGTGCCGACCAACGTCCAGCCGGAGGGATCCTGCCGCTTCGGCAGCCACCGTTTTCCAGTCCCTGAACAGTTCCCGGGCGGCGGGGTCCAGGATGGTCCAGCGGGTGAGGTTGCGCTCCGCAGGCGGCAGCGCCGGGAAATCGGTGAACAGGAGGAATGCCATCCTGTTGCCGGCCAGGACGTCATTGCGCCTGCCCAACACCAGCGCCGGTACGTCCCCTACCGCTTCGAGGAGTTGGCGCAGCGCAGGCCGGACGCCTTGCGCTGCACCGGCGCCGGGGTCGCGGGGAGCACTCGCACAGTTCTCGAGCAGGTCCAGCATGTGCGCGTGCTCGCTGCTGTCGAGGCGCAACGCCCGGGCGACAGCATCCAGGACGGTACGGGATGGATGGATGTTGCGGCCCTGTTCCAAGCGGACGTAGTAGTCAGTGCTGACCCCGGCCAGCCGCGCCACTTCCTCCCGCCGCAGCCCCGGGACCCTGCGGGCACCGGTGCTGGGACCTGCCCCGGCAACGTCCGGGCTCAGCCGTGACCGCATGGCTTTAAGGAATTTTCCGAACTCGGCGCTTTGACCCATGCAGACCATTGTGCCTGCGTTGGGTGCCTCGCTCTACAACGAAGGTAGGACTGGCAGTCCTAGGAAAAGCAGTAACAGCTTTGGCTACTGACTTGGTGGCGGAAAGTGCATAGGCTCAGGAGCGAGCCGACGGAAACCGCTTTCTCATCTGTCGAGCAGCCGGCACCGATTTTTTCCCTTTGCCTTCGGGCAACCCTCCCCATAGAAGGAGCATCCCCATGTCAGAGCTGACCCTCAACAACGGCGTCAACATCCCCCAGCTTGGGTTTGGCGTTTTCCAGGTACCGCCGGAAGACACCCAGCGGACCGTGGAGGACGCCCTGGAAGCCGGCTACCGACACATCGACACCGCCGCGGCTTACCGCAATGAGGCAGGAGTGGGGGCAGCTCTGGCCGCCACCGGCATCCCGCGGGAGGAAATCTTCGTCACCACCAAGCTCCGCAACGGCGAGCAGGGCCGGGCGCAGGAGGCGTTCCAGAACAGCCGCAAGGCATTGGGCCTGGACTTCATCGACCTCTACCTCATCCACTGGCCGGTGCCTTCACAAGGACTGTTCGTGCAGGCATGGAAGGAGATGGAGCGGCTGTACGAGAACAAGGAGATTCGTGCCATTGGCGTCTCCAACTTCCTCTCCGACCACCTGGACACCCTGCTGGAGTCTGCCGAAACCGTGCCGGCCGTGAACCAGATCGAGCTCCACCCCAGCTACCAGCAGGCAGAGCTCGCGGCCAAATGCCGGAGCCTGGGCATCGCCGTCGAGGCCTACAGCCCCCTGGGACAGGGTGGGGACCTCAACGGAAACGCCGTCACCGAAATTGCAGCCGCACACAATGCCACTACCGCCCAAGTAGTGCTCGCCTGGCACCTTGCCAACGGAAACATCGTCATTCCCAAGTCCGCCAACCCGGACCGCATCCGCGAGAACTTCGCGGCCTCATCACTGACGCTGTCCCACGACGAACTGTCCGCCATCACCGCACTGGAGTCCGGCGCCCGCATTGGTTCCGATCCCGCCGTCGCGTCCTTCACCCAGATGTAGCCTCGCCAGGCTCAGCCACCGAAAGGATTTTCCATGCAGTACACCCACTTGGGCCGCTCCGGCCTGAAAGTCTCCCGCCTCTGCCTGGGCACCATGAACTTCGGACCCCAGACGGAGGAAGCGGACGCCCACAGCATCATGGACTCCGCCCAGGAAGCCGGCATCAACTTCTTCGACACCGCCAACGTGTACGGCGGCGCCGACCACCGCGGCTGGACCGAGGAGATCATCGGCCGCTGGTTCGCCAAGGGCGGCGAGCGCCGCGAGCACACCGTCCTGGCCACAAAGCTCTACGGCACCATGACGGACCGGCCCAATGAATCGAAGCTGTCCGCCCTGAACATCCGCCGGGCCCTGGACGCGAGCCTCAAGCGCCTGCAGACCGACTACATCGACGTGTACCAGTTCCACCACATTGACCGCGACACCCCTTGGGACGAGATCTGGCAGGCCATCGAGGTGGCCGTTCAGCAGGGGAAGATCCTCTACTCGGGCAGCAGCAACTTTGCCGGCTGGCACATCGCCCAGGCCCAGGAGGCTGCACGCCGCCGGAATTACACCGGCCTGGTGAGCGAGCAGTCCATCTACAACCTGTTCATGCGTCAAGTGGAGCTGGAAGTCATTCCGGCGGCACAGCAGTACGGCCTGGGCCTGATCCCCTGGTCACCGCTGCAGGGCGGCCTGCTGGGCGGGGTGCTGAAGAAGGAACGCCAGGGAGTCCGCCGCACCGAAGGCCGGGCCGCCGAGACGCTGAAGAAGCACCAGGACCAGATCCGCCAGTACGAGGACTTTGCCGACGAACTGGGCCACGAACCCGGGGACGTCGCACTGGCCTGGCTCCTGCACCAGCCGGCGGTGACCGCGCCGATCGTAGGACCCAGGACGCAGGAACAGCTGGACTCAGCCATCCGCGCCCTGGACGTATCCCTTGATGGAGACGCGCTCAAGCGGCTTGACGACATCTTCCCGGGACACCGCACGGCGCCGGAAGACTACGCGTGGTAGCCCCGCCGGAAGCTGCGGATACGGTGGCACCGAGGAGCATCCTCTTCATCGGTGGCACCGGGGTCATCAGCGCCGCGGCGGCAGAACGCGCCGTCGCGCTGGGCCACCGCCTGACCATTTTGAACCGGGGCCAGTCCACCCGGCCCATTCCAGACGGGACGGAGGTGCTGCACGCGGACGTCCGTGATGCAGCGGCCGTCCGGGAGGTGCTGGGCGGAAGGGAGTTCGACGCCGTCGCGGACTTCATCTCCTACACGCCGGAGCAGGCACAAACCAGCATGGAGCTGTTCCGGGAGCGGACGGGACAGTACGTCTTCATCAGCTCCGCCTCCGCGTACCAGAAACCGCCCACCAGGCTGCCCATCCGCGAGTCCACGCCCTTGAAGAACCCCTTCTGGCAGTATTCGCGGGACAAGATCGCGTGCGAGGAGCTGCTGTTCCGGGCGTACCGTGAGGATGACTTTCCGCTGACAGTGATCCGGCCGTCGCACACCTATGACCGCACCAAGATCGCCATGGTGGGCGCCTGGACGGACATCCACCGCATGCGCAACGGCCTTCCGGTCATGGTCCACGGTGACGGCACTTCGCTGTGGACGCTGACCCACAGCAAGGATTTTGCCAAGGCTTTTGTGGGGCTCCTCGGTCGGCCGCAGGCGGTGGGCGAGAGCTACACCATCACCTCCGACGAGTACCTGCCCTGGAACCAGATCTACCAGTTGTTCGCCCGGGCAGCAGGTGTCCGTGAACCGGAGCTGGTGCATGTGGCGTCCGACACCATCGCCGCCCATGACGAGGAACTGGGTTCCAACCTCCTGGGCGACCGGTCCCACTCGGTGGTCTTTGACAACACCAAGATCAAATCGCTGGTCCCTGACTTCGCGGCCACCATCCCGTTCGCGGACGGCGCCCGCGAGATTATCGAGTGGCATGACAGCAACCCGGAACTGCAGCAGGTGAACGAGGCCTACATGCAGCTGTCGGACAAGCTCACAGGTTGGGCGCGCCAGGGAGCCTGAGTCCCAAGAACCCGCCATCACTGGCCTGCCGCCCTCCAGCGGCAGGCCAGCCGCGCATGCGGCTGTGCTAAATTTCGGCGCATGACTTCGCCCCCTTCCAACCATTCCGTCGACGGCCATCCTGCCGATGGACCTGTTGCGGCTGCCATCGGGCTCCTGGCGAAGCAGGGCTTCGATGCAACCTCGGTCGAGGAACTCGCGGAGGCGTCAGGCATGAGCCGCAGCACGTTCTTCCGAAGGTTCGGGTCCAAAGAGGACGTTGTCTTCGCTGACCATGAGCGGATCCTGCGCCAGGTGAATGACCGCCTTGCCGAATCAAGGCTCGAACCGCTCGCAGCCGTGGCGGACGCCGCCATGCTGGTCTTCGAGCACCACCTGCGGAACCCCGCCACGTCGCGTGCCCGGTACGGGCTGCTGCAGGCGGTCCCCGCGCTCCGGGACCGCGAACTGGTCACCTCCCACCGGTACGAGCGGGCGTTCCTGCAGTTCCTGGATGACAAGCTGCCCGGGAATGGCCGGCACGAGTACAAGGCGGTCGCCTTCGCCGCAGCCGTCGTGGCGGTGCACAACGCCTTCCTCCGCCAGTGGTTGCGCACCAAGCCCACGGCCGGGGACACCACGGCGGCCGACAAGAAAAGGGCTTCCGCCCTGGCCGGTGAACTGCAAACGCTGTCCGAAACGTTCCGGCCTGCGCTCCTCGGAGCCGCTGTCGCCGCCCAACCTGCGCCAACCGTCGTCGTCACCGTCCTTTCCGGTCCGGCCAACAAGGACGCCATTGTCCAGGCAGTAAGGGACGCCCTCCCCTAGGCAAAGCCCTCCCCGGCCTAAGGTTGGTACGCAGTTTCTTGACGTGGAACTGGGTTTCATTGCATCCTTGTTTTGTGTGGCGCAAGCCACACATTCCGGCTGTCCCGCCGCCGCTGATTCAAAGGATGCAGATACATGACGACGACGTCGCCCACCCAGGTGCCCCACCGCACCGAAAGCCCCACCAGCTTTCCGGCCGGTACCGTGGAGCCGGACTACTTCCTCACCGAGGCCCTCGGAACGGATCCGGCATCCGTCCTTGCCGGCGTCAGCGATGAGGACCGTGCGTACTGGGACAGGGCCCGTAGCTTCGTTCAGGATGAGGTCCTCCCCGTCATTGACGGCTACTGGGAACGCGGCGATTACCCGCTGCACCTCCTCCGGCGCCTTGGCGAGCTGGACCTGCTGCGCGATGGCGTCCCGGTAGAAGGCTTCGCACCCATGAGCAGCATGGCCGCCGGCCTGGTGAACATGGAGATCAGCCGGGGTGACGGCTCCGTGGCCACGATGGTCGCGGTCCAGGGCGGCCTGGCGCTGCGGTCCGTGGCCGAATGCGGCTCCGACGGGCAAAAGGAGCGCTGGCTGCCGGCGATTGCCGGCGGCACGGAATACGCCGCATTCGCCCTGACCGAGCCCACCCACGGCTCCGATTCGGTGGCACTGGAAACCACGGCCACCCGCACCGACGGCGGTTTCCTACTTAACGGTGAAAAGAAGTGGATTGGTAACGGCTCCGTGGGCGGCCTTACCGTGGTGTGGGCCCGGGGTGAGGACGGCCAGGTCCACGGCTACCTTGTTCCACAGGACTCCCCCGGCTACAAGGCCACCAAAATCGAAGGCAAGCTGGCCCTTCGTGCCATCTGGCAGGCCCACATCCGGCTGGAGGACGTCTTCGTCCCCGACGAAAATGTCCTGCCGGGTGCCCGGACCTTCAAGGACACAGCCCGTGTCCTGCTGGCGACCCGACTGGGTGTGGCCTGGTCCGCCGTCGGGCATGCCACCGCCTGCTATGAGACGGCCGTCCAGTACGCCAAGCAGCGCAAGCAGTTCGGGCGGCCGCTGGCGGCCTCCCAGATCGTGCAGGAACGGCTTGCCCGGATGCTGAGCGAGCTGTCCACCATGCAGCTGATGGTGGTGCAGATGACCCGGCTCGATGAAGCCGGAATGCTCACCCCCGAGCAGGCGTCGCTTGCCAAGTACACCTGCACCCGCACCGCGCGCGGTATTGCTTCAAACGCACGGGACCTGCTGGGCGGCAACGGCATCCTGCTGGAAAACCGTGTAGCCCGGCACCTCGCCGACATCGAGGCCATCCACACCTACGAAGGCACCGAGACCATGCAGGCCCTCATCATCGGCCGGGGCATCACCGGCACTTCCGCCTTCGCCTGAGCCCTACCGTCCCGCTTTGGCCGCCACCTCTTCCGAAAGGACCTGTTCTTGAACCAGAACGCCAACATCCCCGTCATCCTGGGCGGCGCCCGCACCCCCTTTGGAAGGTTCCGCGGCGGCCTCACCCCCTTCTCCTCGAGTGAGTTGGGCGCCCACGCCATCCGGGCTGCGCTGGAACGCACCGGTGTGTCTCCGGAACAGATCGGGGCGGTCATCGTGGGGCAGGTCATCCAGGCCGGCGCCGGACAGGGCCCCGCCCGGCAGGCCAGCCTGGCCGCCGGAATCGGCTGGGACGTCCCCACGATCACCATTAACAAGCTTTGCCTGTCCGGGCTCACCGCCGTCATTGACGCTGCTCGGATGATCCGTACCGGCGAAGCGGACTTCATTGTGGCCGCCGGCCAGGAGTCGATGACCAACGCGCCGCACCTGGTTCCGGGGCTCCGCGCCGGCGTGGTCATCGGCGACGCCCCCATGCTGGACTCCCTGAACCATGACGGGCTGCAGGACCCGGTCAGCGGCAAGCTGATGGGAGAGGCCACCGACGCCGGCAACACCGAACGCGGCATCACGCGTGAAGAGCAGGACGCCGTCGCGGCCCGCTCCCACCAGCGCGCCGCAGCTGCCCGCGCCGGCGGGGTGCTGGCCGAGGAGATCGCGCCAATCGAGGTGCCGCAGCGCAAGGGACCTTCCGTGGTCATTGAGCATGACGAGGGCATCCGGCCGGACACCACGGCGGAATCCCTGGCGCAGCTCCGCCCGGCGTTTTCCAAGGAGGAGACGGCCACCATCACCGCGGGTTCGTCGTCGCCCCTTTCCGACGGCGCAGCGGCCCTGGTCATTGCCAGCAAGGCGGCTGCGGAAGCCGCAGGCCTGGAGTGGATTGCCGAGATCGGCGCCCACGGCCAGACCGCGGGTCCGGACGGGTCGCTGCACTCACAGCCCGCCCGGGCCATCGAACGCGCCCTCAAGGACCAGGGGCTCACCGTCCAGGATCTGGACCTCGTGGAGATCAATGAAGCCTTCGCTTCCGTCCTGATTCAGTCCGCCAACGACTTGGGCATTGAAACCGATGCCGTGAACGCCGAAGGCGGTGCCATCGCTCTGGGCCACCCGGTGGGTGCGTCCGGGGCACGCCTGGTGCTGCACCAGGCGCTCGCCCTGAAGCGCCGCGGTGGAGGCACCGGCGTCGTAGCCCTCTGCGGGGGCGGCGGCCAGGGTGACGCCCTGATCCTCTCAGCATGACCCATCCCAACGAAGAAGCAGGCCATGACCAACACCAACTCCGCTGACGGCTTCGCCACCATTTCAGTGGCAGCCGTCCTGGCTGAATCAGCCAAAAGGACTCCGGACAACATCGCACTGGTAGTCGGTGAGGACCAGATCCGTTACAGCGACCTGTGGCTCCAGACGCGCGCCTATGCCGGCGCGCTGCGGGCACGGGGCATCGGGCCGGGAGACGCCGTCGCCGTCCTGATTCCCAACGTCCCGGACTTCGCCCGTGTGTACTACGCCATCCTGTCGCTCGGGGCCATCGTTGTCCCGGTGCATGCCCTGCTGAAGGCCCGCGAGATCGAGTATGTCCTGCAGGACAGCGGCGCCAAGCTGCTGATCTGCGCCGCTCCGCTGCTCGGGGAGGGGGCCGCGGGCGCCTCGGCCAGCGGAGTGGACGTGCTGACGGTGATGGCTCCCGAGGACGGCGGGTTCCCCCGGCTGGAAGCGGAAGCTGCGGGCGCGGAGCCCATCCGCACGTATGAACCATGCCGCCCGTCGGACACGGCCACCATCCTGTACACGTCGGGCACTACCGGCAAACCCAAAGGCGCGCTGGGCACCCACTTTGCCCTGGTGGAACAGACCAGCACCCTGCTGACAAGCGTGATGGACTTCCGCCCCGGAGACGTCCTGTTCGGCGGGCTGCCGCTCTTCCACACCTTCGGCCAGACGGTGGTACTCAATGCAGGGCTGCGTGCGGGGGCCACCATCGTCCTCATGCCACGGTTCACCGGCGCGGACGCCCTGAAGCTGCTGGCCAGGCACAACGTCAACATCTTCATCGGCGTGCCCACCATGTACGTGGCCCTTCTGGAAGCCGCCAAAACCGTACCGGACCGGCCGGCCGCCCTGCGGTACGGCATCTCCGGCGGTGCATCCCTTCCGCTGGCTGTGATGGATAAGTTCCGCGACGTCTACGGGGTGGAGATCCACGAGGGCTACGGCCTGACCGAGACCTCGCCGGTGGCGGCATTCAACCACGTTGGCGTGGAACCCAGGCCGGGCACCATCGGCGTCCCGATCTGGGGTGTTGATATTGAAATCGCGCGGCCGGAAGTAGTGGAGCGCATCGAACTGCTGCCCAACGGGGAACTCGGCGAACTGGTCATCCGCGGCCACCTGCTAATGAAGGGCTACCTCAACCGGCCCGAGGCGACGGCCGAGGCCGTGGTGGACGGCTGGTTCCGCAGCGGGGACCTTGGGACCAAGGACGACGACGGCTACCTCACCATTGTGGACCGCAAGAAGGACATGATCATCCGCAACGGCTACAACGTCTACCCGCGGGAAGTGGAGGAAGTCCTACTGACCCACCCGGCCGTGGTGAGCGCCGCCGTGTACGGCATTCCCCACGAAGTCCACGGACAGGAAGTTGCCGCCGCCGTCGTCCTTGATGCGGGGGCAAGCGTCACCGAATCGGAGCTGATCGACTTCGCCAGCGCCCAGCTCGCCGCCTACAAGTACCCAAGGGTGGTCCGGATACTCTCCGAGCTCCCGCTGGGACCCAGCGGCAAGATCCTCAAGCGCAAGCTCGCCGGAGACCCCGCCTGAGGCAGGTCGGCCGCCCTGCCTTGGCCTCTGCAATACTTCCAGGATCTCAAATCCCGGGCACCGAGAGCCGGGACAGCCTGTAGAGGGCAGACTGTTGGCATGACACTTGCACCGCTCATCGAACTCAATGACGGCAACAGGATTCCGCAGCTGGGTCTTGGCACTTGGCCGCTGGACGACGAACAGGTGGCTGCCACCGTCGTACAAGCCGTGGAAGCCGGGTACCGGCATATCGACACCGCAGTGAAGTACGGCAACGAACGCGGCGTGGGCAACGGCATCCGTGCCAGCGGCGTGGACCGCAGCGAATTGTTCATTACCACCAAGCTGGATGGCGAATTCCAGGGCCACGACCGTGCGGTGGCGGGCCTGGAGGGGTCGCTGAAGCGCCTGGGACTGGATTTTGTGGACCTGCTGCTGATCCATTGGCCGCTGCCCGGCAGGGACCAGTATGTCTCTACGTGGCAGACGTTTGAACGGCTGCAAGCGGAGGGCAAGGTGCGGTCCATCGGCGTGTCCAACTTCAAGCCCGCCCATCTGGAGCGGCTGATGGCGGAGACTAACGTGGTGCCGGCCGTGAACCAGATTCAGCTCAGCCCGGCGATTACCCGGACTGCGGAGCGCGAATTCCACTCCCGGCACGGAATAGTTACTGAGTCCTACAGTCCGCTGGGGGGCTCCGGGGCAGGTCTGCTTAGCGCTCCTGTCCTTTCCCAATTGGCGGAAAAACACGGGAAAACGCCGGGCCAGTTGGTCCTGCGGTGGCACATACAAAACGGATTGGTAACGATTCCCAAGACCGCTTCCCCGGAGCGGATGGCGGAGAACCTGGACGTGTTCGATTTCGCCTTGGATCCGCAGGATCTAGCGGAAATGTCGGTCTTGGACGAGGGCCCCGGGGCGGGTAACGACTCGGGCAGAACGGGGCACTGATCCCGGCCTGAACAGCACTTTTTTCCGAGAACGGGGTTGGCAAAAAGATAGTAAGCATGATTACTATTGAGCCAGAAGGATGAAGTGCCTCCCGAACATGGGGGCCTCCTTTACTTAGGAAGAGAGCGACAAATGGGATTTATTGCATTTCTGATTCTCGGACTTATTGCCGGCGCGATTGCCAAGGCAATCCTGCCGGGACGTCAGGGTGGCGGATGGATCATCACCATGGTGCTGGGCGTCGTAGGCGCACTGCTCGGTGGCTGGATCGGAGGCGCCCTGTTCGGCGGCGGCCTGCAGGAGTTCTTCTCACTGCAGACGTGGCTGCTGGCGATCGTCGGCTCGCTGATCGTTCTTGCGATCTACGGCATGGTCACTAAGCGCGGCGCGCGCGGCTAATAACTGCGCTTGCCAGGAAGCCGGCCTGGGGACACCATCCCCAGGCCGGCTTTCACTTTCTTCAAAGTCTTTTCTTCAAAAGGGGCGCCAGCTGCCCCGCCGGGACTGACAACCTTCTCGCAGAGCAGGAGTTCATCGTGAAAAACAAGCTTCTTTTGGGTGTCGGCGTCGCCGTCGGCTATGTCCTCGGCTCGCGCTCCGGACGTGCTGCTTACGACAAGCTGAAGGCCCGAGCGGCCGGCGTCTGGGACAGCAAGCCAGTCCAGGACAAAGTGTCGGTAGCTACGCAGACCATCAAGGAAAAGGCTCCTGATGTGGCCGACCAGCTGGGTGAAGCCGCGCGCAGGGCGGGCACGGTGATCGGCTCTGCCATGCACCGCGAGGGCGGCTCCAGCGGGGGCCAGGCTTCCGGGACTGCGGCAGGAACGGCTTCAGGCACGTCAGTGGAGACCTCCACAGTAGCCGGGCAGGCCACCACAACACCCGCTGCAGCAGGAACCCCCGGGACCGTCAGCGGCGCCGGGGACCTGGGTGAAGACCACATCCCGGCGCACAGCACCCACCCGGAGACAACCAACCTCGGCACCTCCGACGAGACCGGCGGCAAGGCCTAAAAGCCGCAGCACCGCCCATTCATTACGCGGGGACGCCGCGTGACAGTGGAATAGGCCGCCTTTGTGTTACAACTAAACAACCTTGCTGGCCGTCGCGATCCTTGGGGGACGCGGCGGCCAGCAACGTTTAACGACACTGATCCGGTACGCTCCCTGGGTTTTCCACATAGGGGTTTTGGGTGGTCCTTATTGTCGGTGGTGGCTGGCAGAGTGGGGTTATGGAGGCCATTGGGGAGCAGCTTGGTGAGGCGTACGGCGGTGATCCGTGCAGCAGTGAGGCGTACGACGCCGGCAGGTGGCTGCCGCGCCCGGCTCACCTTCACGCCGTCCCGGGCGAGCAGCCTTCAGAGCAATCCCAGGGCAAGTCAGCTTCGATAGCCGTTGTCGCCCGGGATGGACTCGAGCAGGTGGGTGAGCAGCTTGCCGCCGTTGCCCTTGCCGCCCCGGACGTGCTCGCAACGGCATCCTATGTCGAGGCCGCCGAATACGCCGCCCGGATCGAGGGCTTGGCCCGCTCCGTGGAGTACCTGCAGCTCCTCTCCGCCGGTGCCGTGGACCGGACCCGTACCCGGGCCATCACTGAGGCCGGGGCCGCCAAGACCCGCGCCGCCCGGTTCGGGGGCTGGGTTACCGGGTGGGACGCCAACGGTGCCGAAACCGTGCGCACCTCCCCCGCAAATAGTGCGGACCGTTCCGCCGCCGTGGTTGAGACCGACGCCAACTGGCCCACCCCTTCCTCGCGCCCCCACCACCCGGTGATGTCCCCGGCCGATGACGGGTGCCGGAACACCGCCGAGTTCCTCCGCCTGCGCCTGCAGATCCCCATCCGCGAAGCCCGCCGCCGACTCACCCTCGCCCAGCACGTCCTGCCCGGTACCAGCCTCACCGGAGAACCACTCCCGCCAACCCGGCCACGCCTCGCCGCGGCCCTCACCCCTACCACCGACGGGACCGGCACCGAACCGGGGATAGGACACGGACCGGCGGTGTCCTCGCACGCCGCGACCATCATCACCGCCACCCTCGACCGGCTCCAGCACCACACCACCGAAGAGACCCTGGACACGATCGAACACCACCTCACCACCGCCGCCACCACATCCGACCCGGACTTCCTCACCCGCCTGGCCCAACGCTGGACCGACACCATCGACGCCGACGGCACCGAACCCACCGAA
>Ga0308169_10001061_pt1 | contig 34452 bp, 40 predicted proteins | sample PhyBR1_2_FD_202139 | JGI IMG/M metagenome (GOLD analysis project Ga0308169, IMG submission 202139) | Phyllosphere microbial communities from UC Gill Tract Community Farm, Albany, California, United States - DLSLSB.R1 | ecosystem: Host-associated > Plants > Phyllosphere > Unclassified | place...
CGGCGGCCTCTCTCTCTCTCTCTCTCGCCTCTTCGCTCGCTCGAGGGCCGGTCCTGCAGCGCGCACTCGACTCGCACAGACGTCGTACGTCGTTCCCGGCCAAGTCCGAGCGGCTCGAGACGGGAGCTGCAGCTCGGCGTGGCGGCACCTCGAGGAGCGGACCCGAGCCTTCGTCGGCTCTCTTCCTCCTTCCCCTCACTCGCCACTTCCTCGTCCTCGTCCTCGCCAACGACGACGACGACGACGACCATGGCCACCTTCCCCTCGCACAAGGAGCACCACCCCGTCCAGCCCGCGCCCGCCCGCTTCCGCAGCGCCGTCTTCCCCTCGCCGCGCGCCCCGCTCTCGCTCGTCGACGTCGAGTACCGCCCGCCCGCCCGCGGCACCGTCACGCTCCAGGTCGACGCCTGCTTCCTCTCGCAGAACGACCTCATCGCCGCGCTCGGGCTCCGCAAGGGCCACGACCACTTCCCCGTCGCGCCCGGCCAGGCCGTCCTCGGGCGCGTCGTCGAGGTCGGTGCGGGCGCGCGCGAGGGAGGGGCCATGACGGCGAGCGGGGTGGTCGCGAGCATCATGGGCAAGCTCAACCTCGGCGGCTCGGCGACGGCGGGCGACGTCAAGCACGAGGACGGCGGCGGCGAGCTGCACCACAAGTTCAAGCCGGGCGAGACGGTCATCGGTGCGTCCCTCTCCCTCTCTCCCTCTCTCCTCCTGCACCCTCGAACCTCACCCTGACGACTGTGCACGCTCCTGCCCGCAGCGTCGGTCACGCACCAAGGCCTCGGCGAGTACTGCACGGCGCACGGCGTGTCGACGTGCGACGTCGTCGAGTCGATCCCGCTCCTCGAGCAGTGCGTCGTCGCCGTCTTTGGCGCGCGCGTCCTCGCCGTGTGGGAGCGCTTCAAGTGGGACGCCGAGCGCAAGACGGACGACGAGCGCGAGGCGCTGCGCCGCATGTGCGAGGCGTGCCCGGTCGGCTCGGCGCACGGCGGCCAGGGCTGCTCGGGAGGAGGCGTCGTCGTCGTTTGGGGCAGCGGGTCCGTCCTCTCCTTCTCTCTCTCAGACTCTCCTAGATGACGCCGAGCGAGCCCTGACCCTGTGCACGAGTCCCTGCAGCGGCCACGCGAGCCTCGGCTACCACCTCCTGCGCGCCGCCGCCGGCCCGACCCAGCACGTCGTCCTCGTCTCGCCCTCGGCTCACCACACGCACCGCGACTACGGCGTCCCGGCGGGCGACCTGCTCCAGGTCGGCAAGTGCAACCTCGACGGCGAGCTGCGCAAGCTCGGCGGCGTCGCGCTCGTCGTGTGCGTCGACCAGCCCGGCTCGACCGAGGGCTTCGGCGAGCTGCTCGAGGCCATGTGCCCCGGCGCCGAGGTCGCGCTCGTGTCGATCGGCGGCGGCAAGGGCGAGCTCGAGCTCCCTGTCGGTGCGTCCCTTCTCCCTCCCCCTCCTCTCGCCCTCTCCCTCTCGAGCCGCACTGACCCCCTCCTCGCTCTCCCCCACGCCCGCCCGCAGGCATCCTCCTCTCGCGCTCGCTCACGCTCCGCGGCCTCCCCGCCCTCCAGGCGCCCACGATGCACCGCGCGCTCGCGCTCTGCGCCAAGCACGACCTGCACCGCCACGTCTCGGTGCGCAAGCATGCGTTCGGCGAGGACGGCGTCAGGGAGTGCTGGGAGGCGACGCGCGAGCCGCAGAAGGGGTTCGACGCGCACTGCGTCGTGTTTGAGCAGGGCGAGGGCGGCGGCGGCGTTGGTGCGGCGGTGTGAGCGGGCGAGGAGGAGGAGGAGGTTCGTGCGCGCTTGCCTGCCTCTCGCTTTCTCGAGGTCTCTCTCTCTGTAGCTTGTCGTCGCCTGCAACTGCTTGTCGTCCCTCTTTGCGTCTCTCGAGTGAGCTGCGAGCTGCGAAAGGGAGCGAGAGAGCGAAACAGAGCGACCTTCTCAAGTCGCAAAGCGCTCGCTCGCCGTCCGAGAGACACAGACACTGATCTCAGATTGCGCTCGCTCTACGCTCGACCGACTCACAGCTTGCCCTCCCTCCCGCCCTTGATCTTGACGACAGCCTTGCCCCACGTCTCCCTCGCGCCGAGCGCCCTCAGGCCCTCGGGCACGCTCTCGAGCCCGTCAAACACCTTGTCGAACACGGCGCCCTTGACCTTGCCCTGGTCGAGGAGCTCGAGGAGCGCGAGCCACGTCTGCGGGACGACCTCGGGCGTGCGCGTCGTGAGGCCGCCCCAGAAGACGCCCATGGCCGACGCGGACTTGAGGAGGAGGAGGTTGGCGGGGATCTGGGGGGCGAGGGGGGGCGCTCGTCAGCGCGAGCTGCACGAAGGAATGTGCGAGAGAGGTAGAGAGAGAGAGAGAGAGAGAGAGAGAGAAGGGCGCACCTTTTCGATCGAGCCGGCGGCGAACCCGACGACGACGAGGCGGCCGTTCCACGCTATGCACTTGAGGCTCGGCACGATCATGCCAACCGGGTCGTAGACGACATCGGCGCCATGCCCGTTCGTGATCGACATGACCTCCTTCTGCCACCCGTCCTTGCGGTAGTCGATGGCAAAGTCGGCGCCGTACCGCTTGGCGACGTCGAGCTTTGCCTGCGAGCCGGCGGTCGCGATGACCTTTGCGCCGAGCGCCTTGGCGATCTGGACGGCGGCGAGACCGACTGCGAGCGCGAGAGAGGGAGAGCGCGAGTCAGTGAGGGCCGAGGGCCGAGGAAAAGGAGGGCGAGGCGGGGGGGGAGGAGGACGACGAGGGGAAGAAGCGGACGCACCTCCTCCTGCGGCAGCGTGCACGAGCACCCACTCGCCCGGCTGCGTGTTGGCCCTCGTCACGAGCGCAGCATAGCTCGTCGGCGCAGTGATGTACAACCCGGCCGCCTCGTCGAGGCCCATGCGCTCGGGCACCTCGATGACGGTGCGCCAGTCGACCTTGATCTTTTCGGCGTACGCGCCCTGGCCCGCGCCAAAGACGCGCGTGACGCCCGGGACGTAGGTGCAGCCCTCGGGGATGGGCGACGTGCGCGAGACGATGCCGGAGAACTCGCAGCCGGCGATCCAGGGGAAGGCGGGCTTGAGCTGGTACTTGCCCTGGACCTGGAGGACTGCGGGCGGGGCGCGTGCTCGAGTCAGCTCATCGGTACGCAGAGAAGGCCTGGTAGCACAGCGAGGACGAGCAGGTGCGGGATGGCGGAGAGAGGGAGGAGGAGACGCACTGTCGAAGACTGCGAGCACGACGAAAAGGGTCAGCGTCTGCGCTCGCGCGCTCGAAGGAAGCCAAAAGGCGGACGCACAGTTGAGGCCTGCATAGTGGACGTCGACGACAATGTCGTTCTGGCCGGGCTTGGGCTCGGCCCACTCGACGAGCCGGGTCGGGAGCTGCTCGGGCTGGATGTACTTCTCGATGACGAAGGCCTTCCTGCGTGCGGTTGCTTGTGGGTCAGCTATGATCCTCGCCTGGATTTCGATAGGCAGGGAGCGGCGCACATGGTAGAAGGCGAGAGAGAGAGAGCCGGTTGAAGTGGGGAGCGGGGGAGTCGAGGAGGACGAGGCGGCGGCGTGCGGTGCGGTGCGGGTCTGGCTTGGCGATGAATAGGAGCGAGAGCAGGCTCGTGGATCTAGTGCAGGCTCCTGAGCAGCGAGCGGTGCGGTGGAGAAGAGCGAGCGCCGTCTCCGTCGTCGGCTCTCGTCCTCGCCGGCAGCCCGGCTCTCGCTCGACCGGTCCTTCGCTCCCACTCTGCTGGGCCAGCGATACCCCAGCTGTACATTCAGCCTGCTCTACGGCCCGCCTGCGCCGGACCGCCGTCGTCAATCCCTCGCCCCGACCACCCCGCCTCGTCACCATCCGCCCCCGGGCGATGAGGCGCGCCGAGCTGCGACGACAGCCTGGGCGACCGCTGCGCCGCTGCGACCGTGCTGTACGCCGGCTGTGCCGCTGCTGGAGCACAAGGCAGAGCACACCGAGCGTTCTGCGAAGCTTGCTCGGTGGACCCCCGCCCGGACGCAGCTCTCGATGCTGCGCGCTCCGCTCGCTTCTGCGCTTGCGCTCTCGCTTCAGGCTTGCTTCCGCTCTCCTTCCTCGGCAACAGTCTTCAGCTTGTCAGGTACGCCCCCTCCCCCTCTCTCGACCGTCCCATGCCGCGCTGACCTCCCCGTCCCGCCCTCTTCCTTCGCAGCTCGACTGCGCTCTCGTCGATACCGCAGGCCGCAACTCGCCCTCCTCAAGCTCACGTCGCCATGAAGGTCGCAGCAGGCTCCTTCATCATTTCGGCACTCGGTGCGTCCTTGTCTTCGTCCTCGTCGTCCACGAGCGCGCGCCCGACTGACAGCCCCCCTTTGACCTGCTGCGCAGCGCTCGCCTCTGCCGCTTCCGCCACGCCCGACTCGCCCGGCACCGTCGCGCTCGACCTCGACCTCGCCGACTCGACGAGCCACATGGTCGTCGAGCCGCCCGCGCCCGCGCCCGCGGTCGACAAGCTCGCCGTCCTCGCTGCGGCGTTCAAGGACGTGGACGTCCCGATCAGCGCCGCCGCCCTGGGCGACCTCGTCGGACAGCTCATCGGCGTCGAGATCGCGGCCGTCGAGCAGTCGAGCGCCGGTGCCGCCGCCGCCAACGCCGACGAGGAGGACTCGTTCGACGCCTTCCTCGACGACCTCGTCTCGGGCGACGACCGCTCGAGGGTCGCTCCTCCCGGGCATGGCCGTCGCCCTCCGCCTCCGACTGAGCACGGGCGCTTCCCGCACCCTCCTCCTGGCCCGCCGCCGGGCCCGCCTCCTCCCAACGGGCCGCACCACCATCGTCCTCATCCCCCTCCTCCTCCGGCGCCGCCCTCGCACGGCAAGTGGCGCGGCCCGCCTCCGCCTCCTCCGTTCGAGCACGATCACGAGCACGACCACGGGCACGGTCGCGCCCCGCCGCCGCCGCCGGGTCCTCCTCCTCGCGGCCCTCCTCGCCCGCCCGGCCCGCCGCCGCCGCCGCCGCCGTTCGGCATGCGCCCCGTGCGCCGCCCGCGCCCCGACGACGACGAGCAGCCGCCACCTCGCTGGCTCGCAGACGAGCGCGGGCACGGCAACGACGGGCAGGAGGGCCGGGCGCCGCGCGGCGGGCAGGCGCACCGCCATGCGCACGAGCAGCACCACCACCGCGAGCACCACCGCCACCGCCACCAGCACAACCGCCACCACGACTCGCACGCCTTGTCGCGCCTCGCGCACTCGGCTCAGGACCTCCTGCGCGCGCTCGGCGCCTCGCCCGTCGTCCTGGGCGCCTGGACGGCGCTCAAGCTCGGCGGCACGGTGTGGGCCGTCGTGGTGCTCGTGCGGGCTGCGAGGGCGAGGCGCGAGGGGCGGGTGAGGCTCGAGGGGGAGGAGGACGAGGGTGAGGAGGGGCAGGGGCAGGAGAAGGTCTGAGCGGGCGAGCGAGAAGGAGGAGAGCGTCTTTGTTTTGCGTTTCTGCGGCTGCTTCACCTTTGTCGAGCGTTGATCTAGGACTCTGTCGGTGCGCTCGCACGCTGTCAATCACTATTGTCTGTTCGTCTGCGAGCGCAGTCTCGTCGAGAGCGGGCGAAGCCGCTTTCGAGGCCCGACCGCAGATCCGAACCGGCGCAGTCGGCGGAGCCGGCCGAGTTGATTTCCGCGCACGTGCTGAAGTTACGTAGGCGCGCCGCTGCCGATGCTCGCCCCACTTCGCTCGCTCGCGCTGCAGCGCCTCCTCGCCTCTCGCGCTCTGCTTTCTCCCTCTCACCACACACCAGCAGTCATGTCCTCCATCGTCGGCAAGATCTTCTCGCTCTCGTTCGCCCAGCAGAACGTGCCGCAGCTCGTCGGCCGCAAGTACATCGTCACCGGCGGTCCGTCCACCAGCTCGCTCACCTCGCCCTCGTCGCGCACTACCAGCTAGAGCTGACCCGCGCACCCTGCTCGCAGGCACCAACGGCATCGGCCTCAGCGTCTCGCGCACCCTGTACTCGCACGGCGCCGACGTCACCATCCTCGGCTCTCAGCAGCAGACGGCCGACGCCGCCGTCGCCTACATCAAGACGGGCGAGCTGAGCCGCGCGCCGCAGGACTACCAGGACAGCTTTAGCGGGATCCTCGGGACCTGGACCGACAACTCCGGCGACGGCGGCAAGGAGAGCGGCGAGGTCCGCGCGCGCGTCGTCGACTTCAAGGACCTCAAGGCGGTCGCGCGCGTCGCCAAGGAGCTCGCTGGGTCGCTCGACCGCCTCGATGGGTTCCTCGGCATTGCCGGTATCGGCGTCAACAAATTCACGCTCACCGACGACGGCTTCGAGTGCGTCCCTCTCTCTCCTCCTCCTCTTCCTCCTCGCGCGCCCCGCTGACCCGACTCCCCGCGCCTGCCCGCAGCTCGCACCTCACGATCAACGTCCTCGCGCACCAGCTCCTCCTCTCGCACCTCCTCCCCGTCCTCGACAAGACGGCCAAGGACCACCCGGACGCCGACGTGCGCGTCGTCCTCGAGGCGAGCGAGCTGCACCGCACGACCTTTGGCGGGCCGTCCGAGTCGTTCGGCGGCGACAAGTTCCGCACGGTCGACGAGTTCAAGAAAAATGTCGGGCAGCAGGCCCTGTATGCGCGGTGCGTCGGCGTCGGTCCTCCTCGCCCCGGTTGTCCTGGTCGGGGTCTTGATGCTGACGCTGTGTTCCCTCCTCCTGCAGAACCAAGCTCGCTCAGATCCTCCTCACCAAGGTGCGTGCTCGCTCGTCCCCTTCGTTCCCCTTCGCTGCGACCGTGACTGATGGCGGCCGCCGACACCGCGCAGGCCCTCGTCCAGCGCTACCTGTCGCCGCCGTCCAAGATCGTCGGCTACTCGGTCCACCCTGGTGCGTCTCGCTCTCTCTCCTGCACTCTCTCCTCGCCGCAACTGACGAGTCGCCCTCTGCCGCAGGCGCCGTCGCAACTGATGAGTCCCCCCTCCTCGCTCCCCCTCTCCATCGAGGTCTCGCCCGACCGCCTCCCTCCCCGCTCAAGCCTGACTCCCTCTCCTTCCCCGCAGCTACGCCAGACCCGCCAGTACAAGGAGGCGTACGGCAACGCCGTCGGCAGCCTGGTCGAGGCCGCCGTGCGCCCCATCATGCGCGCGGCGGACGAGGGGTGCGTGCGCGCTCTCAGCTTGTCGGGCTCTCTCCCTCTCGTGGGCGACTGACTAACTTCGTCGCTCTGACCCGCTCGCAGCGCGCTCTCGGCGCTCTGGGCGGCGACTGCGCCTGACGCGCGCGACGCCAAGTACGAGAACGGGTGCGTCTCTTTCCCTCCTCCTTCGCTCTGCCCTACTCCGCTCGTGCGCAACTCAGCCTGACTCGAAGCACGTCCACAGCACCTACTTCACGGACCCGGCGCAGCAGGGCGGCGAGACGAGCGAGGCGAGCGACCAAGAGGTGCGTCCGGGCGACTCTCCCTCGTCCGCTCCCTCTCGCCCTCGAGTATCGAGCTGACTGTGGTGAGCGCCATGCTCTCGTGCGCACAGCTCATCGACAACCTGTGGTCGACCGGCCTCGAGGTCGTCAAGCAGGTCGTCGGCGCCGACAACGTCGGGCCGTTCAGCAAGGCCTGAGCGCGACTCGCTCGCTCGCCTCGACTCGAGCAGCTCGCCCATGCGGCAGCTCGCGCACGACTTGTACCTAGCTTGACGACCGACAGAAGATGCAGTGGCAGTCCTTTTCCCTCTCTCGGACCCGGCTCGAGAGCTTTCGGCGAGAGGTCCCGCTCGGAAAGCGAGAGTGCGTGTTGAACGTCTTTGCACAGCTCTAGCTCTACAGCCCCTCGCTCTAGTCACGCCCTGCACCGTAAGTCTAATTGAACAGCTCCGCCCGCTCGTCCGCTCCTGAGAGCGGTGCGCCCGCCGACGCTCCAGCGCTCAGGCCTCGACGACCTTGCTCGACGCGTCGAGGTCCTTGACGGCGTTGGCGCCCGCCTCGTCGATGCGCTCCTTGGCGTCGTCGTCGAGGAGCGCGGCGGACTGCTCGACTGCGGGCGCGTAGAGAGGGGGAGGGTCAGTTTGGGAAGGCCGTCTCGAGCCGGAGGAGAGGTTCGAGCGCACGAGTGAGGCCGGCCGTCTCGGGGAAGAGGAAGTAGACGACGACGAGGTTGACGGCGATGACGCCGATGTAGGGGTAGTAGTAGGACGTGCCGAGGCTGTCGAACCCGATTGGGTTGACTGCGGGTGCGAGGAGAGGAGAGGAGAGGGGGGGGAGGAGAGCGAGGGTCAGCTTTGTCGCTCTGTTGGTGTCGACCTGCCGCTCGAGGAGGTAGGAGAAGGTTTAAAGCCGAGACGCACTGTACTGGTTGAAGAAGAGCGCGCCGTAGTCGGCGAAGAGGCAGAGCGCCATGCCCTTGGTCCGCATGCGGAACGGCAGCAGCTCGAGCACGTAAGAGTAGAACAGGACCGAGTAGGCGACGTCGTAGCACGCCGAGTACCTGCGAGGGACGTCGAGAGTGTGCGTCAGCTGCGAGCCCGAGCGAGGGAAGCGCGAGCGAAAGGATGGAGGACCACGCACAGGAAGATGAGCGCGACCGCCGCCCGTCCCGCATGCACGTCGCCCGTGCTGTTGAACCTCGCCGTCGCGAGCGTGAACATCGAGTAGCACAGGAGGATGCCGCACGTCGAGAAGAGCCAGATGAACCGGCGCGAGAACCGCTGGATGTATATGCTCGCGAGGACCGAGACGACGAGGTTGAAGATCTGGAGCCTGCAGGCGAGCGAAAGCGTCAGTACTGCAGAGAGGGCGCGAGGGGGGACCTGGGAGACCAGGAGGGGTAGAGCTCGGCGGCCGCTTAAAGGAGGAAAGGTGAGACGTACCCGCCGTTGATGCCTTGCTGCTGCGCCGAGCCCTCGATGCCAATGCTCTCGAGCACAGGCAACAAGTAGTAGCTGTATACTCCGTTTCCTACCCTGCGCAATCATTGAGAAAGCGGATCAGCGACGAGGACAGGCGGCGACGAGCCGGCGCCCGCAAGAAGCGGCTCGTGCGCCGGTCCCGACGGGCGACAGGAGGTTCAGCAGAGCAGGAAACGCACCATTGAACGATGACGCCGATCCAGATGCACATGAAGAGGCGATAGCGGTTGGCCTTGGTGCGCAGGAAGTCGAGGTAGCCGAACGTCGAGCTGGCCTTCTCAAGTTCGAGCGCGGCCTGGATCCTGCGAGACGATGGTGTGCGGGTCAGCAGACGCACGGAGGAGACTATAGGAGAGGAACCGGACGCACTGAGCCATCTCGGAGAGGACAAGCTCGTCGTCGTGGTCGCCGTTTGCGTGGTAGGTCGCGAGGATCGCGTGCGCCTCGTCGGTCCGGCCTTGGGCGCACAGCCAGCGCGGCGATTCGGGCCTGCAAAGTTCTAGTGTCAGTACATGCTCGGCTGAAAGCTGAAGAGCCAGGGGGAGGGAAGGAGGGCCGAGAGAACGAGCCGACGCACACGAACCATAGCGACGCGAGCTGGATGAGCGACGCGAGCCCCTGCAGGAGCGACGGCAGGCGCCAGCTCCAGTTGCTCTCCAAGAACGCCGACCCGTACGTGCACCACGCCGCCGTGACGGCGCCGACCCAGTAGAACGCGCCGAAGAAGGTGACGAACTCGGCGGCCTGGCGCGGGTGCGCGAGCTCGAACAAGTGCGCCGAGCCGAGGGTGAGCGGGAAGGCGGCGCCGAAGCCGAGGAGTATGCGGGCGCCAAAGACTGCGAGGAGGGGAGGGGCGTCAGGGCGGACTGTTGCTTGAGCGAGAGCTGCTGCACGTGCACGAGCCGCCGAGCCGACACGAGCCCGACTGAGGCCGCCTCGACTCGGCGCTCGAGCAGGAACGAAGCATCGCACCGAACGCTGGACCGGGAGAGAAGGTACGCACACTTCCACCCGCCGATCGCAAAGCACTGGACAAACACCGCGACGACGACGACGAACGAGCCTGCGATTTGAGGAACCTTGCGGCCCCAGCGGTCGCCGGCCCAGCTCGACGGAAAGAAGCCGATGAGGTACCCGAGCGAAATGGCCGACGAGATGAGGCCCAGCTTGTTGGCGTCGGGGTTGTCCATGTCGTCGAGGAAGGCTGGGAGGCCGAGGGCGGCATTGAGGACGCTGCCGTCGTACCCGCTGCGCCAGAGGAGCTTGAGTCAGTTCTCTAGTGTCTACTGCGGGTGGCTGCTGGCCCGGAATGACGAGGAGCCATACGACAGGAGCGCGCGAAGAGGTCGAGCCGCGGTACCTGCCTCCGGCTCGCAGGTGAGGGAGGGACGAGAGCGGGCAGACGCACCAGACGAAGGACCCGAGGAGCAGTACGACGGCGTGCATGTTGAGCCTGCGCAAGCCTGGGTCGCGCCACCAGCGCGGGTCGGCATTGTTGAGCGGGGTGGACTCGGCCGACGTCGGGGCGGGTTTGGGCGCGAGGATGGAGAGCTTGAGGCGCATGGCGAGCTGGTCGCCGGGCTGCACTGTCGAGCGGGTGCGCGTGTACAAGGAGGGCGAGAGGGAGCTGGACAAGGAGCGCGAGCCGCGAGGGAGCCAAGGCGGTGTGATCGGGCGAGCGGCCGACTCTCGCCCGCACTCCGGCCCGGCTGCCGGCGCCGCTCAAACGGCGCTCTCTCGCTCTCTCGCTCTTCCTCCTCCAGCTCTCACCGACTGCACACCGCCAGCGAGTGCCACACTCTGCGCCCAGCTGCCGACCCCGCACCACTTCCGCACGTCAACTCGCTGCACGCGCCGCCCGCCCCGCACTCGGCCGACCATTGGCACCTCGAGCTCTCGCCTGCCGCTCTTCCCTCAACGTCGAACAGCCGCTCGTGAGGTGCGTCTGAGCTGTCTTCTAGTACCTTGGCTCGAACAGAGGCCGGAGACGTCCGCACGAGCCGTGCCGGGCTGACGCTGCGGCGCTCCTGCAGCTCCACCGCCTCGTCCTCCTCACCACCGCCATCAGCAGCAGCTCGCGCACATCCGCCCCGCTCGACATGCCCGACGCTACGCCCCGATGGAAGCACGACCTCGAGGAGAACGGCTTCGCGGTCGTCAAGGGCGGTGTCCCTCACGAGCGAGCGGCTCAGTACGAGGTGCGCCTGCTTCACCGGCCACCTTCTCCCTCTCCTCGCACGTAGATTGACTCCGAGATACCTACAGCAACGCGCTATCTCATGGGCCGGCCAGTTCGGCTTCGACAAGGACGACACGGCGACCTGGACCGCCGACCACCTCCCGGTCGCCGAGAACGGTCTCTGCAACGAGTACGGCGTCTCGCACGAGGCGTGGGTGTGGGACGCGCGCCTCGAGCCCAAGGTCGTCGAGACGTTCGAGGAGCTGTGGGGCACGAACGAGCTCCTCGTGTCGTTCGACGCCATCAACTTCTCGCTCCCCGTCGGGCCGCACGGGCGCACCGACATCGAGCCGGCGTCGCCGTGGCCGCACATTGATCAGCAGCCTGCACCAACCGAGTGCGTCTCCGCTTCTCACTCTCTCTCTCGTTCGGACGAGCCGCCGCTGACGGTCCTTCGTCCCTCCCTCCAGCCGTCCCGCCCTCCAATTCGAGCTCGCGCAAGGCCTCCTCGCCATGACCAAGAGCGGGCCTCTCGATGGCGGCCTCGTCGTGCTCAAGGGCTCGCACAAGCTCCTCCCGCAGTACTTCGCCGAGACGGGCGGCGTCAAGCCCGAGCAGGACTGGGGCGCCCGAAACTAGTGCGCACGATCCCCCTCTTTCTCTCTCGCTGTCCTGCTACCGCCGAGCCCGCGCCTGACAGACTCTCTCGCGCGCAGCTACACGTTCACGCCGACCGACCTCGCCTGGTTCAAGCGGCAGCCCGGCGTCGTCGAGGTCAAGGTCGAGTCGGCGCCGGGCGACCTCGTCCTGTGGGACTCGCGCCTCATCCACTGGAACCGCTCGCCGACGGCCGACCAGATCCGAGTGGTCGTGTACGCGTGCTACGCCCCGAAGTGCATGGCGAGCGACGTGGTGCTGAGCAAGAGGAGGGAGTGCTGGGAGAAGCGGCGGGCGACGACTCACTGGTGCGTCCTGCTCCTCCCTCTCGGCGCCTTCATCTCGGCGAACCAGCTTGACTGGCCCTCGCAAGCTGACTCTCTTGCCTCATCGCGCGCGCAGGCCTGCACCCTTCATCGTCGTCCCGCGAGACGAGTACGGCCCGCCGCAGCGCAACGGCGTCGACGACCCGCGCAACCGCGACCGGCCGCTCGAGGAGCCGCAGGAGACGGAGCAGCTGCTCAAGCTTGTCGGCGTGCTACCGTACTAGAGCGGCGAGCTGCAATCGTAGAGGTGTTCGAGAGAGAGCTGGAGCGAGTCGGGAGCGGCGAGGGCGAGCGGGATGTCCGGTTTCTGACAGCGGGCTCTGCAGCGCTGCCCTGTATCGTAGTAGCAAGGTATCAAGATTGCGTATGGGCGTCTGTGCGGCCAAGAGAGCGAGCGTCACGTCGTCGGGAGGAGGCAGAGGAGGGAGCGCGCCGCGAGGTTGGACGTCCGCCTCAACCAGCCTCTCGCAACCGCCGCGCATGGCGTAGAGCAGGCTCGACGAGCCACCAGAACCACCTGTGGCCACCCACCATGCCCGACTCGCCCTCCACCGCGCCTTGCGCCTCGACAATCGCCCCTCCTCCTCCCCGAGATGATGAGAACGAGACGACGACGCCGGCACCCGCAGCGGGCGAGGGACCGGCACACGGCGCCGCAGAGCAGGCCCAACTCGGCCCTGGAGGCGACTGGGTCGTCGTCAGCGAGGCGCTCGCCCAGCTCTCCCCGCCGGCACCGCCCCCTCGTCTCACCTCTCGCTCGTCGTCGTCCTCGCGCCAGTCGGGCACGTTCACGATCCCGGTCGAGCTCGTCAAGCCCGGCATGGAGATGCTCAAGGTGTCGGCCAAGAGCGCGCGGCGCGTCAAGCCCCGCAAGGTCTGGCTCGAGCTCGCGAGCGAGACGCCCGACGACGGCGAGATGGGCCTCGAGGTCGGGATCGGCGTCGTCGGCGGGCAGGACGTCAGGCTGTGCTGGGAGAAGAACGGGCCTGGAATCGGTGCGTCTCCTCGCCCGCTCTCGCTCTCGTCGACGTCCTCCTCGTCGCCGCCGGCTAACGTCGGCCCCGTGGACGCAGGCTTCTCGCGCTCGCCCAACTACGCCTCAGTGCCCCTGTCCCGCATCCGCGACCTCCGCTTCGCCTCGGCCGGCTCGCCCTACCGCACCTCGCTTCACCTCCCGCCCTCGGTCGAGCCGCGCTGGATGACCGTCATCTACGCCGCGCCGCCCTCGTCGGGCTTCCTCAGCTCGGTCGCCGGCAGCCCGTCGTACAAGCTTGTTCACTTCATCGCCCTCTCGTCGCACGACCTCGACCTCGTTCAGAAGACGCTCGAGGGCTTCAAGGAGGGCCGGCTCGCCAAGGGCATCTCGGGCGGCCCGGGCGCGCACGACGTCCCGCCCGAGGAGGCCGACCGGGTCGTGCACGAGGTCGAGGTGCATCAGCTGTGCGCGCGGCTCGGCATGGGCATGAGCAAGGGCGAGATCAGTGCGGCCTTCCAGGTGCGTCCCCGCTCCCTTTTCCCGCTTCGCCCTGCCGCGACTGACCCCCCTCGCCGCGCCGCTCGCAGCGTTCGGCCGCCCCGAACGACTTCCTCGACTTCAAGGCGTTCCAGACGTTCGTCAAGCTGCTCAAGCGCCGCGCCGACATCGAGGAGATCTACCACGCCGTCGTCGGCGCCGGCCAGCCCGGCTTCGACGAGCCCGCCTGGGCCGCCTTCCTCCGCGACACGCAGGGCATCTCGTCGGACGAGACGATCGTCAAGACGTTCAGCAAGTACGCGTCGCCGGGCGACCGGCCGCTCGTCTCGCTCGACGGCTTTGTCTCGTTCCTCATGTCGTCCGACAACGCGGCCATCAAGGACGAGTCGAAGCAGGACATGACGCGGCCTCTCCCCGAGTACTTCATCAGCTCGAGCCACAATGTGCGTCCTCCTCCTCTCCTCCACGTTGATGCTCTCGCTCGAGGAAGAGGCTGACCTTCGGACCTCGCCCGCAGACCTACCTCATCGGTAGCCAGTTCCAGGGCCAGAGCACGGTCGAGGGCTACATCCGGGCGCTTCAACAGGGCTGTCGCAGTGTCGAGCGTGCGTCCCGCTCCCTGTCTTCCTCGACGCGCACTCGAGCCGCACTGACTCCTCTCCTCGCTCGTGCGCGCAGTCGATGTCTGGGACGGCGACAACGGCGAGCCGGCCGTCACGCACGGGCACACCCTGACGACCAAGATCCCCGTCCGCATGGTGCTGCAGGCCATCGCCCAGTACGCCTTCCTCGCGTCGCCGTACCCGGTCGTGCTCAGCGTCGAGGTGCACTGCGAGCTCGACCAGCAGGACAAGCTCGCCGCCATCCTGCACGAGACGCTCGGCGACCGGCTCGTCAGCAAGCGCCTCGACGAGATGGAGGCCGACGCCGAGGTCGACAAGCTCCCGAGCCCGCACGACCTGCGCGGCAAGTTCCTCCTCAAGGTGCATCGTCTTCTCGCTCCTCCCTGCTCGTGCTCGAGCCTCGTGTCCTGACTCGCGTCCTGCTCTGCGCGCAGGCCAAGAACAAGTTCATGACGTCGAACGAGAACGGGTTCCCGGTCAAGCTGGTCCCGAGCGGCGACTCGTCGTCGAGCGAGCTGTCGTCCCAGTCGAGCTCTGACGGCGACTTCAAGAACAGCAAGTGTGCGTCTCTCTCTCCTCTCCCTCGACGAGCTTGTCTCTCGAGATCGAGCTGACGCTCTCGTACGACACAGTCTACCGCGCCATCCGCCAGTTCCGCGGCAGCGACAGCACCTCGACCCGCCCGCCCATCCTCCGCGGGCGCAGCTCGCGCTCGTCCATCTCGTCGGCCGGCTCGCAGCCCGTGCCCGTCCCGTCGACCCTCGCCGCACCGCCGAGCACCATCACCGGCAGCGAGCTGTCCGTCTCGCCGCCCGCCATGCCGCCCACGCTCTCACCGCCGCTCGGACCGCCGACGCCCTCGCCGACCTTGCCGACCAAGCCCAAGGACATGGCCATGTCGCACGCGCTCGCGAGCCTGCTCGTCTACACGATCGGCGTCAAGGCGCGCGGCTTCAACAAGAAGGAGAAGTACGCGGCGACGCACGTCATCTCGCTCGGCGAGTCGCGCCTCGCAAAGATGCTGCGCGACGAGGCGACCCGCCAGGACTTTGTCGCGCACAACCGCGCGCACCTCACGAGGGCGTACCCGAAGGGGAGCAGGCTCACGAGCAGCAACTTTGCGCCGCACCACATGTGGGCCGCCGGCGTGCAGCTCGTCGCGCTCAACTGGCAGACGTTCGGTGCGTCCCTCTTCTCTCGCTCTCTCTCGCCGTCGTGCAGGGCGCCCAGCTGACTCGCCTCGCCCTGCAGATGTCGGGATGGAGCTCAACTCGGCCATGTTCGCGAGGGCGGCGAGGTGCGGGTACGTCCTCAAGCCTGACTTCCTGCGCAAGAAGGGCGCCGAGAAGGACAAGGTCGCGTCGCTGCGCTCGGAAAAGTACTGTCTCGAGATCGAGGTGCGTCTCCTCTCACTCTCTCTCGGCACGACCCCTGAGCCTCGCTGACTCGTCGCGAGCGCGCTCGCAGGTCATCTCGGCTCAGCAGCTGCCTCGGCCCCGAGGGTCGGGCAGCGACATGGACGCGTGCGTGCTCGACCCGTTCGTCGAGGTGTCGCTCTTCGTCCCAGGCGTCGTCGGCGCGCAGAAGCGCCGCACGCCGGTCGTGCTGTGCGTCCAGCTCTCGGACCTTACCCTCCTCGCCGCACCGTCGCTGACCTCGTCTCACCCGCCTCGCCCGCCCGCAGCGGCAACGCCTTCAACCCGACCTTCCGCTCGGCGTCGAGCTCGTCGCCGACGTCGGCGTCGCAGTTCTCGTTCACGTTCTCGTCGCACCCGTCGCCGGGCATGCTCGACCTCGCCTTTGTCCGGTTCGAGGTGCTCAACGCCAAGGGCAACGTCAAGGCGGCGCTCGAGGAGGGCAAGGGCGACAGCGTCGGGGCGTACACGATCGGCGTCGGCGCGCTCATGCCTGGTGCGTCCCTTCTCTCCTGGCTCGAGTCGACGGGGAGGATGGGAGCGTGCGCTGACGGAACGACGCTCGCAGGGTACCGTCACCTCCCGCTGTACGACGGCATGGGCGACCAGCACCTGTACTCGACGCTCTTCATCAAGTCTCGCGTCGTCGCGACCGGCATCGCCGGCTGAAGCAGCTGTCAGCCTCGCCTTGTCCTTCGAGCTTCCCCGCTCTCCCTCCTCGCCGATACCCTCTCCCTCTTTCTTCTGTGCATACCCTGGCTCGCTGTAGATTCCCTGGCCCGCGCAACGTCTTCGTCTCTCCCCCCTGCGAGAGAGCGCACGGAGAGCTGCCTGTTCGGGTCGAGGAGGAGGCGGCCGAGCGAGGGGGATCGTCTCGCTGCCGCGCGACTCCGCCGTCGCTGTGGGACTGGCTGAGAAGCTCCAACTGCTGGCTCGGCTCGGGCTGGTCGTGCACATGTCCGCCCGGAACTGTCTTGTCGAGGCAGGGCTCGTCCTCCCTCCTCCTCCTCGTCCTCATCAAGCGCGACCGCAAGTGCGTCTTTCCCTCGCTCCTGTATTCGGTGTGCTAGCAGAAGCTGACCTGCCTGCGCCTACAGTGAGCCAGTCGGGCCCTCCTCGCACCGTCCCCGGCAAGGCGCCGGCACCATCCTCGGCCCCGCCTCCGTCCTCGTCCTCGACTCGCTCTCGCCTCACGCCCCTCATCTTCCTCCTGCCACTCGCCCTGTCGCTCCTCCTGAACCAGCAGCGCATCGACCAGGTGCGCGACTGGGCGGCGGGCCGGTTCACGGCGAGCGACGTCGTCGTCGACACCGCCCCACTCGTCCTCGAGGGCGTCAGCTGCCCGGCCGTCGTCGAGCCGCTCAATGTCGGCGTCGACTGGCGACCCGAAGACGACGAGGCGTACAAGACGCTCGCTGTCGAGCGGCTGCAAGGCGCCGTCCGCCTCGTGCGTCCCTCTCTCGCCCGCTCTCCCCCTCCTCGCCCTCGCCCTGAGCCGCCTCGCTGATGTTGCGCACCTCCGAAACAGCCGACCGAGTCGTTCGACGACATGCTCGGGCCCGACGACCCGCGCTTCGCCATCATGGGCGACCTGCACGCCTACTTCGAGCAGACGTTCCCGCGCGTCTACGCCGCGCTCGAGGTCGAGACGGTTGCCCGGTGGGGCCTCGTCTTCACCTGGAAGGGCTCGGACCCGTCGCTCAAGCCCGTCGTCCTCATGGCGCACCAGGACGTCGTCCCCGTCAACGCCGTCACGGCCAAGCGCTGGACGCACCCGCCGTTCTCGGGCCTGTACGACGAGCAGGGCTGGATCTGGGGCCGTGCGTCCGCCTTTCGCACCAGCTCTCTCTCGCATGCACGTGCACGTTATTGACGCTCTTCTCGGTGCCCGCAGGAGGTTCGGCCGACTGCAAGAACACGGTACGCTGCTCTCTCTCCTCCTCGCGCTCCCCTCTCGGTCGCAAGCTGACGCTCCCTGCAGCTCGTTGGTGCCCTCGCAGCCGTCGACAAGCTCATCCAGGAAGGCTTCAAGCCGACTCGGTGCGTCCTTCGAGCCTCGTCGACGAGACCTTTCGCGCCGCCGCTCACACCTCGTCCGACCCTCCACTCGCCCGCAGCTCGATCATCATCTCGTCCGGCGCCGATGAAGAAGTCGGCGGTCGTCGCACGGCGCTACCGATCGCGCGCGAGCTCGAGGCGCGCTACGGCAAGGACGGCATCGCGCTCATCGTCGACGAGGGCTCGGGCGGCGTCGACACGGTTTTTGGCGTCCCGTTCGCGCGCTTCGGCACCGCCGAGAAGGGCGCCGTCTCGGCGCACATCGAGATATTCATGAGCGGCGGCCACAGCTCCGTGCCTCTCGGCCCGCACACGAGCATCGGCGTCCTCGCGCGCTGCATCGTCGCGCTCGAGGACAACCCGTTCCTGCCTGGCCTGCGCGCCGGCAGCCCGATGCTCCAGCAGCTGCAGTGCGCCGCCGACCACGGCCATGTCAGCGACGCCTGGCGCCGGCGCGTGCGCGACCCGAGCCAGTGGGAGAGCCTCGGCGCCGACCTGGCCAAGAAGGACCCGATCTTCCGCGCGTTCCTCGGCACGACCCAGGCGGTCGACCTCATCGACGGCGGCATCAAGCTGTGCGTCTTTCTCTCTCTCTCTCTGTCTCGACCTCTGATCTCGAGCGAGAACTGCGAGCGCGAGCTGACCCGCTTTGACCTCGTCTCGCAGGAACGCCCTCCCCGAGTACGCCTCGGCCTTCATCAACTACCGCATCGACTTCCAGTCGTCCGTCAACGAGACGCTCGAGCACATTGCGTCGATCCTCGAGCCCGTCGTCGCGCCGCTCAGCCTCGTCTTTGCGCCGTTCGGCTCGCACCCCGAGGTCGACAACAACGTCGTGCGCCTGTCGATGTTTGGCACGAGCGGGATCGAGCCGGCGCCGCTCACGCCGACCGAGGGCCCCGTGTGGGAGCTCATGGCCGGCACGACGAGGCACGTCTGGCCTGGAGCGGTCGTCGCGCCGAGCGGGATGATCGGTGCGTCCCCTCTCCCTCTCCCACTTTCGCGCCCTTCACGCGCCGCTCGAGAGCTGACGCTCGTTCGACGACAGCCAACACCGACACGAAGCACACGTGGAACCTGACGCGCCACATCTACCGCTTCGTGCCGGCGTCGACCGACCTCATCAAGGGCTTCCACACTGTCGACGAGCGGTGCGTCCTCCTCCCCTTCTCCTCCCTCCTCCTCCCTCCCTCTCGAGCACGCTCTCATCCTCACGCACTCCGTCGAACTCGACTGACTCACCTCTTCGCCCGCCGCAGGATCCACATCGACGCGCACATCTCGACGATCCGCTGGTACCACCAGCTCCTGCGCAACACCGAGACGTGGCAGGCGCCTTGAGCGGTCCAGCTCGGCCGCACCCGTCGCAGCGTCGCCTAGCGCTCGCGGCGGCGGCGGCAAAGAGCTCTGTCAGCCCGCGAGGTGCGTCCCTCGTGCTCCTCGTCGCCGACGCACGAGCCGCACGCTGACCTCGTCGCCTCTCCTCCTTCTTCGCGCGCAGTCTGTCCCCTTCTGGAGGAGGCCTAGTCTGTATAGAGCGTGTGCAACGACGAGATCTGTCCGCAGTGAACCGCGTGCGAGCTTGAGAGGGCGAGCAGCGAGCGAGCGAGGCGAAACTCGAGCCGCCTCTTGCCGCGAGCGAGGGTGACTGAGCGGGCTGCCGAAGCAAAGCTCTGTGCGTGCCTACCGAGTAGCAGGCTCCGCTGCGCGCTGCCGTGTCATCGAGAGCCAGCTTCGCCGTTTCGTCCGAGCCAGCCGTCGGCTCGCCCTCTCCCCTTCCCCACAACCGCCCTCGACCAGTGAGTGCGCTCGGTACTGCACAGAGGGACGCAGCTGACGGCTCTCGACCCTGCAGTGGGTCGCCCCGAGGTCCTGCCGCTCGCAGGAGAGCCCGCGCTCCCCACCTCGTCCTCATCGCCTCCTCCCCCGACCGCGACCCGCACCTCGCGCGCCCGCCTCGCAGCGCTCCTGGTCTTGCTTCCACTCGCCTTCTACCTCTCGTTCCCGCGCCAAGAGCTCGACCACCTCAGCTGGCTCGCCCCCTCGTCCTCGGCCGACCGGCCCGTCTCGATCCTCGGCGCGAGCTGCCCCGTCCAGAGCGAGCCCAAGAACGTCGGGCCCGACTGGCGCCCCGAGCAGGACGACGAGTACAAGCAGCAGGCCATCGAGCGCCTCCAGGGTGCCGTTCGCATCGTGCGTCTACTCTCTCTCTCTCTCTCTCTCCTCGCCCCCTCCCTCTTCCCGCCGCCCGACCTTGCTGACCCCAGCTCCGTCTCGCTCGCAGCGCACCGAGTCGTTCGACGACATGGCCGGGCCCGAGGACCCGCGCTTTGTCGTCATGGGCAACCTCCACGCCTACCTCGAGCAGACGTTCCCGCGCGTCTACTCGAAGCTCGACGTCGAGAAGGTCCAGAAGTGGGGCCTGCTCCTGACGTGGAAGGGCTCCGACGAGCACCTCAAGCCCGTCGTCCTCATGGCGCACCAGGACACGGTTCCTGTCAACCCGTCGACCGTCGATCAGTGGACGTACCCGCCGTTCGACGCGCACCTCGACGAGAGCGGCTGGATCTGGGGCCGTGCGTCGCTCTTTTCCCTCTCTTTCTTGGCACCCTCTGAGCCTAATCAAAGCTGACTCGGAGTCCTTCCTGCAGGTGGTGTCGCCGACTGCAAGAACACGGTGCGTCGCCGGCTCGAGAAGTCGTCCTGCCGACCCACCGCTGACGCTCCTTCCTCGCTCGCAGCTCATCGGCCTCTTCGCCGCGCTCGACAAGCTCATCGAGGACGACTTCAAGCCGACTCGGTGCGTCCCGTCCGCCGCTCTCAACCCGTGCGGGCCCGAGCTGACCCTTTGCTCGCCCTGCAGCACCATCATCCTCTCGTCCGGGTTCGACGAGGAGATCGGCGGCCACCGCTCGGCGGCCTACCTCGCTTCGACGCTCGAGGCGCGCTACGGCAAGGACGGCATCGCGCTCGTGCTCGACGAGGGCTTCACGGGCGTCGACACGGCGTACGGCGTGCCGTTCGCGCGCTTCGGCATGGCCGAGAAGGGCGCCGTCAACGTCCAGATCGACGTCCTGACATCGGGCGGGCACTCGTCCGTCCCGCTGTCGGCGCACACGGGCATCGGCGCCCTCGCGCAGTGCATCGTCGCGCTCGAGGCGCACCCGTCGACGCCGCTCCTCCAGAAGGGCAACCCGCTCCTGCAGCAGCTCCAGTGCGCGGCCGACCACGGCGACGTCGACAAGCAGTGGCGCCGGCGCATCCGCAACCCGAAGCAGTGGAAGAAGATTGGGCTCGAGATGGCCGAGCGGGACCCGATCATGAGGGCGTTCCTCGGCACGACCCAGGCGGTCGACCTCATCGAGGGCGGCGTCAAGCTGTGCGTCCCTGTCTCTCTCTCCCTCCTTCCTCTGCACATCGTACTGATGGCTTTCCCCTGCTCGCTCGCAGCAACGCCCTGCCCGAGTACGCCTCGGCGTCGGTCAACTACCGCATCGACTTCCTCTCGTCGGTCAACGAGACGCTCGAGCACATCTCGTCGATCCTCGCGCCCGTCGTCGCCGGCCTCAACCTCACCTTTTCGAGCTACGGCTCGCACGACAAGGCCGACAACAACGTCGTGCGCCTGTCGGTGGTCGAGTCGAGCGCGATCGAGCCGGCGCCGCTCACGCCGACCGCGGGCGACGCGTGGGACCTCATGGCCGGCACGACGCGGCACATCTGGGAGGGTGCGGTCGTCGCGCCGAGCGGCATGGTCGGTGCGTCCCCTCTCCTTTTTTTCCTCTGCGTTCGAGAGCGCGAGCGAGCACTGACCCTTTCCTCTCGACGTCTCTCTCTCTCTCGCTCTCGCCCGCAGCCAACACCGACACCAAGTACTCGTGGCCACTGTCGCAGCACATATACCGCTTCGTGCCCGGGTCGCTCGACCTCATCAAGAACTTCCACACGGTCGACGAGCGGTGCGTCCCCCTTCCTCGCTCTCCTCGTTCTCCTGCATCTTGCTCAAGCTCTCGACTGACTCGCCTCGTGTCGAACCCGCAATAGGCTCCACATCGACGCGCACTTGACGGGCATCCGCTTCTTCTACAAGCTCGTGCAAAACACGGAGGGGTGGCAGGCTGCGTGAGCGCGAGGCTCGATGGAGGAGGGGGACGAGGGCGGATTTCCTGGCTACAACGAGAACAAGTCTGTATGAGCTGCGCTTGTGCGTGTCGTCGTACGAGAGCGTGAGCAGCTCGATGCTTTGCGCAGAAAAGGCGAGACACCCCGGATTTGGTCGTCGGCTGATGAGGACGAGGTCGTTCGAGCGAAGCGGCGACGTCCCTCTCGCTCTCCCTCCCACCGCTCACTCGCCCTCGCTGCGAGGATCATGAGCACCGACGACCTGTTTGCGCCCCACGGCGCGTTTGCGACCGACTGGCTCGCGCAGAGCGACCCGCGCGCGTTCGACGGCACCGCCTCGGCGGGCCCGGACTCGTACGACCACCACGACTCGCTCGCGTTCCTCACGGGCAACCCGTTCAGCGCGCTCGACGTCAAGGGCGCCGGCATGCATGTCGCCCTCACCCAGGACGAGCTTGCGCGCGCCTTGATGGGCGGCATCGACGGCGGTGTGGGCGGCGGCGGCACCGGGGCGGCGAGGATGGGCGACCTCTCGAGCGCGGGCACGTCGACGGCGGGAGGGAGGTCCGACGCCGGCAGCTCGCCGTACAGCTCGAGCATGAGCCACTACGGCGGCGGCGGCGGCGGCGGCGGGCAGGGCGGCGCGCACCCGTCGGCCCAGTTCGACTTCAGCGACGCCGCGCTCGGCAACTCGCCGCCGTTCTCGCTCCCGCACAACCTCCAGTGCGACTTTGACACGGCCGCACTCCAGAGCCTGTTCACCAACTCGTCGCCGACGACTGGGCACGGCGTCAACGCGCACCTGTCGCCCTACCCTCCCGCGACGACCTACCCGCCCCTCCAGACCCGCTCGCCGGCATCGAGCGTCTCGCCGTACGCCGCCTCGGTCTCGACCTTCCCTCAGCATCAGCAGCAGCAGCAGCAGCAGCAGATCGACACGCGCGGCATGTCGGGCTTCAACCCGGCCCAGCTCTTCGCCCCGACCCCCGCCTCGGGCACCTCCCCCTTGGCACCTCGCCTGTCGGTCGACTACACCTCTCCCCTCTCCACCTTCTCCTCGTTCTCGCCGCCCGTCGCCGCCCACGCGCCCCTCCCCGTCGCGCCGCCGCAGCACGCGCATCAACAGCAGCACCAGGCGCGCCCGCAGCAGCCCGCCTTCACCTCGCTCGCCGCGACGGCCGGCATCGCCGTCCCGACCCTGCACGCCGGCCCGAGCGCCCAGTCGGGCCTGTACGGCTTCTCGGGCGCGCACGACTCGTCATCGTCGGCGGCGGCGGCGGCGACGCTCGGCGGCGGCGCGCGCGGGCGCACGACGCGCACCCGGACGCAGGCGCCGCTCGAGGCGGGCGCGCAGGAGGCCGAGCAGCGCGGCCGCAGTCCGATGGAGGTGATCGCCAACGCGGGCCTGCAGAGCGCGACGCACCCAGCTCGTGCGTCCCCTTCCCCCCTTCTCCTCTCTCACCGCTCGGACCTCGCGACTGACCCTGCCTCGTGTACCGCCCGCAGCCCTCCTTCAGCTCAACCCGGATGTCAACTTGCCCGGCATGAACCGCACGTCGGCGCGCAAGGGCGCAGCGGGCGAGGACGGCGAGGCCGAGCAGGACGAGCACAAGCCGGCGCCGGGCAAGGGCGGCAAGAAGGGCAAGAAGGTCGACCGCGGGCACAGTGCGTCTCTCTCTCTCTCTCGCTCTCGTGGCCCCTCTCCTCGTCGCCGCCGTGCAAGCTGGACTGACTCGGCGCTCCCTCTCTCGCAGACGCCGTCGAGCAGAAGTACCGTAACAGCATCAACAACGCGCTCGCCTCGCTGCGCGACACGATTCCGGCGCTGCATCACCTCAAGCCGCTCCCGTCGATGCCCGTCTCGAAGCGCAAGGCCTCGCAGTTCACGCTCGCGTCGGCCGCCATCCCCGAAACCCCCTCCGGCCTCGTCGACGGCGTCACGCCGGCCAAGACGCTGTCCAAGGGCGTCATCCTCAACAAGGCCAACGAGTACATCGACTACCTGCGCTTTGCGCGCGAGAGCCGCGACGCCGACATCGAGCTCCTCAAGACGATGGTGCGCGACATGGTCGGCGGCGGCGACGCGCTCGTCAACGAGTTTGAGCGCCGCCGCGAGGTCCTCGAGGTGACGCGCGCCGAGGAGCGCGAGCAGCGCGCGCGCGACGAGCAGGACGAGGACGGCTCGGGCGGCGACGAGGAGGACGAGGAGGACGAGCCGGCGCCGGTGGCCAAGGCGCCCAAGGCCGCCGCCGCCGCGACGGCCGGCACCAAGCGCGGCCGCAAGGCGGATGCGCCTTCCGCCGCGCCGGCCAAGAAGGCGCGCGGGCGCGGCGGCGCCGCCGTCGCGAGCTCGGCGTCGGGCCTCTCGCCGCCGCTCACGGGCGAGTACCGCCACGTCCAGGCGCACAACCAGGCGCACCTCGACTCGCTCGCCGGCGGCGGCGCAGGGCAGAACGTCTTCCCGCCGTCGCCCGTCTCGTCGGGCGACGAGCTGTCCGTCTCGCCGGGCGCCGTCATGGGCCAGCACGGCGGCGCGGCGGGGGCGGCCAACGGCCGGGTCCTCCTCGCGTCGTTCATGGGCGTCAGCTTTGCCGGCGGGCTCGGGTACGACCTCGTCGGCTCGGCCGTCGTCGCCGAGGAGTCGATCGGCGCGGCCGCGGCGCGCGTCCTCACCGGGCGGATCGTGCGCCGCTCGGCTGCCGGCAACGCGACCGAGTTCCCGCTCGAGGTCACGCTCGCCGATCGCCTGCACCCATCGCTCGTCAGCGGCCTCGTCGCGCTCGGCGCAGCCACCTTCCTCGCCGCCCTCGTCTACCTCGTCCTCCCCCTCTTCTCGCGCCGCTCGTCGCCGTCGACCTCCTCGACCTCGTCCTCCGCCGTCGAGCCCTCCCCTCGCGCCCGGCGCCGCGCCCAGGCCGTCGCAGCCCTCACGGCGCTCTCGGCCGCGTCCGCCACCGCCGACGGCTCGTACGCAAGCGGGCGCGCCTCGGCGCTCGCTGCGCGCAGGGAGCTCCTCCGCATCGTCGGCGCGCCGGGCGCGCTCGGCCTGCCCGTCGCGCTCGCCAAGGAGGCGCTCGTGTGGATCGCGAGGAGGGTCACGGGCTTGACGTGGTCGAGGGACGGGGCGGGCCCGAGCGAGGAGGACGTCGAGGAGGCGGTGGCCTGGGTCCGGGTTGCAGAGATCGAGGCGAGCGTCGGTGCGTCCATTCCTTCCTTCTCCTGCTTGAGCCGAACTCGTGCTGACTCCGTTTCCCCTGCAGGTGACCGCCTCGCCCGCCCTGCCCGCCTCTACACCTTCCTCCGCCTGTGCAACCTCTCGCGCTCGCCCGCCTGGCCCCAGGTCTCGCCCTCGACGACGCACTCGGCCGTCGACGCCCTCCTCGCCATCCACCTCCTCTCGCTCGGGCACGCCCGCTGGGCCGAGGCGCGCTGGCAGCGCATGGCGGCGCGCCGCAAAAAGGTCGATGCGCCCGAGGGCGACTCGTTCGTCGACCTCGCGCTCGCGAGCGAGTGGCCGACCGTCGCCGGCCTGTTCGCGCCCGAGACGAGGGCCGACAAGAAGGCCGACGAGGCTTCGGCGTCGAGCGACACGGTGCCGCTCCTCGTCGTCGCCGAGGACGCGTGCCACGAGGCGATGAAGGACGCCTGGTCGACCATCTTCGTCGCCGTCGCCGGCACGACGGCCTCGTCGTCGTCGCTGCCGACCGCAGAGGCCGCCGCAGAGTCGCTCGCCGGCCTCGCCGACGCCGACGAGACGGCCGGCGTCGTCTTCCGCGCCATGCCCGAGGGCACGGACCTGCGCAACCTCGCGCTCGTTACCAAGGTCTTCCTCTCGTGCTATCGCGCCGGCGCCTACCCGTCGTCGTCGTCTTCATCGTCCACATCGCCATCGGCGGCGGACGGCCTCGCCGAGGCGCGCACGCTCCTCGCGCAGCTCATCCTCGGGTCCAAGGACGCCCTCTCACGCCTCGCGTGCGCCGCCCCTCTCCTTCGCCTCATCGCTCCCGCCCTCACCGGACCCATCAGCACCGCCTTGTCGACGTTCCTCGACTCGCCGACCGAGCACCCCTCGTCCGACGTCGACCTCCTCGCGACCGTGACCCTCTCGTGGCTCCTCGTCCGCCGCCAGGGCGCCTACGTCGAGCCGCCGACCTCCACGAGCGCCGACGACGACGTCAAGGTCGCGCTCAAGCCGAACCCGGCCCTGCACGCCCAGACGCTCTCGCTCCGCCGCCTCCTCGGCAGCGAGCTCTTCCAGGCGCGCGAGCCCGAGCACGACGCCGACGAGCTCGTCGAGGACGACGAGGCGGCGAGCCGCGTCGAGGACGCCAAGGAGCTCCTCGTCGATGCGCTGACGGGCATCGCGCGGCGCGCGGCGGGCCTCGCAAGCATGCTCGACGAGGACTCGGGCGTCGAGCTCGAGGCGTGACAGGCGCCTGCGCCTTGTACCACTCTTTGTGCTTAGGCTTTCCCCTCCTCTCTAATTCGTAGACACTTGTCGCTTGTAAGCACTTAGACTCTCCTTCGCGCGCGAGCAGGGACGAGAGGACCGTGCGCCGAGGTCCGAGCGCGAGCGAGCCTTCTCTCCGCGCTCAAGGGTGTCGACGAGGTGGAGTCGCAAGCTGCTGCTTCGTCGAGCTTTCACTGTGCTCCGTGTCGTGCTTGGAGCGGTGGAAGAGGCAACCGCAGCAAGACGAGCGGCAAGCAGAGCAGGTGAACGTCCGGCTCGTTGTCGACGCTCTCGAGGACGACACGATCGAGAGAGAGAAGGGCGCGACTTGCACTGAGGGCGAGGATGTACACACGACAAATGAGGGTGCGAGAGAGGGTCGACCAGCGCTCAGGACGGTGCCGACGTCCCCTCGTCGTCCTCCTCCTCCTCCTCCTCGGCATCGTCATCGTCTCGATCCTCGTCCGCCTCCCGCTCCTCCTCGTCTTCTTGCTCGTCGACCTCGCTGACCGGTGACGTCTCCTGTAGCCCCTCGAGGCCTGCCGCGATCAGGCGGTCGTTGAGGCCGAGCACGAGAGGCGAGGTCGGGTCGGGCCTGAGCGAGCGGTCCATGAGGCGTTCGAAGAGGTCGAGCGTGTCTGCAACGACGAGGTACGATGAGCTCGCAAAGATCGAGTGGAAGGGAGAGAAAGAGAGACGCACAGTGCGCATCGTTACCGGCGTTGTGGAAGAGCTCGCTCTCCGTCGGCACCTTGAGCTCGGCACAGACCTTCTCGAGGCCGATCCTCGGCGCCCTGCCGGCCCACGCGCTGAAGAGGCGCTGCGTGTCGACGACCCATGCGGCGCCTTCGTCTTCTCGCGCAATGCTCAGCTCGCGCAGGTGCGTGCGGAAGCTGCGCGACGTGTCGAAGCCGAGCTGGTCCAGGGCGCGCAGGTCGGCTCGAGGATCGTGAAAGAGGAGGAAGACGTGCTGCTGGTACGAAAAGGCGTGGAGGAGGGCGGCGAGCTTGTGGTAGATGGCGCGCTGAGGCAGGACGAGGGTGCGGCCGAACGCAAAGGCGGCCTCGTCGTCGTCGAGCGGAAAGTCGTCCTCGCGCAAGTTCTCGCGCACAACTGCGTCGAGGGGACCGTCCACTTTGTCAGTATGGCAGGCCTTCCGAGAGAAGCCGAGAGGAAGAGGGAGAGGAGGACGCACGGGCGTGTTGGCTATCTCGGCGCTCCTCGACCTCGCCCGTCTTGGGGTCGACGACGAACTCGAGCGAGCTCCACCCATACTCGGTGACGTGCGGGACCCGTGGAGCCAGACGACCCTCGACGTCGATCGAGAGGAACGCTGCCCCGCCGTGCCGCTTGGCGTGCGCGTACAGGAGCCGCATCGTCTCGAGGTCAAAATGCCGCGAGGCGATTTGCCTCGCCTTGTAGACGATCTCGCGGTACCCCATCTGCGCGTCGGCCGCATAGACGAGTCGCGCTCGTCGAGGAGACGGCTTGTCGACGCTCACAGTGCTGCGATCGCCGAGCGCGGCGTCGAGGTCTTTGGGTCCGCCGTCCTCGAGGTTGTCGACGAGGTCCGGCGGCGCCATCGAGAGGCGTGCGGTTGGTGGGTCCGAGAGCGTAGAGTGCTTGAAGGCCGACGAGGCAGCTGACGGTCCAACCGAGCTTGACGGCGACGACTCGGAGGCGGAGGACGAGGAGGTCGTCTCGACGAGCTCGACTTGCTCGACGACAGCGCTCGGCGCCGTGTTTGAGCTCGCCGACGTGTCGATGTGCCCCTCGAGAGCCGGCAGCTGCTTGAGCTCGACGGCTGTGCTAATGGCCGAGCTGCAGAAGCGGTTTGAAGAGCCGGCGGCGATGAGCGAGCGGGCTGCGAGGCCGTGGCTCGCCGCGCGCCGACAGGGTGCGAGCAGGCGGAGCAGCATCGCGGCCAGTCGGCAGGCGCGCGTGCTCGAAGCGTGCGAGCTGTGCAGGAGCGACAAGCGAGCATGGACGAGGGCGAGCTAGCCTCGCCCCTTTGTCGTCTCATCTCGGCCCGGCGCCCGGCGCCGGCGGCCGGCGCCGGCGGCCGAGCGGCGAGCGGGGCGCGGAGAGAGAGGTCTCGCAAAATCGCAGCGCAGCCTTGCTCACAGTACTGTACAAACAACACGCCGAGCTACAGCACCACCTTGCACCTCGTCGAGACAAGCAGCCATCGAGCGAGAGCGACGGCCCTCCCTTCGCTCCCTCCTCGACGGGCCCGTGCGCTCATGCCGTCGCTCCTTCTGCAGCTGCTGCCGCCGCCTCCTGCTGCGCCGCCGCCATGCGCCGCTTAATGAACTCGCTGCGCGCACAAGGATCCGAGGTCAGCGCCCTTCGGACAACGACGCGCACGCGCTCGACCACCTCCACGAAGAGAGAGAGAGAGAGCGCGAGAGACGCAGAGCGACGCACCGGACCTGCAAGTGCCCGTCGGCCGTGACAAACACCTTGCGCGTGCGCGGCTCGTCAAACACGATGGCGCCGATCTCGCGCGCATAGTTGACGACGAGCTCGTAGTCGTGCGTCGACGAAAAGTCGTCGTACAGGAACCCTGTGGCGCGCGCGGCGCAGGCGGCGTCAGCGCTCGTGCACGGCGGCGGGTCGAATAATGAGAGAGGAAGGGAGGGGACGCACCGTCGGTCGTCTGGATGCGGCGCCGCTCGTGCTCCCACAGGCGGATCTGGTCGACGACGGTCGTCGGGAGGAGCTTGTCGTCGTTGCCGGCGTGCGCGCGCATCTGCGGGTGCGCCCGAGACGAGAGGTACGAGATGATCTGCAGGGGAGGGCGAGCAGGAAAGAGAGAGGAGTCAGTCTCGGCGAGCGAGAGGGGACGACGTGAAGGTCGAGGCGAGGGAGGGGAGGAGGACGCAGACGCACCTGGTTCGCCGTGATGCCGTTCGCGAGGCCCTCGCGGATGCTCTCGCGCGTGATGTGGCCCGTGACAAAGTTGGCAAAGCGCGTCTTGAGGTGCGCAAACAGGCCGAGGACCGAGATTTGGAGCGGGTTCGACGTGTAGGCGTACAGCTTGTAGTTGGTCTCGAGCACGATGAAGCCCTTCTCCTCGTTCGTGTGGCGCGACGAGACGAGGGGCGGCGCCGAGGAGGTGAGGGTCGTCGCGAGGCGGGTCGGGTAGAAGAGCGACGAGCGCGGCTGCGGGAGGGTCGGCGTCAGCGAGACGTGCGCCGATGAAGGAGAGAGCGAGGACGCACATCGGGGTAGAAGACGAGGCCGTACTCGGCGAGGTCCTGCAGGACGCCGAGCTGGGCTCGACTCAGGCTGTCGGTGAGGTAGGCCTGCGAGGGGAAGGGCGACGTCAGCCTCGGGCGGTCGAGCTTGAGCGAGAGCTGAAGGGACGCACCCGTCCGAGCTCGAGAGAGCTGAGCATGAAGAGGAAGCCGATCGTCTCGACGAGGTCCTACGGGCGCGCAAGGAGAAGTCAGTCTCGGCGGCGCTCGAGGAGAGGAGGGGAGGAGAGGGAGCGCACCTGAGACTCGTCGAGGTAGACGAGGAGCAGGTCCCACAGCTGCGTGTTGACGTCCTCGAGGAGGAACTGGAAGCCTTTGGACGTGATGCGCATCTTGCGGAGCGAGGCGGTCCTGCGTGCGCAGCGAGGACAGGGTCAATCGGCGGACGAGCGAGTGGAGGGGGAGGGGAGCGAGGACGCACGTGGACAGCATGAGGCCGCTCTTTGCGAGGAGGCCGAGCACCTTGTCGCCGGGCTTCTTGGCGCCCGACTCGGAGCCGACCATGAAGTGCTGGATCGTCTGCGCGAGGACAAGCCGGATCAGCCTCGAGAACGAGCCGGGCTGCAGGGAGGGAACAGGACGCACCTCCCACTGCGTCTCGGCATACGTGTCGAGGTACTGGACCGTGATCTCGTCGTCTTGCACCGTCGCCGCCGCGCCGAACGAGCCCTTCTTGCCGCTGCGAGCGACGACGAGGACGAGGTCAGCGTTCGGCTCGAGCGGCACCTCGCACGACCCAGAGAGGGAGATCAACGCACCCGCCCGTGAGCGCAAGCTTGAAGCTGTCCCTGAAGCCCTCGCTCATGTCGAGGACGGCGTCGTCGCTCAAGGCGCTGGAAGGGTGAGCGCCTCGGGGCGTGAGGATGTGCAGGTGGAAGAGGGCCGACAGGGTCGCCGTCAGGTGTCTGCGCGCAGGGTCGCTCGGGTCAGCTCGACTGGTCCCTTGTAGAGCCTCCGCACCTGCATACGAGCCCTGAGAGGACCTGCGCGACGAGGAGAGGAGACGCACCGCCGCTCGCCCTTGTCGCCGCCCTCGCTCTTGCGCTCGCGGACCCAGAGAGCAACGTCTCGCACTCGTACGAGCTCGTCGTACCACAGCATGTTGAGCACGACGTGCCTTGCCGTGACGGGGAGGATCCTGTGCGTGTCATCAGTGCGAGGTGGGGAGAGAGACCAGGGAGGGTCAGCGTTCGTCCGTGGAGCTGCGCGCGCGACCTGGGAGGGGTCTAGGAGGGCCAGAGGACGCACCGGAAGATGGACAGGCAGCTCGCGGGCGCGGCGTAGAGGCGGCCGAGCTGGGCGCCAGAGAGGCGAGCGAGTGTCGACACCAAGGGCGACTCGGCTGGCGCGTCGGCGCCACCGGTGCTGCCGTTGAGTGCAGCCATTGCACGTGCGCCCGGTCGTGCGGGTTGGAGCGTGAGGTGGAGGAAGTCGCTCGTCGTCGTCGGCCTCAGCCGGCGCGGGCGGAGCGGCTCGATTCGGCCCGCTCCCTTCCTCTCGTCAGCGCTTTCTTGCTCTTGCGTTGGGCTATCATAGACTAGAGCTTTCGTTGTAGACGACGAGCCGGGAGGAAAGGGAAAGTGAGCTCTCAGCACTCGCGCAGCGGCTCGAGAGCGCGAGAAAGGGCGAACGAGGCAGCGCGTCGCAGGACGTGCGCACAGCGCATCTACACAGATCTCTATAGGTGAAAGGAAGGTGTGGATTGAGTCGAAGAGACGAGAACGAGGGCGGACGAGCGCAAAGTCGAAGGCGAAAGTATGGGCACGAGGAGAAAGGCAAACGGCGAACGAGGGTTTCGGCGAGGCGAGAGTGAGCATGCTTAGGCCGGGGCGCAGAAGTTGGGGAGCTCAGGGTGGTGCGAGAGAAACTGGTTCCAGCCAGGGGGGCAGCCTGCGCGACGAGACGAGACGAGGACAGGAGGGTCAGTGCGCGCGGCGGAGGAAGGCGACGTTCTCGGCGAGCGCTCGACGCACGGAGCTTGCAGTGGCCGTAGTCGCAGTGCGGCGTGCCGACGCCGTTGTACGAGGCCGGGCACTCGAAGAAGGGCTGCAGGGAGGACGAAGATCGGTCAGCTGCGGCTCAGGAAGGTCGAGAAGGCGAGCGCGAACGCACCCTGCCGCAGTTCTTCGGGTCAAAGTCGAGGTCGGGACCGCCGCCGTGACCGTGACCGTTGCCGTGGCTACCGGAGCTGTTACCGTTGCCGCGCCCGTTGCCCTGCGAGTGGCCGAAAGCAGAGTTGCCCTGGCGCTTGCTGACGCCGGCCTGCTCGGCGGCGTCGCGGAGAGCGCGAACCTTGATGATGCGGGCCTCACGGGCGTCGTAGGCTGTCGATTGTATCGATGGGAGGCGTCAGCTAGGGGCTCGAGCCAGGAGGGAGAGCGAGAAAAGGAGGAGAAGGCGACGCACGGACGGCGCTAGCGAACGCGACGCTCAGGACAGCGGCGACGAAGATGGCGAGCGAGAACTTGACCATGACGGGCTTGAAAATGTCGAGGAAGAGAGAGACGAGGGGATGGGCGAGGAAAGGAGAGAGAGCGTGCGGCGAGGTCGGTGGGAAAGGGAAGAGAAGGGGAGAGAGGGGCGCGCCGGCGAGAAGGCGAGCGCGCTCTCGCTGCTCGTGAGAAGCATCGAGCGATTGAGTGCGCGCTGCCCCGCAGCCCTTGCTAGGGTCGCTGAGCGAGCAGGGGCGACTTCGAGGGCGGAGAAGGTCGAGAGCGCGAAGACGAGAGGAGGGGAGGTGCTAGCGCGGTTCGGCCGACGGCGCGCGTGGAGAACGCGATCGCGGCTTGCTCGAGCAGGCGCGAACTGTAGATACGTAGCTGAGCGAGCTAGGCGAGAAGGCCGGGCACGTGGAGCGAGCGACGAGCGAGGAAGCTGGGGAAAAGCAGCGACGCGCTTTTTGACATCTCGCGCGACAGCTCGAGAAAGGCCGACGACGACGCTTTGCAGAAAGGGCGAGGTCTACACAGAGTTCTATGGGTCGGAAAGCGAACGTGACGAGTCGGTGATGAGAGAGGCGTAAAGTGAAGGTGGACCCAAAGAGAGGAGAGAGCATGTGCAGGAGGAAAAAGAGAAGAGGGCGAGCGAGGAAGGGATGGTTGACGACGACGAGCGCGCGCTTAGGCCGGGGCGCAGAAGCTCGGGAGCTCGGGGTTCTGCGAGTTGTAGTTGACGTAGCCGGGAGGGCAGCCTGCGCGCAGAAGAGGAGGGAAGAGGAGGGTGGGAGGGCGAGAGGGTCAGTGCGGCGCGAGCGCGAGGAAAGGCGTCGACGTCGACGCACGGATCGAGCAGACGCCGTAGGTGCACGACGGGGTGCCGACGCCGTTGTACGAGGCCGGGCAGACGAGACCGCGCTGCAGGGCGAGCAGAGCTTCGTCAGGACGAGGAGGGAGGAGAGGTCGGGAGGAGAAGGCGAGCGCCGACGCACCTTACCGCAGTTGTACGGGTCGAACTGGAACGGAGGAGGGACGCCGCCGTTGCCATTGCCGTTGTTGTTCCCCGAGTTGCCGTTGCCATTGCCGTTGCCGCCGTTGCCGTTGCCGTTCCCGCCGCCCGAGTTGCCGTTGCCGTTGCCATTCCCCGAGTTACCATTGCCGTTGCCGTTGCCCGAGTTGTTGTTACCGTTACCGTTGCCCGAGTTGCCGTTGCCGTTACCGTTGCCGCGGCCGTTGCCCTGCGAGTGGCCGAAGGCAGAGTTGCCCTGGCGCTTGGCGAGGTTGGCCTGCTCGGCGGCGTCGGGCAGCGCACGGACCTTGACGATGCGGGCCTCGCGAGCGTCGTAGGCTGTCGAGCGGGTCGGGTACAGGCGTCAGCGAGGTGCACGAGCGAGTGGAGGGAGGGAGAGAGCGGGAGGAAGGCGACGCACGGACGGCGCTCGCAATCGCGAGGCTCAGGAGAGCGGCGATGAAGAAGGTGAGGGAGAGCTTGACCATGTTGAGCGTGAGTACGGTGAGGGAGAGAGGATCGAGGGGGTAGGCGAGGGAGGGTGAGGTGAGGTCGGTAGGGAAGAGAAGGAGGAGCAGGTCGGCGCCGAGCTGCAGGACGGACGACGACCCTGAGCCTGTGTGTGCGGCGTGAGAAGCATCCTGCGATGGAGAGTGCTGTGCCCGACAGGATTTCGGGGCCTTGTGCGAGCGTTGCGACCTTCGACGCCGGCCGGCAGGGTCGAAAGAATCCGAGCCTTGACTAGCTCGACGCGGAGAAGCGATCGAGGCTTAGCCGAGAGGCGCAAGCGCGAGCGTCGGACAGAATCGGGCACAGGTGCCGAAGGAAAGGAAGCGATTGCGGTCGACGCTGAATGGCTCCAGCTGGCGTCCAAGTCGACCGCGGCGGGAAGGTGAAGGTCGAGAGGGAGCCACCGCTGACGACCGTCGGCGCAGCGAGATTGAGGGGAGACGAGCGCAAGCCAATACACGGTTCGCTCAGCGACGAGGCTTGAGCGTGCGAGCGTTGGTCGATGCCGCGCCAGCTCTGCCTGCGGAGCTGTCGGGCAAGCGCGCTGCGGAGCTCGAGGAGGACTCGAGCGCCCGTCGCACCGTGAAGGCGCCGCCAAGAGGGTCGCCGGAGGAAGTCGACGAGCTGAGAGTCGAACGTGCAGGCGGCTCCCGGTCGGCGAGGTCGGAGGAGAGGGGTGGGCGACCATCGCCGTGCGCGAACGAGTCGTGGTGGAAGACGCAAGGGTCGAGCCGCAGGGCGCGGGAAGACGGCGACACGCTACGGCGAGGACGCGCTCTTGCTTAGGGCACGTCCGCAGCCGGAGCTTCTCCATCCGCTCGCGGCATGCGGGGAGGCGACCGCAGCCCTTGAGCGGGGTGCGAGGGAAGGTGCGGAGGTGGGAAGAGCGCGTTCGCGCGGCGAGCTGGCGAGGAGCTGTGGGCCGCTGCGGTTGACCAGGTCGCCGGGCTTGCTGCTGCAGCACGTGCAAGAGCAGCAGAGGTCGTGGTCGAAGCAGGAGGACGAGCCGGCTCCGCTCGGCGACGACGAGGCGGCCGGCGAAGGTGCCGCCCTCGCCCAGCGTCTAGCCTTGCTACAGACA
>Ga0308169_10001062_pt1 | contig 34451 bp, 30 predicted proteins | sample PhyBR1_2_FD_202139 | JGI IMG/M metagenome (GOLD analysis project Ga0308169, IMG submission 202139) | Phyllosphere microbial communities from UC Gill Tract Community Farm, Albany, California, United States - DLSLSB.R1 | ecosystem: Host-associated > Plants > Phyllosphere > Unclassified | place...
TTAACACGGAAAACCGAGCGGAAAACGCTCTTCCGCACACTGCGTTAGGCCGTTTTCAGGGAATAGCGCTGCGTGCCTGGTGAATTACGGCCTGCCGCCGCTGCGCGGCAGGTTGATCGGAGCATCCAAAGCAATTAAGAACATGGAAAATCTCACGATCAAGAGATTCAGAAGTTTCCTACACGATTTTATTATTTTTCGCCTTAATCATTACTCGACCATTACCATTGCAACAGCTAAAGGCTGAATCATCGTCGACACTAGAAGAGATGCTCCGCAGGGGGGCGGTGACAGCGGGTGACAAAACTGCTGACTTCGGTGACGTTATTAAGCTTGACAGGAAAACCGATCAGATGGAAACATTTGACCCCGCTGCCACTTACCGCCCGAAACGGTTGCACTACTTATTTGAGCGGATATAGCACTAACGCCATCACCACTTCACAGCCAACGACCTGGCTAATTGAAACAATCCTTGAAAGCCAACTTATTGTTAGCCATTAAGCTCTCCTTCACCTGACTTGGAGAGATTGAACACTCCAGTTAAAAGGCGCCTCATATAGATTGTAGAAGTGCTTCAGATCATCGCATGCGCATCAGGACGCAGCATTTGAACTCCCGCTTATAGGACATTGATCATGCAACTATTACATCAGGTGATTGCAAGTAATGCCCGTAAGCAACCCAACAAGTCGGCGATTATTCTGGATGGTCAAGCCACTTCATATCAGGCACTGCAAAAACAGGTGGATAAAATAGCGTCGGTCCTGCGAACGCTGGGCATCGCCCCAGGCGACCGTGTAGGCCTATACGCGCCGATCTCAATTGACGTGATCGGCAGCTATCTGGGCCTACTGCAAATCGGAGCGATCACCGCTGCGACACATCACACCCTCGGTCGCACCAAGCTGATTCATCAACTCAGACATTCTGGCGCCCGGGTGCTCATCACTGACTGTACTGATGACCTGCCTAGCTTGATCGTTGATGCTGGCCTTGAGCTCGTTCTGCTCACCGCCCCACTTCGGGGGGGCGATACCTGGTGTGGTCCAACTCGCCGATGCCATTGCAGCGCACTGCGATGAGTCGAGTACGATGTTCTCACAACAGGCTAATGACCCTGAATGCCCCACGTCGATATTCTTCACCTCGGGCTCAACCCTTAACCCGAAAGGTGTGCTCGTCAATCACCGCATCATGCTGGCAGCCTGCAGCAGAGTCACCGCATATCTGCGGAACACCCCTGACGACCGTGTCCTTAGTTACTCGACATTGGCCTCAGACTACGGCGTCTACAATGTGTTAATGCCGCTGTATGCTGGAGCCACCAGTGTCATCGAGAGTCGGCCTGCTGCCAGCGCAGAAGACGTACTTTCGCTAGTCGAGCGTGAAGCGGTCACCGCAATGCACATATTTCCTCCTGTGCTCTTCCTACTTGCTAATGCAGGTCCGGGGTGGCAGGCGCGGGTATCCAGCTTGCGTTATATCTCTAGCAGCGGGCAGGCTCTACATAGCCGCCACATCCAGCGGATTCGCCAAGCGCTGCCTCAGGTGCAAATATTTTCCAATTACGGGCTAACTGAGTGTAAGCGCGTGAGTTATCTGTCTCCCGATGAAATTGACCTTCGCCCAACTTCCGTTGGCAAGCCTCTGCCCGGTGTCAGCATCTACCTGGTGGACGAGCAGGACCGTGTTATCGATCATGCCGGACAGGTTGGTGAGCTGCTGGTGACAAGCGACTACCTGATGCTTGAGTACTGGAACATGCCTGAAGCGAATGCCAACGCCTTTGTCCATAATGCCTTCGGTCACTCACGCCTGTTCCGAACTGGTGACCTGTTCAAGAAGGACACTGAGGGCAACCTCTACTACATCGCTCGGAAGGACGATGTATTTGCGCGCAATATCTGGAGTGTAAATCCAAGAGAGGTTGAGCAATGCCTGGCCTCGCACCCTGCAGTCGCAGCGGTGTTGGTGGTACCCATCGCTGACGAATCGGCCGGGCATATGCCAAAGGCATATATCGTACTTGATATTGATCATCAGCAAACGAACGGGCAGGAGCTAATCGATTACTGCAAGGAGCACCTGGACTGGCACATGGTCCCGACCCAGTGCGTATTTCTCGAGGCCCTCCCAAAAACAGATTCTGGCAAGTTCAACGCCAGAGGACTGATCTGACAGTAGGGGCCATGCCATGAAAACGACACTCCAGCCAATAAATGCCAACACGCTTGACCGTGACCTGCAACACAGCGCGATGATCAAGCTCGCAGGGCACTTCCACAGTCTAGCCACAGGTGCGAGTCAAGTGCCTCTCCAGTCCCTGGACAGTCACCTGCGCTCCGAGATCCAAGACGCTCAGGTCCTCGACTACCATGACCGCTTAATCGCTGGTGCGGGACCATTATTCTCTCATTTCCTGGCGAGCGTGCCATACATCCTCGAGGAGCTCGCCAGAGTTGGCGTGGCTCTGACCCGCTTGGCTCACGCTAATAGGAATGACACCGGCCAGACCTTTAGCCTGTTTGAAGTGGACGCCTTTGATGGGAGCAATGGCCGTGCTCTTGCCGGCTATTCGCACGGACTGATCCGCAGTTTGACGTGCTCTCCAAACCAGGCCAATCAATTCGCCTTTGACCGGCATGCGGACCCAGCGCATTCGCTGTTCCTCCCACAGTCAGTGTTCAAGCTTACACCCGCTCTTCTGCAGTCCCCCAAACTTGAACAATTCAGAGAGGGGTTCGACTTCATTTACGAGATGGCTGCATTTCAGTTCTACACCCGCGACCGAGCCCGGCAGATCTCCCATATCAAGCAGTTTTTGAAGCCGGGCGGGCTGGTGTTTTTCCTAGAAAAGCTTAATCACCCCGATCCAGGTGAATACCTGCGGAGGGAACGGATCAAAGATGAGGAATTCAAGACTCGATACTTTAGCGAAGAGGAGATCCACTGGAAGCGTCAACAGATGCTCGAGCACATGCAGAACGGGCAGGTCACATTAGAAGAGCTGGTAGGCGCACTGTCTTCTCGTTTTAAAACCGTGCAGCTTCTCTGGAGCAGCAGTAATTTCTGCGAACTTGTTGCTTCGGACGATTCAGAGCAGATCAAGCAGTTTATGGGCCTACTGGGCCCCGTAGTTCAGCCCTCGGAGTTTTGCTTTGAAGCTACACGTATTGGCTCCATGGCTCCGTCATCAAGCGGTGGCAAGGAGCCAAGCGATGCTTGATCCTGCCGAGCACGATTTGCAGCTCAACCAGCTATCTTCGCCAGGTCATCGGGCAGCCCACTATCTGCCTATGTGGCGCGATCGAGCCGCCGTAGCGGAAAAAAAACGCCGGCTGAGTCGTGACACGTTCAATGATTTATTCACCGAAGGCTGGCTAGATCTACTATCGCCACGCGCGCCGTTCACATCTACCGGTAACTGGCCGATTTTGGTAGAAAACGCGCGTACTGCTGCTCGGGCGTGTCCGTCCACAGGCTGGATGCTGGCGTTAGTGGGAGGTCACAGCTCCATTGCACGACGGCTTTCCTCTGCCTGCATAAATCAGCTTTACCACGATGGTCCACGGCAGCTGTTCGCTTCGGCCTCCATCAGTGTCGATAGTCTGCTGTCTTTTGAACCCGAAGGTGTGCGGGTTGACGGCCGATGGCGCTTCAGTTCTGGCATTGAGGATGCTACCTGGTTAATGCTCAACGCCCCTTGTCCTACGCACCCGGGCAATGCCGACACCCCGCGCTTTCTAGTGCTGATCGCCGCCAGCGAAGTTGAAACAATTACGAGTTGGGATAGTTGCGGTATGGCGGCAACGGGATCGCACGATGTGCTCACTCGCGGGTTGCTGGTGCCTCATGATCGCGTCTTCGCGCTGCATGAGATGCTCGCCCAGAATCCAAATGCGCTGGCCCGCGATTACATCGACAGAGTGCCCCTAACTCCCTACCTCACAACCTCAATCATTGGCCCGATACTGGGTTGTGCCGAGGGCGCCCTTGCTGAGTTCGTAAGTGCTTTCGGCGGCTCGTTACCGGCAAATGATTCTCGGGTAGCCGAACAGGCCGCCCACTCAGCGGCACAGCTACATAGCGCGCAGCTTTTGTACGATTCGTTAATCATTCGGCTGCACGAGGCGGGTGCCAATGACCGGGCCCTAGACACGCAACAACTATCACAGCTCAAGCGCGATCACGCCTATTTGGCAAGCCAGTGCGTGCAGGCTGTACATCGTCTTGTGGAAAAGCTCGGTGCGTCGTTCTTGGTGGCAAGCAACCCGCTTCAGCGCCACTGGCGTGATATCCAAGCGATGGCTGCGCACCGAGACGTGGCCTGGAACGAAGCGATGCAAGCAAGCGGCGAAGCTCTTCTCCAGCCCGCCACTAACGGTGCCCCCTAAGAACTGATTTTTCCAATCAGCTATCTCAAAGAGGTTTCACATGTTCGTTCGAAACAAAACCGATCTAGAGAAAACACCTTACTACGTTGAATGGGGAGCCGGGACCAGTCACCGTCTACTCACTGAACGCGACGCTATGGGCTTTACTTTGTGCCACACCGTTGTCCGCGCGGGCACAGAGTCACTCTTGCATTATCGAAACCACCTGGAGGCATGCTACTGCATCGCGGGAGAAGGTGAAGTCGAAGACATGCATGGCAACGTATTTGCGATCCGACCTGGTGACGTCTATGTGCTCGACCAACATGACCGGCATTTTCTGCGCGGAGGCAAGGAACAGGACCTGATTCTAGTCAGCGTCTTCAACCCTCCCCTGCGTGGTGATGAGCGACATAATCTCAATGACAGCTTGGGATCCGCTTACTGATGTTTTTTCTGACCGCTATACCACGTCGCCTCCTCAAGGGAGCCACCTGTGCGTAAAGAGTACCTCGCGTTTTTCTTCTCTCTTTTTCTATCGAGGCTGGCGGATCAAATCCTGTTGTTTATCGTGCCGCTGGTGGTGTTCCAGACCACCAACAGCGCCTCTTGGGCAGGACTAGCGTTTTTCGTCGAATCGCTGCCACGATTCCTCGCTTTCCCGTTGTGCGGCGCCCTGTGTGACAAGTACTTGCCGATTAAGATCCTACGTATCAGCCAGGTCTGTCGGGCATTGCTCTGTGTGCTAGCTATGGCGCTATACGGAGTCTTTGGGGGCATCGGCTGGGTCGTAGTGCTTTCTGCACTGTGCGGCGTGCTTACCACGCAAGGCATCATGGCACGCGAAGTGCTGATGCCGAATATCTTCCAGCATTACAGCTACACCAAGACTTTGTCCTACTCCCAGATCGCCGATCAAACAGGACTGGTGCTTGGGCCTCTGGCAGCGGCGCTGATGCTCGAAATATGGCCTTGGCATTGGATCGTGATTTGGATAGCCGGATTATTCCTATTGGCTGACCTGAGCACGCTGGCTTGGCAGCGTCTTAGCCGCAGTAGCCCAAAGGTGTTCGAGCAGGATCAAGATATCCTGCTGCAGCCTTTAAAGATCGCGTTTGGCCATATCCGTGGCCTGCCGGAATTGCAAAAGATCATCACACTGGCGATAGGAGTAAACCTGATTGTCGGCGTGACATTGGCTACCTCGGCCGCCATGGTCATTGGCCAGTACAGTGCTGGCAAGGATAACTATGCTGCATTGCAAGCGGCCGGGGCGGGGACAACAATCGCGATCCTGTTCCTTCTTGCTCGTACAGCGTTGCCTCTAAGGGCCTTAGGAGGTGTCGGATATTCAATGATCGCAATTGGGGCATTCATTAGCGCCTTTAGCCCAAGCCTGCTCGGCTATGTGCTGGGTTTTTTACTGATCGTCGGCTTCGATAAAATGTTCAACGTCTACATGCGCAGCATCCGGCAGCGGGTGATACCGCCTAAAGACTTCGGGAAGACGGTAGGCATGATCACGCTGCTGAACAACATGTCCCAGCCTCTAGCAGGTTTAGTTGTGGCTTTGTTCGCTTCGTCCCTTGGCACGCAGAGGGTGGTCCTGATTCTGGCCGTGGTAACTTCTCTTCTTGGGTCGTTTGCTATGTGGCGGTTTGCAAAGGCGGGGCGGTCCTTTACCCCCCCCCACTCTCAAGGCTGATGCGGATCATCGCAGCAGGTCTCGCAGGAAAGCAGAACACGCCGCTGCATTTTCTGCCGGCCAACTCACCACGACTACGCCTTTTGAATGCGGCACTTCGATTCGGATCGTGGCAGGAAGGGCCTGATGTATCGACACCGGTGGTAATGTCTTGACCGGGATGAAGGCGGTTTGAAGTGTCAGGTTTTTCTGCGCATGCACGCGTATCTATTTATGGACGAGGTTGGCGTTGAGATTTTGGGTCAACGCGACATTGGCGATTGAGGTGTCAGGCTGAGCGCATTTGGCGATGACTTGGGCCTTGAAGGACTTGGAATAGGAACGGCGTTCTTGTGGCATAGGCGTCCGCTTAGAAAGGCTAAAAATGGTGTCCCTTTAAATTTAGGTGGACACCATCGCCTTAAGCGATGGCGTCAGGAAGGTGTGTTGCCCGTCGGAAACGGCCGGGCAGCGGCCCCGACAATCCCAAGGCCCTGAACAAAAAAAGGCCGGCGTCAATCGACGCCAGCCTGTTCCAGAACAACAACCAATCAACCCCTCACAAGGTCAACTCAGAAGTCATACCGTACCTTGGCCGAGAACACATCGGCATCAAATCCGGACTTGCCGATGTAGTCATAATTCAGACCCACCGTCACAGCGCCCAACTTGTAATCAGCCCCCACGCCCGCTTCGTAACTGTTGCGTACCGCACAGCTCCGTACGTCACGAACGGCGTATTGCCCAGCAGGAAGGTGGACGTACTGCTGGCCTGGTCGGCCGCGAAGTCGTGATAGCCCATCAACTTGAACTGCGGTTCCAGCGTCCCGGCGCCCAGGCCAACGCTTCCGGCAACCCGAACCCCAGCCTCCAGCTCGATCGCTTCATAACGCTGATCTTCGATCTTCAGCGCAGCAGAAGATCCTTTCTCACGGTAACCATCGATTTCCACTCGGCTGTAACGCGCCGCCAGGCGTGGCTCGATCAGCAACTGTGGGTTGATCCGGTAGGTATAACCTCCAACCAGATTCAGGCCCAGCAGGTCGCTGTCGTAGTCAGCCTTGGCGCGGGTGCCGGCGATGTCGCGCTTGCCTTCGTTGTCGTTGAAGCCGTAAGTCAGGCTGGCGTCAACGAAGTAGTTACCCTGCTCAAAGCCGCCGTACAGGGTGAATGCGTGGCTGTCGACTTCGGTCTGGTTGCCGCTTTTGCCGTTGACGTCGGTATTGATGAAGCTGTACGCCAGGCCCAGGCCCAGGGTCAGCTGGTCGTTGAGCTTGCCGTCAGCACCTACCGCGATGCCGCGGCTGTAGGCGTTGTAGCCGGCAATGCCGTCGCGCTGGCCTTGGGTCGCATCGCTGTACAGCGACTGAATCCACACGCCGGTCTGCTGGAGCGCGTCGCCCGACGAAGCGCCGCGCAGGCTGCTGGTGCGGCTGGTGGTCACGCCGTTGACCAGGCTTTGGCTGGTGGTCGCTGCCTGGGTAGCACCGCCGTTGGTTTCCGGGGTCAGCTGTTCGGCAATCTTGGCCAACTGCTTGCTGTCGGCGTTGGCCGCAGCGCGCAGCAGGGGGTCATTGGCGGCAAGCTTGGCGAGGACGCCGTCCTTGGCCAGGGCGCCGAGCGCGCGTTTGTGGTTGATGGTGCCGCCATTCAGATCCAGCACGTGGTCGATGCCTTGCTGATCCTTGGTGGTGACCACCGCCACGACCGTGTTGCCTTCGACAGCGCTGGTATCGACATCGAGCAGTGCCGAGGTGCTGGTGACCAGCGGAGCACCTTGCAGCTCGCCGGCCTCTATCAGCTTGAAACGGCTGCCGTTGGCGCTGAAGTCATTACCGCGTGCAGTCAGTTTCAGTTGCGCACCTTCGCCGAATTCAGCGGTGCCGCTAACGCTGACGACGGCGCGAGCAGGGTTGGTGTCGGCGCCCAGGGTCAGGCCCAGTGCCGAGTTGCCAGCAACATACAGGTTGCCGTCGATGGTGGTGTGCGCCGACTGCAGTGCCAGGGTCGCCGAGTTGCCGCCCGAAACCGAACCGACGTCGATCCAGCCGTTGTCCTTGAGGCGAATGTTGGAGCCGTCAGCGGAACTATCGGTGCCAGTGAAGGAGGTGTCGGCCTCGACTTCGATGTTCGACAGGTCGATCAGGTTGCCGACGATCACGCTGCCTTTGCGCAGGATCAACTCGACCGGGCGGTTGGCTTCGGAGGCATCGATCGCTTCATCCTGAGAGATGATGGTGCCGCTGTTGAAGATGTTCAGATCACCGTGCAACTGGTACTGAGGTTGCAGGCCCGGGCCGTCGAAGTCGACGTTGCCGATGGTGATTGCCGCGTCTTCGGCAATGATGGTGCCGGTGTTGAGCAGGTGTACGCCATCGGCGGTGCTCAGGCTGGCGCCATCGAGCATGATGCCGTTGGCGTCGTTGCCGGTGGCGATGATGGTGCCGTGGTTTTCGATGCCGGCCAGGTCGACCATGTCGCCGCGGTTGCTGGTGGTGGCGTCGATGGCAGTGGCTCCTTCGCCGCTGACGACGATGCTGCCGTAATTGATCACCTTGCCATTGATGGTGCCGCCTTCGAGGTTGATCCCGCGGGCGCTTTCGCCGCTGGCCACGATACGGCCGCTGTCGGCGTTGATCAGGTCGCCTTCGATCAGCGAGGTGCCGGAGAAGTCCAGCGCGCGAGCGACATCGGTGCCGCCGCCGTCGGTCAGTGGCTCGCCGATGGCCGACAAAATAACGGGAGCCACGGTTCTGTCCTCGAAAAACGAGGGAGCAAACGGCGCGCATCCATGCATGGCTCGAGGCAGTAAGTCAGGCGACTACGGCCAGCGGGGCCGCATGTCTGCGCGGCGTGAATCCTATCGCAAAATAGTGGCCAATTGATATTCTCGTTGGCGTCAATTTTTTGATTTGCCGCTTTTGCCGCCCAACTATTGCCGCCCGCCTCCCATCAAGCGGAAGCACTTTGCCGCTTTTCTGGCATCCCTATGCTCGCAAGCAAGGCTGAACGCCCCGATCCCGTGCCTTCCAGCTCGTTGGCACAAGCCTTGCTATTACTTCGCCAACGTCACTCCGGCCTACCGGCGAAGGTTTGCATCCATGAGCATCAGTTTCGACAAAGCGCTTGGCATCCATGAAAAAGCCTTGGGTTTCCGCGCCCAGCGCGCAGAAGTCCTGGCCAACAACATCATCAACGCCGACACGCCCAACTACAAGGCGCGTGACATGGACTTTTCGTCGGTGCTGGCTGCCGAGAGCGACAAGCAGCAAAACGGCCGCTTCGCGCTCGACCGCACCAACACCCGCCACATCGATGCGCAAGGTCTGGCCATGGGCGACGACGCCCTCAAGTACCGCACGCCTACACAGCCGTCGGTCGACCAGAACACCGTCGACGCTCAGGTCGAGCAGGCCAACTACACCGAAAACGCGATCGGTTTCCAGGCCAGCTTCACTTTGCTCAACAGTAAATTCAAAGGGCTGGTATCGGCCCTGCGCGGAGAGTAACCATGTCCCTTTCCAACGTTTTCAATATCGCCGGTAGCGGCATGAGCGCGCAGAACACCCGCCTCAACACCGTCGCTTCGAACATTGCCAACGCCGAAACCGTTTCTTCGAGCATCGACCAGACCTACCGCGCACGTCACCCCGTGTTCGCCACCACCTTCCAGCAGGCCCAGGCCGGCATGGGGCAGTCGTTGTTCCAGGACCAGGGTGAGGCCGGGCAGGGCGTGCAGGTAACGGGCATCATCGAAGACCAGAGCAATCTGGAAGCCCGCTACCAGCCTAATCACCCGGCGGCCAACAAGGACGGCTACGTCTACTACCCGAACGTCAACGTGGTCGAAGAAATGGCTGACATGATCTCGGCGAACCGTTCGTTCCAGACCAACGCTGAGCTGATGAATACGGCCAAGACCATGATGCAGAAGGTACTGACCCTGGGTCAGTGATAAGGAATCCGGACCATGGCTATCAATAGTACCAACCTCAATGACGTGATCACGGCTTCTGGTGTCAGTACCGGCACCAAGAAAACGGCCACCGACACCGCCTCCAAGACCGGCACCGATTCGCTAGGCAAGGACGCGTTTCTGCAACTGCTGGTTACCCAGATGCAGCATCAGAACCCGCTTGATCCGCAGGACAACGGCGAGTTCGTCGCGCAGTTGGCGCAGTTCAGCAGCCTTGAAGGCATCACCTCGCTGAACGATTCGGTCAATCGCATTACCAGCTCGCTCGGTTCGTCGCAGGCGCTGCAGGCGTCGTCGCTGGTCGGTCGTTCGGTGATCGTGCAGAACGACAAGGCCGTGGTCGACACCGCCGATAGCTTCAACGGCCAGATCGTTGTGCCGCAGGACATCAGCGAAGCCAAGATCACGGTCAAGGACAAGGACGGCAACACCGTCAAGACCATCGAGCTGGGTGAGCAGAAAGCCGGTTACGCCGACTTCATCTGGGATGGCACCAACGACAAGGGCGTCAAGGTCGATCCAGGTACTTATACCTTCACTGCCAACACCACCTTCGAGGGCGAGTCGGTAGAGATGAATACGCTGTTGCCGGCCAAGGTCACCAGCGTCAGTTTCAGCGCCAGTGGCGAGATGGTGCTCAACCTTGCCGGCGTCGGCAAGGTCTCACTCTCCGACGTACAAACCATCGGTATCTAAGGCCAGAACGGCACAAGGAGCAACAGCATGTCTTTCAATATCGGCCTTAGCGGTCTGTATGCAGCGAACAAGCAACTCGACGTTACCGGCAACAACATTGCCAACGTCAACACCACTGGCTTCAAGTCCTCGCGTGCCGAGTTCGCCGATGTCTACGCTGGCGCCAACCGCCTTGGCGTAGGCAAGAACCAGATCGGCAACGGTGTGCGCCTGGCTGCAGTTTCGCAGCAGTTCACTCAGGGTGATGTCAACAACACCGGCAACGTGCTCGACATGGGTATTCAGGGGCAGGGTTTCTTTGTGTTGTCCGACAACGGCAGCCAGGTGTATACCCGTGCAGGTGCGTTCAAGCCCAGCAAAGACAACTTCGTGATCACCTCCGACGGCCTGCGCCTGCAGGGCTATGCGGCTGACTCCAATGGCAAGATCCAGAAGGGCGTCCTCACCGACCTGAAGATCGATACCTCGGCGCTGGCGCCAAAGGCCACTACCCTGATCGATCAGGGTATCAACCTGAACTCCTCGGCCACCTCGATCCCGCTGCCGGCTACTCCACCTGGCCCTGGTGACATCGTCTTCGATCCGTCCGACGAAACTTCGTACACCAAGTCGTTCCCGACCAAGGTCTACGACAGTCAGGGCAACGAGCACACCATGGAGCAGTTCTATCGCAAGACCGACAAGAACGAATGGACCATGTACACCCTGGTCGATGGCCGTAACCCGATGGACCCAACCAGCACCGCACCGCTGGTCGGTACTGTCAGCTTCAACGAAGATGGCAGTGTTGCTTCCATGGCCGCCGATCAGGCAGGCCTGCCTGCTGGTGGTGAGTGGAGCGTAACCAATAACACCTTCACCATGAAGGGCTGGATCCCGGCCGAGAAAGACGCTGCCGGCAACTGGGGATCCAATGGCTCTGCGGGCAATGCTGATGGCATGCGTCTGTCGATGAACAGCACCACCTCGTACAACAACGAGACCGCGCGCACGTCGCAGTCCCAGGATGGCTATGCCACCGGTATCCTGTCGAGCCTGAGCATCGACTCCACCGGCGTCATGTTCGCCAGCTTCAGCAACCAGCAGTCGCGTGCAATCGGCCAGGTGGCGCTGGCCAGCTTCGCCAACGAGCAGGGTCTGCAGCAGATTGGTGGTACCCGTTGGACCGAGACCTTCTCGTCGGGCATTCCGGGCATCGATTCGCCGAAGACCGGCACCCTGGGCGGCGTCGAGTCCAACTCGCTGGAAGCCTCCAACGTCAACCTGACCCAGGAGCTGGTCGAGCTGATCAAGGCGCAGAGCAACTACCAGGCCAACGCCAAGACCATCTCGACTGAAAGCACCATCATGCAGACGATCATCCAGATGGCTTGATGAAGTACTGAAGTCCAATGGTAGACGAGCCCCTTCACCGTAAGGGGTTTGTCGTTTTCAGGGGGTGAGCATGAAGAAACTGATCATCGCCAGTGCCGCCGTGCTTTATCTGCTGCAGTCGCAGGCGGGCACTGCGCCGTGGTGGCGTTGGGAGAGCCAGGTTGACGGCCGGCTGGTCTGTTCGCAGTGGTCGCCGGGCGAGGGCTGGAAGCGTTTTGCCGGGCCGTTCAACAATGCTGGTTGCCGGGAACTGTAGCCAATTGCCGTTGGCGGCAAGCAAGCGCCGGATATCCGGCGTGAGTATTTCCCCATTACCGCCCAAGAGCCCGTAAATACGGGCTTTTTCATGCTTTGTAAAAGTTGGTTCGGAACTTGCTTTATTGCCTGTATAGCAGCGGCGAGCGGCAAGCAATCGCCAGTGCAGCGGAGGAAGACTGTGGACAAAATGCTTTACGTGGCCATGACCGGCGCCAGCCAGAACGCGCTGGCGCAAAAGGCCCATGCCAACAACCTGGCGAACGTTTCAACCAATGGCTTCCAGCGTGATCTGGAGCAGGCGCGCTCGGTTCCGGTGTTTGGCGACAGCTTTCCGTCGCGGGCGTTTGCTCTGTCCGAGCGTCCTGCCACCGACTTCACTGGCGGTGCGCTGGTCGAGACCGGCCGTGAACTGGATGTTGCTGTGGCCGGCAATGGCTTCATCGCCGTGCAGGCCCCTGACGGCAGCGAAGCCTATGTACGCACCGGCAGCCTCAATATCGATGCCTTGGGCGTACTGCGCGCTGGCAACGGCATGCCGGTGATCGGCAATGGCGGCCCGATTGCCGTGCCGCCGGAGCAGAAGGTCGAGATCGGCGAAGACGGCACTATCAGCATTCGCGCCATGGGTGAAGACCCGCGGGTGATGGCCGAGGTCGACCGGATCAAGCTGGTCAACCCGGATATCAAGGGCCTGACCAAAGGCATCGACGGCATGATCCATACCGCCAGCGGCCAGCCGGCGGATGCCGACATCAACGTCAAGGTGGTCTCGGGCTTCCTCGAGTCGAGCAACGTCAATGCCGTCGAGGAAATGACTTCGGTGCTGGCCTTGTCGCGCCAGTTCGAACTGCACGTGAAGATGATGAATACGGCCAAGGAAGGCGATGAAGCCATGGCTCGGGTTTTGCAAATCAGCTAATCAATTTTGAACGGGTGCCGAAAAACAGGCGCGCGAGGAGAACACTATGCTTCCGGCACTTTGGGTCGCCAAGACTGGTTTGTCCGCCCAGGACACCAACCTGACGGTCATTTCCAACAACCTGGCCAACGTTTCGACCCCCGGCTTCAAGCGTGATCGTGCCGAATTTCAGGACCTGCTGTATCAGATCAAACGCCAGCCTGGCGCCCAGTCGACCCAGGACAGCGAGCTGCCTTCGGGCCTGCAGGTTGGTACCGGTGTGCGCGTCGTCGGCACCCAGAAAAACTTCCAGACCGGCAGCCTGCAAACCAGCGAGAACCCGCTCGACCTGGCTGTGAACGGTCGAGGCTTCTTCCAGGTCTTGCAGCCTGACGGCACCGTCTCCTACACCCGTGACGGTACCTTCCACCTGAACTCCGATAGCCAGGTCGTGACCTCCGACGGCTTCGCCCTGGAGCCTGCGATTGTCGTACCCAACGACGCCCAGACCTTCACCGTGGGCCAGGACGGTACCGTGTCGATCACCACCGCCGGCAATCCGGCAGCGCAGATCATCGGCAACCTGCAGACGGCTGACTTCATCAACCCGGCAGGCCTCCAGGCAATGGGCAGCAACCTGTTCCTGGAAACCGCTGCCAGCGGCGCACCGCAGGTCGGTACGCCTGGCCTGAACGGCTTTGGCACCACCTTGCAGCGGACCTTGGAAAACTCCAACGTCAGCACCGTGGAAGAGCTGGTCAACATGATCACCACCCAGCGTGCCTACGAGATGAACTCCAAAGTCATCTCGACCGCCGACAAGATGCTCGGGTTCGTCACCCAGCAGCTGTAAACCTTAGGTCGCTGTTGCAGCGCCAGTTCTACCGTGAGGGAAGCGTCATGAGTCGTCTGTTGTCCGTATTCGCCCTGGGTGGGGCGGTGTTGTTGGCCGGTTGCGTCGCGCCGACGCCCAAGCCCAACGACCCGTACTACGCGCCGGTGTTGCCGCGCACCCCATTGCCGGCGTCGGCCAACAACGGCTCGATCTACCAGGCCGGCTTCGAGCAGAATCTGTATGGCGACCGCAAGGCGTTTCGGGTGGGTGACATCATCACGATCACCCTCAACGAGCGTACCTCGGCGAGCAAGAGTGCCAACTCCCAGGTGGGCAAAGACAGCAAGGCTAGTCTCGGTCTGACTTCGCTGTTCGGCGCCATCCCTAATACCAACAACCCGTTGGGCAGTGGTGACCTGTCGCTCGAGGCCGGCTACAGCGGTAACCGCGCGACCAAGGGCGACAGCAAGGCCGCCCAGGGTAATACCTTGACCGGTTCGGTCACTGTGACCGTGGCTGAAGTCCTGCCCAACGGCATCATCGCCGTGCGCGGCGAGAAGTGGATGACCCTTAACACCGGCGACGAGCTGGTGCGGATTGCCGGGCTGGTGCGCGCCGATGACATCGCCACCGACAACACCGTACCGTCGACCCGCGTCGCCGATGCGCGCATCACCTATTCGGGTACCGGTTCGTTTGCCGATGCCAGCCAGCCCGGTTGGCTGGACCGCTTCTTCCTCAGCCCGCTTTGGCCTTTCTGAGTACGGATGCCCATGCTTAATTTCAGGCAGCTGATTGCCGCCACCGTGCTTGTATCCTGTGCGTTCAGCGCCCACGCCGAGCGCCTCAAGGATATCGCCAGTATCTCCGGCGTGCGCACCAACCAGCTGATTGGCTATGGCTTGGTGGTCGGCTTGAACGGCACCGGCGACCAGACCACGCAGACCCCGTTCACCCTGCAGACCTTCAACAACATGCTCTCGCAGTTCGGCATCAAGGTGCCGCCAGGCTCGGGCAACGTGCAGCTGAAAAACGTCGCCGCAGTGTCGATCCATGCGGATCTGCCAGCGTTTGCCAAGCCGGGTCAGGTGGTTGATATCACCGTGTCGTCGATCGGTAACTCCAAGAGCCTGCGCGGTGGCAGCCTGTTGATGACCCCGCTCAAGGGTATCGACGGCAACGTCTACGCCATCGCCCAGGGCAACCTGGTGGTCGGCGGTTTTGATGCCGAAGGCCGCGATGGCTCGAAGATCACCGTCAACGTGCCCTCGGCTGGCCGTATCCCTGGCGGTGCCAGTGTCGAGCGGGCCGTGCCGAGTGGTTTCAACCAAGGCAACAGCCTCACCCTGAACCTCAATCGCCCTGACTTCACAACCGCCAAGCGCATCGTCGACAAGGTCAACGAGCTGCTCGGCCCAGGTGTTGCCCAGGCCCTGGATGGCGGTTCGGTGCGGGTCACTGCGCCGATGGACCCAAGCCAGCGTGTCGACTACCTGTCGATTCTGGAGAACCTCGAGATCGATCCGGGCCAGGCCGTGGCCAAAGTCATCATCAACTCGCGTACCGGCACCATCGTCATCGGCCAGAACGTTAAGGTTTCGCCGGCTGCGGTTACCCACGGCAGCCTGACCGTGACCATTACCGAAGACCCGATCGTCAGCCAGCCGGGGCCGTTCTCCAATGGTCAGACGGCCGTAGTGCCACGCTCGCGCGTGAACGCCGAGCAGGAAGCCAAACCGATGTTCAAGTTCGGCCCGGGCACTACGCTGGATGAGATCGTCCGAGCGGTCAATCAGGTCGGGGCAGCGCCCAGTGACTTGATGGCCATCCTTGAAGCGCTGAAACAGGCCGGTGCTCTGCAAGCCGACCTGATCGTGATTTGAGGACGCTTTAGATGAACTCCAAGAGTCTGGTTACCAGCCAAGCCGACAGCGGTGCCTACACCGACCTCAACCGCCTGACCTCGCTCAAGCACGGTGATCGTGACAGCGAAGCGAACGTGCGCAAGGTCGCCCAGGAGTTCGAGTCGCTGTTCATCAGCGAGATGCTCAAGGCATCACGCAAGGCCAGTGACGTGCTCGCTGAAGACAACGAGCTGAACACCGAAACGGTCAAGCAGTACCGCGACATGTACGATCAGCAACTGTCCGTGAGCATGTCCCGCGAAGGTGGCGGCATCGGCTTGCAGGATGTGCTGGTGCGGCAGTTGTCCAAGCAGAAAAATCCAGTGCCGACGCCTAACCCGTTCCTGCGCGGCGAAGGCGCTGGCCCGGCGCTGTGGGGGGCCAAGGTGGCGACACCGGTACACGGCGATACCAGCAGTGCCGCGCGCAATGACGTCGCCGCGCTCAACTCGCGGCGCTTGTCGCTGCCTGGCAAGCTGACCGATCGGCTGCTGGCCGGGATTGTGCCGTCCGCCGGTAACCCGGCACTGGCCGGCAATGGTGCGGCGCTGCCGGCGCGTGACGGGCAGCTGGTCAATGGCGTGGTCAAGGGCGACTGGGAGCCAGCGCAAGCGTTTGCTGCCGCCGATGGCGGTACGCGCATCCTCGGTCGGGCCATGGCCCAGCCACCGTTGGCGCCGAAAAGGGCCTTCGGCAACAGTGACGAATTCGTCTCGACCATGCTGCCAATGGCTCAGCAAGCGGCCAAGCGCATCGGCATCGACCCGCGCTACCTGGTGGCTCAGGCCGCACTGGAAACCGGTTGGGGCAAGTCGGTTATGCGCAACACCGATGGCAGCAGCAGCCACAACCTGTTCGGCATCAAGGCCACCGGCAGTTGGCAGGGCGGTGAAGCGCGGGCGATCACCAGTGAGTTCCGCGATGGCGCCTTCGTCAAGGAGACCGCCGCGTTCCGTTCCTACGACTCCTACCAGGACAGCTTCCACGACCTGGTCAGCCTGCTGCAGAACAATGCGCGCTATCAAGATGCGGTCAAGTCGGCCGATAACCCAGAACAGTTTGTGCGAGAGCTGCAGAAGGCGGGGTACGCAACCGACCCGAACTACGCCAGCAAGATCTCGCAGATTGCTAAACAGATGAAGTCGTACGAGAGCTACGCAATGCTCGGTACCACCACGCAACGTTAAGGGTAGAGAACCATGGCGAGTTTGCTCAATATTGGCATGTCAGGGCTTGGAGCCGCACAGTCAGGGTTGTACACCCTGGGTAACAACATCGCCAATGCCGATGTCGAGAGCTATTCGCGCCAGCAGAACGTGCAGAAGACCAAGGGCGGCCAGCAAACTGGTCAGGTCTTCATCGGTACCGGCACCACTCTGGCCGATGTGCGTCGGGTGTACAACGCGTTCCTCGAAAACCAGTTGCGCACCACCACCTCGCTGTCCAGCGATGCTACCTCTTACCTGAACCAGATCACGCCGCTGGACACCGCCCTGTCCAGCGCCGACACCGGTATCACGGCAGCCCTGCAGAGCTTTTTCAGCGCCATGCAGGACGCCTCGGCCAAGCCAACTGAAGACGCCTCGCGCCAGTTGCTGCTGACCAGCGCGCAGACCTTGGCCAAGCGCTTCAATACTCTGTCTGCCCAGCTCAATCAGCAGAACAGCAACACCAACGCCAACATGGGTTCGCTGGCCACTCAGGTCAACAACCTGACCAAGACCATTGCCGATCTGAACGAACAGATCTCCAAGGTCAGCGTGGTCACTGGCCAGCCCAACGATCTGCTCGATCAGCGAGACGGTGCAGTTCGCCAGCTGACGTCGCTGATCGGTGCTGATGTGGTCGAGCAGAAAAACGGCAACTACGACATCTACCTGAAGAACGGCCAGGCGCTGGTGCTGGGTAATACCACGCAGACCTTGGGTGTCGAGCCAACCGCGACCGACCCGACCCGCATGAGCCTGATCCTCAACCGCGGTTCGACCAAGATGGACATCACCAACAGCACCAGCGGTGGTGAGCTTGGCGGCCTGATTCGTTACCGCAAAGAGACCCTCGACCCGGCGCTCAACGAGCTTGGCCGGGTGGCGCTGGTGGTGGCCGATGCCATCAACAGCCAGCTGTCCCAGGGCATCGACAAGAACGGCAACTTTGGTGCCAGCCTGTTCGGCGACATCAACAGTGCCAAGGCCATCAGCGAGCGAAGTATTGCCAAGCAGGGCAACAGCGCAGGCTCCGGCAACCTCGATGTGACCATCAAGGATACCGGCAAGCTCAGCACCAGCGACTATCAGATGACGTTCACCAGCGCAACCGGCTACAACGTGCGCAAGTTGCCTGAGGGTACCGACATGGGCACCTTTGACCTGGCCGACAACCCGCCACCTGTAATCGACGGCTTCAGTCTGTCGCTCAATGGCGGCGGCCTGAGCACCGGCGACAGCTTCAAGATCACCCCGACCCGTAACGCGGCAGCCAACATCGACGCCACCCTGACCGACCCCAAGCGTCTGGCCATGGCGGCACCGCTGACGGGCACCAGCGCTTCGGGCAACAAGGGTACCGGCACCATCACCCAGCCGAACCTGACGTCGCTGGTGGACATCTACGACGCCACTCAGAGTAACGACCTGCAGAAGGGTCTGACGTACTCGACGCCCGTCAAGCTGGTGTTCGCCGACGACACCGCCTCGCCGCAGGCCTACACCCTGTACGACGCCCAAGGCACCAACATCGGCAGTGGCACGATTGTGCCGGGCCAGGACAACACGCTGAAACTCTCGGTACCGATGGTCGATGCCAGCGGCAATCCGATCACCGAAGCCGATGGCGTTACCCAGAAGACCTTCAGCTTCGAGATGAACGTGGCCGGCTCACCAAAGACCGGTGACAGCTTCACCGTCTCGATGACCGCATCAGGTTCGGCCGACAACCGCAATGCGCAGTCGGTCATCGACCTGCAGACCAAATCTACCGTCGACGTCAACGCCAGCGGCAAGGGCATCAGCTTCACCGATGCCTACGCCAAGCTGGTGTCCAATGTCGGCGGCAAGGCAGGCCAGGCGCAGATGGACAGCGATGCCACCACAGCCCTGCAGAAGTCGGCAGAAAGCTCGCGCAATGGCCTGTCGGGGGTGTCGGTCGACGAAGAAACCGGCAACCTCATCAAGTTCCAGCAGTACTACACGGCGTCGTCGCAGATCATCAAGGCCGCCCAGGAAACCTTCGCCACCCTGATCAACAGTCTTTAAGGAGTCGTAGATCGTGAGCGTACGCATCTCTACTGCACAGTTCTACAACACCAACAGCACCAACTACACGAACAATTTCGCCAAGTTGGAAAAGACTCGGCAAGAAGCCAGCGATGGCATTCGCGTGCGCACCGCAGCCGACGACCCGGTCGCTGCCGCACGCCTGCTGCAGCTTGAACAGCAGCAGAACATGCTCAAGCAGTACAGCGGCAACATCACCAGCGTGCGCAACTCGTTGGGCAGTGCCGAAAGCACCCTCAAGTCGATCGGCACCATTTTGCAGCGGGTCAACGAACTGGGGATCAGCTCCGGCAACGCCAGCTTCACCGACTCGGACCGCAAGGCCAACGCCGACGAGCTCGAAGCGCTGGAAGAGCAACTGTTTTCGCTGATGAACAGCAAGGACGAGAACGGCAAGTACCTGTTCTCCGGTTCCAAGGGGGATACTCCGCCTTACGTGCGCAACGCCGATGGCACCTATACCTACCAGGGCGACCAGACCCAGCTCAAGTTGCAGGTGGGCGATGCCCTGTCGCTGGCCGCCAACGAAACCGGCTACGCCGCGTTCGAGCAGGCACTGAACACCAGCCGCAGCCAGACCAGCCTGACCGCCCCGGCTGTCGACGATGGTCGTGTCAGCCTGTCCAATGGCCAGGTTTCCGGTAGTGCCGTGTACAACGACCGCTTCCGCAGCGGTGAGCCGTACAGCATCGAGTTCACCAGCAGTACCGAATTCAAGATCACCGATGCCAGCGGCACTGACGTTACCCTTGAAGCTACCCAGGGCGGCAAGTTCGACCCAAGCGGCAATAACACCGAGATTTCCTTCCGCGGTGTCGATCTGCGTCTGAATATCAGCTTCCAGGCGGGCGACTCTGCCAACCCGGACGCCGCCATCGCCGGTCACACGTTCAGCCTGACGTCCAAGGCCGATGAGATCAGCGGCATCCGCAGCCCGGGCAACGCTTCGTCCAGCCAGGTCAGTGGCGCAACCGTCACCGACCCGGTTGCCTATAAGGCGGCGTTCCCCGAAGGTGCGGTGCTGAAGTTCACCAGCGCCACCGACTACGAGCTGTATGCCTCACCGGTTTCTGCGGACAGCCGCCCGGTTGCCAGCGGTACCTTGGTAGGCAACAGCGCAACTGCCATGGGTGTACAGATTGACCTGACCGGGCCTGCGGCGGCTGGCGACTCGTATGCAATCAAGGTCGACACCCATCAGAACCAGAACATTCTCGATACCATCAGCAAGCTGCGTACCGCGCTGAAGACCCCGATCGACAGCGACCCGGTGGCCAAGCAGAACTTCAATGCGGCGCTGGATTCGGCCATTGGCAACATTGCCAGCGCTACTAACCAGGTGTCGTCCTCGATCAGCTCCATCGGTGGTCGTGGCCAGGCCCTGGATGTGCAGGCCGAAACCAACGAAGCGCTGAGCAACGAGAACAGCCTGACGCAGAAGTCCCTGCGCGAGAGCGATCAGGCCGAGGTCATGTTGCGTCTGCAGATGCAGACCAACATGTTGCAAGCGTCGCTGCAGGCTTACGCCAAGGTTGCAGGCCTGTCGTTGGTCAACTACATCTGATAGCGCGGTATGCGTAGTCAAGCATGCGCCGACCCCGTCAGGGGCGGCGCATTTTTTTTCTCAGGGTTTTTATCGTGAACGAACAGCCGCTAGTCAGCATCGTCATTCCTGCGTTCAATGCGCGTTACTTCGCCCAGACGCTCGACACCGCACTGAATCAGACCTACGCCAACCTTGAAGTGCTGGTGGGCGACGACAGTGAAGATGACGCCATCGAGGCCATTGTGCGCGAGGCGCGGGCGCGCCTGCCGGGGCGTTTGCACTACCAGCGCAATGCCCGGCGTCTGGGCTTTGGCAGCAACGTTGTGGCGCTGCTGGAGCGTGCCGAGGGCGAGCTGGTAAAGGTTTTGTGCGACGACGACCGCCTGCTGGCCCGCTGCATCGAATTCCAGGTGCCGCTGCTGAGCGATCCCGAAGTCAAGCTGGTGCTGGCCCAGCGAGTGTTCTGCGACGCCGATGACTTCACCTTGCCGATGCGTCTGGAAAACATCATTTACGCCAATGTCGACAGCGTGTTCAAAGGTATCGACCTGTTGTCGATCCTGGCGGGCAATTCGGTCAATTTCCTCGGCAACTTTTCCTCTGCGTTGCTGCGTCGCCAGGAAGCCTTGGATCTACTCAAGGTATTGCTAGGCGATGGGCAGCCCTTCACCGCCTTGCTCGACCTTGCACTTTTCGTCTGCCTGCTGCGCCATGGCAATGCAGGCGTGCTGCGCAATGCGGTGGTGGTCGAACGCCTGCACCCTGAGCGGCTCAGCCAGCAAGACACGCTCAAAGCCTCGGCACGCCGTGAGTGGGGCCTGCTCCAGCAGATGCTCGAAGGCCGCGGCGGCGAGAACCCGCCGGCCGCCGGCTGGGTGCGTTTCGTCGAGCTGGAGCAAGCAGGCGAAGTGCCGCGTGTGTGGAAAGAACTGTGCCTGCTGCGTACGTTGTCGACCTGGCGTACCCGCCTCAACGGGCGGGTTGGCAGCAGCGCCGATAGCTATGCAGCGTTCTATCAGCAGTGGCTTGGGGATCGCCGCTTCAGCGAAGTCCAGCAGCGCATCAATGCCACCACGGTAGCGGCTTGGCCTGTGCGACCACGTATCGCCGTGGTGATCCACGACAAACTGGCGCCAGACGCTGGCATTCAGGCAACGCTGGCCAGCATTGCCCGCCAGTCCTACCCGGCGGCTGCCACTGTGGTGGTCAGTGCGCTCCCGGACGCCACGGCCAGCGGCGTGACCTGGCTTGCACCGGGCGCTTGCGCCGTGCGACAAGTCAACGACATCACCGCCGGCCTGCATGCCGCCGATTGGGTATATCTGCTGCAAGCGGGCGATGAGCTGAGCGAGGCGGCGCTGCTGCTGATGGCCGAGCGCATTGCCTTGCAGCCGGGCCTGGGCTGCATCTACAGCGATGAGGGCAGCCTGCGCGACGGCGAGCCCTGCGAGCCGGTGTTCAAGCCCGACTTCAACCTCGACTTGTACCGTGCCTACCCGTACCTGGGCCGCGCCCTGGCCTTTGGCCGCGAAGCCATGCTCGCCCTTGGCGGGCTGGATGCGCGCTACCCGGCGTTGGCCGGCCACGATCTGGTCTGGCGCATGGTGGAAAGCGTCGGCCCGCAGGCCATCGAACACATTGCCGAGATTCAGGTGCAGTCGAGCTTCGACTACGCCCAATGGCTGTCGTCTGCACAGGTCGCAGGGGAGAGCGAGTTGGTGGTTGCGGCGCACCTCCAGCGGCTGGGCATCGCCCACAGCATCCGCCACGACGACATGCCGCTGCTCAACCGAATCGACTACTTGCACGGGCAGGCGCCGCTGGTGTCGATCCTGCTCTGCGTGGATGCCCGTCAGGCAGGTTTGCAGGCCTGTGTGGCGAGCGTTCTGGAGAACACCCGTTACCCCAACTATGAGCTGGTTATCGTGCACGACGACTGTGTCGATGCTGCCAACCGCGAGTGGCTGGCGCAGATGGCCGGGCTTTCGGCGATGCTGCGGGTGGTGCCGGTCGCTGGCCGTTGCGCAACGGCGCAATTGCTTAACCAGGCCGCACGGGCCAGCCAGGGCGAATTGCTGCTGGCGCTGGGCTGCGGTTACCTGGCGCGTCAGGCCAGCTGGCTGGACGAGCTGGTCAATCATGCCCTGCGCCCGGAAGTGGCCGCGGTGGGCGGCAAGCTGTTCGACAACCTTGGTCGCATTGCCAACGCCGGTATGGTGCTTGGAGTCGGGCGCGGCGCGCAGGCTGCGTTCGCCGGTGAGACAGGCACAGCCAGGGGCTACCTGCAACGCTTGCAGGTAGCGCAGAACTGGTCGGCATTAAGCCGCGACTGCATGCTGATGCGCCGCGAGGTGTTCGACAGTTTGCAAGGTTTCAGTGAGCAGCACCATCAGGAAGGCCTGGAAGATATCGACCTGTGCCTGCGCGCCGGGCAGCAGGGCTACCTGATGGTCTGGACGCCGTATGCGCAACTGCAGCAAATGGCACTGGACGCCCCCGCCGATGCGTTGTCGGCCATGGGTGGCGAGTTACGCGAGCAGGAGAGCATGGCCTTCTGTGACCGGTGGTTGTCGCGGATCATCCGCGACCCGGCCTATAACCCCAACCTCAGCCTGGTTGCAGCAGATTTCAGTCTCAGCCCGACGTTGCTCGGCGCCTGGAGCCCGATGCTGTCGCGCGCGGTGCCCAGTGTGCTGGGCCTGCCGATCAACGAGTCAGCCATTGGTCATTATCGGGTTAGCGAGCCGATGCGTCAGTTGCAGAACGCCGGGCGCATTACCGGTCACTTCAGCTACGAGTCACCCAATACCGCACAGTTGGCGCGGATGAACCCGGATGTGGTGATCCTGCAGTTGCGTCATAACCGCGAATCGGTGCAGGACATCGAGCGCGTCGCCCGTTACAGCAATGCGCGGCGGGTGTTCGAGATCGACGACTACGTGCTCAGTGCGCCGAAGAAGAACACCCACGCGCGCAACAAGCCTGCCGACATCGAAGAGCATCTGCGCAAGGGTATAGGCCTGTGTGATCGCTTGGTGGTGACTACCCAGGCACTGGCCAATGCCCTCGATGGCATGAATCGCGACATCCGTGTGGTGCCGAACATGCTGGCGCCGCAGCTGTGGCTGGACCTGCCACGCAGCCTTCGTGGCGTGTCGCGCAAGCCGCGGGTCGGTTGGGGCGGAGGCACCAGTCACAGCGGCGACCTGGAAATCATCGCCGAGGTGGTGCGCGAGCTGGCGGGGGAAGTGGAGTGGGTATTCTTTGGCATGTGCCCTGACGCGCTCAAGCCGTATATCCATGAGTACCACCCGGGCGTGAGCTTGCAGGCTTACCCGGCCAAGCTTGCCAGTCTGAACCTGGACCTTGCCTTGGCGCCGCTGGAGTTCCACATCTTCAACGACTGCAAGAGCAACCTGCGACTGCTTGAGTACGGTGCCTGTGGTTACCCGACCATATGTACCGACACCGAGGCTTATCGTGGATACCTGCCGTGTACCCGGGTTTACAGCAACAGTACCGAGGAGTGGCTACAGGCGATTCGCTCACACCTGAACGACCCGGCGGCCAGTTATCGTATGGGCGATGAGCTGCGGGAAGCGGTGATGCGTGACTTTGTACTGCGCGAGGATAACCTGCGGCATTGGGAATGGGGCTGGTTGGCTGACTGATCCTACTGCGGCCTCACGTAGAGCAGCTTTGCCGGGGCGCCGGACCGGTCGCGAAAGGCCAGCGCAGCTGGCCCGGCGATTTTCTGCTGTTGCGCAGATCTTGGGGCCGCAGCCCTTTCGCGACACGAGGCCGCCCCTACATTGTGGCTCGTGTTTCTTGTGGGGGCCTGACCACAACCTTCTTCAACACCGCCTCCGATCTTGGCTCACTTCCTGCAATACCCGTGAATATCGCCATAAATCCTTCACCCTGGTCGTCCAGGGCGCGCGAAGCACACGAGGAAAACGATGAAGGCAGTCATTCTGGCGGGTGGGCTCGGTACGCGAATCAGCGAAGAGTCGCACCTCAAGCCCAAACCGATGATCGAAATCGGCGGCAAGCCAATTCTTTGGCACATCATGAAGCAGTATTCAGCCCATGGAATCCATGATTTCGTGATCTGCCTTGGCTACAAGGGCTACGCGATCAAGGATTTCTTCGCCAACTACTTCCTGCATACCTCCGATGTCACCTTCGACATGTCCAACAACCGCATGGATGTGCACCAAAACTACAGCGAGCCCTGGCGGGTTACTCTGGTCGACACCGGCGAAGAAACCATGACCGGCGGCCGCCTGCGCCGCGTAGCGCGCTACCTGGAAGGCGAAGAGGCGTTCTGCTTTACCTATGGCGATGGTGTTTCCGACCTGGATATCGCCACGCTGGTGAAGTTTCACCGTGCGCACGGCAGGCTGGCCACGGTCACCGCCGTGCAGCCTCCAGGGCGTTATGGCGCGCTGCAACGCGATGGTGACCAGGTGCTGGGCTTCAGCGAAAAACCACGCGGCGATGGCGGTTGGATCAACGGCGGTTTCTTCGTCCTGTCGCCTCGCGTGTTGCCCTACATTGCAGATGACGCCACGCCATGGGAGTCCGCACCCCTCGCCACGCTGGCCGAGCAGGGGCAGTTGATGTCGTTCGAGCACGACGGCTTCTGGCACCCCATGGATACCCTGCGTGACAAGAATCATCTGGAGCATCTGTGGGCCAGCGGGGAGGCGCCATGGAAGCAGTGGGACTGACCCCAGCCTTCTGGGCGGGCAAGCGGGTACTGGTTACCGGCCATACCGGTTTTAAAGGCAGCTGGCTGGTGCTGTGGCTGCAAAGCCTCGGCGCGCAGGTCACAGGCTTTGCGCTCGATCCTTCGACCGAGCCGAGCCTGTTCGAGCTGGCCCGTGCCGCTGAGGGCATCGATGACCGCCGTGGCGATGTGCGTGACCTAGGCGTGCTGCTTGAGCTGATGGCCGAAGTCGAGCCTGAAATCGTTCTGCACCTGGCGGCGCAACCGCTGGTGCGAGAGGGCTACCGCGATCCGCTGGGTACCTATTCGACCAACGTCATGGGCACCTTGAACCTGCTCGAGGCCATCCGCCAGATCGGCGGCGTGCGCGCATGCGTGGTGGTGACCACCGACAAGGTCTACGCCAACCAGGAATGGCCTTGGCCCTACCGTGAAAACGAAGCCTTGGGTGGGCATGACCCTTACAGCAGCAGCAAGGCGTGTTGCGAGATCCTTGCGCAGTCCTACGCAGCCTCGTTCTTCCCCCCGGCACGCCACGCAGAGCATGGCCTGAGCCTTGCCACGGCGCGGGCCGGCAACGTGTTGGGCGGCGGTGATTTTTCGCCCGAGCGGCTGATCCCCGATGTGCTCAAGGCCTGGAGTGCCGGGGAACAGGTGACCTTGCGCATGCCCCAGGCAGTGCGCCCGTGGCAGCACGCGCTCGAGCCGTTGGCCGGCTACCTGCAACTGGCTGCTTCGTTGTACGAACAAGGCCAGCGCTATGCCGGTGCCTGGAACTTCGGCCCTGGCGATGACGATATGTGCAGCGTCGGCGATGTGGTCGCGCTGCTGGCGGCGCAGTGGCCGCAGGCGCCGGGTGTGATCATCGAGAAAAGCGACATGCATGAGGCCGGCCTGCTGCGCCTGGACAGCTCGCGGGCCCGCGAACTGCTGCACTGGCGCCCGCGCTGGTCGTTGCAGCAGTGCCTGGAACAAACACTGGCCTGGCACCTGGCCTGGGCCAGAGGCCTGGATATGCGAGCTGCCAGCCTGAACCAGTTGAGCCTCTATCAGGAGTCGATGTGAGCCAGTACATCTTGCATCCACTGCCACTGGCCGGTCTTGCACGCATCGAACACCGTAGCCATGAAGACGCTCGTGGGGCGTTCTCTCGGCTGTACTGCGAAGACAGCCTGGAGCGCTTCGGCGCGCCGTTCCATATCCGCCAGATCAACCGCTCGCTGACCCGCGGGCGCGGCAGCGTGCGGGGCCTGCATTACCAGGCCGGACCCACCCCTGAGAGCAAGTACATCACTTGCCTGCAGGGCCAGGTGTGGGATGTGGTGGTGGACCTGCGTTCCCATTCGCCGACCTTTCTGCAATGGCACGGCGAGCTGCTGCAAGCCGGACAGGCCAGCAGCCTGCTGGTGCCTGCCGGCTTTGCCCATGGCTTTCAGGCGCTCACCGATTGCGCAGAGTTGCTTTACCTGCACAGCGCCGACTATGCGCCGGCGCACGAGGGCGGCCTGTCGGTCCATGACCCGCGCCTGGCCATTGAATGGCCGTTGCCTGTAATCAACCTGTCGGCTCGGGATGAGCAGCACCCCTGGCTGGATGAACGTTTTACCGGAGCGACCCTATGAATTGCCGTGGTTGTGGCAGTGCCTTGCATCTGCCGTTGATTGACTTGGGTACCTCGCCACCCTCCAACGCCTATTTGCGCCCAGAACAACTGGCCGAAGCCGAGCAGTGGGTGCCGCTGAAGGTGTCGGTGTGCGAGCAGTGCTGGCTGGTGCAGACCGAAGACTACACCCGTGCCGAGCAGCTGTTTGACGCTGACTACGCGTATTTCAGCTCCTACTCCAGCTCCTGGCTGGCGCATGCCGAGCGCTATGTGGCGCAGATGGTCGAACGCTTCGGCCTGAGCGCGGCCAGCCGCGTGGTGGAAATCGCCGCCAACGATGGTTACCTGCTGCAGTACGTGGCCAGCCGCGGCATCCCGTGCCTTGGCGTGGAACCGACCGCCAGCACCGCAGCGGCGGCCCGCGGCAAAGGGCTGGAAATCCGCGAGCTGTTCTTTGGCCGGCAGGTGGCCGCCGCGCTGCGGGCCGAAGGCTGGGGCGCCGACCTGATGGCCGCCAACAACGTGTTGGCGCACGTGCCGGATATCAACGACTTTCTCGGCGGCTTTGCCACTTTGCTCAATCCGGCAGGGGTGGCAACGTTCGAGTTTCCGCACCTGCTCTCGCTGATCGCCGAGCACCAGTTCGACACCCTGTACCACGAGCATTACTCGTACCTGTCACTGACCGCGGTGGACATTCTCTGCCAGCGCAATGGTCTGGAAATCTTCGATGTCGAGGCGCTCGGCACCCATGGCGGCTCGCTGCGGGTGTTGTTGCAGCGCGCTGACGGCGAGCGGCGCCAGGTGCAGCCCGCGGTGGCGGCGATGCTCAAGCTCGAAACCGATGTCGGCGTGCGCAGCGCCGGGTTCTATGCATCCCTGGCACCGGCAGCGCAGCGCATCAAGCTGCAGCTGCTGCACTTCCTGCTGCAGGCCAAGGCCGATGGCAAGCGGGTGGTGGGCTATGGCGCGGCCGCCAAAGGCAACACCTTGCTCAACTACGCCGGGGTCAAGGCCGACCTGCTGGCCTGGGTAGCCGACGCCAGCCCGCACAAGCAGGGCAAGTTCCTGCCCGGCAGCCGTATTCCCGTGGTAGCGCCAGAGCGCCTTGCAGAAGAGCAGCCGGACTATGTGCTGGTACTGCCGTGGAACCTGATCAAGGAAGTCAGCGAGCAGCAAGCGGGCATTCGCCAATGGGGTGGGCGTTTTGTCATTGCCATTCCTGAGCTGACCCTGCTGTGAAGCCGTTGCATGTACTTGTCACGGGCGCGACCGGCTTTGTAGGCCGGCACCTGGTAGCTGAGCTGCTTGCTCGGGGTTGCCGGGTGCGGGCACTGGCGCGTGATGCCAGGCGCGCAGAGCAGATGCCGTGGTTCGACCAGGTGCAATTCGTGGCCGGTGATCTGCACCAGGGCAGCCCCGAGCAGGTCGGCAGTTGGGCCGAGGGTATCGATGCCCTGGCTCACCTGGCCTGGCCGGGGCTGCCCAACTACAAGGCGCTGTTCCACCTGGAACACAACCTGATGGCCGATTACTGCTTCATCAAGCAGGTGGTTCAGGCCGGGGTTGCCCAGGTGCTGGTCACCGGCACCTGTTTTGAATACGGCATGCACAGCGGCCCGCTCGATGAAGACACACCAGCTTTGCCGGGCAACCCCTATGGCCTGGCCAAGCACAGCCTGCACCTGTTTCTGCAGGCGCTGCAGCAACAGCAGCCGTTCACCCTGCAATGGGCGCGCTTGTTCTACGTGCATGGCGAGGGACAGAACCCCAACAGCCTGCTGGCAGCGCTGGATCGCGCCATCGACAGCGGCAGCAAAAGCTTCGATATGTCGGGCGGCGAGCAGCTACGCGATTTCCAGTCGATCCAGGCAACCGCACGCCAGTTGGCGGGCCTGCTGCATTGTCGCGCGCAATCCGGCGTCTTCAACTGCGCCAGCGGCCGCCCGATAGCGGTGCGCAGCCTGGTCGAACAGCGACTGCGTGAGCGAGGCGCGAACCTGAGGCTAAACCTTGGGCATTACCCATACCCCGACTACGAACCCATGGCGTTCTGGGCGGTCACCGACCGTTTGCGCGCCTTGTTGGACCCTGTTAATGAGCCTGGGCGCTGCTAGCGCTGCCGGGACACCACATAAAGAGGCTGCACATGAGCAACAAGACGCCACAGCAGGAATTCGCCGAAGAGTGTCAGGCCGGTATCGACGCCCAAGGCGATGACCGCGCACTGTGCGAACTGGCCCAGACCTTCTATAACGAGTCGGCCAAGCACAAGTACACCTACCACTTCAGCTGGATGGGCCGGCCGATCATTCAGTTGCCCCAGGACATGGTCGCCATGCAGGAGCTGATCTGGCAGATCAAGCCTGACCTGATCATCGAGTGCGGAATCGCCCATGGCGGCTCGATCATCTACTACGCCTCGATGATGGAACTGGTTGGACACGGTGAAGTACTGGGCATCGACCGTGACATCCGTGCGCACAACCGCGACGCCATCGAGAGCCACCCAATGGCCAAGCGCATCCGCATGATCGATGGCTCCAGCATCGACCCGGCCGTGGTCGAGCAGGTTCGTGCGCTGGCCGAAGGCAAGAAAGTCATCGTCGTGCTCGACTCCAACCACACCCACGAGCACGTCCTCGCCGAGCTGCGCGCCTATGCGCCGCTGACCTCGCTGGACAGCTACTGCGTGGTCATGGACACCGTGGTCGAGGACATGCCCGAAGATGCCTTCCCGGACCGCCCATGGGGCGTGGGCGACAACCCGCGCACCGCGGTGTGGGCGTACCTGAAGGAAACCGAAGATTTCGTCATCGATGCCGCTGTGCACAACAAACTGTTGATCACCGTGGCCCGTGATGGCTACCTGCGCCGCGTGCGCTGAACCACACAGGCAGACAACCCCATGCAGGCTCAAGCACAGCACAGCAGCGATGCATCGCTCAAGGACCGCCTCACCCTGGTGGTGATGACGCACAATCGTCCGGCATTCCTGCGTCGCACCTTGCAGTACTACCGCAACTATCCAGCCACCATCCTGGTGCTCGATTCGTCGCCGCAAAGTGCAAGCGACATTGCTCAAGACTACCCAGGGGTGGATTATCGCCACCTGCCGCAGTTCTCGTTCACCGGGCTGCAGGACAAACTTGCCTACGGCGTCACCCAGGTCAAGACGCCTTACATGACGTTCCTGGCAGTCGACGACTTCCTGTTGTGCGATGCCATGACCCGTTCGGTTGAGTTCCTCGAACAGCACCCCGACTACGGCGTCTGCCACGGCTACGGCATGATGTACGTGGCTCGCGGCACCCAGGTCGACTTCTTCAAGCGCGATAACCGGGTGCAGGAAGACTACTGCTCGGAACAGCCAGAACAGCGTCTGATCGAATTCATGGGGCAGTTCCTGCCGCCGTTCTACGCCGTGACCCGCACCGATCTGCTCCAGCAGTGGTATGCGCTGCTACCGCCGGGCACCAGCTTCGAATGGCAGGAAATCGGCCACACTTTCTACCTGTTGGCTAACGCCAAGGCGCGCATCCTGCCGATCCCCTACGCGGTGCGCGAGGTCAACTACGGTGGTTCCGAGCATAACAGCAACGTATTGACGGTACTCGCGCCGCAGGATGAGAAGTCCCAGCAAGGGCGCGAGCGGTTCGCCGAGTTTCTGGCAAGCGTGCCCACCGCGCTGAGTGGGTTGGGCGCTGATGAGGTCAAGCGCATTGCCCTGGACAGCTTCAAGGCAATGGCCGAGGGCCTGCTGACCGGGCGTGGGCTGCGCGGTTGCCTGATCGTGCGCTCGCATTGGGCGCAGCCGCAGGCAGAGCCGGTGCGGGTGTTCGGCGAGCGCCAGTTCGTGGAGCTGCCGTTCTACAACAAGCCGATGTTCGACCTGTTGGCAGAATGCGAGTTTCTGATCCACACCATGCCGGCCGGGCGCCAGCAGTTGATTGAGCTTGAGCCGATCCTGTTGCGCCAGTGGCAGCTCATGCAGGTCAATGCCAATGATGATGCACGCACTCGCCGCAGCCGTTTGTGGGAGGCGCTGGCGCTGAGCCCGTTCAACCGCACCGTGGTCGAGCGGCTGCTGGCCTCACTGCTGGAAGCGGGCGAGGAGGGTGAAGCTGCCCCGCTGCGCGAGTGGCTGCAGCGCTTGGGCACTGTGCCGTGCTACGACAGCCAGGCGCTGCTCGAGAGCCTGCCATCTGGCCGTCTGATGAAGTGGCTGGACAGCCGCGCTCCCAGCGCCGAGCAAGTACGCGGTGCGGCCGAACGGCTGGCGCAGCATAACGGCGGGCCGAGCTTTGGCATCCTGCTGCTTGATCTTGAGGCCGATACGGCCAAGCTGCAGGTAACCTTCGACAGCTTGATGAATGGCCATGCCCGGGCTTTCAAGGTGGTGGTCCTGACCACCGGCGAACTGCCGGCGATGACAGGCCCGCAACAGACTGTGCATTTTGTCAAAGTGACCGAGCAGGACTACGTACAGCGCATGAACGAGGCGGCGCGCCATTTGGGTACCGACTGGATCATGCTGGCTGAAAGTGGCGACCGCTTCACCGTCGCCGGCTTGTTGCGCGCAGGCCTGGAGCTGCAGGGCGTCGAAGGCGTGCGTGCGGTGGCCATGGACGAACTGCAGACCCAGGCCGATGGCGCGCTGCGCGAAGTACTGCGCCCTGGGGTCAACCTAGACCTGCTGCAAAGCGTGCCGGGGTTGATGGCGCGGCACTGGCTGGTGCGCCGCGACCTGTGGTTGGCCAGCGGCGGTTTCGATCCCCGCCACCCGCTGGCGCTGGAATTCGACCTGCTGCTGCGCCTGATTGGCGAAGGCGGCATGGCCGGCCTTGCGCACCTGGCCGAGCCGTTGCTGATCTGTACCGCCGTGGGTAGCGAGGGCCATGATCAGGAGCGCGCCGTGCTGGCACAGCATATCAGCCAGCGCGGTTACGCCCCGGCCATCGGCTCTGCCCACCCTGGCGTGCTGCAGGTCGACTATCGCCATGAAGGTTACCCGCAGGTGTCGATCATCCTGCACTGTCAGGACAACTTCGAGGCCTTGCAGGTGAGCTTGGTCAGCGTGCTGCAACGCACCCGCTACCAGCATCACGAGATCCTCATCGCCGACAACGCCAGCCACAGCGAAGCGTTGCGCGAATGGCTAGGTACGTTGGCGGCTGCCGGCAAGCGAGTGCGCGTTGTGCGCAGCGAGCAGTCGCTGGCGCCTGCGGCCATGCTCAACCTGACCATCGCGCAGGCCCGTGGCGAGTACCTGGTACTGCTCGACAGCGCCAGTGAGGTGCTAAATGCCAACTGGCTCGAGGGCTTGCTCAATCAAGCCCGACGCCCTGAAGTTGGGGTGGTCGGCGGCAAGTTGCTCAGTGCTGACGGCAAGATCGCCGAGGCCGGGCTGGTGCTGGCAGGGGCGGCGGGGGTCCGCAGTGCACTGGTGGGCGAGGGCAAGGATGCCCCGGGCTACATGCAGCGTTTGCAGGCCGAGCATAACGTCGCGGCGGTCTCGGGCTGCGTGATGGTGCGCAACGAGCTGCTCCAGGCCCTTGGTGGCCTGCATGAGCAGGCCGGTGATATCCGCGCAGCCCAGGTCGACCTGTGCCTGCAAGCGGGCGCCGCCGGCTTGCTGGTGGTATGGACGCCGCAGGCCCAGGCGGTGCGCCATGTTCCGGTTGGCGAAAACGCCTTGACCTGCAGTGTGCTCAGCGAACGCTGGGCGCAGACGCTGCTGCAGGATCCTTGCTACAACGCCAGCCACAGCCGCGACGGGCAGTTGTTCAGCCTGGACCCGTCAGGGCGGGTCGAGTGGCAGGCGCTGGTCGGCTAACGCCGCCGCACTGCAGACAAAGAGCCCTGGCCGCCTTCTGGTGGTCGGGTTTTTTTGCGCCTGGGGCGCTGGGGCCCTGTTGTCGATTCGACAAAAAGAGCGTGACCTGAGAGTCACAGCGGGCATCTTCACTGTATATTGTCGAAACCGGGAACCGCCGTGTCACACCCGGGCAAGTCGTCAGGGATCGGTCGTCAACCGTATCGCCTGGCGTTTTGCTGTTGAGGACGCGGTGGGTATTTCGCTGTTACTGAATTGGGAAGCCACATGATTGGCCTGAAAAGCATCGCCAGCTACGTGCCGACTGAAGGCGTGGACAACTACGCACAAGGCGCGAAATTCGGCAAAGACCAGGATTTTATCTTTGGCAAAATCGGTTCGACCTTTTTGCCGCGTAAGCAAGCGACTCAGGAAACTTCCGATCTTTGCGTGGAGGCTGCGAAAAACCTGTTCGCTGCCAACCCCGCGCTGGATCCTGCAACTATCGATGTCGTTATCGTCGTTACCCAGAACGGTGACGCCGAAGGGTTGCCGCACACAGCAGCCATCGTCCAGCACAAGCTGGGCCTGAACACCGCGGTGGCCGCGTTCGACATTTCGCTGGGTTGCTCAGGCTATGTGTATGGCTTGTACGCGATGAAGGGCTTCATGGAAGCTGCGGGCCTGAAGAACGGCCTGCTGCTGACCGCCGACCCGTATTCGAAGATCGTCGACCCTGAAGACCGTAACACCACCATGCTCTTTGGTGATGCCGCGACTGCCAGCTGGATGGCCGATGGCGCTGCCTGGCAGTTGGGCAAGTCGTTGTTCGGCAGCGATGGTGCCGGAGCCGAGCATCTGCGCACCACCGACGGCAAGTTCTTCATGAACGGCCGCCAGGTGTACAACTTTGCTCTGGTCAAGGTGCCTGCGCACCTGCAGCAGTTGCTTGAGGCCAGTAACCTCAGCGCTGATGATGTTGATCTGTATTGCCTGCATCAAGGTAGCGCGGCCATTGTCGATGCGGTCTCATCGCGCTTCAACGAGGGCGAGCAGAAGCCGAAGTTCGTCAAGGACATGGTCGAGACCGGCAACACCGTCTCGTCGAGCATTCCGTTGCTGCTCGAAAAGCATGTGCTTGGTTCGAAACATCAGCGCGTCGCGCTCAGCGGCTTCGGGGTAGGGCTCTCGTGGGGCTCGGCGATTCTCGAAAAGGCGCCTGAGTAAGCGCGTAATCCAGTACGTTCGATGCCCCCTCCTGGCATTGGGCGTCAGCGGCCGAATCGATCGGCACTGTTTCACTGCCGAACCCATTCCACCGCGCAATGCGGGCGCCTTGTCTATCAGGCTGCAGGGAATCTCCGAACAAGTCCCGGGTATGCGAAAATCGCCTGACCACCTGATCCGAGCCTCCCATGAGCCAGATGAGCTTTTCCGACTTCGAGTACGCCGGCAAGCGCAAGCAAACCCGCCGCGAAC
>Ga0308169_10001063_pt1 | contig 34384 bp, 27 predicted proteins | sample PhyBR1_2_FD_202139 | JGI IMG/M metagenome (GOLD analysis project Ga0308169, IMG submission 202139) | Phyllosphere microbial communities from UC Gill Tract Community Farm, Albany, California, United States - DLSLSB.R1 | ecosystem: Host-associated > Plants > Phyllosphere > Unclassified | place...
CGCGCGGCCGTGATCGGCATCATCGGACTCGGCTACGTCGGGCTGCCGCTGGCCCTGCGTTACTCCGAGGCGGGCTTCCGCGTCCTCGGCATCGACATCGACGGCGCCAAGATCGAGCGCCTGAACCGCGGGGAAAGCTATATCAATCACATCAAACCGGCCGCCATCGCCAGCGCCCGCGAACACGGCTTCCAGGCCACCACCGACTTCACCCGCGCCGGTGAGCCCGATGCCCTCGTCATCTGCGTGCCGACCCCGCTGAACGCCTACCGCGAGCCGGACCTGTCCTTCGTGCTCGACACCGCCGACGCCCTGCTGCCCTTCATGCGGCCGGGCCAGGTGCTGTCGCTGGAAAGCACCACCTACCCCGGCACCACCGACGAGGAACTCAAGCCGCGCCTGGAATCGCGCGGCTTCACGGTCGGGCGCGACGTCTTCCTGGTGTTCTCGCCGGAGCGCGAAGACCCCGGCAATCCGGACTTCCACACCCGCACCATCCCCAAGGTCTGCGGCGGCGTCACCCCGGCCTGCCTGGAGGCCGGCATCGCCCTCTACGGCCCGGCGATCGACAAGGTGGTGCCGGTCAGCTCGACCCGCGCCGCCGAACTCACCAAGCTGCTCGAGAACATCCACCGCGCCGTCAACATCGGCCTGGTGAACGAGATGAAGATCATTGCCGACCGCATGGACATCGACATCCATGAAGTGATCCGGGCGGCCGCCACCAAACCCTTCGGCTTCACCCCCTACTACCCGGGTCCTGGCCTGGGCGGGCACTGCATCCCGATCGACCCCTTCTACCTGACCTGGAAGGCGCGCGAATACGGCCTGCACACCCGCTTCATCGAGCTGGCCGGCGAGATCAACAGCGACATGCCGCACTGGGTGGTCGGCAAGGTGACCGACGCCCTCAACCGGCGCGGCAAATCGGTGATGGGCAGCCGCGTGCTGGTGCTGGGCATCGCCTACAAGAAGGACGTCGAGGACATGCGCGAGTCGCCCTCGGTCGAGCTGATGGAGATCCTGCGCGCGAAAGGCGCCGCTGTCGATTATTCCGACCCGCATGTGCCGGTCTTCCCGCGCATGCGCGAGCACTGGTTCGACCTTCGGAGCGTCGATTTGACGCCGCCTTCCATCGCGTCCTACGACGTGGTGCTGCTGGCGACCGCCCACAGCGGCTTCGACTACGAGCTGATCCGGCAGTACGCCGCCCTGATCGTCGACACCCGCGGCGTCTACCCGGCGCTGCCGAACGTCGTGAAGGCCTGAGGAGCCGCCATCATGCGCCACTACCCTGCTTCCATACTGGACCGCAAGATCCGCTTTGCCCTTGTCGGCTGCGGCCGCATCGCCAACAACCACTTCGAGGCCCTGCGCAAGCACCAGGACCGTGCCGAGCTGGTCGGCGTCTGCGACGTCGACCCGCGCGCCCTCGACCGCGCGGTCGGGGCCACCGGCGCCGGGGGCCATGCCAGCCTGGAGGCGATGCTGCGCCAGGCCGACGCCGACATCGTCGTGGTCACCACCCCGTCCGGCCTGCATCCCGAACAGGCCATCCAGATCGCCGCCAGCCGCCGCCACGTGATGACCGAAAAGCCGATGGCAACCCGCTGGGAGGACGGCAAGCGCATGGTGGCCGCGGCCGACGCCGCCGGCGTGCGGCTGTTCGTGGTCAAGCAGAACCGCCGCAACGCCACCCTGCAGCTGCTCAAGCGCGCGGTGGACAAGAAGCGCTTCGGCCGCATCTACATGGTCAACCTGAACGTGTTCTGGACCCGTCCGGAAGAGTATTACCGCAGCGCCAAATGGCGCGGCACCTGGGAATTCGACGGCGGCGCCTTCATGAACCAGGCCAGCCACTACATCGACCTGATCGACTGGATCGTCGGTCCGGTCGAGAGCCTGCAGGCCTATACCGCCACCCTGGCGCGCGACATCGAGGTCGAGGACACCGGCGTGATCAGCCTGCGCTGGCGCAACGGCGCCCTCGGGTCGATGAACGTGACCATGCTGACCTATCCGCGCAATATGGAGGGCTCGATCACCGTGCTGGGCGAACACGGCACCGTGCGCATCGGCGGCGTGGCGGTCAACGAGATCCAGCAATGGGAATTCGCCACCCCCGATCCCGACGACGAGAAGGTGGGCGACGCCAGCTACCAGACCACCTCGGTGTACGGCTTCGGCCACCCGCTCTACTACGACAACGTGATCAAGGTGCTGCGCGGCGAGGCCGAACCCGAGACCGACGGCCGCGAGGGCCTGAAGTCGCTCGAAGTGCTGGTCGCCGCCTATATGTCCGCGCGCGACGGCAAGCGCGTCGCCCTGCCGCTGGAGTACTGAATGGGCGCCACCGTCCACCCCAGCGCCATCGTCGACGCCGGCGCCGTGCTCGGCGAGGCCACCCGGGTCTGGCACTTCGCCCACGTGTGCGCGGGGGCCCGGATCGGCGCCGGCTGCTCGCTCGGCCAGAACGTCTTCGTCGGCGACGACGTCGTCATCGGCGACCACGTCAAGGTGCAGAACAATGTCTCCGTCTACGACGCCGTCACCCTCGAGGACGAGGTGTTCTGCGGCCCGAGCATGGTCTTCACCAATGTCTACAACCCGCGCGCGGCGGTGGTGCGCAAGCACGAATACCGCCGCACGCTGGTCAGGCGCGGCGCCACCATCGGCGCCAACGCCACCATCGTGTGCGGCGTGACGATCGGCGAGCACGCCTTCGTCGGCGCCGGTGCGGTGGTCAACCGCGACGTCCCCGCATTCGCACTGATGACCGGCGTGCCGGCGCGCCAGACCGGCTGGATCAGCCGCTTCGGCGAGCGCCTGCCGCTGCCGCTGACAGGCAGGGGCGACGCCCGCTGCTCCCACACCGGCGACCTCTACGTGCTGAACGACGGCGTCTGCACCCTGCTCCCGGCGGCGCCTGCCCACCTGCCCCATCCCTGACCACCGAAGCGAACAGAACATGGAATTCATCGACCTCAAGTCCCAATACCAGCACGGGCGCGCGCAGATCGGCGAACGCATCCGGGCCGTCCTCGACCACGGGCAATACATCATGGGGCCGGAAGTGGCCGAACTGGAAGCCAGGCTGGCCGACTACACGGGCGCGCGCCACTGCATCACGGTGGCGTCCGGCACCGAGGCCCTGGTCATCTCCCTGATGGCCCTCGGCATCGGCCCTGGCGACGAGGTCATCACCACACCCTTTTCCTTCATCGCCACCGCCGAGGCGATCGTCCTGGTCGGCGCCACGCCGGTATTCGTCGACATCGACCGCGCCACCTGCAACATCGCAGCGAGCCTGATCGAGCCCGCCGTCACCGCGCGCACCCGGGCAATCATGCCGGTGTCGCTGTACGGCCAGCCGGCCGACATGGACGAGATCAATGCGATCGCGCGGCGCCACGGGCTGGCGGTGGTCGAAGACGCGGCCCAGAGCTTCGGCGCGACCTACCGGAACCGGAAAAGCTGCAACCTGTCGACGATCGGCTGCACCAGCTTCTTCCCGAGCAAGCCGCTCGGCTGTTATGGCGACGGCGGCGCCCTCTTCACCAGCGACGATGCGCTTGCCGCCGCGGCGCGCGAAATCCGCGTGCATGGCCAGTCGCGCCGCTATGTGCACACCCGGATCGGGGTCGGCGGCCGCATGGACACCCTGCAGTGCGCGATCGTCCTGGCCAAGCTCGAGCACTTCGAGTGGGAACTGGCCGAACGGGCCAAGGTGGCGGCACGCTACAACGCCTTGCTCTCGGGCCGCCTGGGCCTGGTGGGCTGCAACCCCAACCGCAGCAGCGTGTATGCGCAATTTACGGTGATGCTCGAGGAACGCGAGCGGATCCAGGCGGCGCTGCAGGCGGCGGGCATTCCGACCGCCGTCCACTATCCGGTGCCGATCCACGTACAGCCGGCCTACGCTCACCTGGCCGACGCGGACAGCTGCCCGGTCGCCCTCGAGATGGCGAAAATGGTGATGAGCCTGCCTTTCGGCCCGTATATGCCGGCCGCGGACACCGACAGCGTTGCCGCCACCCTGCTGGCCGCCGCCGGCGTGGCGCTCCCGGATACCGCATCATGCGCATAGCCACCGTCCCCCGCGCGGCCGGCGCGCGCAGCCGGGTCGCCCATCTGACCTCGGTCCATCCGCGCCACGACACGCGCATCTTCATGAAGCAGTGCCGGACGCTGGCGGCCCGCGGCTACGACGTGACCCTGGTGGTCGCCGACGGCAAGGGCGACGACCGCAAGGACGGCGTCGCGATCGCCGACGTCGGCCGGCTTCCGGGCCGCATCAACCGCATCCTGCGCAGCACCCGCCGCGTATTCCTGGCGGCGGCCGCGCTGGATGCGCAGATCTACCACCTCCACGATCCGGAGCTGATCCCGGTCGGCCTGCGCCTGAAGCGGATGGGTAAAAAGGTCATCTTCGACTCGCACGAAGACGTCCCGCAGCAACTGCTGGACAAGCCCTATCTCAACCCCACGGCGCTGCGCCTGCTGGCCGGCGTGTTCGCCGCCTACGAGCGCTACGCCTGCGCCAGGCTCGACGGCATCGTCGGCGCGACGCCCTTCATTCGCGACAAGTTCCTGCGGATGAACCCGCATTCCATCGACGTCAGCAATTTCCCGCTTGCGGGCGAGCTGGACGCCCCGGTCGGCCGGAGCGGAAAACGGGACGAGGTCTGCTTCGTCGGCGGTGTCGACACTATCCGCGGCGCGCGTGAAATCGTGCGCGCGTGCGCGCTGCTGCGCTCACCGACGCGCCTGAACCTGGCGGGTCAGTTCACCGAGGCCGCACTGGAAGCGAGCGTCAAAGCCGAACCCGGCTGGCAGCGGGTCAACGAACTGGGCTTCCTCGACCGCGCCGGCGTGCGCGCGGTGCTGGGACGTTCGGTCGCCGGACTGGTGACATCCCACCCGATCGGCAATTTCCTTTACGGGCAGCCGATCAAGATGTTCGAGTATATGGCCGCCGGTATTCCCGTCATCGCATCGAATATCCCTTCGTGGCGCAGCATCGTCGAGGGAAATCAATGCGGCATTTGCGTCGATCCTTTCGACCCTGCCGCAATTGCCGCCGCAATTGATTATCTGGTGGCAAATCGCGATCTCGCCGAACGCATGGGAGAAAACGGAAAAAAGGCGGTGCGCGAGCGATTCAATTGGGACGCCGAAGCTGAAAAACTGACGGCCTTTTACGGCGAAATCCTGCACGGTATTCCTGTTGCGGACCCTCAAGGCTGCACCAATACTTTGCCCTCATGCTAACAACATTTGAAATACAGGCCCGGGCGATAAGGATAAGCGCCGCTTGATTCCGCGGTGTGCCTGGTAATGAACTCATTGGCTCACATACGTCCCATCATGAAAATTACCGTGGCTGGAACTGGATATGTCGGTTTGGTGACTGGCGCCTGCCTGGCCGAAGTCGGCAATCAGGTTTATTGTCTCGATATCGATCAGAAAAAGATCGACATGCTGAATGCCTCGCGCATTCCGATTTACGAACCGGGACTCGAAAATATCGTCCGGCGCAATATGGCGGCAGGCCGGCTGCAATTCGGTAGCGACATTGCCGCTGCGGTCGCCTTCGGCGATATCCAGTTCATCGCGGTCGGCACCCCGCCGGACGAAGACGGCTCGGCAGACCTGCAGCACGTGCTGGCCGCGGGGCGCAACATCGGCGCCCATATGGACGGCTACAAGGTCATCGTCAACAAATCGACGGTTCCCGTCGGCACCGCCGAAAAGGTCAGGAAGGCGGTCAGCCAGGAACTCCGCAAGCGCGAACTCGACATCGCCTTCGGCGTCGTATCGAATCCGGAGTTTCTCAAAGAGGGCACGGCGATCGAGGACTTCATGCGCCCGGACCGCATCGTCATCGGCGTCGACGACGAGCATGCGGCCAAGACCATGCGCCAGTTGTACCAGCCCTTCCAGCGCAACCACGAACGCATGATCGTGATGGACGTCCAGGCTGCCGAACTGACCAAGTATGCGGCGAACGCCATGCTGGCGACGCGCATCTCGTTCATGAACGAACTGGCGAACCTGGCCGAAAAACTCGACGTCGACATCGAACAGGTGCGCCTGGGAATGGGCTCGGACCCGCGCATCGGCCACCATTTCCTCTACCCCGGCTGCGGCTACGGCGGCTCCTGCTTCCCGAAGGACGTGCGCGCATTGCGCAGGACGGCGGCCGAGCACGACAGCCCGATGCTGGTCGTCGATGCCGTCCAGGCCGCCAACGCCGCGCAGAAGCAGCTGCTGGTCGACAAGGTCCGCTCGCATTTCGGCAGGAGCATGGCCGGCATGAACCTGGCGATGTGGGGACTGTCGTTCAAGCCGAATACCGACGATATGCGCGAAGCGCCCAGCATCGCCGTCATCAATGGCCTGCTGGCCGAGGGCGCGAGCATCCAGGCATTCGATCCGATCGCGATCGACGAGGCGCGCAAGGTCCTTGCGCATGCATCCGGCGTCCAGTTCGGCAGCAATATGTACGACGTGCTCGAAGGCGCCGATGCGCTCATCATCGTCACCGAATGGAAGGAGTTCCGCAGTCCCGATTTCGACCTGATGAAGCACAAGCTGAAAGCGCCGGTGGTCTTCGACGGGCGCAATCTCTACGAGTCCGCCTGGCTGCTCGAAAAAGGATTCGACTACTACTCGGTCGGCCGTCCTCACGTCGCCGGTGCGGCCGCCGGCAAAGCTTCGTCGACTTCGGGAGCCATGTGATGATCAACGTCGGAATACTCGGTTGCGGGCGCATCGCCAAACGCCATATCGAATTGATCGGCAACGGCCAGGTGGCCAATCTGCGCCTCGGCGCCGTCTGCGACATCGTCCCCGAACGCGCCGGGCTCTATGGCCAGCAGTTCGACGTGCCGGCCTACCGGCATATGGACGAACTCCTGAGCGCCCCCGGCATCGACGTGATCGCCGTGCTCACGCCCAGCGGCATGCATGCCCGGCATGCGATCGCGGCGGCCGGGGCCGGCAAGCATGTGGTGGTCGAAAAGCCGATGGCCCTGCGCCTGGACGACGCCGACGCCATGATCCACGCCTGCGACGATGCCGGCGTCAAGCTCTTCGTCGTCAAGCAGAACCGCTTCAATCTGCCCGTCGTCAAACTCAGGGAAGCACTCGACGCCGGCCGCTTCGGCCGTCTGATCCTCGGCACCGTGCGGGTGCGCTGGTGCCGCGAGCAGGCATATTACGACCACGACGCATGGCGCGGGACCTGGGAGTTCGACGGCGGCGTGCTCACCAACCAGGCCAGCCACCACATCGACCTGCTCGAATGGATGATGGGCGACGTCGATGCCGTCCATGCGCGCTCGGCGACGGCGCTGGCCCACATCGAGACCGAGGACACGGCCGTCGCGACGCTCAAGTTCTGCAACGGCTCGCTGGGCGTCATCGAAGCGACCACCGCAGCCCGTCCGCGCGACCTGGAAGGCTCGCTGTCGGTGCTCGGCGAACATGGTTCGGTCGAGATCGCAGGCTTCTCGGTCAACAAGATCCGCTCCTGGCAATTCGCCAGGCCGACCCTGGAAGATGCCGACGTCGTCGAGAATTTCTCCGTCAATCCGCCGAACGTGTATGGCTTCGGCCACCAGGCCTATTACGAACACGTGGCCGCCTGCCTGCTCGACGGCAGCCCGGCGCTGGTCGACGGGCTGGTCGGGCGCCGCAGCCTGGAACTGATCAGCGCGCTCTACGAGTCGATCGAAACCGGCCGCGAAGTGCAGCTGCGTTTCCGTCCCAAGCGCTGCCGTCTCGGAGAAGTCGCATGAAGCCGGGCGATACGGCCGCCGCAGCGGGGACGCATGCGCCCACCTTGCTCCAGGCCGGCCTGCGGGACGTGTCCTTCGGCCGCGGCGTCAAGATCGTCGCCCCCGTCAACCTCTACGAATGCGAGATCGGCGACGGCTGCTTCATCGGCCCGTTCGTCGAGATCCAGTCGAATGTCCGCATCGGCGCGCACACCAGGGTGCAGTCGCATACCTTCGTCTGCTCCCTGGTGAGCATCGGCGAAGACTGCTTCATCGGCCACGGCGTCATGTTCATCAACGACACCTTCGCCGGCGGCGGGCCTGCCGGCGGAAAGCGCGACTTGTGGCGCGCCACCAGGATCGGCCGCGCGGTGTCGATCGGCTCGAACGCCACCATCATGCCGGTACGGATCTGCGACGGCGCCGTCATCGGCGCCGGTGCGGTCGTCACCAGGGACATCCTGGAACCCGGCACCTACGCCGGCAACCCGGCGCGCCGGATCCGCGCCCTCGCGGCGCCAAGAGCATCGCATCATCCTTCCAACCACTGAACTGCCGATACCATGCCTACCGTTCCCATCGCCGATCTGTATGCGCAGTACCTGTCGATCAAGGATGGCATCGACGCGGCCATCGCCACCGTGATTGCCGAATCGGCCTTCATCCGCGGTCCCCACGTCGACCGTTTCGAACGCGAGTTCGCCAACCTGCTCGACATCCCGCACTGCGTCTCCTGCGCCAACGGCACCGACGCCCTGTACATTGCCCTGCATGCGCTCGGGGTCGAGCCTGGAATGGAAGTCATCACCTCGGCGCACTCCTGGATTTCGACCTCCGAATCGATCACCCAGGCCGGCGGCACGGTGGTGTTCTGCGACACCGACGGCGACACCTTCACGATAGACCCGGCCCAGATCGAAGCGAAGATCACGCCGCGCACCGTCGGCATCATCCCGGTGCATCTCTACGGCCAGCCGGCCGACATGGACGCGATCATGGCGATCGCGCGCAAGCACGGTTTGTGGGTCGTCGAAGACTGCGCCCAGGCCCACCTGGCCAGGTACAAAGGCCGTGCCGTCGGCACCTTCGGCAACGCCGCGACCTTCTCCTTCTACCCCGGGAAGAACCTCGGCGCGATGGGAGATGCCGGCGCCATCGTGACCGCCGACGCCCAGCTCGCCGAGCGGATGGCAATGTATGCGCGGCACGGCGGCCTGTTCAAGGGCGACCACCAGATGGAAGGCATCAACAGCCGTCTCGACGGCCTGCAGGCCGCGATTCTCTCCGTCAAGCTGCCCCATCTTCCGGCCTGGACACGGGCGCGCCAGCAATCGGCCGCGGCCTATGCCGCAACGCTCGGCGAGATCGACGGGCTGAGCTTGCCGACAGTCGCCGAGGGACGCGAGCACGTCTACCACCTCTACGTCGTGCGCCATCCACAGCGCGCCGCCCTGGCCGCCCACCTGCACGAGGCGGATATACAAACCGTGGTGAATTACCCGGTTGCGCTGCCCTTCCTGCCCGCGTATCGCCGTTTCAAGCACGCGAGCCACGAGTTCCCGAACGCCTATGCCAACCAGTCGGCCATTCTGTCGCTGCCGCTTTACCCTGAAATGACGTATGAACAGCAGCAGCACGTCGTCAATACCATCCTGCGCTTCAGCCCGAGCCATGCATGAACAAGCTCATTCCGGCCAGTGCGCCGGTCCGGAAAAAACCCGACCAAACCGGCGCGGCCTTACGACCATGAAGAAAATCTTCGGCAGAATCTACAGCGATTACATGATGCCGTCGCGCCTGGAGCACCACGAGAAAATCCTCGTGGCGGCGTCGAATGCCGGCTATACCCATACCTCCTTGCGCGACTTTTTCAAGTCGATGAAAACCGGCGAAACGCCATCCGACAATGTCATTTTGCACCGCCATGACATCGATACCGATGTGCGTACCGCGCGCCGGCTGTTCCAGATCGAAAAGAAGTACAAGGTCAAGTCGAGCTACTATTTCAGGCTGTGCACCCTCGACGTCGACTTGATGAACGAGATCGAGGAATATGGCAGCGAAGCGAGTTATCACTACGAGGAACTCGCGACCTTCGCAAAGAAGCACAATATCAAGGACCCGGCCGTATTGCGCGAGCGGCTTCCGGAAATCCGCGATTATTTTCTCAAGAACTTCCAGCTGCTGGAAAGCCGGCTGGGCCGCAAAATGGTCACGGTCGCCAGCCACGGCGACTTTGCCAACCGCCGCCTGAAACTGTCGAACACGGAAATCCTCCGCTGCCCGATGCTGCGCAGTGCTTGCGGCATCGAATGCGAAGCCTACGACGAGAAGCTGCTCGGGCACTTCGGCGTGTACATCTCGGACCGCCCGCCTCCGCAGTACTACTACCCGATCTCGCCGCTCGACGCGATCCGCAGCCACAGCCGGGTCTATCTGCTGACCCATCCCCGGCAATTCGACACGAACTGGAAGGAAAACACCAAGAGCAACCTCGTGCGCTTTTACGAGGGCCTGACCTGGTGAACGTCTGCCATCCGCAGCTGAACAGCTTGAGCATTGGTGATCTATGACCTCCAGAAAAATCCTGACCATCATCGGGGCGCGTCCGCAATTCATCAAGGCCAGCGCGGTGTCGGCCGCGATTGCCGAGTGCTCCCGGCTGCGCGAAATCGTGGTCCACACAGGGCAGCATTTCGACGCCAATATGTCCGATGTGTTCTTCCCCGAACTCGGCATGAACAAGCCCGCTTATCAGCTCGCGATCAATGGCTGCGGCCATGGCGAAATGACCGGCCGCATGCTGATCGAGATCGAAAAGCTGATGCTGGCGGAAAGGCCGGACGCGGTCCTGGTGTATGGGGACACCAACTCGACGCTGGCAGGTGCGCTGGCCGCCGCCAAACTGCACGTCCCGGTGGCCCACGTCGAAGCCGGATTACGGTCTTTCAACATGAAGATGCCCGAGGAGGTCAATCGGATACTGACCGACCGGGTTTCGGAATGGCTGTTCACGCCGACCGGCGACGCGGACCGGCATTTGTTGCACGAAGGCGTTGCGGGATCGCGGATACATCAAGTCGGCGATGTCATGTTCGACGTCGCCCTGCGCCATGGTGCCCGGGGCGGCGCCCGGAGCGAGCAGGTGCGCGGTCTCGGCCCCATGCTGCGGTCGCGGCCATATTGCCTGGTCACGGTCCACCGCGCCGAGAATACCGACACGCCGGCGCGCCTGGGCGTCATCGTCGAGGCTGTGGCGGCATTTGCCGAACATCTGCCGGTGGTCTGGCCGCTGCACCCGCGTACCCGTGCTGTCCTTGCCAGACAGGGCATGCTTGACGGGCTTGCCGCTTCGGTGACCCTGCTCGATCCTCTGGGCTACCTGGACATGGTCTACCTTGAAAAGCGGGCCGCCCTGATTGCGACCGACTCGGGCGGCATCCAGAAGGAAGCCTTCTTCCATCATGTGCCCTGCGTCACCCTGCGCGACGAGACCGAATGGACGGAACTGCTGGAGGGCGGGTGGAACCGCCTCGCACCGCCTACCGACGCGGCAAGGGTACTCGCTGCACTGAAGGCCGGCCTCGGCAGCCGCGGCGATGACATCACGCCGTACGGCCGCGGCGACGCCGCCGCGCGCATCGTCGAACGGCTCGTCTCGGACCTGGATTGAGCGAGGCCCGCTACCATGGAATCACTCGCCCGCCACTTCGCCACCGCCGTCGAGATCATCCGGCTGCCGGTCGCCGCGCTGAACTTTCATTCACAGATCGATCCGGCCGGCATCCCGGCGGCCTACCGCTACTTCACCAAACCCCACCCGAAATACCGCATCATCCAGAACAAGAGCGTGGGCGCGGCGCTCATCGACCTGCGCGCCAGCGCGAACCGCGATGCCTACCTGAAACAGATCAAGGGCAAGAACCGTGGCGCCTACCATGCGAAGCGAGCGCGCTCGCGCGGCTATGTCCTGCGCGAGATCGAACGCAACAGCTATATCGACGAGATCCATGCCATCAATACCTCGGTCGACGTCCGCCAGGGCCGTCCGATGGAGCAGCATTATCTTCAGAAAGTGTCCCGCTTCGAAAAGCTGCCCTACTTCAGGTATTTCGGCGTACTCGATGCCAGGGACACGCTGATGGCTTACGCCAACCTCGGCATCTACGGTGATTTCTGCGCCTTTTCCCACGTCATCGGCCATCGCAACAACGATGGCGCCATGCATCTGATGGTGACCGACATCGTTTGCGGGCTGATCGAGGAAGGCGCCCTGAATTACGTCATGTATGACACCTTCTTCGGCGCTCAGCCTGGTTTGCGCCAGTTCAAACTGTCCCTCGGATTCAAACCTTACCGTGCCAGATACTGTCTGAAATAACAGGGAATATTTTTCATGGCCTTTTGCTACCTGTCGAGAAATTCTCCCGACCTCTACGTCTGGCAGCGCATCGCAATGGCGGTCTCATGAGCGCCTTGCGGCCCGATTTCTGGCGTAACGTCATCACCGTGCTGACCGGGGCAACGGGCGCACAAGTCTTGCCGCTGCTTGCAGCCCCCCTCCTCACGCGCATGTGCACCCCGGCCGACATGGGCGCCTTCAGTATCTGGCTGAGCGTGATCACGGTGGCCGCGATCGGCGCTACCTTGCGCATCGATGTCACCATGGTCCTCGAGCGCGACGCGGCACAGCAGCAGGTTTGCTTCGGGGTGGTCGCCTATGCCGCAGGCGTACTGGCGCTGGTGCTCACGCTGCTCGCCGTACTGGTGCGGGCCCTCGGCCTGCCGGCGCTGCAGGACATCACCTGGTTCGAACTCCTGACAATCGGCGTAGGCACCTGGCTTACCGCCTATATCCAGACCACCTATGCCTACGCGACCTCGCACAACGAGTTCGGCAAGGCTGCAAAAGCCAGGATGGTGGGGGCCGGCACCATTGCCGCGGCCCAGCTGGCCTTGCTCGCGCTGGGGCTGGGCGCCGCGGCGCTGCCGGGAGGCCAGCTGATCGGCCTGGCAAGCGGGCTGTGGGTGGCGCGGACGCTGCTATCGCCACCCTCCGCACGGACCGGACTCAAACTCGACACCGAACAACGCAACTATCTCGTGAAGCACCAGGCCTTCTGGCGCTTTTCCCTGCCCTCGAGTCTGCTCAACGCACTCGTGGGTCAGCTGCCGCTGTTCATCATCGGATTCAAACACGGCGCCCTGGCGGCAGGCCTGTTTGCGCTCACCCAGCGGGTGGTCGCCGCGCCGATCTCCCTGCTCGCAGCCTCGGTGCTCGAAGTATTCAAGCGCCAGTCCGTGCATGACTTCCAGACCGTCGGCAATTGCGAGGAAGCCTACCTCGCGACCTTCAAGGCCCTGACCCTGCTGGCGCTGGGGCCCTCGCTGGTCTTGTTCCTGTTTGCGCCCGATCTGTTTGCCATCGTCTTCGGCCAGGCCTGGCGGCCTGCAGGGGAACTGGCGCGCATCCTGGCCCCGCTGTGCTTCCTGAACTTCATTGCCAGCCCGCTCAGCTATGTCTTCTTCGTCGCCGGCAAGCAGAAGATGGAACTGGTCTGGCAGGTGGGGCTGTTCCTGATGACGGCCACGGTATTCGTCGTGGCGCCCTCGCTGCAGCAAAGCGTGCTCTGGTATGTGATCGGTTATTCCCTGCTCTATCTGGTCTACCTGTACATGTCCTACCAATGCTCCCAGAACCGGACGGCGGTCGCATGACGACATTTCCCATTCCCGGATCCCGCCTCGAACGCGCCACGCTGACCGCGGCCTTCCTGGCGCTGTTTCCCGGGTTCTTCTTCTATCACTTCCTGCTGGGGACGGGACAGATACACGCATTTCTTGGCGGGTATTTCGCTCCCGTTTCGCTCGCGTTTGCATTTCCCATCACGGCGTTCTACATCAGGCAGCTTCGCCAGAACCGCAGCCGCCTCCTGCCCAACGAGCTGTACTACGGCGGCTTCCTGGCCTTTATCTGCGTCGTGGCCATCGTCAACGGCGCGAACGGCAAGAACCCGGTCATCGTCATCGCCCATCTGCTGGGGGCGCTCTACATGGCGAATACCTTCGTCATGTTCAAGATGATCGATTTCGCGCACCCGGAAGTCCGTTATCCTTCTTTATTGTGCCTGCTCGGGATGTCCGCCATCATCTTCTCGTATTCCGTCGACGGCGTGTTCCGCATGGACGCGATGGGCCTTGCCCTGGACCCCAGCGCCCTGTCGACCTACCAGGGACTGGCGCGCTCCTACCTGGTCAATTGCCTGTGCGTCGTGGCGTATACCCGAAGCCTGCCATTGCGCGCCTTTCTCTATGTCGTCGGCGCCGGCTCCCTGTTTCTCAACACGGCACGCAGCGAATTCGTCGCCCTGCTGTTCGCCATCCCCTTCATCGAGTTTTATTTCGCCAGGCATAAAACCGTGTTTGCGATCGTGATCGTATCGATTGCGTCGCTGATCGCCATGAATCTGGACCATTTGCTGTCGTTGATGCCGGATAACAGGATCATGGAATTGCTCGACCTGTCGCATTCCACCTCGGCGATCGCGCGACGTCACCTGGCCGAACTGGCGATGCGCACCATTTCCACTTATCCGATATTCGGCGATTACGCGAGTTACGCTCCCGGTCATTATGCACACAACATCATGTCGGCCTGGGTCGATCTCGGCTTGTTCGGCTTCATTTACCTGGTCGCCTTACTGGCTTTTCCTACCGTCTCGATGCTTATCAAGGGATATTTTTCGCGAGAGGATAACGGCGCCCTGATCCTGGGCTTTTCGATGGCATGCGCCGCCATCTTATTGCTCATCAAGTCGCATTTTTTTACGGACATGCTCATCGGCGGGATGCTTGGCGCCTATTCGCAATACAGACTCAAAGGGAAATATTCAAAAGCGCGTATCACTGAAGCCGGGCCGTCCGCGCCAGCTCCACTGCACGAGGCGGTGCCGCACCGATCGGGTTGAAGCCTTGTACAAGTCCATCGGCATTGGCGTACTGATTGCCGCAGGCGGATTTGCCTGTGCGGGAAGGATCACGCCGGAGCCCAGGCCCGTCGAAACCAGGCTGTATGTCGCAACGACGGGCGCAGACTCGAATCCGGGCAGCGAAGAAGAGCCCTTGCGGACCATCCAGCGCGCCGCCAGCCTGGCCAGGCCGGGCACCGCCGTGCACGTGGCCGCCGGCACCTATCATGAAAACGTCGCGACCAAGGAGCACGGCACCCCGGCCGCGCGGATCCGATTCCTGTCCGATACCAAGTGGGGGGCGCAGATCGTCGGCAGCGGCACCGAAAGCGTGTGGACCAATCACGCCGACTACACGGACATCGTCGGCTTCGATATTTCCGGCACCGGCCGCCTCGGCATCCTCAACCTCGCATCCCACACGCTCATACAGGGCAACCACGTGCATGACCTGGGCGTGTCGGGCGGCTGCACCGGTGCCGGCGGCGCCGGCATCCACAACGCCAACTACCGCGCTTCGGACAGCGAGATCATCGGCAACGTGGTACACGACATCGGGGTGCCGGGTGCGTGCATCGGCATCCACGGCATCTACGTGACCAATCTGCGCAGCAGGATCGTCAACAACGTCGTGTACCGCGCGTCGTCCTGGGGCATCCACTTGTGGCATGCCGCCGACCAGGTGACGATCGCAAACAATACCGTCTTCGAGAACGGTTCCGCCGAGATGGGTGGCGGCATCGTCGTCGGCGTCGGCGACAGCCCGGGCGGCAAGATCCTGACCGACACCAAGATCGTCAACAACATCGTCTACAACAATCCCGCCAAAGGCATCGCGCAGTTCTGTTATCCGGGCCAGAACTGCATCGGCCACGGCAACGAGGTCGCCAACAACCTCGTGTACGGCAGTACCGCGGCCGTCCTCATGAAGGTGGGCAAGGCGATCGGCACCATCATGGAAGACCCGCAGTTCGTCGATTACCGGGCCAGGGGCGGCGGGGACTATCGACTGAAACACAGCTCGCCAGCCGTCAGGAAAGGGCTTGGGAGCTTCGCACCACCCACCGATATCGAACATGTCACCCGCCCACGCAGAGCGGCTCCCGATATCGGCGCCTACGAAAGCCGCTAGCAAGCCACCCGCCGGGCGCGCCAGCCCATCTCCCTCATCGCCCTTTCCCAACAGCGTTTCTTGGGAATTTGATACGCCTCGGAAATTTTTCCGCTAATCCATTGAACTTAGGAACTTTCCGTCGCTCAAAGCTTACTCATTTGGGCGTCATCGAGGAACACGGAAACAGCTTTTACAAGTTTGATACTTCAAGAAAATTTTTCCGCGAATCCATTGAACTAAAGAATTTTCCAACGCTCAAAGCTTACTCATTCACACGTTGTTGTTAGGACTGTTTAGATGAAAAATGTCGTTACCTTTGCTTCAAACGCCCGTACCCGCGCCCTGCTGTGCTGCAGCGCTACTGTCCTGCTGAGCGCAGGCGTCGCGCAAACCGCCGGCGCCGCAGTCGTCCTGTCGAACATCGACCAGTCGCTCGTCGCGCCGGCCGATGCCACCAGCCAGCTGGTCGCTTCCAACGCCGCCATGGCTGCGGCAGCCACGGCGATTTATAACCTCTACGTGTCGCCGGCCGGTTCCGATTCCAACCCGGGCACCGCAGCAAAGCCATTCAAGACCATCCAGCGCGCGGCCAACATGGCCAAGCCCTCGACCACCGTGCACGTGGCCCCGGGTACCTATCGCGAAAACGTCACGACCAAGGTGCACGGCACCTCGACCGCACGCATCCGTTATGTGTCCGATTCCAAGTGGGGTGCCAAGATCATCGGCAGCGGCACCCAGGGCATGTGGACCAACAACGCCAACTACACCGATATCGTCGGCTTCGACATCAGCGGCCCGGGCCGGCTGGGCATCCTGAACCAAGGTTCGTACACCCTGGTGCAAGGCAACCACGTGCACAACCTGACCATCTCCGGCGGCTGCACCGGCGCCGGCGGCGCGGGCATCATGAACGCGGTCTATACCGCATCGGACGGAGACATCATCGGCAACGTCGTGCACGACATCGGCGTGCCGGGCAAGTGCAACGCAGTCCATGGCATCTATCACGCCAACCTGCGCGGCCATATCTACAACAACATCGTCTACCGCAGCTCGGCCTGGGGCATCCACCTGTGGCACGCGGCCGACAAGGTCGTCGTCGCCAACAACACTTCCTTCGCCAACGGCGCCGGCAGCATGGGTGGCGGCATCGTCGAAGGCACCGGTGACGCTCCGGGCGGCAAGATCCTGACCAATACGCTGGTGGTCAACAACATCGTCTACAACAACCCGGCCAACGGCATCCTGCAGTACTGCGCTTCGGGCCAGAACTGCATCGGCAGCGGCAACGTCGTCGCCAACAACCTGGTGTACGGCAACGGCAAGTCGATCACGATGAAGGTCGGCAGCGCGACCGGCACCGTCTCGGCCGATCCGCAATTCGTCAGCTACCAGGCCAGCGGCACTTCCGGCAACTATCGCCTGAAGAGCAGCTCGCCGGCAGTCAACAAGGGCCGCGCGGGCTCGGCCCCGACCACCGATATCGACGGCATCGCCCGTCCGCGTGGCGGCGCATTCGACATCGGCGCCTACGAAAGCTTTTAAGCCCTGGCGGAACAGCCTGGACAGCGTCCAGGCCCTCGCTTTGACCCACGCGGAGCCTCGCTTCGCGTGGGTTTTTTGTTTGTGTAGCTTCAAAGCGCTGGCTTACTAAGTTGATATCGTCCATGCATAGCATCGGCAGGTACGAACCGAATCGACTGGCTCAGCGTGAACATTCTACTAATCAATCATTACGCAGGATCGCTGCGGCACGGCATGGAGTACCGGCCCTATTACCTGGCGCGCGAATGGCGGCGGCTGGGTCATCGGGTACGGATCCTCGCATCGGCCCGCTCCCATGTACGGACCCACGATCCCGACCTGCAGGGACGGTCGCGGCTCGACGAAGTCATCGACGGCATCGAATACACCTGGTTCGATACGCCGGCCTACGCCGGCAACGGCGTCGGCCGCGCCCTCAACATGGCCGCCTTCGTCTCGCGCCTGTACTGTGAAGGGCGCGCGCTGGCATGCGAGTTCCGCCCGGATGCGGTCATCGCCTCCAGCACCTATCCGCTCGACATCTGGCCCGCGCACAGGATCGCCCGCCTGTCCGGTGCGCGCCTGCTGTTCGAAGTACACGACCTGTGGCCGCTGTCGCCGATGGAGCTGGGCGGCTATTCGAACCGCCACCCCTTCATCATGCTGCTGCAGGCAGCCGAAAACCACGCCTGCCGCCATGCCGACGCGGTGGTCTCGATCCTTCCCAAAGTGCGCGAGCACCTGGAGGCACACGGCATGGCGCCGCACAAGCTGCATCTCATCCCCAACGGCACCGACCCGGCCGAGTGGCTACGTGAACCCCTGCCCCTGCCGGCCGCGGCCGAGGACACGCTGGCGGAGCTGCGCCGGCGTGGCCAATTCATCGTCGGCTTTGCCGGAAGCCACGGCGTGGCCAATGCACTCGAGACCCTGCTCGGCGCGGCCGCCCTGATGCGCGACGATCCCGTCACCTTCGTACTGGCCGGCGCCGGCCCCGAAAAGGAAAGACTGCGGCAACGCGCCCGCGACGAAGGCCTCGACAAGGTCCGCTTCCTCGACCCGGTCGCCAAGCAAGACGTGCCCGCGCTGCTCGCCTCCTTCGACCTGGCCTACATCGGCCTGCAACGCCAGCCCTTGTTCCGTTTCGGTGTCGCGCCCAACAAACTGATCGACTACATGATGGCAGCCCGGCCGATCCTCTACGCGATCGAGGCAGGCAACGACCTGGTGACGGAGGCAGGCTGCGGCATCTCCGTCACGGCCGAAGACGCGTCTTCCGTAGTGCAGGGTATCCGCACCATGCGCGCGATGGATCCGGAGCGGCGCAAGGCCATGGGACTCCGGGGCCGCAAGTTCGTCCTCGAGAACCTCACCTATCCGGTACTGGGACAACGCTTCCTGCAAGCCTGCGCCTGAACTTTCAGTCTGACTTCTCACACTGAGGACAATATGATCGAACCGACCGTGGCACCCACCGACGTCTCCCCTTTTCTCCCCTTCGCATTACCGGACATTGGTGACGAAGAAATCGCCGAAGTGGTGGCCTGCCTGCGTTCCGGCTGGGTGACGACTGGCCCCAAGACCCGCCAGTTCGAACAGGAATTCGCCGCCTTCCTGGACGCCGGCGTCGAAACGGTGTCGGTCAACTCGGCCACCGCCGGCCTGCACCTGGCGCTCGAAGCGCTCGGCATCGGCCCGGGCGACGAAGTGATCCTGCCGACCATGACCTTTACCGCCACCGCCGAAGTCGTGCGCTACCTGGGCGCACAGCCGGTACTTGTCGACGTCGAACCGGACACCCTGAACCTGGGCGCCCCGGCGATCGACGCCGCGATCACGCCGCGCACCAAGGCCGTCATCGTCGTGCATTATGCCGGCCTGGCCTGCGATATGGACCCGATCCTCGCGCTCGCGGCGGCGCACGGCCTGCGCGTGATCGAAGACGCCGCGCATGCCCTCCCCACGCTCTACAAAAGCCGCCTGATCGGCACCCTGGGCAGCGACGTCACGGTCTTCAGCTTCTATGCCAACAAGACCATGACCACCGGCGAAGGCGGCATGGTGGTCACGCGCGACGCCGCGCTCGCGGCACGGGTACGGATGATGCGCATCCACGGCATCAGGCAGGATGCCTTCGCGCGTTACACCTCGACCACGCCGGCCTGGTTCTACGAAGTCGTTGCGGCCGGATTCAAGTACAACCTGACCGATATCGCCGCTGCAATCGGGGTCCAGCAGCTGCGCAAGCTCGACCGCTTCCTGCTGCGCCGCCGGCAGCTCGCGCGCGGCTACGCCGAGGGGCTGGCCGGCTTGCCGCTCCGGCTGCCGCCGGATGCGCCGCCAGGCTCGAGCCATGCCTGGCATCTCTTTCCGGTACGCCTGACCGGGGCCGCGCCGCTGGACCGCGACGGGGTGATCGCCGCACTGTCGCGGCAGCGGATCGGCACCAGCGTGCACTTCATTCCCCTGCACCGCCATCCCTACTGGAGAGAAACCTGCCGCCTGTCGCCGGCCCAGTTTCCTGTGGCCGAGGCGAGCTATCACGCCATGCTGACGCTGCCCTTGTACACAAAGATGAGCGATGCCGACCAGGCCCGCGTCATCGCAGCCGTGCGCGCGACCTTGTCATGATCAAGCGCCTGTTCGACATCCTTTCCTCCCTGGCCGGCCTGGTCCTGCTGGCGCCGCTGTTCGTGCTGATCGCCCTGGCCATCAAGATCGACTCGGCGGGACCGGTGTTCTTCCGGCAGCAGCGTGTCGGTCGGTATGGCAAGCCCTTCAGGATATTCAAGTTCCGCACCATGCGCGCGCGGACGATCGAGACGCGCCAGCTGACCGTCGGCGACGACTGCCGCATCACCGGGGTCGGGCACTTCCTGCGCCACTACAAGATCGACGAGTTACCGCAGCTCATCAATGTGCTGCACGGAACGATGAGCCTGGTGGGGCCACGGCCCGAGGTGCCGCGCTACGTGGCCTGCTATCCGCCGGACGCGCGCAGGATCGTCTTGTCAGTGACGCCGGGAATCACCGACTGGGCCTCGATCCTTTATCGCGAAGAGAGCCGGATACTGGGCCAGGCCAGCGATCCCGAAAAAGCCTACGTCGACACCATTCTTCCCATCAAGCTCCGTTACTACATGCGCTATGTCCAGGAGCGCAACTTCTGGACCGACTTGCAGATCATCTGCAAGACACTGGTCGCCATCGTGCATTGACGAGGACGGAGCATGTTCTGGCGCGAACTCGTGCATCTCGGTGACGTTCCGCTGACACTGGCGGCGGCGGCGGCCGTGACGGTGTGGCTGCTGCTTGCGCGCGCCTGGCGCCTGGCACTCTTGTGGAGTGTGCTGTTCGCGCTCGGCATCGGGCTGGTCGTCACGACCAAGGTGGCCTTCCTGGCATGGGGCGCCCCGCTGCCGGGGACCAGCTTCAAGGCCGTCAGCGGCCATGCCGCCGGCGTCACCGCAGTCCTGCCGACCCTGTTGTTCCTACTGCTGCAGCGCACGCCGCGTCGTCAAGGCGCCGGCGTGGCAGCCGGGCTGGCGGCGGGTGCGCTGATGGGCGTGCTCCTGGTCCTGCAGGGCTATCACAGCGTCACCGAGGTGATCGCCGGCTGGGTCATCGGCGCCGTCGTCAGCCTGTGCGGGATCCGGCTGCTCCGTCCGATGCCGCGTTCTCCCGGCTACGCATTGTGGTGCGCAGGGGCGGTATTCGCGGCGACCGTGTACACCATGCATTCCTTCCCGTTTGCTTACGTCATGCATCGCGTCGCGCTCGCTGTGTCGGGCAATCCCACGACTTTTCCATTCACGCAGCCCGCCAAAGAATGCAGGATTCGACCGAAGAAGGAGGCATCATGTCTACTAAAGAAATGCGTGGGTCCGCACTCCCGCGACTGGCGTTCCAGCGAAACAGTCAGTTAGGGGACGACTACTGGCACTCCGTCCTGATATCGCTGCTGCGCGGCGCTGCCGCAATAATCGTGGCCGCCGCCCATGTACGCGCGGCCATGTACCCGGGCCTCCGGACGATCTCCGATCCTCCGCTGTGGTTTCAGGGGTTTGCGTTCATTACCGGGTTTGCTCACCAGGCCGTGCTGGTATTTTTCATCATCAGCGGCTGGCTGGTGGGAGGCAGCCTGCTCAACAAACTCGATCAGCCCGGCGCCTTCACGGACTATGCGATCGACCGCATGACGCGCCTGTGGACGGTGCTGATCCCGACCTTCGTCCTGACACTGCTGTTCGCCGCCGCCATCGGCGCCGTCGATACGGGCAGAGTCGATTACTCCGCCGCCAACGAGTACTCGGCACTCGTATTTTTCGGCAACATGGTCGGCTTGCAGCGGGTGTTCCTGCCCGATTTCGGCGGTAATTTCCCCTTGTGGAGCCTGGCGAACGAAACCTGGTATTACGTGCTGTTCCCGCTGCTGGCGCTGCTGTTTGCCGCGCGCACATATATGGCACGGCTGGCCGCCGCCGCCGCCGTGCTGCTGATCGTCGCCATGCTGCCTTTTTCCATCACCGCATACTTCCTGATCTGGCTGCTCGGGGTTGCCTTTTCGCGCGTCCGGATCGAGTGCGGTCCGGCCCTGCGCCTCGTATGGCTGATGCCGCTCCTCGCGGTCGCCGGGTATTTCCGCCTTACCGGCACGCTCGACGCCTTTACGACGGATACTCTGTGGCAGGATCTGGCCTGCAGCCTGATGTTCCTGGTCTTCCTGTCGAGCCTGCAGTTCCGGGCCGCGCCGAACTCGAAACTCGTACGCCCGCTCGCCAATGGCGGACGCTTCTTCGCCGATTTTTCCTTCAGCCTGTATGTGCTGCACGTTCCGCTGATCGCCCTGCTGGCGCACTGGTTGGCGACGTCCTTCGGCCTGCGCCAGCTGTCCCCCTACCTGCCCATGCACTTCGCGATCTGTGTCGGCGTCATCGCGGCCTGCCTGCTGTCGGCCTACCTGTCGTACCGGCTATTCGAATCGCAGACCTATCGTATCCGGCGGGTCGTCAAGCAATGGGCGACGAGCGCACGGCGCTCCAGCCAGTACCGCACCGGCTGAACACCAGGCACCATCGAACCCCGGCGCACCGGCTTGTTCGGATGGGTTTTTGAAGGAAGGCACGGCCTCAAACGAGGCCGGGTTCGGGTGGGGAGTTCCAACGCGGGATTCAGGCGCCCAGCTGGCCAATGGGGCCTGCCAGGAATTGCATGTGGTAGCCGCCGATCCCATGGGTCATGTTGTTGAACAGGACCCCTTGCGGCGACAAACCCGCATGGTTCAGCCGCTTGACCGATTCGGTGATCTCGGCATTGGTCGTGACACTCGCACGCGCCAGCAGGAAGATGGCGCCCGCGCGGTTGCCGATCACGAGAGCGTCCGCGGCCAGCAGCAGCGGCGGGGTGTCGACCAGCACCAGATCGTAGTTGGCGCTGACGGTGTCGATCAGCTTGCCCAGGTTGACGTGCTGCAGGAAGTCCGAGCAGTTCTGCGGCACGGCCCCGGTCGGGATGAAGTCCAGGTTTTCGATCACATCGTGATGGATGACCTCCTCCACCGGGGCGGACCCATTGATTGCCTTGGACAGTCCCTGGTCGCGGCTGATGCCGAAATAGCGATGCAGTTGACCGCTGCGGAAGTCGGCGTCGATCAGCAGGACGCGCTTGCCGCTACCCGCCATCACCGCGGCGAAATTCGCGGTGACGAAGGTTTTGCCGATGCCGCGCGTCGGCCCGACGAACATCACGATATTGTTTCTGAAATGGGGCATCGAGAACTGCAGCGCCGCCCGCAAGCCACGCAGGCTCTCGACGGCCGGATCCTCGGCGATGATGGCCGCCAGCAGCGGCAGCACGCTGCCGTCGCCCTTCGCCTTGCGCATCAGCTTGTCCTGGTTGCTGCTGTGCGGGATGGTGGCGTAGACCACTCGCGCGCGCAGCAGGCGTTCGATCTTCTGCGGATCGTCGATTCCGCCCAGCATGGCCTTGCGCGTGAAGGCGACCAGGCTGCCGAGGAAGAGCCCCGTCACCACGGCCAGCGCCACGATGAGCGGGCGGTTCGGCTTGATCGGCTTTTCGGGCGCGATCGGCGCATCCACCATGCGCACGTTGCTGACCCGTCCGACCGAGATCAGGCGCAGCTGCTGGGCCGTGTTCGACAGCGCCGTGTAGAGATCGGTGCTGACCTTGATGTCGCGCGTCAGCCGCGCCTCGTCCTGCTCCAGCACGGGCATCGCCTTGATGCGGGCGTTGACTTCCTCGATCTCGGCGTCGACTTCCTTGCGCTGGCGGTTGATGGCCGCCACGACGGGGTGGTCTTCGGTGAAGCGCGACAGCAGTTCGGTCTTCTTCTGGATCAGTTCGATCCGTCGTGCGCGTGCGGCCGCGGCTTGCGCCAGGCTCATGCGGGCTTCTTCCTGCAGGTCCACCGTGCCGTGCACGTTGCGGAACTGGTTGTAGCGGTCCTCGGCCTGCTCGAGCTGGCGCTTGATGATGGGCAGCTGCTGGTTCAGGAAGGCCAGTGACTTTTCCGCTTCCTCGGTCTTGCGCGCCAGGTTCTGGCGCATGTATTCGCGGCCGATCTCGCTCAGCACGCTGTGGGTACGGCGTGCGTTCTCGCCCTGCAGCTTGACCTCGATGATGCCGGACTGCTTGCCCTCCTCGGTGATCACCAGCGTGTTCTGGATGGCCTCGATCATCGCCAGGCGCGACATGCGGCGCAGCTCGAAGCGGGCGCCGGGATTGGCCGCCATGCGGTCGACCTTCAGCTCGATCACGCCCTCGGGCGTCGGCACCCGGTAGCGCAGCCCGACATCGCCGTCGAAGACGATGCGCTGGCCGCCGCCGGAAAAACGGAAGCGCTGGTTGCCCAGCGCCGTCAGGGTGAACTCGCGTCCCAGCCAGACGTCCGGCACCTCGAACAGCGACACCTCGGCCCTCTCGGCGCCCCAGACATAGCCGCCATAGCCGAACAGCCCGGGTTCCGACAATCCACCGCCTTTCTGGTTGGCGAACCAGAAGCCCGCGATCGGGAAGTATTTCGGGCGGACGTCGATATACAGCTGCAGGTTGTCGACCGCGCGCGACACCACCATGCGCGAGCGCAGCAGCTCCATCTCGGCGATCGCCGCCTTCTTGGTCTCGAACAGCGACGAGGCTTCGCTCAGGATATTCTTCGACGCGTTCGGGCTCTCCTCCTCCACGTGGATCATCATATTGGTCTCGAACACCGGCTTGGCGACCAATGCGTACAGCACCGCCCCGAGGGTGATGACGGCGGTGATCCCCCCGATCAGCCCGCGGCTCTCGTAGAGCGTGCGCAAATAGCTCTTGAGATCGATCGACGATTCATCATGCGGCCCCTCGACCGCGCGCGGGTCGAAAGGCACCCCGGCGATCGGCGGACGAGGGGCGACATGGGTCAGGGCGTGCTGCTCGCTTGCATCACTCATGGTCGTGCTCCATGCATTGACGGGGGCTGCCGGATCAGGGGCGGTTGGTCGCGCTCACGGCCGAAGTCAGCGCGCCGGGGATCAGCAGGCTGAGGTTGCGGTTCCAGTTGGCCAGCGGTGTGGCAGCCACGTAGACGATGTCCTTCGGCTGCAGCTCGAAGGATTCGGCCATCGCCAGCGAGCCGGCCACGCGGGCGTCGAGCTGGAATACGCGGGTGCGTTCGGACGTCTTGCGCACCACGTAGACCTGGCGCGCGTCGCCGCTCAGCGGGCTGATGCCGCCGCTCTCGCCGAGCGCTTCGTTGAGGGTGAGGCGGCCGTCATGCATCGTCAGCGCCTTCGGGGTCAGGACTTCGCCGGAGACGAAGACCTTGCTCTCGTCGCGCGAATGCACGCGCACGACGTCGCCCGGGGCCAGCATCACGCTGCCGGGATTGATGCCTTTCTGTACCAGGTCGCGCAGGTTGATCCGGTAGCGCTGCTCGCCGCGCTCCAGCACGATGCGGCTCTGGTCGGCGCTGGGCAGCAGGCCGCCGGAACGGTTGATGGCCTCGACCAGGGTCATCGGAATATCGTTGATGGCCTGCAGGCCCGGCGACTTGAGCTCGCCGTCGATGTACACGCGTTTGCTGCGGAAGGACTGGACCCGCAGCGTGACGTTCGGATTGGCGAGGTATTTCGCCAGCCTGGTGGTCAACAGTGCGCGCGCCTGTTCCTCGGTCAGCCCCTCGACGCCGACCATGCCGATCAGCGGATACTGGATGCGGCCCTGATGATCGACGACGAAGCCCGGCGGCGAGGAATTGGCGCCACTGGGATCGGGCAAGATATTGCCTGGGTTCATGGCATTGCCGGCCAGCTCGGGATGGTCCCAGACCACGATGGACAGCACGTCCCCGCTGCCGATGGCATACGGCGGCGGATTGGGCACCAGCAGCTTCTCGAGGTCGAAATTGGCCCGCTCCTGATGCCGCTGGCGCTCGGCGGCGATCAGCTTTTCGGTGATCATTTCCGTCGGTGGCGCGGGCTCGTCCGCACCAGCCTGGTCCTGCGAGCGAAAATGGATGGAGGGTGCACAGCCCGCGAGAACGAGAACAAAAGCGGACACCAGCACGAAGCTGAGGACTCGTGCCAGAAATTGCGTATTGGAAGCGTTCATGTGTTGCCTGTCGAAATGTGCTGCCAGCCTCTGGCGATCAGAATCAGGGTAAGCCCCCTACCCGGAATGGTTTTGGCGCACGTCAAACGGCAGGCTTAGGTCAACAGTGTCCCCGCGACAGGGCTCAGCGCACCTCCTCGACCAGGCGCAGCGCTTCGGCGAAGGTCCAGATCCGGCGCAATTCGATCACATCGTAGTTCGCCGCCACGTTGGCCGGGAACGCCGAGTAGCGCGCGTTCAGGCTGACGATGCGGCGCACCACGTCGTCGATGTCCGGGCGCCCGCTGGAGCGGAGAATGGTGACGTCCTCGACGCTGCCGTCGCTGCGGATCGCGATGCTGACCACCGGATCCGTGTGCACGACGCCACTGGACAGCTGGATCTGGCTGACGATGGCATTGCGCTCGATTTTCTGGCGCACGCTGTCGAGATAGAGGCGCAGCGGCACGTCGCGGCGTGCGGCATCGGCCAGGGCGCGCCGCACGGTCTGCCGGGCCTGCTCGGCGGCGCGCATGGCCGGCGGAACGGCTTTCGCGACGTCGATGCCGCGCAGCAGCTCGCGGGCGCGCGAACCGAAGTCCTTGCCCGGCAGCCCGCGCGATCCGGTGCCGGCGCCCTGCCCGGCGCCCGGGTCGAGACCGTCATTAATGCCGCGCTCGCCACGCGCAAGCGCATTGCCCGGATCGGCCGCAGCCTGGCCGGGCAGCGCGTCCTGACGGGCCAGCCGGCGCGCGGCTTCGGCGTCCGCCGCCTGCTGGCGCGCCAGCTCCTCGGCACGCTGGCGCGCGGCAGCCTGCTGGGCGCGCTCCTCGGCCTGGCGCTGGTCGGCGAGCTGCTGGGCCCGCTGCTGTTCCGCCAGCTGCTGACGCGCGAGTTCCTCGGCCTGGCGCTGGTCGGCCAGCTGCTGGGCACGCTGCTGCTCGGCCAATTGCTGCCGCGCCAATTCTTCAGTCCGCCGTTGCTCGGCCAGCTGCTGCACGCGCTGCTGTTCGGCCAATTGCTGCCGTGCCAATTCTTCGGCCCGGCGTTGTTCGGCCAACTGCTGGGCACGCTGCTGCTCGGCCAGCTGTTGGCGCGCAAGTTCATCTGCGCGGCGCTGTTCGGCCAGCTTCTGGACATGCTGCTGCTCGGCCAACTGCTGCCGCGCCATTTCCTCAGCACGCTCCCGCCCGGCCAACTGCCGCGCAAGCTCCTCGGCGCGCTGCTGCCCGGCCACCCGCGCCGCCTCTTCCGTCTCACGCTGCTGCGCCAGCTCGCGCTCGGCCTCGGCGCGTGCCCGCACGGCCTCCTCTTCATCCGCCTGCCGCGCGAGCCGGGGCGCCGGCGGCGCGCTGTCCTCAGGCCCCTTCGGCACCTCCGCCAGTGCTGGCAGTTCGGGCTGCGGCAGGGCGAAGCCGGGATCCTCGCTGATCTCGCGCGCGATCACCCTGGTGTGCAGGGTCTCCTTCGGCGGCTGGATGCGCGGACGGCTTCGCCGTCGGAGGGTGCGTCGCGCCGGTGGCGCCGGCTTCGGCGCCGGTGGGGCCGGCAAGGCTGGCGCCGGATCGCGCAAGGTGAAGCCACGGTGCGGCGAGGGCGACGGCGCCGGCTGGCCGGGCTGGGGCGTGGGCGCGGCCCGGGTCGGCGCGGGCAGGACCGGCGGCGGCAGTGGCACGCTGGCCAATGGCGGCGGCGTTTCGACAGGCGGCGCCACCGGCACGGGCGGCAAGTGCTGCAGGGGCGGCACCGACGCCGGCAGCGGCGCCAGCACGATGCTCAAGGGCCCGCCCTCGCCCGCCCGTAGTCCGGGAATACCGAACTGCAGCGACAACAGCAGCGCATGCAGCAGCAGCGACACCAGCAAGCCTGCGGCCAGCCGGCGGTTCGACGGCGCCAGCTTGGCGGGGACGCGCGGAACATTCGCCGGAATCGCGATTGGCATGGACATGCTGATGGCGGTTGGAAATATTGTCGAAGTGTTACATAGCTTATCACTCAGCAGTTCAATACGCGCGCACGGTTCGGAACGGCAAATCCGATCCCGGCTACAATGAAATGCCGCGTTCCGGATGAAAGGGGGGTGAATGTCTCCAGGATTTATCTTTGCTACGGGTATCGAAAACAGCAATCCAACCATCCAGAATGGTCGGGTAAGGATGGACGAGCTCGAAAAGTGCGGCCACTACAAGCATTGGCGCACCGACTTCGACCTGGTCCAGGAACTCGGCCTGAAGGTGCTGCGCTACGGTCCGCCGCTGCACAAGACCTGGCTCGGCCCCAAGCGCTACGACTGGGAATTCGCCGACCTGGCCTTCAACGACCTGCGCCAGCGCAATATCGCCTCGATCGTCGACCTCTGCCACTTCGGGGTGCCGGACTGGATCGGCAACTTCCAGAACCCGGATTTTCCGGAACTCTTCGCCGAATACGCCGGCGCATTCGCGCGGCGCTATCCCTGGCTGCAGCTGTACACGCCGATCAACGAGATGTCGATCTGCGCCCTGTTCTCCGCCCTGTACGGCTGGTGGAACGAGCAGATGACGACCGACCGCAGCTTCATCACGGCGATGAAGCACCTGGTCAAGGCGAATATCCTGGCCATGCGTGCGATCCTGCAGGTGCGTCCGGACGCCTTGTTCATACAGAGCGAATCGACCGAATATTTCCACGCCGAGAGCCCGGCGGCCATCGGTCCGGCCGAGCTCTACAATGCCCGGCGCTTCCTCTCGCTCGACCTCAACTACGGCCGGCGCGTCGATTCCGAGATGTACGAGTACATGCTCGACAACGGCATGACGCGCGACGAGTACCACTTCTTCCTGAATAATAATCTGAAGCACCACTGCATCATGGGCAACGATTATTACCAGACCAACGAGCACTACGTCTCGGCCGACGGCCTGACGCGTTCGGCCGGCGAGATCTTCGGCTACGCCGTCATCACCCACCAGTACTACAACCGCTATCGGCTGCCGGTGATGCATACCGAGACCAATCTCTCCCAGGGGCAGCGCGGTGACGAAGCCGTGCAGTGGCTGCGCAAGGAATGGGCCAACGTGCTTCGCGTGCGCAACAACGGCGTGCCGCTGGTGGGCTTCACCTGGTATTCCCTCACCGACCAGGTCGACTGGGACACGGCCCTGCGCGAGAACAACGGCAACGTGAACGAGCTGGGCCTGTTCGACCTGGACCGCAAGATCCGCCCGGTCGGCATCGCCTACAAGGAACTGGTGCGCGACTGGATGGAAGTGCTGCCGACCCAGAGCGTGTGCCTGCAGGTGCCGATCGTGATGCCGCACGAGTTCCAGCGCGTCGTGCCGCCCTACACCGGCTGGCCCTTCGACGACGACGCCACCATGGCGCCGCGCACCGAAGAACGCGAGTAAAAAACCTAGCGCTTGCGAGGAGTAAACGTGTATGTCTCGCCGTGCGCGAGATAGGTCACCTGCTGGTCCAGCCCGGCCGCCTTGACCTCGCGCGCGAAATCCGCCAGCGGCGACTTGAACACGTCGTAGTCGTCGTAATGAATGGGAATGACCCGTTGCGGCCGGATGATCTGCATCAGATCGACGCCATCCTTGCCGTCCATCGTCACCTTGAACACGCCCAGGATGCGGGTGCCGCCCAGGTGCAGCAGGGCCAGGTCGATTCCCGGGAAGCGCTGCGGGATGTTCTTCAGGTCGTCGTACACCAGGGTATCGCCGCTGATGTACATGCGGTAGCTCGGCGTGCCGGGATTCGGACCGAAGTCGAGCACGGAACCCATCACGGAGGGCAGCAGGACCTGCATGCCGGCCTTGCCGTGGCGTCCGGGCACGGCCGTGAGGCGCAGGCGCGATCCGCCCTTCTCGACCTCGAGCTGGTCCCATTTCCCCAGGCCGATGGTACGCTTGAAACCGAGTTTTTCGAGCGCCGCCGCCGCTTCCTTCGTGGTGACGATGGGCGTGTCCTTGGCCAGCTTTTCCTGGACCAGCTTGTCGAAATGGTCTTCGTGCATATGGGAGAGCAGCACGAAATCGATCGGCGGCAACTTGTCGAGCTCGATCGCCGGATTGGTCAGGCGTTCGGCGGTCAGGCCATAGCCCAGGTGCACATGATCACCCTTGTGCAGGAAATTCGGATCGGTGAGGATGGTGAAGCCCTGGTAGCGGATCAGGACGGTGGCCGTGCCGATGAATTGCACGCTGCCGCTCGCTTCGGTGGCCGGACTGCTGCCCGGCGGCAGCTTGAGCGACAGCACTTCGGCGGCCGGTGCGGTCGCGGGCGCCTGCTGGGCCTGCACAGGGACGGCAATCGAGAAGGCCAGCGCCGCCATCAGGGTGGCGGTGCGTCCCGCGGCGGCGAACCGGGGCAATCGGCAAAACGGCATGTTTCTTCCTCTGGTCATCCGACGGAGTTGTTGTCGGAATGGACGTTAACACGAACGCTACGGCGGCGTCGTTCGCTAGCGGAGAGGAAATATTGGCCTGCCCAGCTGGGTTCGAACCAGCGACCCTCAGCTTAGAAGGCTGATGCTCTATCCAACTGAGCTATGGGCAGTGAGATGAAAATCTCGATGAAAAGAAAACGGGCCGTCGACGACAGCCCGCATTCGAAACGGTGGTCGGAGTACAAGGATTCGAACCTTGGACCCCCTGCTCCCAAAGCAGGTGCGCTACCGGGCTGCGCTACACTCCGATGGAACGATCATACCCCGCCGGCCCGGAGGCGTCAATGTAAGAGGCTTTGCCTGCAAGCAGGCAAGGCTTCCCGCCAGCCTTACACCTCGAAACGCGCGGCGATGCGCTTGGCCATGCTCTCGGCCAGCTCGGCGCTCTTGGCCTCGACCATCACGCGCACCAGCGGTTCGGTGCCCGACGGACGGATCAGCACACGGCCGCGGTCACCCAGCTCGCGTTCGACGGCTTCCTTCTCGCCCACGATCGCATTGTGCCTGGTCCAGTCGAAGCCGGGCTGCACGCGCACATTGATCAGGGTCTGCGGGAACAGCACCAGCTCCTTGCAGCAATCGGCCAGGCTCTGGTTGCCGCGCTTGAGTGCCGACAGCACCTGCAGGCTTGATACGATGCCGTCGCCGGTCGAATGCTTGTCCAGGGCCAGCAGGTGGCCGGAGCCTTCGCCGCCGAACAGCCAGCCCTTCTCCTTCATCATTTCCAGCACGTAGCGGTCGCCGACCTTGGCGCGCGCGAAGCCCACGCCCATTTCCTTGAAGGCGACTTCGAGCGCCATATTCGTCATCAGGGTGCCGACCGCGCCCTCGACCTTGCCGGTCGCCATGCGCGCGCGCACCATCACGTACAGCAGCTCGTCGCCGTTGTACAGGCGGCCGTTGGCGTCGCACATGATCAGGCGGTCGGCGTCGCCGTCCAGCGCGATGCCGAGGTCGGCCTTGTGTTCGACGACGGCCCGGGCCATCGCCTTGGGCGCGGTGGCGCCGACGCCGTCATTGATGTTGAAGCCGTCCGGCTTGGTGCCCAGCTCGATCACCTCGGCGCCCAGTTCGTGGAAGACGTGCGGGGCGATGGCGTAGGCGGCGCCGTGGGCGCAGTCGACCACGATCTTCAGGCCGCGCAGGTCCAGCTCGCTCGGGAAGCTGCCCTTGCAGAATTCGATGTAGCGGCCCTGGGCATCGCGCAGGCGGGTCGCGCGGCCCAGCTTCTCGGACGAGACGCAGCCCATCGGCTGGTCGATCGCCTCCTCGATCTCGAGTTCGACGGCGTCCGGCAGCTTGGTGCCGTGCTCGGAGAAGAACTTGATGCCGTTGTCCTGGAAGGGGTTGTGCGAGGCCGAGATCACGACGCCGGCCTGCAGGCGGAGTGCGCGGGTCAGGTAGGCGATCGCCGGGGTCGGCATCGGGCCGGCCAGCATCACGTCGACGCCGGCGGCCGAGAAGCCCGCTTCCAGCGAGGCTTCCAGCAGGTAACCGGAAATGCGGGTGTCCTTGCCGATCAGCACGGTCGGGCGGCTGCCGGCGCCGGTACTGCCCTTGGCCAGGACCTTGCCCGCGGCATAGCCGAGCCGCATCACAAAATCGGGGGTGATGGGCGCAACGCCCACCAGGCCGCGTATACCGTCGGTACCAAAATATTTACGTGCCATACTATTCTTCTCTTCTATTCGGTTGGCAGTTCAGTTGTCGGCGAAGGTGGCGTTCCACACCCTGATCGCATCCACCGTCTCCGCCACATCATGGACCCGCACGATGCGGGCGCCCTGTGCTACCGCAGCCAACGCACCACCGAGGCTGCCTGCCAGGCGCTGCTCGACGGGGCGCCCGGTCAGTGCACCGATCATCGACTTGCGCGACAGGCCGGCCAATACGGGAAGGCCCAGTTCGCGCTCCATGCGGTTGATACTACGAAGCAATGCGACATTATGCTCGACAGTCTTCCCAAAGCCAAATCCCGGATCAATCGTGACGCGCTCCCGCGCAACACCTGCGGCCTCCAGGGCCTCGACCCGTTCGCGCAGGAAAGCGATCACCTCCGCCACCACATCCTGGTAAACCGGCTGCGCCTGCATGTCCTGGGGCGTGCCCCGCATATGCATGATGCATAAACCGCAATCGCTGTCGGCCACCGCCTCGATCGCGCCCGGCGCCCGGAAGGCATTGATGTCGTTGATCATGTCGGCGCCGGCGATGATGGCTTCACGCATCACTTCCGGCTTGCAGGTGTCGATCGACAGCGCATAGCCGAGCTCGCGCAGCGCGAAGATGGCCGGCATCACGCGCGCCAGTTCTTCCTGCACCGGCACGCTGGGCGAGCCGGGCCGGGTCGATTCACCGCCGATGTCGATGATGTCGACGCCGTCCTTGATCATCTGCTCGGCCCGCTCCATGGCGAATTCGAGGGACTGGTAGCGGCCGCCGTCGGAGAAGGAATCGGGGGTGACGTTGAGGATGCCCATCACCAGCGGGCGCTGGGCGAGGTTGAAGCCGAACCGGCCGCATTGCAGATACTGAGACATGATAAAAAAGATAATCGTGAACAGAAAAAAAGACACCCCGCAGGGTGTCTTTTATGAGAGATCGGCTGGCGTTCAGGCCGGTGCCGGGGCGTTGGTCGCCACGCCGCCGGAATCGCCGCCGCTCGACGGACGCTTGGTCAGCTGGACCGACTTCGGCGGGGTCGGCTCGCGGCCGGCCATGATCTCGTTGATCTGCTCGGCGTCGATGGTTTCCCACTCGAGCAGGGCCTTGGTCATCATTTCGACCTTGTCGCGGTTCTCTTCCAGCAGGCGGCGCGCCAGCGTGTACTGCGTATCGAGGATGGCGCGGATCTCGGCGTCCACCTTCTGCTGGGTCGCCTCGGAGATGGTCTTGACCGAGCCGCCGAAGAAGCCTTCGTTCGGATCGTCTTCGTAGACCATCACGCCCATGCTTTCCGACATGCCGAATCGGGTGACCATCGAGCGGGCCAGCTTGGTGGCGCGGGCGAAGTCGTTCGAGGCGCCGGTCGACATCTGACCGACGAAGATCTCCTCGGCGATACGGCCGCCGAACAAGATCGAAATTTCTTCCAGCATCTTGTCCTTGTAGCCCGACAGCGCGTCGTGCTCCGGCAGCTGCCAGGTCAGGCCCAGGGCATAGCCGCGCGGCATGATCGTGACCTTGTGCACCGGATCGGCCTTCGGCAGCAGCTTGGCGATCACCGCGTGGCCCGACTCGTGGTAGGCCGTGTTGCGGCGCTCTTCCTCGCGCATGACCATGGACTTGCGTTCCGGGCCCATGAAGATCTTGTCCTTGGCGTCCTCGAAATCGCTCATCTCGACCAGGCGCTTGCTGCGGCGCGCGGCGAACAGGGCGGCTTCGTTGACCAGGTTGGCCAGGTCGGCGCCGGAGAAGCCCGGGGTGCCGCGGGCCAGGATGTCGGCCTTCACGTCGGTACCGATCGGCACTTTACGCATGTGCACGTTCAGGATCTGCTCGCGGCCGCGGATGTCCGGCAGGCCCACCATCACCTGGCGGTCGAAACGGCCCGGACGCAGCAGCGCCTTGTCCAGCACGTCGGCGCGGTTGGTCGCGGCGATCACGATCACGCCCGAGGAGGCTTCGAAGCCGTCCATCTCGACCAGCAACTGGTTCAGGGTCTGTTCGCGCTCGTCGTTGCCGCCACCCATGCCGGCGCCGCGATGGCGGCCGACGGCGTCGATCTCGTCGATGAAGATGATGCAGGGCGAATGCTTCTTGGCGTTCTCGAACATGTCGCGGACGCGGCTTGCGCCGACGCCGACGAACATCTCGACGAAGTCGGAACCCGAGATCGAGAAGAACGGTACTTTCGCTTCGCCGGCGATGGCGCGCGCCAGCAGGGTCTTGCCGGTACCCGGGGGGCCGACCATCAGCACGCCGCGCGGGATGCGGCCGCCCAGTTTCTGGAACTTGGTCGGATCCTTCAGGAAGT
>Ga0308169_10001064_pt1 | contig 34368 bp, 36 predicted proteins | sample PhyBR1_2_FD_202139 | JGI IMG/M metagenome (GOLD analysis project Ga0308169, IMG submission 202139) | Phyllosphere microbial communities from UC Gill Tract Community Farm, Albany, California, United States - DLSLSB.R1 | ecosystem: Host-associated > Plants > Phyllosphere > Unclassified | place...
CACGACAGGTTTCCGTGCCCAGCTCGACACCTTCCGCGCCGTGCCGGTGCAAAGCGAAGGCTTGCCGACGCGTACCTTCGTCGTCAACAACACCGTCGGCGCCGATTTCAATGAAGGTCCGCTGCAAATGACCGGCCGCGACCTCGACGTCGCGATCAAGGGACCGGGCTGGATCGCCGTGCAAAATCCCGACGGCAGCGAAGCCTACACGAGGAATGGCGCCCTCCAGATGAGCCCGAACGGCGTGCTGACCACGACCGCCGGCGCCACCATCGCCGGCGAAACCGGCCCGATCACGATCCCGCCCGACGTCACCGTCACGGTCGGCGGCGACGGCACCATTTCCACGGTCTCGAACGCCGAGCGCCCGGCCGCGCCCGTGATCCTGGGCCGCATCAAGCTGGTCAATCCATCGGAGAAGGACCTGGTGCGCGGCGACGACGGCCTGTTCCGCCTGAAGGACGGCAGCCCCGCCCAGCCCGACCCCACCGTGCGCGTCGCCGGCGGCGCCCTGGAAGGGAGTAATGTGAACGCCGTTGATGCCATGGTGTCAATGATCGGCCTCGCCCGTTCCTTCGAGACGCAAATGAGCCTGTTGAAGAACGCCGAGAATAACGCCGCGAAAGCCGGTCAGATCCTTGCTTTGAATTAAGTGTTTCTCCAGCATAATTCTATTGTGCATGGTGGCCCAAGGAGTGGGAACCTCGTGCCGCCAATAGGAGAAACCCATGATTCGTTCGCTGTTTATCGCCAAGACCGGCCTCGAGGCGCAGCAAACCAACCTCGACGTCATCACCAACAACCTCGCCAACGTCAGCACCAACGGCTTCAAGCGTTCGCGTGCGGTGTTCGAGGATTTGTTGTACCAGACCGTGCGCCAGCCCGGCGCCCAATCGTCGCAGCAAACCAATCTGCCTTCCGGCCTGCAGCTCGGCACCGGTACGCGCGCCGTCTCGACCGAACGCATCTTCACCCAGGGTAACCCCCAGCAGACGGGCAACTCGAAAGACGTGATGGTCAACGGCTCGGGTTTCTTCCCCGTCCTCCTGCCCGACGGCAGCCAGGCCTATACCCGCGACGGCTCCTTCCAGACCGACGCCAACGGCACCCTGGTCACCAACAGCGGCTTCCCGATCCAGCCGCCGATCACGATTCCCGCGAACGCCGAATCGGTGACGATCGGCCGCGACGGCACGGTCTCGATCAAGGTGGCCGGCAGCACCGCCACCACGCAAGTCGGCACCCTGCAGCTGATGACCTTCGTGAACCCGGCCGGGCTGGAATCGAAGGGCGAGAACCTGTACATGGAAACCACCGCCTCGGGCAACCCGAATGCGAACACGCCGGGCACCAATGGCGCCGGCGTGCTGATGCAGGGCTATGTCGAAACCTCGAACGTCAACGTGGTCGAGGAAATGGTCAACATGATCCAGACCCAGCGCGCCTACGAGATCAACAGCAAGGCGATCACGACTTCCGACCAGATGCTGCAGAAACTGTCCCAGCTATGAAAACACTGATCTTTTCGCTCATCCTGGCTGCCTTGACTGGCTGCGCCGTCACGCCGAGCACCATCGTCCAGGAAACGCGCAGCGCGCGTCCGGCGCTGGCCGAGCTCGCGCCGCCAACGGATGGCGCCATCTACAACGCCAAGAGTTACCGCCCGATGTTCGAAGACCGCCGCGCGCGCCAGATCGGCGACCTGCTGACGATCAACATCGTCGAGAAGACCTCGGCCAACAAGGCCGGCAACAGCTCGGGCAACAAGACGGGCAGCGCCAGCTTTGGCCTGCCGGGCCCGCTGCAATCGAAGCTGGGCGCGAACGTGGCCACCGAAGGCGGCATCAAATTTGCCGACGGCGACAACCAGAGCGCGAGCAATGCCTTCACCGGCACGATCGGTGTGACCGTCACCGAGGTGCTTTCGAACGGCAACCTGATCGTCGCCGGCGAGAAGCAGGTCGCGATGAACAAGGGCATCGAGTTCATTCGCTTCTCCGGCATGGTCAGCCCCGACACGATCCAGAACGGGAACATCGTGTCCTCGACCCTGGTGGCCGACGCCCGCGTCGAGTACCGCACCAACAGCCGTATCGACCGCGCCGAAGCCAATTCGATGATGTCGCGTTTCTTCCTGTCCCTGTTGCCGTTCTGATCGGAGTGATCATGCGTTTCGCTTTTCCGCTGCTGGCGCTCGGTGCCATCGTCACTGCCCTCGCTGCAAGTGCCCCCGCTCAGGCCGAGCGCCTGAAGGACATGGCCAGCATCGCCGGCGTGCGCCAGAACCAGCTGTCGGGCTATGGCCTCGTGGTCGGCCTCGACGGTACCGGCGACCAGACCAGCCAGACCCCGTTCACGGTGCAGTCGATCATCGCCATGCTCCAGCAGAAGGGCGTGAACCTGCCGCCGACCGGCCAACTGCAGCTGAAAAACGTCGCCGCCGTGATGGTCACGACCTCGCTGCCGGCCTTCGCCCAGCCGGGCCAGACGATCGACATCACGGTCTCCTCGATCGGCAACGCGAAAAGCCTGCGCGGCGGCACGCTCTTGATGACGCCGCTGCACGGCGCCGACGGCCAGGTGTATGCGATGGCCCAGGGTAATGTGCTGGTGGGCGGCGTCGGCGCCTCGGCTCCGGGCGGCGGCGCGCAGGTACAGGTCAACCACCTGTCGGTCGGCAAGATCTCGAGCGGCGCCACCGTCGAAAAAGCGGTCGCCTCGAACCTCGGCGAAAACAACCAGATCCGCCTCGAACTGAACCAGACCGATTTCGCCACGGCGAGCCGCGTCGTCACCGCATTGAACGACCAGTTCGGCGTCGGCACCGCCACCGCCCTCGACGGGCGCGTGATCCGCGTGCGCACCCCGGCCTCCTCGGATGCGCGCGTGAGTTTCATCGGCCTGCTGGAAGCGATCGACGTCAAGCCCGCGGCCGCAGCCGCGAAAGTGATCCTGAACGCACGCACCGGTTCGGTGGTGATGAACCAGGCCGTCACGCTCGACACCTGCGCCATCTCGCACGGCAACCTGTCGGTGACGATCGGCGCCGACACGCAGGTCAGCCAGCCGGCGCCGGGTTCGCGCGGCCGGACGGCCGTCACCACGACGCCGACTGTGGAAATCAAGAAGGATCCGGGCAAGGTCTTGCTGGTCAAGGGCGGCGCCTCGCTGGCCGAAGTCGTGAAGGCCATGAATTCGATCGGCGCCACGCCGCAAGACCTGCTTGCCATCCTGCAGGCCCTGAAGGCCGCCGGTTCGCTGCGCGCCGAACTCGAAATCATTTAAGGCAGCGTCGATGACTCCTTCGAAAACCGATGTCTCCGGCAGCTTCGCGCTCGACGCCCAGGGCCTCGGCAACCTGAAGCGCTCGGCCAAGGCCGGCTCGCCCGATGCGACGCGCGGTGCTGCCCAGCAGTTCGAGGCGCTGTTCATCAACCAGATGATGAAGAGCATGCGCGACGCCACGCCGCAGGACGGGCTGATGGACAACCAGCAAACGAAGATGTTCACCTCGATGCTCGACCAGCAGCTGAGCCAGAACATGTCCAAGCGCGGCATGGGCCTGGCCGACGTGCTGGTGCGCCAGCTCTCCAGCCAGAACGACGCCAAGGCGCTGGCCATCGGCGGCGCCGAGGGCGCTGCAGGAACAGGCGCTGCAGGGACAGGCTCTGCAAACGGCGCCGCCAGCATGCTCGACATCCCGATGCTGCCGAACAAGGCGGGCGCCCTGAAGGGCATCGACGCCGCGGTCCAGACGAACGGCGTCAGCGCGAGCGGCCGCACCCAGTCGCCGCACGTGCGCGCCTTCCAGGAAAAGCTCGGCGCGCATGCTGCCGAAGCGGAAGCGGCCACCGGCGTGCCGGCCAAGTTCATGCTCGGCCAGGCCGCGCTGGAGACGGGCTGGGGCAAGCGCATGATCCGCAACGCCGACGGCAGCAATGCCAACAACCTGTTCGGCATCAAGGCCGGTCCGGGCTGGAAGGGCAAGGTCGCCACCGCCGTGACGACCGAATACGTGCACGGCCACGCGCGCCAGCGCGTCGAAAAGTTCCGTGCCTACGACACGCCGGCCGATTCGTTCAAGGATTACGCGCGCATGCTGGCCAATAATCCGCGCTACGAAAAAGTGCTCAGCCACGGCGGCGACGCCGCGACCTTCGCCCACGGGCTGCAGCGCGCCGGCTACGCGACCGACCCGCACTACGGCGCCAAGCTGGCGAGCATTATCAAGAATTCATTGGCATGACGGCATGACAAGGTTCGTGGCAAGGCATTCAAGTTTTGCCGCGCCCTGCCGTAGAAGAATATAACTCTCGAGAAAACACATGTCCGGAAACCTCCTCAGCATCGGCAAAAGCGGATTGTTCGCGGCGCAAACCGCGCTGACGACGACCGGCCATAACATCACCAACGCCAACGTGGAAGGCTATAGCCGCCAGGGTGTGGTGCAGGCGACGTCGACGACGATGGAGACCGGCGCCGGTTTCGTCGGCACCGGCACCAAGATTGCCGAGATCAAGCGCTACAGCGACGAATTCCTGAACCAGCAGGTGCGCACGGCCACCGCCTCGACGTCCTCGCTCGACGCCTATTACGCCCAGGTCAGCCAGATCGACAACCTGCTAGCCGACACCACCTCCGGCCTGTCGCCGGCGATCCAGAATTTCTTTGCCAGCGTGCAGGACGTGACCGGCAACGGCGCGTCGATTCCCTCGCGCCAGGCGCTGCTGTCCGCCTCGGAATCGCTGGCCGGCAGCTTCCAGCAGATCGACGCGCGCCTCGACGAAATCGGCGACGGCGTGAACAGCCAGATCGAGACCAACGTCAACCTGATCAACACCTACGCCAAGCAGATCGCCGAGATCAACGCAAAAATCGGCTCCTATGGTTCGATCGAGCAGCGCCAGCCGAACGACCTGCTCGACCAGCGCGACCAGCTCGTCATGGAGCTGAACAAGCACGTCAAGGCCACCGTCATGCCGGGCAGTAACAATTCGCTGAACGTTTCGATCGGCAACGGCCAGCCGCTGGTGGTCGGCCAGCAGTCCTTCGCGCTGGCGACGATGAAAACGCCGACCGACCTGACGCGCCTGACGGTCGGCTACGCCACCGGCGACAAGGTCACCCAGCTGCCGGAGAACGCGCTCGCGGGCGGCGAACTGGGCGGCCTGCTCGAATTTCGCACCGGCACCCTCGACCGCGTGCAGAATGCCATCGGGCGCCTCGCCATCGGCATGGCCTTCACCGTCAACGCCCAGCACAAACTCGGCGTCGACAGCAGCGGCCAGCAGGGCAAGGATTTCTTCGTGCAGGCCCCGGCCTATGTCGCCGCGGCGGTCGACAACGCCAGCACCAGCACGGGCAAGGTGGGGGCGGTCGTCACCGACCCGACCCAGTTGACCGACAGCGACTACAAGGTCGAGTCCGACGGCAGCAATTTCTTCGTCACCCGCCTGTCCGACAACAACCGCACCAAGATCGATCCGTACAACGCGGCCGGCACCACGCGCACCATCGACGGCGTGGAATTCAGCTTTTCCGGCGCCGCCGCCGCGGGCGACAACTACCTGGTGCGCCCCACCGTCAACGGCGCTTCCGGCTTCCAGCTGGCCCTCTCCGACGTCGGCCAGATCGCCGCCGGCAGCCCGATCGCCACCAATGCCCCGATCGCGAACAAGGGCACCGGCCTGATCAGCGCCGGCAGCGTCAGCGCGAGTTACTACAGCGCGCCGCCGACGCTGCCGGTCTCGCTGAGTTTCGACAGCAGCGCCGGCGGCCAGCTGAAAGGCTTCCCGGCCGGGGCCACGGTCAGCATGACCTTCAACGGCACGACGACCACCCATACCGGCGGCAGCGCGCCATTCCAGTCCGGCGCCAGCTACAGTTTTTCGGGCGTGAACCTGACGATGTCGGGGGCGCCGCAAAACGGCGACGCTTTCAGCGTCAACGCCAACACCGCCGGCACCGCCGACACGCGCAACATCCAGGCGCTCGGCGCCCTGCAGACAAAGAACATTTTCAATGGCGGCAGCGCCACCTACCAGTCGGCCTTTGCCCAGACCGTCAGCGCGGTCGGCAACAAGACGCGCGAAGTGCAGGTCAACGCCAGCGCCGGCGAAGCCCTGCTCAAGCAGGTACAGGGCGCGGCCTCGGACGTCTCGGGCGTGAACCTGGACGAGGAAGCGACCAATTTGCTGAAATACCAGCAGGCCTACCAGGCCGCCGGCAAGGTCATGCAAATTGCCAACACCATTTTCGACACGCTGCTGTCGATCGGACGCTAACGCGACGCCGCACGGAGAAATAAAAAATGCGCATCAGCACAAAAAGCATCTACGAAAACGCGACGACCCAGCTCAACGTGCTGCAGTCGAACATGGCGCGCACCCAGACCCAGCTGGCAACCAACAAGCGCATGCTGACCGCCGCCGACGACCCGATCGCCTCGGCGCGCGCGCTCGAAGTGACCCAGTCGAAATCGCTGAACAACCAGTACGCCACCAACCGTTCCAATGCGAACAGCTCGCTGGCGCTGGTCGAAGGCGCGCTCAACGACGGGGGCAACCTGGTGATGGACGTGCAGTCGCTGGTGGTGCAGGCCGGCAGCGGCTCGCTGTCGAAGGAAGACCGCAACATGCTCGCCACCGAAATCGAAGCGCGCATGCAGGACCTGATGGGCGTGGCGAATACCGCCGACGGTTCGGGCGGCTACCTGTTCTCGGGCTACCGCGGCACGACGATCCCCTTCATCCAGACCGATACCGGCGCGACCTACCAGGGCGACCAGGGCCAGCGCAAGCTGCAGGTCGGCTCCTCGCGTTCGATCGCGATCAGCGATTCGGGCAGCTCGATTTTCGAGAACAACCGCACCGGCAACGGCAGCTACCAGGCCACCATGGTCGACGGCAACCTGGGCGGGGCGATCGCCGCCACCGGGGCCGTGACGGACGCCACCAAGCTCACCGGCCACGACTACACGATCACTTTCAAGGTCACCGGCACCCCGGCCGTGACGACCTACAGCGTCGTCGATGGCAGCGGTTCGCCCGCCGGTCCGCTGCCGACCGACGAGCCCTATGTCAGCGGCAAGCAGATCAGCTTCGACGGCACCTCGTTCGCCATCCACGGCGCGCCGGCCGACGGCGACAAGTTCGAGGTCAAGCCGAGCCAAAAGGAATCGGTTTTCACCACCATGACCAACCTGGTCAACGCCCTGCGCGATTCCGGCGACGACACCGCTTCCCGCGCCACGCTGTCGAACAAGCTCAATACCGCCAGCGAAAACCTGAAATCCTCGCTCGACAACATCCTGACCGTGCGCGCCTCGGTCGGCTCGCGCATGAAGGAACTCGACTACCTCGACGACTCGGGCGCCGACCTCGGCCTCCAGTACGACGCCACGCTGTCGAAGCTGCAGGACCTCGACGTCGTGAAGGCGATCTCGCAGTACGCGACCCAGCAGAGCACGCTGGAGGCCGCGCAGAAGTCGTTCAAGACGATGTCCTCGCTGTCCCTGTTCAACTACATCGGCTAATCGCGACGAAGCATGCGTATCGCGAAGTTCGGCTGCGCGACAGGGTTCAAGCGCTTGCTGAAGGCCGCAACGGACAGTCCGCCCCCAAGTCCTCCAGCTTTGCGGCCAGCGCCGCCCGCAACTGCCCCAGCCCCGCAATGCGCGCATCGATATCCCCCAGCTTGCGCTCCAGCGCCGCGCGCAGTTCGGCGCCCGCATTCGCCGGATCCGCCAGCAGCGGCATGCCCGCCTCGATATCGGCCAGCGTAAACCCCAGCGCCTGCGCGCTGCGCAAATAACACAGCCATTCCACCGCCTCCGGCGGATAGTCGCGGTAGCCGTTCGTGCGCCGCCGCGCACTTAGTAACCCGCGCTCCTCGTAGAAACGCAGGGTGTCCCGGGTCAGCCCGGTGGCCGCGGCCAGTTCGCCGATTCGCATGCTGTGCTCCAAAATGGCTTGACCCTGGAGTGTACTCGAGGGTTGATGATGGTGTTTTCGAACCCTGGAGACCGCCATGCACACATCCACCTACCAGCGCGTCGTGCAAGCGAGCGCGCTCTACGACCTGGTAGTGACCGCCGCGCTCGCCACGCCCTGGAGCCTGCCGTTCGCGCACGACTTGATGTCGCATCTCAATGTGCAGCTCGGCGGCGCGCCCTTGCCGGAATTCGCGCCCTTCCACATGTTTATCGCCGGCCTGCTGGGCAGCATCGTGGTCGTATGGTCGCTGCTGCGCCTGCGCGCGCCCAGCCTGCTGCTGGGCCGCCATGACGGCGCCGCGCGTTTCCTGTTCTCGGGCTGGATGGCCTGGACGCTGGCGCAGACCGGCGCGCCACTGCTGTGGCTGCTGCTGGTGCCGGAGTTCCTGTGGGGCATGGCGCAGTGGTGGCCGGTCGAACCGGGCGGGGCGGTTCAGGCCGGTCCCGGCCGGCTCCAGACCAGCTCGCCATTGCGCAGCACTTCGCGCACCCGGTGAAACGGCACCATGCGCGCCACGCCATCGCGGCCGACCAGGTCGAACGAAAAGTGCTGGCCGCGCTCGACCAGGATGCGCTCGAACGACACGCGCACGACGCGCTTGAACACGCGGTCGTAATAGCCGATGACGAAATCGGCGTTGCCGTAATCGGCGTCCCAGAGGATGCGGTGGAGGAGGTCCTGGATCGGTGTCATGGATGACCGATTCTAGTCCCGTGTCCCGGGGAAGGGCGCAGGTCAGGACGACATCCGCGTGCCGCTGCAGACCATCTCTTCGAGCGAGCGCTGCGGCAGCGCCGGGCTGAAATAATAGCCCTGCATCTGGTCGCAATCGTGTTCGCGCAGGAAGGTCAGCTGTTCCAGCGTTTCCACGCCTTCCGCGATCACCTTCAGCTTCAGGTTGTGGCCGAGCGCGATGATCGCGCGCGTGATCACGGCATGGCCGTCGTGCGTTACTTCGCCGAGGAAGGAGCGGTCGATCTTGATGAAGTCGACCGGGAATTTCTGCAGGTGGGACAGGCTCGAATAGCCGGTGCCGAAGTCGTCGATCGACAGGCGCACGCCCAGGGCTTTGAGTTCCGCCAGCGCCTCCGTCGCTTCCTCGGGCTGGTCCATCAGCTGGCTTTCCGTTACCTCCAGCTCGAGGTTGCGCGGATGGACGCCGTGGCGCTTGAGCGTGCGTGCGAGCCCTGCTGCGAACTGGCGCTGGCGCAACTGGCGCGCCGACAGGTTTACGGAAATCACGAAGTCGTGGATGCCGAGCGCGTCGAGCGCCTTCAGGGCGCCGCAGGCCTCGTTCAGCACCCATTCGCCCAACGGCACGATGAGGCCGGTTTCCTCGGCCACCGGGATGAATTTATCGGGCGGCACCACGCCGTTTTCCGGATGGTTCCAGCGCACCAGCGCTTCGGCGCCGACGACTTTACCGGTCCGCAAGTCCACCTTCGGCTGGTAGCCGAGCACCATTTCCTGGTTGGCGATGGCGCGCGACAGGCTCGCTTCCAGCATCAGGTGCTGGTGCACGACCTGGTTCAATTCGTTCGAATAGAACTGGCAATTGTTCTTGCCCATGGCCTTGGCGTGGTACATCGCCGCGTCGGCCGCGCGCATCACGCGGTCGACCGTGTCGCCGTCGTGCGGAAAGCGGCTCACGCCGATGCTGGTGCCTGGCAGGATGTCGCGCCCGGCGACGGTGATGGGGACGTTGACGCGCTGGCGGATGCGTTCGATGAGGTCGGCCAGCTGCTCGTGGCCGGGCTGGTTATTGATGACCAGCACGAATTCGTCGCCGCCCACGCGCGCCACCGTGTCGTTGTCGCGCACGCTTTCCTTCAGGCGGTTGGCGATTTCGCGCAGCACGGCGTCGCCGGCATCGTGGCCGAAGTTGTCGTTGATGTGCTTGAAATTGTCGAGGTCGAGGAAGGCCAGCGCCCCCAGCACCTTGTTGCGCACGGCAAAGTCGATCGAGAATTTCAGTTCGTCCTGCAGCAGGGTGCGGTTCGCCAGGCCCGTCAGCGGATCGTGGTGGGCCAGGTGGTGCAGGCGGCGTTCGTAATGGCGGGCCTCGGTGATGTCGGTGATCACGGCGACGAAATGGGTGACCTCGCCGTCGGCATTGCTCACCGGGTCGATGCGCAGGTCGATCCAGAACACCTCGCCGTTCTTGCGCGCGTTGCGCAGGACGACCTGCACGCTTTCCTTGTTCTGCAGGGCGTAATGAATGCGCTTATGTTCCTGCACGTCGCAGCCTTCGACGCGCATGAAACGCGGATCGCGGCCCTTGATTTCGGCCAGCTGGTAGCCGGTCATTTGTTCGAAAGCGGGATTGACGTACTCGATCAGGTTCCTGCCGTGCTCGCAGCAGGTGATGATGATGGCGTTGACGCTCGAAAACATGGCGCGGTCGCGCACCCGCAAACCCTGCTCGGTCTGCTTGCGCGCACTGATGTCGAGGCCGGTGCCGAAGATCACCGGCACCTCGCCCAGGCTGGTGCGGGCGCAGTGGAACAGCAGGCTGCTGCGTTTGCCATGCCTGCCGACCAGCTCTGCCTCGTGCGCGGAGTGGCCGTACTCGAAGGCATCGAGGATCTTCTGCACGATGTGCGGCCGGTCCTTTTCGTCGAAGAACAGGCTGACGTTGCTACTAGGCAGTTCCTCGCTCGACATTTCGAGCGCGTCTTCGAGCAGGCGGTTCCACAGCAGCAGGTGGCCGCTCTGGTCGATCACGTAAAACACGCAGGGCAGGCCCTCGATGATGTCGCCGACCGGCAAATCCTGGATCAGCGCATAGCGCGCCAGGATCGGTCCGGCGCGCGGGATCACGATCACGCTGAAGGTGCCGGGCTGATCCGGGTCGAGCGACTGCGGCGCGACCGTCACCCGCACCGGCAGGCGGCGTCCGTCGGCGCAGCGCAGGAAGCCGGTGGAATCGATCTCGGTGCGCCCGGCAATCGTCGGCACCGGTCCGGACACGGTGTCGAACTCGACGATTTCCTCGAGCGTCTGCTGGCGGATGTCGGCCGCGGTGTAGCCGGCCAGCTTTTCGCATGCCTTGTTCCAGCTGGCGATGACGCCGTCGGCATCGACAACGAAGACGGCGAGTGGTAGCGGTGACAGATTCAACGCGTTCTCCTGCACTGGCAAGCCGGCCTGCCAAAGTGGCAAATCCGGCATGCTCAATTCATGATAGTCCAGTGCGCGGCTGCCAGCGAGCAGTATTCGTTACAAGATCTGGAACAGGAAAAGGTGGTTTTTGGCGGCTGATGCCGTGGATGAGCAGGATTTACTGTGCGGCAGCCGCGGCCGGCGCCGGCCGCTGCGGCGCGACTGCGGGTGGTACTGCGGGCGGCACGCGCTGCGCCGCGGCGCGTGGAATCCGGCGCCCGGCTTCGATGCCCTCGTTAAAGAGGTTCTGGATCGGCGTGTTCAAATAGGGGAGCGAAACGCTCAGGGTCAGCATGCCGACCCCGAGCGTGATCGGGAAGGCGATGCTGAAGATGTTCAGCTGGGGCGCAGCGCGCGTCAGGATGCCGAGCGCGACGTTCGTGATGAGCAGGGCGGCGATGATCGGCAGGGAGATCTGCAGGCCGGCCGAGAAGATGCGGCTGCCCAGGCGGGCCAGTTCCAGCGGCGCGGCCAGCGAGAGCGGCGTGGCTGAAATGGGCAGGCTGACGAAACTTTCCGACAGCGCCGCCAGCAACACCAGGTGGGCGTTCACCGCGAGGAAGGCCATGGTCGCCACCATCGACAGGAACTGGCTGATCGCCGCCGAGCGGCCCTGGGTGGTGGGGTCGAAAAAGGAGGCGAAGCCGAAGCCCATCGTCGAGCTGGCCAGTTCGCCGGCGTACTCGACGGCGGCAAACACGAGGCGCATCGAAAAGCCCATCGCGGCGCCGACCAGCATTTCCTGCACCAGGATCAGCAGGCCCGCATACGACATCGGGTCGACCGCGGGCACGGCAGGGATGGTGGGCGCGATGATCAGGGCCAGCAGCACGCCGAGGATCAGTTTCACCTGGTTCGGCACGCTGGCATGGCCGAACAGCGGGGCGGAGGCGATCAGGCCGAGGATGCGCGTGAGCGGCCACAGCAGGCCCGCGATCCAGGCGTTGATCTCGAGCGAGGTCAGTGTCAGCATCGAACGGGGAAGGACGGCTTCAGCCGACCATGTTCGGGATGCCGGTGAACACTTGCCGCATGTAGTCGAGCATCACGGACAGCATCCACGGCCCGGCAATGATGAGGGCCACGAAGACGCCGACCAGTTTCGGGATGAAGGACAGGGTCGATTCATTGATCTGGGTGGCGGCCTGGAAAATACTCACGATCAGGCCGATGATGAGGGCGACCAGCAGCAGCGGCGCCGACACCATCAGCGTGATTTCCATGGCCGTGCGGCCCATCGTCATAACGGTTTCCGGAGTCATGGGGCGTCCCTAATTGAAACTCTGGGACAAGGACCCCAGCAGCAGTTGCCAGCCGTCGACCAGCACGAACAGCATCATCTTGAACGGCAGCGAAATCACGGCCGGCGACATCATCATCATGCCCATCGACATCAGTACCGAGGCGACCACCATGTCGATGATCAAAAACGGTATGAAGATCGCAAAGCCGATCTGGAAGGCCGTTTTGAGTTCGCTGGTAACAAAAGCGGGGATCAGGACGCGCAGCGGAATGTCTTCCGGGCCCTGCAGGGCGGGCGTGCGCGAGATCTTGACGAACATGGCGAGGTCGGACTGGCGCGTCTGCTTGACCATGAAGTCTTTCAAAGGCTGGGCGCCGCGGCTCATCGCCTCCGTCATCTGGATCTGGTTTTCCTGCAGGGGCAGGTAGGCCTCGGTATAGATCTTGTCGAAGGTCGGGCCCATCACGAACAGGGTCAAAAACAGCGCGAGACCGACCATCACCTGGTTCGGCGGCGCGGTCTGGGTGCCGATCGCCTGGCGCAGCAGGGACAGCACGATGACGATGCGGGTAAAGCTCGTCATCATCAGGAGGGCCGCCGGCAGGAAAGTAAACGCCGTCATCAGGAGCAGCGTCTGCACCGGCAGGGTGTAGGTGGTGCCGCCGCCCGGGGAGGGGGCGGTCGTGAAGGCGGGCACGCCGGGCGCCGCCAGCACGGCCAGCGGCAACAAGGCAAGGCCGGCCGCCAGCAGGAGTTTCTTTTTATTTCGCATTGCCCGCATTACCTCTTACCTTATTTCGCATTCCGCTTGTCGATCGTCTGCTTGAGCCAGTCGGAAAATGTCGATGCCGACGGCGTGTGGGCGGCGAGGGTGGCGCTGGCGCTGTTGCCGATGGCGTCGCCCTTCGGCATGGTCGCCAGCGCATTCACGCGGCCGGGCGAGGCGCCGACCACGATCCACTGGTCGCCCACTTCGACGACCATGATCCGTTCGCGCCCGCCGATGTTGAGTGCGCCGACCATGCGCAGGTTGGCCGAGTTGCCGGCCACGCGCGGGCCGTAGCGCTTGGCGGCCCAGGCCAGGCCGGCCAGCAGGGCCAGCACGAGCACGAGGGCCAGGACGGTCTGCAGCAGGGCGCCGGTGGAAGGGCCGGGGGCTTGCGGGATGGTGACCGGGTTCGCCGGCGTACCCGGAATCGCGGCCGGAGCGGCGGGCATGGTGGCCACGCCGGGCGTCGGCGTCGGCGTCGCGGCGGCGACGGTCGGGACTTCGCCGACCGTGGTGGCGCGTTCCTGGACCGGGGTGTTTGCCGTTGCCGCCGGCGATGCGGCTGGCGTGGCCGTTTGCGCGGCAGGCGCGGGCGCCTGGGCTGGCGCCGCCGGCTGGGCCGCACAGGCGGCCTGCGGCAGCAGGAATATCGGTGCGAGCAGCGCCGATGCGAGCAGCGCGCCGGCGCCGCCCCTGCGCAGGCCTGCGGTCAGCCGGGCAGGGCCGTTGGCCCTGGCGGCTGCCTCGTAGAAAGTTGCGGGAGGGCAGGCGGGTGCGCGCGTCGACATCATTTATTCAATTTTCTGATCCGTTCCGAAGGCGTGATGATATCAGTCAGGCGGATACCGAACTTGTCGTTCACGACCACCACCTCGCCCTGGGCGATCAGGCAGCCGTTTACCAGCACGTCCATCGGCTCGCCGGCCAGGCCGTCGAGCTCGACGACCGAACCCTGCGCCAGCTGCAGCAGGTTCTTCCACGGTCAGTTGCACTGGAATGTCGAGGATGAAGTCGATGTCGTTCGGGGTGTCCGGACGCACGTTCTTGGTGCCGAAGTCCTGGAACACGGCGGCGCTGGCGGTCTGCTGCTTTTGCAGCGCGGCGGCTTCGGCGGCGGCTTGCTCGGCAATCGCGGCGCCCCAGTCGTCGTCCATAATTTGGTCGTCTTGGGTATCGGACATGGTGTTTCTCCTGGATTACTTGAAGCTGTCGCTATTGGCCAGCAATTTCTCGACCTTCAGCGCGTACTGGCCGTTGAAGACGCCGTATGAACATTCCATCACCGGCACACCGTCCACCGTCGCCTGGATTGCTTCCGGGACCGTGATTGGAATCACGTCGCCGATTTTCATGTTGAGGATTTCGTCGAAGTTCGCCCTGCCGTGGCCGAGTTCTGCCACCAGCTCGACTTCGGCCACCTGGATCTGCTGCGTCATCAGGCGGATCCAGCGTTTATCCACTTCGAGCGCCTCGCCCTGCAGGCTCGAGGTCAGCGCATCGCGGATCGGCTCGATCATCGAATACGGCATGCAGAAGTGGATCTGGCCCGATACCGGACCGAGCTCGATCGTGAAAGTGGACGATACCACGACTTCGTTCGGGGTCGCGATGTTCGCGAATTGCGTGTTCATCTCGGAACGCACGTACTCGAACTCGATCGGGTAGACCGGCTCCCACGACTTGGTATAGGCCTCGAACACGACGTCGAGGATGCGCATGATGATGCGCTGCTCGGTTTGCGTGAAGTCGCGGCCCTCGACACGGGTATGGAAACGCCCGTCGCCGCCAAATAAATTGTCAACCAGCAGGAACACCAGGCCCGGATCGAAGACCATCAGCGCGGTTCCGCGCAGCGGCTTCATGTGGATCAGGTTGAGGTTGGTCGGGACCACCAGGTTGCGGATGAATTCGCTGTACTTCGAGACCCGCACCGAACCGACCGAGACTTCGGCGCTGCGGCGCAGGAAATTGAACAGGCCGATACGCAGCAAGCGCGCGAAGCGCTCGTTGATGATCTCGAGCGTCGGCATACGGCCGCGCACGATCCGCTCCTGGGTCGCCAGGTTGTAGGTGCGGACTCCCGAGGTGTCTTCAGGCGCGGCTACGTCGTCCTGATCGCCGTTGACCCCTTTTAAGAGGGCATCGACTTCTTCCTGTGAGAGGAAATTATCGGCCATGAGATGTCTTTACTGGATGCTTATTGCTTACGTTATTGAATAATAAACGAGGTAAACAGCACGTCCGACACGTCCTGGTCGTCGCCGCCCTCGTCGAACGGCTCCTGGACCACGGCCTTGATCTCGGCCGCGAGCTGCTGCTTGCCCGCCACGGTATTGATTTCCGAGGCCTTCTTGCCAGACAGCAGGAGCAGGACGCGGCTGCGCACCTTGGCCATGTTGTCCTTGAGCAGCGCGACCTGTTCCGGGCCCTCGACCTGCAGTGTAAATTGTATCTGCAGGTATTGGTCGCCGTTCTCGGGCTGCAGGTTCACGGTGAAGGATTCGACAGGCACATATTCGGCTTTCGCATGCTCCTTGTCCTTCTTTTTCTTCTTCTTGGCCGGCGCGTCTTCGGCATGGGCCGTGTCGGCATCGCCGCTGCCGTGCAGGAAGAACCAGCCCGCGCCGGCGCCACCGCCGAGCACGAGTACGCCCGCGATCGCCATGATCATGAGCTTTTTCTTCGATCCTGCCGCCGGTGCCGCCTCTGCCTTCGGGTCAGCCTTCATTTTCGGATTCGCTTTCAAGTTGCCTCTGGTGCCTGATGTGGGGTTGCGTGATTATGTCATTATCGAGAAAAAGTGCGCAGCGGCAAGCTTTGAAAAGAGGGGGGAAGGCGGGTTAAATTGGGGTATGTGGCCGGGGAGGATGATATTGGACGTAGGGTGGGCGGGTATCCCGCCCACCTTACGTCGCCACAAAAAACGGCCGCATGACGCGGCCGTAAACGAAAACTTGTCGCTGCTTACGCGAAGGTATCCACCGCTCCCGCGCCGCCGATCACGCGCGTGCGCTGGCGCGGCGCCACGTCGGCCACGCCGCTGTCGCCACCGCCGCCATTGCCGCCACGTCCACCACCCGAGCCACCCGAACCCTGTCCATCCTGCCCCTGGCGCCCCTCGGCGCCGGCGTTGACCAACGCATCCCCCAAGGCAATCCCGCTCTCGCTCATCATTTCACGCAGGCGTGGCAAGGCATTTTCCAGCGCCTGGCGCACTTCCAGCTGCTGCGACGAGAAGGTCACGCTGGCCAGGTCGTTCGACACGTTCAGCACCACCTGCACGGGACCGAGGTCCGGCGGGTTCAGCTCGAGCGTGGCGCTCTGGTCGTCGCCGCCCACCATCCAGATCACCTTCTGGCCCACCTGGTCGTCCCAGGCCGAGGTGCCGACGCGCGCGCTGAGGCGGTCGGTCGGCGCGCTGGCGACCGTTTGCGCGTTCTGCAGGGCGGTGGCCTGGGCGGTGATGCTGTTCACGGCATCGATGCCCGGGGCCGCATCCTTCATGCTGGCCTGGGCCGCGCTGTCGCGCAGTTTGGCGGCGAAGTCGGCGCTTTCCACGGGCAGCTTGCCCGCCTCGCCGGCCTTGGCCAGGTCCAGTGCGCGCAGGTCGACGCCGGGCTCGGCCTTGCCCTGCGGCGCGTCGGTCGTCACGGCGAGGGCGGCGTCGCCCTCGAGCTTGACGAGCGGTTTGCCGTCGTCGCCCAGCTTGGCTTTCACGCCGGACAACAGTGCGTCCGCCTGCGCGGCAGTTGCCTGGGCGGCAACGGGAACCGGGGCTGCCGCGGCTTGCTGTGCCTGGTTGAAACTGGCGACCAGGGCCAGCATGTCGACCACCGCGTCGGCCACTTTCGCGTCCGCCGAAGTAGCCGTTTCATCGGTGCTTTCGCCCGTGGCAGCGGCGGTTGCCTTGTCGTCGGCGCCGTCGCTGTTGGCGGCCTCGGTCTTGGCCGTGGTGGCGGGGTGCTCGGTTTCTTTCGCCGCCTGCTTGACCATCTCGCGCGAGGCCGGCTTCGCCTCGTTCGCGGCCGGCTTGGCGCCAGCCTGCGGCTTCGGGGCGGCGACCGGCTGCTGCTGGGTTGGCGCCGGCGGCTGCACCAGTGCCTGCCGCTGCTCGAGCTGGCGCTGTTCGACCTGGCGCTGGTTGAGCTGTTGCTGGTTGAGCTGCTGAGTCAGCGCCGCGCCGAAATTGACCCCGTCGTTCGCCGGCTGGGCATTCGCACGCGGGTTCTGCGGCGGCGCGGACAGGGCGTTCAGGCCGGTCGTGAGGGAATTGGTTTGCATCGTCATGGGAGTTACCTATTGGTGCGGACGGTACGCGCCGCGTGGTCATCCATCATTTTCTGGTCGCGCTTGTTTTCGATTTTCAAGGCTTCGGCGGCCGCGCGGTCGTTCAGGGTGCGGTAGGACAGGCGCTTGCGTTCGCTTTCCTGCCAGGCCGCCTTCTCCAGCTCGCTCTTGTATTTCGCGTGCTTTAACACTTCCTGCTGGCCATTGATTGCGTTGTCGAGCTTGCCGACAAAGGCGACGAAATTGGCGTAGGCGAAAGGCGTGATGCCGTTCATCTGCGCCTGGTCGAGGCGGTCCGCATAGTCCTGGCGGTAGCCCAGCAGCATTTGCAGCTTTTGTTCCGCTTCCTCGACCGATTTCAGGGCGGCGCCGAGACGCTTGGCGGCGTCGTCGGAATCGCGCTGGGCCAGCTCGATCAGGGTGTCAAGTGCGGAAGGATTTGCCATGGTGGACGAAGTATACCGGCGGCAACATCAGCCCGATCAGCTGAACAGAGAGGTCAATTGCCCCAAGCTCTGGCCCATATTCGTGTTCTCGTGGATTTCCTGGCACAGGAATTCCTCGATCTGCGTGTTCAGGGCGATCGCCTGGTCCAGCACCGGGTCGCTGCCGGGTGCATACGCGCCCACGCTGATCAAATCGCGCGAGCGCTGGTAGCGCGAATACAGCTGTTTCAGCTTGCGCGCCGCCAGCTGGTGCTGGTGCGAGGTAATGCCGTGCATCGCGCGGCTGATCGACTGTTCGATGTCGATGGCCGGGTAATGGCCGGCTTCGGCCAGGTGGCGGTTCAGGACGATGTGGCCGTCCAAAATACCGCGCGCGGCATCCGCAATCGGGTCTTGTTGATCATCGCCTTCGGACAGCACGGTATAAAAGGCGGTGATCGAGCCGCCGCCCTCCAGCCCGTTGCCGGCGCGCTCGACCAGCACCGGCAGCTTCGCGAACACCGAGGGCGGATAACCCTTGGTGGCCGGCGGCTCGCCGATGGCCAGCGCGATTTCGCGCTGGGCCATCGCGTAACGGGTCAGCGAATCCATGATCAACAACACGTTCTTGCCCTGGTCGCGGAAGTGCTCGGCGATCGCCGTGGCATAGGCCGCGCCTTGCAGGCGCATCAGCGGCGGGCTGTCGGCCGGAGCCGCCACCACGGCCGAGCGCGCCATGCCTTCCTCGCCGAGGATCTGCTCGATGAATTCCTTCACTTCGCGTCCGCGCTCGCCGATCAGGCCGACGACGATCACGTCCGCCGTCGTGTAGCGCGCGATCATGCCGAGCAAGACCGACTTGCCGACGCCGGTACCGGCGAACAGGCCCAGGCGCTGGCCGCGGCCGACGGTGAGCATCGAATTGATCGCACGCACGCCCACGTCCAGGGTTTCCTTGATCGGCGCGCGGTCCAGCGGATTGACGGGGCGGGCGTTGATCGGCGCGACCTCGTCGGTGCCGAGCGGACCCTTGCCGTCGAGCGGGCGGCCGGCGCCGTCGACCACGCGGCCCAGCAGCTTCCAGCCGACCGGCAAATGGCGCGCGCGGTCGCTCGGGCGGCGGCGCGGATGGGTCACCGTGCCGGGACGCGGCACCGGCGTTTCGACCGGATACACGCGCGAACCCGGCACCACGCCTTCGACATCCGATTGCGGCATCAGGAACAGGCGCTCGCCCTCGAAGCCGACGACTTCGGCTTCGATCCTGGCGCCGTTCGGCAGCGGGATGGTGCAGGCGCTGCCCACTGCCAGGCGCAGGCCGACGCATTCCATCACGAGACCGGCCACGCGCGTGACGCGGCCCGAGACCTGCATCGGCTCGACAAAGCCGAGCAGCGAATCGCAGTCGGCCAGGTAGGATTTCCAGCGCGCCGTGTGGCGGTCCAGTGTGGCTGCCACCATCAGCCCAGCCACTCGACGTTCTTGCCCAGCGAGTGCGCCAGGCGGGTCCAGCGCGCGGCGGCCTGGGCGTCGATCTGGTTGCTGGCGGTATCGACCTTGCAGCCGCCGCGGCCCACTTGCGGGTCGGCGACGACGCGCCAGCCGCCTTTATCCAGTTCGTCGGACAGGGCGGTGCGCACGATCTCGATGTCGTCCGGGTTCAGCGCCAGGATGGCCGGCGCCTGCAGCACCGGCAGGTAATCGATCGCTTCGCGCACGATCGGGATGATGAGTTCGGGACGCACCGTGAACGCGGTACGCACCATCGAGCGCGCCAGGTGCAGGGCCAGGTCGAGCACGTCGGATGCGATGGTTTCGTCGGCTGCGGCGACGGCGCCGCTGAAGGTGGCGGCAACCGCGCGCAGGCTTTCCATCTCGAGCGCCATCTCGGCGCGGCCGGCTTCATAGCCTTCGGCGCGGCCGGCTTCGCGGCCTTCTTCCAGGCCTTCGGCATAGCCGTCGGCGCGCGCGCCTTCGCGCAGCGCTTCCATCTCGGCGGCGGTCGGCAATTGCATGACCGGCGCCACGGGCGCTGCCGCGACCGCCGCGGCAGCGGCCGCCGAAGCCGCCGCACGCTCTTCGGCCTGGATGCGCGCCGCCAGCGAACTGGGGCGCTCGTCGCCGAAGGAGGTCATTTCCCAGCGCTTGAAGGCGCCCTGCGTGTCTTTGCTCATCGTTGTCCGTTGTTACCCATCAGACGAAGGAATCTTCGCCCTTGCCACCCAACACGATCTGCCCTTCGTCCGCCAGGCGGCGCACGATTTGCAGAATCTGCTTCTGCTGCGCTTCCACTTCCGACAAACGGACCGGACCTTTCGACTCCAGGTCTTCGCGCATCATTTCGCTGGCGCGCTGGCTCATGTTGCGGAAGATTTTCTCACGCAAGTCCTGGGAGGCGCCTTTCAGGGCGATGATCAGCATGTCCGACTGCACTTCGCGCAGCAGCAGCTGGATGCCGCGGTCGTCGATGTCGATGATGTTGTCGAACACGAACATCTCGTCCATGATCTTCTGCGCCATGTCGTTGTCGTAGTTCTTGATGTTTTCCATTACCGAACTTTCCTGCTCGCCGGCCATGAAGTTCAGGATCTCGGCCGCGGTGCGCACGCCGCCCAGCGACGATTTCTTGATGTGTTCGTTACCCGACAGCAGCTTGGTCAGCACGTCGTTCAGTTCGCGCAGCGCGGCCGGCTGCACGCCGTCGAGCGTGGCGATCCGCAGCACGACGTCGTTGCGCAAACGGTCCGTGAAATGGCTCAGGATTTCGCAGGCCTGGTCGCGCTCGAGGTGGACGAGGATGGTGGCGATGATCTGCGGGTGTTCGTTGCGGATCAGTTCCGACACCGATTGCGAATCCATCCATTTGAGGCTTTCGATGCCCGAGGCGTCCTTGCCGCCGAGGATGCGGTTCAAGAGCACGGCGGCCTTGTCGTCGCCCAGCGCTTTCGTCAGGACTTCGCGGATGTATTCGTCCGAATCGAGGCCGACCGTCGAGTGGGCGTCGGCTTCGTCGCGGAAGGATTCGAGCACGCTGACCACCTGCTCGTGCTGCACCGATTTCATCGCCGCCATCGCGCCGCCGAGTTTCAGCACCTCGCGCGGGCCGAGGAATTTCATTACTTCGGCCGCTTCTTGCTCGCCCATGGCGAGCATCAGGATTGCCGCCTTGGTGATGCCGTCCTTGTCCTTGTCGCTCATTCCGAACCCACCCATGCCTTGATTACGTTTGCCACGATGCGCGGATCATTCATCGCCATCTCTTTTGCCATCGCCAGGTTGGCGCGGTAACTGCGCTCCCGTGGTGCTTCCTCTTCCTCGATCGGCATGCCGTCCGGTCCCAGCAGCGGCTTGCCGTCGAGGTCGACGACGGCGTGCGTGTCGTCCTCTTCGTCGTCCTTGTCCTCTTCCGGCACCGCGGTCGCTTCGTCGAACTTGTGCATCACCGGGCGCAGCAGCGGGCGCAGGATGCGGAACCAGAGGAAGGCGATGATTGCGGCGAGCAACAGGTACTTGCCGATTTCCATGGCGAGCGGCAGGTTGGACGGATCCTTGTACCAGTCAGGGCCGTTCTCGTCCGGGCGGTCGACGCCGTCGAAGGGGGCGTTCGCCACGTTCATCGTGTCGCCGCGGCTTTGGGAATAACCCATTGCCTGCTTCACCAGTTCGTTGATCTGCGCCACCTCGGCGGCCGGCAGCGGTTTCACGGTCACCTTGCCGGTGGCCGGGTCGACCGTGCGACGGTAATTCACCACCACGCCCACCGTCAGGCGCTTGATGCCGCCCATCGGGCGCTGCTCGTAGCGGATCGTCTTGTCGAGCTCGTAATTCGTCGTTGCGTTTTTGCTGGCCGGACCGGTCGTCGCCTGCGGCGCGGCGCCGGGTGCTCCACCGTCGAGCGGGGCGGTCGCCACGCCCGGCGGCTGGTTCGACAGCGCGCCCGGGATGCCGTTGGCCGGGCCGGTCGTCGCGCCGGTCTGCTCGGAAGTCTGCTGGCTGCGGATCGCCTGCGGCTCGGGCGGCGAATTCGGCTTGTACATCTCGGCGGCGGTGTCGACCTGGGCGAAGTCGATGTCGGCCGTCGCTTCGGCGCGCACATTGCCCTTGCCGACGATCGGCGTGATCAGGGACTCGACCTGCTTGATGATGTTCTGCTGCACCTGCTCGACATATTTCAGCTGCGTCGCATCGAGCTGCTTGCCGAGGGTATTGGCTTTCGGCTGCTCGGACAGCAGGTTGCCGTTCTGGTCGACGACGGTGACGTTACCGGTCGTCAGCTCGGGAATGCTCGAGGCCACCAGGTGGACGATGGCGCTGACCTGGCCCGGATCGAGGGCGCGGCCCGATTGCAGGGTCAGCAGGACGGAAGCCGTCGGCTTTTGCGCGTCGCGCACGAACACGGACGGTTTCGGCAGCGCCAGGTGCACGCGCGCGCCGGCGACCGAGCCCAGCGACTGGATCGAACGGGCCAGCTCGCCTTCGAGCGAACGCTGGTAATTCACCTGTTCCAGGAACTGCGAGACGCCCAGCTTCTGGTTTTCCATCAGCTCGAAGCCGACGTTGCCGCCTTTCGGCAAGCCTTGGGAAGCGAGTTTCAGGCGCAGGTCGGGGACCTGCTCGGCCGGCACCAGGATCGCGGTCCCGCCTTCGGAAAACTTGTATTTCACGCCCATCTGGTCGAGCGAGGCGGTGATCGCGCCGCCATCCTTGTCGCTGTAATTGGCGTACAGCACACGGTAATCCGGCGACTTGCTCCACATCCAGATCGCAAGGACGACAGCCAGCACCGCCGCCACGCCACCGCCGATGAGCACGTTGCGGCCCATGGGGGTTTTCAGGAACGGTTGTGGAGCAGCAGGATTGTCGAGCAAGTCGTCGGCGGTCGCGGCCATGTTTGTCCAGGGAGAAAGGAGATCAGGACGGAATTATGAAGCCTTGGGGCAACATTCAAACGGAAGAACAGGGGGCGCTTTCCCCTCCTGCTCGACCCAGCAGCTTGCCTGCACGCTGGTAAGCTGTAAGCCTGAGATCGGTCCCGTACAGCTTGTACGCCGGCCACGCAAGAGAATGCACAGGAGAACCCATGAACATAGGCGGAATCGACAGCAGCCGGATCGAGGCGATGATGGCCCAGCTCAAGGCCGCGGCCACCAAGCCGGCCGCGCCTTCGCCCGGCGCCGGCGGGCTAGGCGGCTTGGGAGGACTTGGCGGGATCGGCAATGTCGCCCCGCTCAACGAAGGGCCGTCGAAGGTCAGCTTTTCCGACGCCCTCAAGAATTCGCTCGAGCAGGTCAGCAATTCGCAAAAGACCGCCGAAGACCTGGGCAACCGTTTCGCCATGGGCGACGACAGCGTCAGCCTGTCCGACACGATGATCGCCATGCAGAAGTCGAACATCTCCTTCCAGGCGACGGTGCAGGTGCGCAACAAGCTGGTGTCGGCGTATCACGAGATCATGAATATGCAGGTGTGACCCGGGTTGGTCGCATCATGCGAAAAGGGCCGCTTCCCGGAAAGGAATGCGGCCCTTTTTCATTGCCGGCGCAAACGTATTTTGCGCCGGAGTCGATCATGCGCCTTTGCGACGGCGTGCCATGCCCAGTGCGGCCAGGGCGGCACCGAACAGGGCAATCGAGGCCGGTTCAGGCACTTCGCCAGTGCCCACCTGGGCGTTGGTCAAGGTGAAGCGGTAGCCCTCGCCGGCGGCATACCCGTATTGGTCCAGGTAGGCCCCGACGCTCGCCAGGGTGGCGCTGCCGCCGAACCAGTAGGTGCCGTTGTTGAAGCCATCGCTGCCGGAAAAACCGGAGCCGGGCAGTGCGCCGACCACGTCGCAGCAATAGCTGACCATGAACGAATAGTTACCGGCGCCGAGGGTTTGGGTCAGGTGCGGGTTGAGGCTGTTCGAATCGTCGTTGGTAACAAGGTGGTTGCCGCTCGCGTTGAACAGCGAGAAAGTCGCATCGCGATAGCCGCCGGTGAACTGGAAATCGACAGTGGAGGAAGTGGCGACATTGATATTGATGACGTCATAGCCGTGCGCGTTGAACGTACCTTCGATGACCTCGGCGTGCGCGCCGGCGAACGAAGACAGCAGGAGGGCGCCGGCGGCGGCTTTCAACAGGGATTTCAGGATCGACATGGTATTGGACCTTAGTGATGTTTTTAGGGGAGATACACGGGGTCAAATAGCAAATAACATGCCACTTCGAAACTAAGTTTTCCAGATAAATAATTTTCTTAGTGAAATCATACACTTGTAAATATGACATCGGCGAATGCGTTGGCGCAGGAACGCGCGCGGAGGTGCCGACTGTAAAGAAGGTCGACATCGCCGAGCGCCATCTGGTTACGAAGGGGGTGTTGCGCAGGTGCGCTCGTGAACGCAGGCGGGACGGGCATGAACGGCGGCGGTGTGCGCCTGTCAGCGTGGACTCAGGAGTCCACGCCATGCATTGCAGGATGCGTGGATAGCGATCAGTGCGGGTACCGGAAAACTAACTCAGGCCGGCCAGGCGGGCATTCCGCTCGCGCTCGAGCTTGGTGATATAGCGCTGCACCGCCGCCATATTCCCACGCGAAATATCCACGAACATGCAGCCGATCCGGCGACTGGTCTTGTTGTTCAGCATCGTCACGTCCAGCGCATTGCGTACCTGCAGCGAGGTGGTGACGGTGCCGATTTCCGGCAGTTCGATGCGGCAATTCGTGAATGTCTGCCCGATCGTCGAATTGAGCATCATCTTGTTGTCGAGCAGGGCGACGCCGCCGCAGCTGATGTCGGCCAGCGGGAAGCTGGCATTGCCGCCGCCCAGTTCGAAGGGCATCGGCACCAGGGCCGGCACCGGATTGGTCACCGGCGTCGGCATGCGGTAGTACTCGCGGCGTTGTAAGCGGATCAGCGACGCCGGAATCTCGGCGACCAGCGCGCCGGCACCCTTGAACTCGGCGTCGCGCACGCCGTTCACGCTGAACAGGATGCGGATCTTGTCGAGGTAGGTTTCGCACAGCACGCCCCGTGCCTGCACGATGCGTTCGTTCTGCTCGCGGTTGATCGAGCGGTCGAGGATGAACAGGCCCTCGTCGCCGTCGACGTCGAGGATCGAGGTCACGCAGACGTCGGCCTCGCCCTTGATCTTCATTCGGATCAACTGCTTTTTTTCGCCGATCTGGCGCAGCAGCGCCACGATCTCCCGGCGCGACTGCACCTCGTAGTCGTGCCAGTTTTCCAGTTCTGCATCATGCATTGCTTGCATCTTGTTCCGCCGATATTGCAGGTGATTCTGCAGGTAAGTCCATCAGGAGCGCGCTCTGGGGCGGGGCCGGGAGCGTCCGGCCGAGTTGCGCAGACTCAATATGATATAGCCATGCTAACAGTTCCGCAATCGCGCGGTACAGGGCAGGCGGAATCTGGCCGTCGAGGTCGATATCCATCAGCAGCGAGACCAGTTCTTTCGATTCGTGGACGAACACGCCGGCGTCCTTGGCGCGCTCGACGATCTGCGCGGCCACCAGGCCGCGGCCCTTGGCGACGACGGTCGGCGCGGCCGAGCCGGCGGCGTAGGCGAGGGCGACCGCGCGCTGCTGGCGCCCGGGAGCGGGGTCGGTCACGCGTCCTCCCGCCCGGCGATGCGCAGCGCCGCCAGCTCGTTGCCGGCCGCGTCCAGCGCTTCCTGCAGGCGCGGCGCGCCGGCGCGCAGCAGGTCGGCCGCACCGGCATCGGCCAGCAGTTCGATGTGCAGCCGGCTGCCGCGCAGGCTGACGCTGGCCTCGACCTCGCCCAGCAGGGCAAAGCGCAGGCGCAGTCCGCTGTGCCAGGCGCCGCCGCCTTCATTGTCGCCGCGGGCCTGGGCGCCATCGTCTTCTTCGCGCCCGATTTCCCAGCGCATGGGCTGGTTCGGACCGAACTGGCCCTGCCAGACCAGCTGGCCGGATTCGTGGGTCGCCAGCTGCTGGTTGACCAGCTGGGAAAGCGCCGGGTCGGTGGACGGCGTGCCCGGGCGTTTTTGCGCCTGCGGTTCGGTCATCAGCTCGGCCAGCGGACGTTTTCCTTCAGCCCATTGCGCCAGGTGCGATTCGTAGAACAGGCCGCTTTTCGCCACCGCCTGCTGCAGCTGGCTCGCCAGCTGCGCCGGGTCCGGCGCACCTTGTGGAACAAGCGGCGTGGCCGGGTTCAGGGTCGCCAGCGGCGGGGCGCCGGCTGCGCTTTTCAACACCTGGCCGAGCAGGCGCGCGGCGGGGCTGAGGTCGGCGCCCTGCATCTCGCCGCCCGTTTGCAGGGAGCGCGCGCCGGCGGCGGCGACGCTGGCCGCCAGCGAAGCCGCGTTGGCGCTGAGGGGAACCAGGGTGCCGTGCAGGGTGGCGTCGCCGAGGCCGAAGGTCGGTTGCGGGGATGCCGCCAGTACCGTCATGGTCAGTTGCGCGCCGGGCTGGGTGCCGGGCGGCAGCATCATGCGGACCGGGGTGTCGGCCACACGCACCATGAAGCTGCCGTCGCCGAGGCGCGCCAGTACCGCGACCGGAACCTGGCTGCCGAGCATGGTGGCGAGGGTGCGCTGGAAAACGTCGAGGCGGGGATCGCCCGTGCGTTCGGTCGGCGCTACCGGCCTGGCCGGCAGCGGGGCGCTGACGCCGGGACTGGGAATGCGCTCGACCATGAAGACTTGTCTGGTTTACACGCTGCCGTAGGCGTTGGCGAGGCGGCGCTGGGTGCCCGAATTGTTGATCAGGGCGGACAGCTGGGCCATCCAGGGCATGGTGAGATCGCGGATCTTGCGGTCATCGGCCAGGATGCGCCGGATGCAATCGATCTTCGCCTGGCGGCTGGTCGGATTGAGTTCGACCGCCGCTTCCGCGCGCTTCAGGACGTCGACGTGCTCCGTGCAGGCCTGCTCGAGCACCACCAGGTGGTCCCAGTCGCCGGCTTCGGCGGCGGCCAGCATCTGCCCGGTCAGCTCGGCGACCGCGGCGTACTCGAGCAGTACTTCCTGGCCGGTCATCATCAGGCGCTCGCCATCACGGGATAGTGCGACATCGCGGACGACTGGACCGGCTTCTCGCCGATCTGCGCCCAGGCGTCGCGCAGGTCGACCAGCAGGGTCTGCACTTCGTCGAGCAGCACCGTCTTGTTCTGCAGGTTGGCCATCAGCAGGCGTTCGGTCATGTACACGTACAGGGCGTCGAGGTTGCTGGCGATTTCGCCGCCGGCCTTCTTGTCGAGGCTGGCGCGCAGGCCGTTGTTGATGATGTCGATGGCCTTGGACACGGCCGCGCCTTTTTCCGCGATATTGCCGGCCGCCATGTGGCTGGCGGCGCTCTTGATGGCCGTCAGGGCGCCGTCGTACAGCAAGACGATCAGTTTATGAGGGGAAGCGGAAATCACCGAGGTTTCCATTCCTACTTTGGCGTAAGCGTTGACGCCGCGCTGCATCGATCCAAACATCGTGAACCTCCAATACTTCTCTGTATGTGGGGACCGCACCAAAGGGCGTTCCGCCATGTTCGTGCTGGAGAAGGGTCGGTGCGGTGTCGAGTCCGGCCTGCCAATCTTCAGCGTGGGTAGTTTACTGGCTTAACGGCAGGTTCTAACCGGACTTGAGAGGCAGGAATACCCGGCTTTTTCAGGCTTTGTCATACCGATAACGGTATCGGCAGGGCCGCCGGGCAGTTCACAGAGGAGAGCGGGACAGGTGCGCAGCGCCGTGGGTGCCGGCGTGCGATGTGAAAATAAATCAGTCGTTGCGCGGTTGCTTGCGGCGCTCGTGATGGCGCCGCATTTCGGGCGCCTGCAATGCGCGCGTCAGGATCGCGCGCGACACGTTGCAGGTGTCGAGATAGTTCAGCGCGAACTCGACCCCGCGAATATCCACCAGGTAGAGAGCGTACTCGGCGGTCAGCGCCGTTTGCTCGTCTGTTCTTCGTTGCATCATAAAGCTCACCATCAACCCGCCCGACAGCCAGCCGGCGTGTCATACGCCGTACCGTGTCCCGTTAATACAATGATATCGGAGGGGAGGGCGCGCACGCCCCGGATTTGTTAGAAATTGTTTCTGTTGTAAATACGACTCAGGCGCCTGGGCCGGCGCGCTTGCCGCCAGGCCCCGCGATCAGGGGCTCCGTCCCCGGCCCGGGTGCAAGAAAGCTGCCGGCTTCCGCCGCATCCAGCGGACGCGCATAGTAATAGCCTTGCGCCTGGTCGCAGCCGGTGTCGCGCAGGGCCAGGGCCTGGGGCGCCGATTCGACGCCCTCGGCCACCACTTTCAGGCGCATGCGGTGCGCCATGGCAACGATGGCCTGCACGATGGCGCGCGCATCCGAGCTGTGCACCATGTCGTGCACGAAGGACTTGTCGATTTTTAGTTTGTCGATCGGCAAGCGCTTCAGGTAGCTGAAGCTCGAATAGCCGGTGCCGAAGTCGTCGATGCTGAGCGTGACGCCGAGCGCGCGCAGTTGCTGCATGATCGCCAGGCTGCGTTCCGGATCGGCCATCGACAGGCTTTCGGTGAGTTCCAGTTCCAGCAGGCGCGGGGCGATTCGCGCCTCCGCCAGCAAGCGCCCGACCAGGGCCACCACGTCGCCTTGCAGGAACTGGCGCGCCGACAGGTTGACCGCCACCGGCATTTCCGGCACGCCGGCCGCATGCCAGGCCGCCATCTGCCTGACCGCCGTGCGCACCAGCCAGTCGCCGATCGGAACGATCAGGCCGGTCTCCTCGAGAATCGGCACGAATTCTTCCGGCGACACGACGCCGTATTCCGGGTGGCGCCAGCGCAGCAGCGCTTCGAAGCCAACCAGGCTGCCGTCCTGCAGGTCGATCTTCGGCTGGTATTGCAGGAACAATTCCTCGCGTTCGATCGCGCGGTGCAGCTGGTGTTCGAGCGCCATGCGGCGCCCGAGTTCGCGGCGCTGCGCGGGCGCGAAGTGCAGCAGGCGGGCGCCGCCGGTTTCCTTGGCGTGGCGCATGGCCGTGTTGGCGTTGCTGAGCAAGGCGTCGGCATCCTCGCCGTCCTGCGGGAAGCAGGCGAAACCCAGGCTGCAGGTAATCGAGATGTCCTTGCCGGCCCAGGAAACGCTGCCGTTGACGCTTTCCATCAGGCGCTGCAAGCGCGTGCGCAAGGTCTCCTCGGCGCCGGGCTGGTTCAGCAGCAGCACGAATTCATCGCTGCCGGTGCGCGCCAGCAGGTCGTCGCTGCCGAGCCCGGCCTGCAGGCAGCGGGTAACGGCGACCAGCACCTCGTCGCCGGCGGCGTGTCCCAGCGCGTCGTTGATGCGCTTGAAGCGGTCGATGTTGAGGCAGGCGACGGCGCCCGGGGTGGCGCCTGGCGTGCCCTGGCTGCGCCAGCCGGCGACGCTGTCGCGGATCGCCACCAGCAGGGCCTGGCGGTTGGCCAGCCCGGTGAGGGTGTCGTGGGTGAGCAGGAATTCAACCTGGCCGGCGGAAGCGGCCAGCTGGGCGCGCGAGGCGTTTCCCTGCAGCTGGTCGTGCAGCTGTTGCGCGGCAATCGCCAGCTGGCGGTGGTAGATCAGTTCCTCGACCATGCGCGCCAGGTCGTGCAGTTCGGCAAGCTCGGCGGCGTCGAGCTGGCGCGGCGCGCTGTCGATGATGCACAGGGTGCCGAGCTTGGCGCGCTCGACCGAATAGAGTTGTACCCCGGCATAAAACCGCACATGGGGCGCGCCGGTGACGATCGGGTTATCGGCAAAGCGCGGGTCGTTGGCGGCATCGACGACGACGAGCGGCTGGTCGGTGAGGATGGCGTGGCCGCAGAAGGACACGTCGCGCGAGGTGTACTGGGCGGCGAAGCCGCAGCGCGACTTGAACCATTGGGTGTCGCTGCCGACCAGGGAAATGAGCGCCGTCGGCACATGCAGCAGCTTGGCCGCCATGCGCGTGATCCGGTCGAATGCTTCCTCGGGGCCCGTGCCGAACAGGCTGGTCGCGTGCAGGGCGGCGAGCCGCCGCGCCTCGTCTACCGGAATGGGTGGTGTCATCATGTGCTGGTCGGGCCGCCTGTCGACGATACGGCCGGGTTCGTGATCCAGCCTGCATTACGCCAGAACCCCGACAATTTTGCAATTGCCACACAATTGTAAAATCGCCGGCTCCCTGTGCAGGCTTGCGCCAGGGCGCGCGCCGCCTGTCCGCATTTCCCCCTCAATATTTTCCGGATGCTGCCGTTGACGCTGATGTTGCGGTCACGGCGTCAATCTCATCCTCCCGGTCCGCTCCAGATGCAAAGTTGCTCACAAACATTTTTTTTGAAAAAAATCCTCAAGGTTTTGCAGAGGGCTCCGTTAAAGAATACAAGCGAGCTGAAACGGCGAGCAAGCAATAACCGAACCCTGATAGCAGCACCTAACTGAACTGCCCACTGGAGAACTACCATGTCGATCATCAATACCAACATGTCGTCGCTGAATGCGCAACGCAACATGACCAAGTCGAGCAACGACCTGCAAAACTCGATGACCCGCCTGTCGTCGGGCCTGCGCGTCAACAGCGCCAAGGACGACGCAGCCGGCCTGTCGATCGCCACCAAGATGGACTCGCAGATCCGCGGCATGACCCAGGCATCGCGTAACGCCAACGACGGCATCTCGATGATCCAGACCGCCGACGGCGCAATGTCGAACATCTCGGATGCACTGCAGCGTATGCGTGAACTGGCAGTCCAGGCCGCCAACGGCACCAACGGCACCGACGAAACCGACAACATCGGCACCGAGATGTCGGCACTGAACGACGAAATCGCCCGTATCGCCGACACGACCAGCTTCAACGGCAAATCCCTGATGAAGTCGGGTGCGCCGCTGGACGTCGACATCCAGGTCGGCGCCGACAAGGACCAGTCGATCAAGGTTTCGTTCGTCGACAGCGATGGCTACGCCAAGTTCACCGCCGCGAGCGACCTGAAGGTCACGACGCCTGCCGACGCCGGCGCGACCATCGCCAAGATCGATGATGCACTGAAGGCCCTGAACACCGAGCGCGCATCGCTGGGTACCGCACAGAACCGCATGGGCTACGCGATCAGCAACCTGTCGAGCTCGATCGAGAACCAGTCGGCAGCAAAGAGCCGCATCATGGACACCGACTACGCCGCTGAAACCAGTAAGCTGAGCCGTGCGCAGATCCTGCAGCAGGCCGGTACCGCGATGCTGGCCCAGGCCAACTCGGCGCCGAACAGTGTGATGTCGCTGCTGCGCGGTTAATCCCCCGGTATAATCGATGTTCCAGCTGTGCGGGGTTAAACCCCGCACAGTCGTTTGTAGAGAGGTGTTCCGATGTTGCAACCAATACAAGCTGGAAGCCCATCGGTCGTCGCCGGCAATACGGCGCGGCCGACTGCCGAAGTCACCAAGCCTGCCATCATTGCCGCGCCCGTCGCGGCGTTTGCGCAAGTGGGACGCACCCCCGGACACGCCGAGCTGGGCAATGTCGTCGCCGACCTCAACAAGGTGGCGCAGGCCAACGCGCAAGGCGTGCGTTTTTCGGTCGACGAAGACAGCGGCCGTACCGTCGTCAAGGTGGTCGACACCCAGACCGACGCCGTGCTGCGCCAGATCCCGAGCGTGGAAGCCCTCAAGTTGTGGCGCTCGATCGAACAGATGCAGGGCGTGATGTTGCGCGACAAGGCTTGACGCGGATGCGCCCGCATCCGTCCAACGTGAAGGAAGCCAACCATGGGTATTAGTGCCGCAGGCATGCTGTCCGGCCTCGACGTCGACGGTCTCGTGACGTCCTTGATGTCGGTCGAGCGGCAGCCGCTCGTCAACCTGCAGTCGAAGCAGGCCAGTTTCAATGCCAAAGTGTCCGCATTCGGCACCCTCAAGAGTGCCGTATCCACCTTCCAGACGGCCGTCAAGGCGCTGTCCGGCGACGCCCTGCAGGCGCTGACGACCACGTCCAGCAAGGCTGATGCGATCGGCGTCTCCGCCACCAAGGACGGCGGCGCTGCGCCCGGCAGCTATTCGATCGAAGTGAGCAAGCTGGCGCAGAGCGACAAGCTGGTATCGGGCGGCATCGATACCGGCACAAAATTCGCCGGCGCCGGCACGATGCAGATCACGATCGGCGGCAAGGCCACCACCGTGAACCTGACCGACGCCACCCTGGCCGGCGTCTCGAGCGCCATCAACAAGGCCAACGCGGGTGTCACGGCCACGATCCTGAACGACGGCACGCAAGACCGCCTCGTCATTACCGGCAACGAGACCGGCACTGCGAACGGCGTCTCCATCACGGCGTCCGGCAGCCTGGCGCAGTTCGACACCACCGCCGGCACCATCGTCAAATCGCAAACGGCGCAGAATGCCGAGATGACGATCGACGGCATCGCCGTGTCGAAACCGTCGAATACCGTGATCGATGCGATCAAGGGCGTGACCCTGAACCTGGCCCAGACGAATGTCGGCAGCCCGGCCAAGATCACCCTCGCGAAAGATGCGGCGACGGTGACGAAGTCGATCACCGCTTTCGTCGACGCTTACAACGCGCTGGCCACGGCCGTGAACAAGCAGACCTCGTATAACGCCGCCACGAAAACGGGCGCCGTGCTCAACGGCGATGCGGGCGCGCGCTCGATCCTGGGCGGCATTCGCTCCGAACTCGGCACGGCAGTCAGCGGCGCCACGGGCCTGTCGACGCTGTCCGACATCGGGATTGTCTTCCAGCGCGACGGCACCCTGAAGCTGGAAAAGCCGGCCAAGCTGGAGACGGCGATCGCCACAAATTTCGAAGGCGTGTCGAACCTGTTCAATTCGACCTCCGGCGTCGCTACCCGCCTGACCAAGATCACCGATGCCATGCTCGGCTCGAGCGGCCTGTTCAAGAGCCGCACCGACGGTTTGAATGCCTCGCTCAAAGGCCTGGAAAAAAGCAGCGACCGGATGGAGCTGCAGCTGGCACAGACCGAGAAGCGCTACCGCACGCAGTTCACCGCGCTCGATTCCATGATGGTCAATATGCAGAGCATGAGCAGCTACATGACGCAGCAGTTGTCGGCGCTCGCTGCCAACAGCGGGTATTGACGAAGACCCCGTCCGCCTGGCGGACGGGTGCGATGTTCCACTTCACTTTCTCCCGAAATTGCCTATGGTGCGCTTGGCACTGGTCATGATCGTACGGGACGAGGCCTCCCGCATCGCCCGCTGCCTCGATTCCGCTCGTCCTTTCGTCGACGACATGGTCGTGCTCGACACGGGCTCGCTCGACGATACCGTCGCCATTGCCCGCGCCTGCGGAGCGCGCGTATTTCCCTTTGCCTGGTGCGACGATTTCGCCGCCGCGCGCAATGCTGCCCTGGATCATTCGCAAGCGGACTGGAACCTCGTGCTCGATGCCGACGAGTGGATCGAGGCCGGCACCGACGGCGCCGTACTGGCGCAGGTGCCGGGCAGTACTCCCTGCATCGGCGTGCTGCCGGTTACCAACGAGTTCGACCTGGACGGAAGCGTCGCGACGTCGGTCCTGTGGCTTCCCCGCCTGCTCCCGCGCGGGGTGCGCTACGGGGGCCGTATCCACGAACAGCCGATGTCCGGCCTGCCGCGCCGCCGCGTGGCGCTGCCTGTACGCCACGACGGTTACCGGGCCGGCTCCCTCGAGCGCAAGCATGGGCGCAACGACGCGTTGCTGCAGCGTGCGCTGAGCGAGTCGCCCGGCGATTCCTACCTGTTGTACCAGCTCGGCAAGAACAACGAGGTCTACGGCACATATGCCGAGGCCACTACCCACTACCTGGCGGCGCTGGCAAATTGCGGGGATAAGCCCTACCGCCACGACCTGGTGGTGCGTACCGTGTTCTGCCTGAAAAAGGCCGGACGGCACGGGGAGGGGATGCAGCTGGCCGAGGCCGAGATGGCGCGCTGGAGCGATTCGCCGGATTTCTATTTCACCCTTGGCGACCTGCTGCTCGACTGGGCGAGCGCCGAGCCGGCGCGGGCGGGGGAATTGCTGCCGCTGGTGGAAGAGTGCTGGCAGCGTTGCCTGCAGCTCGGCGAGCGTGACGATCTGAGCGGCGCCGTCGCCGGGCGTGGCAGTTTTCTCGCTGCGCACAACCTGACCGTGCTGTACGACAGCCTGGGGATGGCCGAGCAGGCGGCGCGGTATCGCGCACTAGCCCTCCGGCCCGGGCACGATCAGGAGCGCAGGAAGCCGTAGATCCGCTCCAGGCGATCCCAGCCGGTGTTATGCAGGGCCTGGTTGATCTGCCGCGCAAACTTGGCATCGTGCTGCACGCGGCGGCAAAATACCTGGACCGTCTGGGCCAGCAGGGCAGGCGTCGGCAAGCTGTCGCTGCTATTGCATTGCGCGGCCAGCATGAAGCGGACCATGCCGAAACGCGCGACCAGGCGCAGGTAATGTTCGTAGGGCGTGGTGTCGCCGAACGGGAACAGGTTGCTGAACATCTCGTTCAGCAGGTAGTGTTCCAGCATCCATGGCGCTTCGCTCAGTGCGGCCGGCAGGCGTTCGATGCCGCGGCGGTAGTTGTC
>Ga0308169_10001066_pt1 | contig 34360 bp, 32 predicted proteins | sample PhyBR1_2_FD_202139 | JGI IMG/M metagenome (GOLD analysis project Ga0308169, IMG submission 202139) | Phyllosphere microbial communities from UC Gill Tract Community Farm, Albany, California, United States - DLSLSB.R1 | ecosystem: Host-associated > Plants > Phyllosphere > Unclassified | place...
AGGTGCTTCGGATAGTCCCAGCCGTCGCGTTCGATCTGCTTGGCGATTTCGGCCTTCTTGCCCTGTGTCGAGGATGGGTCGGGATTGCCGCCGTCGGCGCAGACCAGGCGGTCGATCATCTGCTTGAGCACGCCTGGCGTCTGGTACCAGTAGACGGGCGTGATGATGATGACGCCATGCGCCAGCACCCAGCGTTCGTAGATCTCGTTCATCCAGTCATTGACCTGGCGCTCGGCATGGTTCGGGTAGCAGCTGCATGGCCAGTGGCACAGCGGCATGGCGGTCGAGACGCAACCCTTGCACGGGTGGATGTGGCGGTCGTAGTCGGAGTTGATCAGGCTGAGGTCGAGGATGTCGGCCTCGATGCCATCGGCTTCGATGATCTCGCGCGCCATCTCTGACATGCGCCAGCTTTTCGAAATTTCGCCGGGGCAGGTGCCATCGTTGCGGGCCGACGCGTTGATGACCAGGATGCGGCTCTTGGTGTCGGGATTCTTCTGGTGCTTCTCGGCCTCGAGCAGGCGGTCGCGCGCGGCTTTCCAGTCGATCGACAGGTCGTAGTCGGGATCGGCAAAGCCAGGGCCGGCTTTCACCGTGCGTGGGGCCTTGCGGCCGTCCTGGTAAGCGTCCCAGGCGACCGCCTCAATGGCGGCCAGCTCGTTTTCGAGCGCGTCGTAGCCGGGGTCCTGGAAGGTGCGGCGAAATTGCAGGTGGAATTCGTTGCGCCCCAGCTTGGCGGGCGCCTGGCCCTTGCGTACCGTTGTCATCATTTCTCCCATGTGAATGGGGTGATTATCGCGAGGACTGGTTAAAGGCTGTGTTCGCACGCGCACACAGAATGGCGAATCGGTGCGACGGGCAGGGCGACTGTGGGTGCGTTGACGCACGGCGCGGCCCGTCATGCCTGTTTACTCTGGAACCACAATGTAATGGCCCGTGGCGTCACCGCCAATAACCCGTAAAGAGCAAAGGAATAACATGTCAATGGAATCGAAAAAAGCAGTGCTGCACCGCATGGTCACCCCGGAACATATCTGTCCGTTCGGCGTCGAGTCACTGGAATTATTACAACAGGCCGGTTACCAGGTCGAGGATCATCAACTGACGACCCGTAGCGAAGTAGATGCCTTCATGGACGCTGAAGGTGTCCAGACGACGCCGCAAACCTATATCGACGGAAAGCGCGTCGGTGGGTACGACGAACTTGTCCAGTTGTTGGGTCAGAAGTAAACAGCAACCGGCTGGTGGGGCAGCGCGATGAATGTCCGCTGCCCCACCAGGCCGTCAATGCCGGCAGAGCCTGCGCCAGCGACGTGAGCTTGAATGTCCGTTCATAGCCGCTCGGCGAACTCCGCAATCATGGCACGCAGCCAACGCTGGGCAGGATGACCATGATGACGCTCATGCCACAACATGCTCACCGAAAAGCCGGGGACTGGAAAGGCGCAATCGACGGCGTCGAGCATCACTGCAGCATCGCGCACCAGGCGTTCCGGTACCAGGGCCACAAGGTCCGACTGCGCAACGATGCCAGGCACAAACAGGAATGACGCTGCCGACAGCACCACCTTGCGCTGGTGCCCAAGCGCAGCCAGCCCGCTATCCAGAGCCGTCGAGAATGTCCCGCCATCGAGTGACACGATGACATGCTCCAGCGTGCAGAACCGCGCGACTGACATCCCGGGGCCCAACTTCGGATGGCCACGCCTGCCGATCAACACGTAACGCTCGTCAAACAAATGACGGCTGCGAAGACTGCCTTGCGCCTCACCTGGCGTCATCAGCGCAAGATCAATGTCGCCCTCAGCCATTTTTGCTTCCAGCCCGTTCGGATCGAGATGGTGCAAGGCGACTCTTACGCCGGGAAAACGTTGACGCAGCATTAACACGAACGGCTGCCCGAGCACAGCCTGCACATAGTCCGTGCAGGCGATGTTGACGTCGAGCGCGCCCGTTTCCGGCTCGAATCGATGGTGCCCGGCCACAGTCGAGCGCAGCTGATCCAGCGAGTGACGCAGTGGATCGAGCAATTCGAGTGCCTTGCTGGTAGGCGCCATACCGCGCTGCATTGGAATTAACAGGGGATCATCGAACAGCGTGCGCAGGCGACGCAATTGCGCACTGACTGCCGGCTGGCTCAGGTGCAAACGCTGGGCCGCTCTGGTGACGTTCTGCTCGATCAATAGCGCTTCCAACGTCACCAGAAGATTGAGGTCAAATGAGGTCTTGGTATTCATCCGATGGATGATAGGGCAAAAACAATGTGATTTCACGGATACCGTGGGGCCGATCACACTGGCGAACTCCCATCACTCTTGCAGGAAGCGCCGATATGCCCTCAACGACCAGAAAGAACGTGCTGCTCGTGTATGCACACCCGGAACCGACCTCGGCCACCCGTCACCTTGTGGAGATTGCCATTCAAACCCTGGAGGCGCAGGGACACACCGTCATGCTGTCCGACCTGTACGGGATGGGGTGGAAGGCTGTGTTTGACGAAAGCGATTTCCCGATCCGCGTCAACCCCGAACGTCTGGCGTTCATCGACGAGTCGGGCCATGCCTATGCCACCGGCAGCCAGACGCCGGACGTCGAACAGGAGCAGGCGAAATTACGCGCCGCCGATGCCATCATCCTGCTGTTTCCGCTCTGGTGGTTCGGCATGCCGGCGATAATGAAGGGCTGGATCGACAGGGTCTGGGCGTTCGGCCTGGCTTACGGTTACCAGGGCGCGGGCAACACGTATCGCTACGGCGAAGGCGGCTTCGCCGGCAAGCGTGCCATGCTGGCCGTCACCGTCGGCGGACCGGACATCGACTACTCAGCTCGTGGCATCAATGGCCCCCTCGAGCAGCTGCTGTTCCCCATCACCCATGGCACCCTGTTCTTTCCCGGCATGCAGGTATTGCCAACGTTTGCCACCTACAACGCTGCGCGCATCGACGCCGGGCGCATGGCCTCCATCGAGTCCGCATGGCGAACGAGCCTGCGCGACCTGTTCGATGCCGCCCCCATTGCGTTTCGGACGCAGAACGGTGGAGACTATCCCGACCGGCACGTGCTGGCTGAGGAGGTCATGCCTGGGAGAACCGGGCTGGAAGCGCATATCAAGGCGTGAGCTTCTGCAAGCATGATGACACTTAAGATGCGAATCATGAGCGGAACTCATCGTTTGATGAGTTAACATCACTTTTATTCATTCCACAGCGTGGGCATACTGCATCGGGTTGGGCACACATGTCGTGCTCTCTACCCCGGAGCACTTGGCTATGAAGAATGAAGATTTCACATTTGCGATCAAGACGGTCCGTTTCGACGAACATTACCGTCCGGCGGATGGCACGCGTATCACGACCAATTTCGCCAACCTGGCCAGAGGCGAGCACCGCCAGGACAATCTGCGCAAGGCACTCCAGATGATGGACGCGCGTTTCAACGCGCTGGCCCATTGGGACAATCCCAGGGGGGATCGTTATTCTCTCGAACTCGATATTGTCTCCGTCGAGATGTCATTGGGGGGCACAGGACGTCGTGATGCGTTCCCGCTGATCGAGATCTTAAAAACCAGTATCGTCGATCGCGAGACCAACGAGCGCATCGACGGCATCGCAGGCAATAATTTTTCCTCGTATGTGCGCGATTACGATTTCAGCGTGCTGCTGTCGGATCACAACAAGGATCGACAGGAATTTGGCGTCCCGGATAACTTTGGCGACCTGCACGGAAAGCTGTTCCAGTGCTTCCTCGGCTCGACGGCCTACAAGGACAATTTTGGCAAGCCGCCTGTGATCTGCCTGAGTATTTCAACCAACAAGACGTACCACCGCGCCGAACATCAACATCCTGTATTGGGTGTCGAATACCTGCAGGATGCACCTTCGCTGACCGATCAATACTTCAGCAAGATGGGACTGCGGGTGCGCTACTTCATGCCGCCCGATAGCGTTGCGCCACTGGCATTCTATTTTGTCGGTGACCTGCTGTCCGACTACACCGATCTCGAACTGATCGGCACCGTCAGCACCATGGAGGCGTTCCAGAAGATCTACCGGCCCGAAATCTACAACGCCAATTCTGCGGCGGCCAAATGCTATCAGCCGAAATTGAAACACCAGGATTACTCGTTGACGCAGATCGTGTATGACCGTGAAGAGCGTAGCCAGCTCGCCGTCAAGCAGGGGAAATTTGCTGAAGAACACTTTATCAAGCCATACCAGCCGATCCTCGAGCGCTGGGCAGCCAGCTACACCCTCTGATCACCAAACATATAAAGCCATCCGATATGAAAAAATTGTTGCCCACTTCAACCGCCGGCAGTCTGCCGAAACCCGCCTGGCTCGCACAACCAGAGACGCTCTGGTCGCCCTGGAAACTGCAGGACGAGGAACTCACCGAGGGCAAACAGGATGCGCTGCGCCTGTCCCTCGACGACCAGCAACAGGCAGGCATCGACATCGTCAGCGATGGCGAACAGACGCGCCAGCATTTCGTCACGACCTTTGTCGAACACCTGGACGGTGTCGACTTCGAGAAACGCGAGACCGTCAGGATCCGCAATCGTTACGACGCCAGTGTACCCACTGTGGTTGGCGCCGTGAGCCGCCCGAAGTCAGTGTTTGTCGACGATGCCAAATTCCTGCGTCAGCAAACCAGACAGCCGATCAAATGGGCCTTGCCTGGCCCCATGACCATGATCGACACGCTCTACGACAGCCACTATAAAAGCCGTGAAAAGCTGGCCTGGGAATTTGCGAAAATCCTGAACCAGGAAGCGCGTGAACTGGAAGCCGCCGGCGTCGACATCATCCAGTTCGACGAGCCTGCCTTCAACGTGTTTTTCGATGAAGTCAACGACTGGGGTATCGCCACGCTGGAGCGGGCCATCGAAGGCCTGAAATGTGAAACCGCGGTCCACATCTGCTACGGCTACGGCATCAAAGCCAATACCGACTGGAAAAAGACCTTGGGGTCGGAGTGGCGGCAATATGAATCCATCTTCCCTCAGTTACAAAAATCGAATATCGACATCGTCTCGCTGGAGTGCCATAACTCGCATGTCCCGATGGATCTGCTGGAACTCATTCGCGGCAAGAAAGTCATGGTCGGTGCGATTGACGTGGCAAGCAATAGTATTGAAACGCCGGAAGAAGTTGCCAACACCCTGCGCAAGGCGCTCCAGTTCGTCGATGCCGACAAGCTGTGCCCTTGCACCAATTGTGGGATGGCGCCTTTGCCACGCCACATCGCGCGCGCCAAGCTGGCGGCATTGAACGCCGGCGCCGACATCATCCGGCGCGAACTCTCGGCCTGACCATGTGACGTTTTAGTTTGCTGATGCAGAGTCGGGCACGCCAAGGCGTGCCCGCTTTCAGTAATGTATTACGCTGACGAATACACAATTATTCACCTGTCCAGAACGTTCGCTTCTGGACATACTGCCTGACCGTCTCCACCATCCCAGCGACCCACGCAGCGTCATCAACTATCTGACGTTGTAAGCGTGTACGTCCTTGTGCTCCCAGTCCCTCTTTATGGAAGCGACAGTACTCATTTTTGATCCACCTGCCCATGCGCGAAAATCATGTTGATTTTTAATCTTGCAGAAGCTGCAAGATTAACGATGACCGTTGGCGCGTAATCGCGTAATTACAACTCTATCCTGCTATTAATCGCTGATATTTTTTCCCTGAGGCAATTTTGTGCTTACAATCGGATTGAGATTATTCTCATCGGGTTGCACGGATTGTGTCCTGCTTCCGGTATTCCTGGTTTCTACTCCCCCGACCAACGGGGCAGATTCCTGACACACTTCTTACAGCGCACAACCATGAATATTTCAAATTTTAAAATTGGTACCCGACTGGCCGCCGGCTTCGGCATCGTACTGGTCCTGCTGTTGGTAGTGGCGGCGGTTACGGTCATTCGGATCCAGAACATCAATGTCGCTACCAGCAAAATGCTCGACGACCGCTACGTCAAGGTGATGCTGGCCAAGTCGATACAGGATGAGGTCAACGTCCAGGCGCGGTTCATTCGCAACGCCACCATCGGTGCCAATGATGCGGCAGAGCTCAGCGCGTCGCTGGGCAAGGTCGATGCGTCAGTTCAAAAGAACACTGAGATGATGGAACGATTGAAGGGCCTGATCAATACCGAAGAAGGCACGCGCATGTTTGCTGCCATGACCGAGGCGCGCAGCGGCTATGGTCAAGCGCGGGACGCCGCCATCAAGCTGTTGCGCGATGGTCAGGCCGAAGCGGCTGGCCAATACGTACTGAAAGACCTGCGCCCGCCACAAACCAGATTCTTCGATTCTCTGAAAGCGATGGTTGCACTGCAGGAGCGGTTGATGCAGGAATCGGGCGAAGAAGTACGCGCCAACACGAGCGCCGCTTTCATGTCGACGGTCGTGTTATCAAGCATTGCCACGCTGACCGCCATCATCATCGCGGTGGTCATCACGCGCTCGATTACCATCCCCGTCAACCGTGCGGTGGAAGTGGCACGCACGGTGGCCGCGGGGGACTTGACCAGTCGCATCGTGGTCACCACCAAGGATGAAATCGGCATGCTGCTTGCGTCGCTGGGCGAGATGAACGACAACCTCAAGAAAATCGTTGGTGAAGTGCGTAACGGCACCGAGGAAATCGCATCCGCTACAACTGAAGTCGCGACCGGCAACATGGACCTTTCTTCACGTACTGAACAGCAGGCCAGTGCGCTGGAAGAAACCGCATCATCAATGGAAGAATTGACGTCGACCGTCAGGCAAAACAGTGAGAATGCCCGCGTGGCCAACCAGCTGGCGCAATCGGCCACAGCCGTAGCCGTACGTGGCGGTGATGTCGTGTCCCAAGTCGTCTCGACGATGGAATCGATCAATACGTCCGCCAGCAAGATTGTGGACATCATTGCGGTGATTGATGGTATCGCTTTTCAGACAAACATCTTGGCGCTGAATGCTGCAGTAGAAGCGGCGCGCGCCGGTGAGCAGGGCCGGGGCTTTGCGGTGGTGGCATCAGAAGTGCGCAACCTGGCGCAACGGTCAGCCAGTGCCGCAAAGGAGATCAAAGTACTGATTGGTGCCTCGGTCGACCGAGTCCAGGACGGAAACAAGCTGGTAAGCACCGCCGGCGAGACCATGAGCGAAGTGGTGGAAAGCGTGCGCAAGCTGACTGCCATTGTCGGCGAAATCACGACTGCCGGCCGCGAGCAGGAAACGGGCATCGAGCAAATCAACGAAGCGATCACATCGATGGATTCGGTAACCCAGCAAAACGCGGCACTAGTGGAAGAGGCCGCGGCCGCCACATCTGCCCTGCAGCAGCAGGCGAGCAAACTCGCACAGGCTGTGAGCATATTCAAGCTGGATGAGACGGTTTCAGCCATGGCCGCACCGGTACGCAAAATCACGCGGCAGGTAGCGACAGCAAAACCGGCAGACAAGTCGCTGGTACTGGCGGCCAGCGCGCCCAAAGCCGCACCTGCTGCCAGGGCGACTGGTACGACCCCTGCAACCAGCGTTACCAAGGCGCACAAGGACCTTGAGTGGGAAGAGTTCTGATGAAACTTGCTGGGATTCTCATCCCGGCAAGAATGCCGCGCGCCAGACACTGTCGCAGCAATTCTCTCTCCAGGAGCGTGTCGGCCTAGCTGGTTTCCGGAACTAGCAGGGTGACAAACTAGCAGGGTCAAACAAAAGTCAAACTAGCAGGGTCAAGTCAAACTAGCAGGGTCAGGTCTGACATTCAGACATAAGCTCAACAAGAAGTCTGTTTATGAACGCCCCGTGAATGGGTTAAGTAAGAGTCCGTGTCCAAATGTCAGACCTGACCCCGGCTTTTGACATGAAAAAAGCGGGCCGGGCTCAGGGCCCGGCCCGCTTTCACGGGTCCATCGACAGCGGCAGTATTACTTCTGCTGCTGCAGCAGCACCAGCCAGTACTTGGCCAGGTCGCCGGCACCGCCGCCGCCCTTGACGGTCTGGAAGGTCGAGATCGCGTCGGCTTTCTTGCCAGCGCGAACTTGTGCCATGCCGAGGCGCAGCTTGGCTTCTTCAGCGTTCTTCAGGCCGCCCTTGGCGATACCTTGCTGGATGAAACCGACACCCTTGTCGCCCTGGTCCATGGTCGCGTACGCCCAACCCAGGTTGACCAGGCCAGCGCCGGTCTTGGCCTTGCTTGCGCCCGCTTCACCGGCAGCGATGTTCTTGGCATCGTCCGCCGCGCCCTTGTTGGCCTTGTCGCGCAGCGCGCTGTGGGTCTTGGCATTGGCGCCTTTGCCCAGCACGCCTGCGGCGTAACCGGCATCCATGGTTTTCTTGGCTTCGGTCGGGAAACCGTCACGCAGCGACAGTTCGGCCAGGTCGACGTATTCCTCTGCCGCCATCTGCTTGACGGCAGCGGCTTCCAGGCGATACACGTTGATCATGTTGGTCTGCGCATCGAAGCCCGACTTGCGTGCGACGCCGCGGTTGAGCAGGTCGGTCCAGAAGTCGTCGCTCGGGTAGTGGGCGACCAGCTTTTCCAGTGCGACCAGGTAACCGGCATCGTCCTTGACCTTGTTGGCCGACGAGGCCAGCAGGCGCAGGTCTTCTTCGCTTGGCTTCTGGCCGGCTTTTTCGGTGGCCTCGATCGCTGGCAGCAGTGCGGTCTTGGCGCTGGCGTAATCGCCGCCCAGGTAATAGGCGCGGGTCAGTGGCGCGGCGACCTTTTCAGGCGTCGGGCTTTCTTTCTGGTAGCGCTTGAACCACTCGATCGCCTTCGGGTAATCCTTGGCGTTGTAGTGCATGTTCGCCAGGGCCTGGATGAAGTCGGCCTGCTCATTCGGCGCCAGGCGGCCCGATGCGATGACGGCTTCGAGGGCCGGGATCGAGATGGCGTTGTCGTTCGTTGCCGAACCCAGCGACAGCTTCATGCGGTTGACGACGTAGTCTTCATACGGCGTACGGTTCGGGAACGCTTCGGCCTGCGTCACGCGGTTCTTGATTTCGGCGTAATTCTTTGCATCCATCAGCGGCTTGATCTGCGCCGGGTCGAGCAGCTTGAACAGCTCTGGACGGACGGTGTCCTTCGGCGCTGCAGCTGCGGCGGCGGCAGGCTTGTCTTGTGCGTGGACGGCAGGAATCACGGCAGCGGAGCTCAGGCCGACGGCGGCCAGCATCAGGCAGAGGCGGGCGAGACGGAATTGGGACATTGGTTATCCTTCTATCTAGACAAAAAATATACGAAATGTGCGTTTTGCAATATAGCAAAAATGCCAAGCTCGGACAAAAAAGTATTGTCCCATACATCCAGCATTTTCTGGATTGGCAATTGTGCCGCAGCACGGGCCGCCGTGCCCGTGTCGTTACATCGCGTTACTTTGCCGTTGTCACGGCTCGTCAAAACCCGGTACCGGGCAGACGCCTGGCGCGTCGATCTCGCCGGCCAGCCAGGCCACGGTCGCGGCCAGTGCGGGCGGCGCGAAGCCATAAGTGAGCAGCGCGGGACCGGGGAAGTCGAGCGCCTGATACGGGTTCCACAGCGCCAGGTGCAGGTCCGGTCGCCAGGTCGCGCAGGCCTGCGGCCCGTAACGGCGGCGCGCGGTCGAGGCCAGGATCGTGAAACGGCCGTCGGCCGGCAGCGCGGCCCAGTCGAAGGTCTCGCTGTCGGCGAAGGTCATCAGATCGACGTCATACAGCTGTGACAACGCTGCCGCGATGCTGGCAGCCGGTACGCCGGCTTCGGACACGCCATCGCTGATCACGTCGGCGCGCGCGATCAGGCGTACACGGGCGCCACGCGGCGGGCGCTGGGGCGAGCGCAGTGCTGTCAGGCCGGCGCGCCAGGCGCGCGCCATCAGAGCGCGGTCATCCGGTTCGGCCGCGTAGGTGACCGTGCCGGCCGGATGCGCGTCGGCCAGTTTACCAAGGCGCGCCAGGCGCGCCTGCACGGCGGCCAGCGGCAGCACGTCGTCGCGGATCGCGGCGGCGATCGCCTGCACCGTCTCGATCTGCGTGGCACGCGTGCCGATGGCCATCACCATGTCGGCGCCGGCCACCAGCGCGTTGACGGCAGCCTGGCCGACGCCATAGCGGTGCGCGATCGCGTGCATGTCCATGCCGTCGGTGATGATCACGCCGTCGTAGCCGAATTGCTCGCGCAGCACGCCGGTCAGGATCGCATGCGACATGGTGGCCGGATTGGCGGGGTCCAGCGCCGGATAGACAATGTGGGCCGTCATCATGGCCGGCGCATGGGGCGCCGCAATCCGGAACGGGGCGAACTCGAAGCGTTCGAGGTCGGCGCGCGTTTTGTCGACGTACGGCAGGTCGCGGTGCGAATCGACGTGCGTGTCGCCGTGGCCGGGGAAGTGCTTGACGCAGCAGGCCACGCCTTCGCGCTCGCTGCCTTCCATCCAGGCCAGCGCAATGCGCGTCGCCTGCTCGGGATCGGCGCCGAACGAGCGCTCGGCAATCACCGGATTGTGCGGGTTGTTGTTCAGGTCCAGCACCGGCGCGAAGTTCCAGTTGAAGCCCAGCGAGCGCACTGCTCGCGCCACGGCTGCGCCGACCTCGCGCGCCAGGTCCGCATCATTGGCCGCGCCGAGCGCCATCGCGCTGGGCGGGGCCGGCACCCAGGTCGAACGCACGACGGCGCCGCCTTCCTGGTCGAGGGCGATCAGCGCTTGCGGGCCGATCGCGTCACGCAGCGCGCCCGTGAAGCGGGTCAGCTGCGGCGCGTCGAGCATGTTCTGGCGGAACAGGCAGGCGCCGCGAATGCGGTAGGTACGCAGGAAGGCATCGGTCTCGGCATCGAGTTCGGTGCCGAACAGGCGCACCATCACCAGTTGGCCGGCCAGGTCGAGGTAGTCGTTCATGGGCGAGATTCGGACGTGATTCGGGCGTTAGTTGGTCTTGGTGACTTTGCTCAGATGACGCGGTTGGTCGGCATTCATGCCGCGCGCCGCCGACAGCCGGGCCGCCATTGTATAAAACGCCTGCACTGCGACGATCGGATCGAGGTCGGGGATGGCGGCGGTGGGCAGCGTCAGGTCGCGGCTGGCGATATCGGCTGGCGCCGCGAGCAGCACGCGCGCGCCCCGTGCACGCATGTCGTCGGCCAACGCCACCAGGCTGGCCTGGGTCGGGCCGCGCGTCGCGAAGATCAGCAGCGGATAGCCGTCTTCGATCAGCGCCATCGGGCCATGCTTGATCTCGGCGCCCGAAAACGCTTCGGCCTGCAGCGCCGAGGTTTCCTTGAACTTGAGCGCAGACTCGAGCGCCAGCGGGAAGCTGATGCCGCGGCCCACCACCATGATGTTGCGCGCCGGCGCCAGCACGTCGATGGCGGCCAGCCAGTCGCCGTCCTGGCCGAAACTGCGGGCGGCGCGCAGCGCATCGGGAAGGGCGGCGATGCCGTCCTTCAGTTCGGGGTCGTTCTGCCAGTCGGCGACCAGGCGCGCGCCGGCCACCAGGCTGGCGATGAAGCTCTTGGTCGCGGCCACGCTCTGCTCTTTGCCGGCATGGAGCGGCATGGTCCACTCGGCGGCTTCGGCCAGCGGCGAACCGGCATCGTTTACCAGTGCCACGGTGACGGCCCCGCCGGCGCGGAAGTACCGCATCGGTTCGACCACGTCGGGACTCTGGCCCGATTGCGAGATCGCGATGGCCAGCGTGTCGCGCGCGATGATCGGCGACTTGTACAGCGTGATGAGCGACATTGGCAGCGACGTCACCAGGCGGCCCATGCGCGACATGATCAGGTAGGCCAGATAGCCAGATGCATGATCGGAGCTGCCGCGCGCCACCGTGACTGCGCTGTGCAACCGGGTCGCACGGAGCTGTTCGCCCAGCGCGGCGTAGCGGTCGGCGTCCTGCGTCAGGGCGTGGGCGATGCAGTCGCCGGACGACAGCGCTTCTTGCAGCATCAGCGATTCGGAACCGTCAGGGGGGGCGGGCATGGCATTCACAGGCATTCTCCTTCGATATGGACAGCTTTGATGTTCAGGGCGCGGTCCAGGACCACGAAGTCGGCGTGACAGCCAGGTACCAGGCGGCCGCGCCGGGTCTCGCCGAGATAGTCGGCGGCGTGGGTCGAAACGCGCTTGCTGGCCTCGTCGATCGACAGTCCCATGTCCACCAGGTTGCGCAGCGCCTGGTCCATCGTCAGCGTGCTGCCGGCCAGCGTGCCGTCGGCCAGGCGCACGCCGCCCATGCATTTATGGACCACCTGGCGGCCCAGCATGTAGTCGCCATCGGGCATGCCGGCCGCCGCCGTCGAATCGGTCACGCAAAACAATTTGGGGATGCAGCGCAGGGCAGTGCGGATCGCGCCCGGGTGCACGTGCAGCAGGTCGGGAATGATCTCGGCGTATTCGGCGTGCGCAAGCGCCGCGCCGACCATGCCGGGATCGCGGTGGTGCAGGCCGGGCATGGCGTTGAACAGGTGCGTGAAGCCGGCCGCGCCGTGTGCAAGCGCGGCCACGCCGACGTCGTAATCGCCGTTGGTGTGGCCGATCTGGACCCGGATGCCGGCCTTCGTCAATTGCCGCACGAGGGCCATGTGGCCATCGATCTCGGGCGCCACGGTGATGAGCTTCATCGGCGCCAGGGCCTGAAAGCGCCGTACTTCATCGAGATGCGCTTCGCGCGCGAACGGCGGCTGGGCGCCCAGTTTGCCGGCGTTGATGTACGGGCCTTCCAGGTGCACGCCCAGGATGCGCGCCTCTCCCTTGCCGCGCGCCGCGCAGGCCGCGCCGATGGCGCTCAAAGCCCGGTCGATGTCTTCGACCGGCGCGGTCATGGTCGTGGCGAGCAGGCTGGTGGTGCCGTGCTTCGCGTGCAGTGCGGCGATCACGTGCGGGGCGTCGCCGCCCTCCATCATGTCGCGGCCCGCGCCGCCGTGCACGTGCACGTCGATAAAGCCCGGCACGATATACACGTCGTCGTTGTTGGCCGGATCGACCCGGCGGCCGTCGATGCCGACGATGCGCGCGCCGAAGCGCAGCGCGCCGTGCACCCAGCCGGCCGGGGTGAGGATGTTGCCTTTGACGGTACGGTGCGGTTCGTTCGTTGTATGTTCGTCGGTCGTGCGTTCGTCGGTCATGTGTTGTCCTTCAAGTGCAGTTCGATCATGCGCAGTGCGCCGGCGGCGGAGTCGCCATGCGGCGCCGTGCAGCGTGCCAGCGTCTCGGTTGGCAGGTATGCGCGCAGCGTGTCACCCAGGCCGCCGCACAGCGACAGCGGCAGGCTGCCCGACGGGTCGAGCGCGCGCGCGATGCGGGCCGCTTCCGTGCCGGCCTGTGTCAGGATTCCGGTGGCCATGGGGTCGCTGTCACCATGCGCCACGACGAAGCGCGCCAGGCCCGCGTAGTCGGTCTGCGTGGCGTGGCCGAGCCAGACCTGAATGGGATCGCGCGCGCCGCCGCACGCGGCAATCACGGCGTCGGCAAGCGCGCCGCCTTCGGTGCGGCCATCGAGTACCTGCTGAACGTGGCCGATCGCGCGCAAGCCCATCCAGGCGCCGCCCGCCTCGTCGCCGGCAGGGAAGCCCCAGCCGCCCACTTCGACGCGCGTGCCATCCTGGCGCAGGGCTTCGCCGACGCTGCCAGTGCCGATGGCGACGATCGCGCCGGGCCGCCCGCCATGGGCACCCATCAGTGTCGTGAAACCGTCGGTATCGAGCATGATGGCGCCGAAGCCCGGATCGGCGGCGCGAAAGGCCGCTGCCCACTCTTTATTGTGCACGCCGGCCATGCCCAGGCCGATCGCGCAGGCGTTCAGGGGAATGGTGTCGATGCCGATCGCGGCGAAGGCCTGGCTGGTGGCCGCAAGCACTGCGCGCCAGGCCTTGTCGATGCCGTGACGCAGGCCGGATGCGCCGCTGCTGCCGGTGGCCAGTGCGGCGCCGTCGCGGCTGGCCAGGCGCACGCGGGTGTTGGTGCCGCCGCCGTCAACGCCAATGAGATAGTCGATCATGGTGTGCAATCATTACCGGGAAAAGGGTCATCGCACTATAGGCAGGGCATTCTACGCTGTCAACAGGTATTTGATTGGTATTGTTTTTGACTGGTTAGCGAGATGGTGTCATTGCGGATGAATCGACCGAAGGAGGGCGCCTGTACTTGAAATTGGTATCTTAATTGGTATCGTAGTGACAGCAAAGACCGGGGCAGTTCCTGTACGGCGGCCTTGCCGGATGAAGTGGACGCGGCGATGGCTGCAGCGACATCGAGAGACCAGCGGCGGCTGCGTTGCGCATACCGGGGTAAGGCGGGACTTGGCTGCCGCAGTGCCACGCAGTGGCATAATGGGCGCCGCTGAAGGAGAGAATCGCCATGATCCGCCCGGTTGTTGCCCGTCGTACCACCAAGCTGCTGATGCCGCGCGGCCGGTCGCTGCTCGCAGGCCTCGTGCTGGCCTGCGCCGCAGCAGGGGCGGGTGCGGCGCCATCGACCTTCGGGCCGGTGATCGGCAGCGCGCTGCTGTGCCGCAGCCAGCTCGATAACGCCTACTTTCACGCCTATCTCACCGAATTCTTCGGCCCGGCCTACAAGCGCGAGGGCGGGGCCTACTGGTTCCGTACCGAGGCGTCGCTGTGGGGCGCCAACGTCGAGCAAGTCATGGTCAGTGACGACACGAGCGCCGTCGTGTTCGTGGCGGCCATCCTCGAGGCCAAGCCCGATGAACTGGAAAAGTCGGTGCGCGCCGCCGCAGGTACGCCGTTTCGCGCGGTCGACGGCTCGCGCTACCCGTTGCGCAAGTCGATCCCGGGCAGCACGATCGCTTACGCGAACGACAAAAGCAAAATATACTGCGCCAAGTTCAAGCCGCTAAGCGGTCGTTAGTCATTCATGTACAACCACTATTTCCAGCTCTCGCACTCGCCATTTTCGATCGCCCCCGATCCGCGCTACCTGTTCATGAGCGAACGGCATCGCGAAGCGCTGGCGCACCTGTTGTACGGGATCGGCAGCGGCGGTGGCTTCGTGCTGCTGACCGGCGAGATCGGCGCCGGCAAGACCACCGTCTGCCGCTGCTTCATCGAGCAGGTGCCAGCAAACTGCCGTCTTGCCTATATCTTCAATCCGCGCCTGACGGCGCAGGAGTTGCTGCAGACCGTGTGCGACGAGCTGCATATCGAGGTAGCGCCGGCGGCATCTGGCGCGGGCGTGAAGGGGTACGTGGATGCGATCAACCGCTACCTGCTGGCCTCGCACGCGCAGGGACTGAATAACGTGCTGGTGATCGACGAGGCGCAGAACCTGTCGAGCGACGTGCTCGAGCAACTGCGCCTGCTGACCAATCTCGAGACCAGCGAGCGCAAGCTGCTGCAGATCATCCTGATCGGCCAGCCCGAACTGCGCACGATGCTCGCGCGCCCCGAACTCGAACAACTGGCCCAGCGCGTGATCGCGCGCTACCACCTGGGGCCACTGGGCGAAGCCGAGACGGGCGCGTATATCGCGCACCGGCTGGCTGTTGCCGGCGCAGTCGGGACGCCGTTCCCGCCTGCACTGACGCCGCTGGTGCACCGCCTGGCGCATGGCGTGCCGCGCCGGATCAACCTGCTGTGCGATCGCGCGCTGCTGGGCGCCTACGTGGAAAACAGTCCACAGGTCACGCGCGCCATTGTGCGCCGGGCGGCTGCCGAAGTTTTCGCTGACGATCCGGCCGCGCGTCGTGCGCCGCGCCGCTGGCCGCTGCTCGCTGGCGGCGCGCTGGCCTGCGTGGCACTGGGCGCGGCCGCATGGCAGATGCTGCCGCAGCATGTGGCGGCGCCGGCCGTCGCCGGTGCCATCGCGGTCAAGCCGGCACCCGTGACGTCAACCAGGCCGAAGCCGGCAGCCATACCGGTCGCTGCATCCGTAGCCGCAACCGCAACCGCTGCGGCACCGGGCGCGCCACTGCCGACGCTTGAAAGCGAGACCGCAGCGCTGAGTGCATTGGCGGCATTCTGGGGGCCGTCGTTTGCCGGCCTGGCCGGCGCCGACCCGAAGGCCACCTGCGAGGCCGCACTGCGCGCCAATCTGCGCTGCCATGCAGGGCGGGGCGGCCTGTACGAACTGCGCCTGCTCGACCGCCCGGCCGTGGTCACGCTGCACGACGGCCCGCGCACCGGCCATGCGGTGCTGGTCGCGATGGACGAGCGCAGCGTCACGCTGGCGCACGGCGACCGGCGCGAGCGGGTTGATATCGCTGATTTCGTCGCGCGTTTCGGCGGCGAATTCACCACCTTCTGGCGCATGCCGGCGGCGTTTCGCGATGTCGTCGGCCAGGGAGACCGCGGGCCGGACGTCGACTGGATCGCGCAACGACTTGCAGGCCTGCACAAAGAAACCGCGCCGGCGCTCGATGCACCGCTCGATGCGCGCACCAGGGAGTGGCTGCGCGCCTTCCAGGCGGCGCAAGACCTGAAGGCCGATGGCGTGGCCGGGCCGCGCACTTATATGCGTCTGAACCAGTTGTCGAACGTGGTCGAGCCCCGTTTGCTGACCTCTGGCGGGACGGGAACCTGATATGTCGTACATCCTCGAAGCACTCAAGAAGGCGCAAGCCGAACGCCAGCTGGGCAATGCCCCGACGATCCACGCACCGGCGCCGTCATATGCAGCGCCGCGCGCAGGTCAGGGCGCGCAGCGGCGCTACCTGGCGCTTGGCGCGGGCCTGGTCGTGGTCGTGGCGGCGGTGGCGCTGCTGTGGCCACGCCTTGCGGGCGAGCCACCGGTGCGGCTGGCAGCCGTGACGCCCCCCATGGTTGCGCCCGTCGCTGCACCGACAACTGCACCGACGACTGCACCGACAGCTGCGCCGGCGATCGCGCAAGTGGCGCCACCTGTGGCCACGCCTGCGCCGGCCGCTATTGTCCTACCCGCACCCGCCCCGGTTGTCCAGCCTGCACCTGCACCTGCACCGGTGGCTGAAGCCCGCCCGGTGCGCACGAAGCCGGCACCCACGCCGGCCGCGCCGCCGTCAACGCCGCCGCGCGAGGCCGCGCCGGCACCTGCCACCGTGACCGCGCAGCCAGGCGGCGACGAACCATTACGCACCCTGCAGCAATTGCCGGATGCGCTCCAGCGTGAGATCCCGAAGCTGGCCTTTGGCGGCTACATCTATTCACCGACGCCTGGCGAAAGTCTGCTGCTGGTCGACAAGATGCTGCGCCGCGAAGGCGAGGAAGTCGCGCCTGGCCTCGTGCTCGAACGCCTGACGCCCAAGGCCGCCGTGATGAACTACCGTGGAACCCGCTACCGTGCGCCGTACTGAGTTGCCAGATCACGGCGCGACCGGGCCCGTCCTGGCGGTGGTCGGCTGGTCCGGCAGCGGCAAGACGACGCTGCTCGAGCATCTGGTTGCGGGCCTGTCCGGCGCCGGCCTGCGCGTCAATATTGTCAAGCACAGCCACCACGATATCGAGCTCGAGCCGCCGCGCAAGGACAGTGCGCGCCTGCGCCTGGCTGGCGCGGCCGAGGTGATGATCGCGTCGCCGTACCGGATCGCCATCATGCGTGAACTGCGCACTGCGCCCGAGCCGCCGCTGGCCGAGTTGCTGGCGCGCCTGTCGCCAGCCGATCTGACGCTGGTGGAAGGCTACAAGTGGGAGACGCTGCCGAAGCTGGAAGTGCACCGGCCGGCGCTGGGCAAGCCCGCCCTGTACACCGACGATGCAGCGATCGTTGCGGTGGTCTCGGACGCAGAGCGCCCCTTTGACCTGCGCGCTGGCGTGGCCTGGCTCGACCTGAACGACATTAACGCGGTGCTGGACTGGATTGGTACCTGGTCGGGGGCCGACCCTCAAGTTATGGTTGGCGGCGCCGTTAAAGACTGACGAGTCTTTTTCTGGAGAAGTATATGGACGTCACGAATATTGCCAAGCTGTCGACCAGCATGGCTGAGACCGGTATCCGTCAGGAAGTGGGCATGACGATGCTCAAGCGTGCCATGGACATCGAAGCCTCGTCGGCGGCGCAAATGATCGCATCGCTTCCTCAGGCACAGAACCTGCCGGCGCACCTGGGCAATTCGATCAACACGAAGGCGTGAAGAACCCGGCGCGATGCCGGGTTGTCGTCATTGCAGCTTAGTGAACAGCTAAGTGAACAGCTTAGTGAAACGCTTAGTGAAACGCGCGCAGGATGCGCGATTCGCCCGAGCGGTCTGCGAACTGTTCGTTGGCCATGCGGGTCGCGGCCATCATGCGTTCGAGCTGCGCGTCTTCGAAACGGGACAGCTCTTCATTGGCCGCTTCGAGGGCCAGTGACAACTTCGTCCGTGCACTCTGATACAACTCGCTCGAATATTGATCCGTATTCTTGAGCAGTTCTTCCGCGTTTTCGATCACGAGGCGCAGATCACCGATAAGTTGCTCTTGCGACTGGACGCGGGTTTCCGGGGTTTCCATCGATTTCACCTATAAGCCGTTGATTAACGTCTTAAAATATAAACAATGAAGCCCGGTTCTGTTTGTTAAGCCGCAAACATAACAAGCTGTCTTTCTGTCTATTTTTTAGCGGACCGTGATTTCGACGTCGCCCAACGTCACGATCTGACCGGTACGGATCTTGGCGGTCTTGCGCAATTCCTGCTTGCCGTCGACCTTTACCACGCCGCTGGCGACCAGGTTCTTGCCGGCGCCGCCGCTGTCGACCAGGCCGGCCAGCTTGAGCAACTGGTTGACTTCGACAAATTCCGATGTCAACTCAAATTCGATTTTCTGCATTCTTTCCTCGGGAATAAAAAGGCGGCCTGATCGTTACGAGGCCGCCCGGGTACTGGATGTTTACTCGACCGGATCGGGCCGCGTCATATCGATCGGCACGATCCACTGGTCGAACTGCTGATCGTCGACAAAGCCGCTCTGCAGGGCTGCCTGGCGCAGGGTCAGGCCTTCCTTCGATGCGGTCTTGGCAATCTGCGCGGCGCGATCATACCCGATGTGCGGCGCCAGTGCGGTCACCAGCATCAGCGATTTTTCCATCAGTTCGCCGATCCGGACCAGGTTCGGCTCGATCCCCTGGGCGCAATGCGTATCGAACGAGCGCATGCCGTCAGCCAGCAGGCGTGCACTTTGCAGGAAGTTATGCGCGATCATCGGCTTGAACACATTGAGCTCGAAATTGCCCTGTGAGCCGCCGATCGTGATCGCGACATCGTTGCCAAACACCTGGCAGCAAAGCATCGTCAACGCTTCGCACTGGGTCGGATTGACCTTGCCGGGCATGATCGAGCTGCCCGGTTCGTTTTCGGGGATCGTGATTTCGCCCAAGCCCGAGCGCGGGCCAGAGGCCATCCAGCGGATGTCGTTGGCGATTTTCATCAGCGCCGTGGCCAGCAGCTTGAACGCGCCATGGGCCGAGACCATCGCGTCATGCCCGGCCAGCGCCATGAATTTGTTGGGCGCCGACTTGAACGACAGGCCGGTGCGCGAACCGAGTTCGGCCGCAATACGCGGCGCGAAATCGGGGTGCGCATTCAGGCCCGTGCCCACGGCGGTGCCACCGGCCGCCAGTTGCAGCAGGCCCGACAAAGTAGACTTGAGCGCGCTTTCGGCGAATTCGAGCTGGGCGACGTAGCCGGAAAATTCCTGGCCCAGCGTCAGCGGCGTCGCATCCTGCAGGTGGGTGCGGCCGATCTTGACGATCGGCTCGAAATCGCGCGACTTGCGCACCAGCGTGCCGCGCAACTGCGCCAGCGCAGGCAGGACTTCCTTGGCCAGCGCCCAGGCGGCAGCCACGTGCATTGCGGTAGGGAAGATGTCGTTGGACGACTGGCCCATGTTGACGTGGTCGTTCGGGTGCAGCAGGCGTGCTTCGCCGCGCTCGCCGCCGAGCAGCTCGGAGCCGCGGTTGGCCAGCACTTCGTTCATGTTCATATTGCTTTGCGTGCCCGAACCGGTCTGCCACACGGCCAGCGGAAATTCGCCGGGGTGGCGCCCGTCGAGCACTTCATCGGCCGCGCGGATGATGGCGTCGGCCTTGTCGGCTGGCAGCTTGCCCAGCGAGCGGTTGACGGCGGCCGCGGCGCGCTTGACCTGGGCGAGGGCGGCGACGAGCTCGGGCGCCATGCGTTCGGTCGAGATGTGGAAGTGGTGAAGCGAACGCTGGGTTTGCGCACCCCACAAATTGTTTTGTGGCACTTCGATGGGACCAAAGCTGTCTTTCTCAATCCTGTTTTCCATGGACATGTCCTGATATGCAAGAGGCTGGGATTAAAGAGTTTATCCCAATGTCCGTTAATGACGCTTGGGCTTCACTCTTGTTAGTTGCTATGGCCAGCCGCCTCCCTGTATTTATCACGTGTGTTTTGCTCTCTTGCGGCGTCGGCGCGGCCGAGCTTGGCGAGCCGCGCATCAGTTCGTATATCGGCCAGCCGCTGGCGCTGGAACTCGAGCTGACCGCGCTCGCGTCGCCCGCGACCCCGGTCGGGGCACGCCTGGCGCGCCCCGACGTGTACCGGGGCGCGAACATCGGCATGCCGACCGTGCTGGCGACGCTGGCCATGCGTGTGAGCCAGCGCGATGGCCGTCAGTTCCTGCGCGTGACGTCGGCGGCGCCGGTTGAATCAAGCCGCCTGCATCTGTATCTGGAACTGGCCGATGGGGGCGAGCGCGATGTGCGTCTCGTGACGCTTTTCATTGCGCCCAATCCGAATCCGCCGGTGCCAGCCGTTCCGCTGCCCGTTGCGGTGCCAGCGCCAGTGCCAGCGGCGGCGCCGGTCGTGGCCGTCCTGCCTGCTGCACCCGTTGCGGCGTCCAGGCCGATCGCCGTGGTCAAGCCCGCGCCGGTAAAGCCGCCCAAGCCACCGAAGCCGCCCAAGCCGCTGACCGTGGCGAAGGCGGCGCCGGAACCGGAACCGGCCGCAGCCACGCAAGCGTCAACCTCATTGCCGAAGCCGCTGCCGGTATCTGCACCTGCACCTGCCGCCGCGCCTGCCGCAACCTGCGCGCCGTCTTCCGCCGACAGTGCGCCGGTGTGCGCTGCGCTCGATGTCAAGAATGCCTTGCTGCGTGAGCAGATTGGCACGCTGGAAGACAAGGTAAGGGTGTTGCAAGTGGCGTTGGGCGCCAACCCGTCCGCCGTTGTCCAGGACAAGGTGGCGAAGCCAGCGACGCCAAGGCCATCCCGCAAGCGGCCTGCGCCGGAACCGGAAGCGTCCACGCCCTGGGGCTGGATCGCCGGCGCGGTGCTCGCCGTGCTGGGACTCGCGGGTGGCGTGCTGGTCGTTCTGCGGCGCCGCAAACGGGCAGGACCGATGATCCAGCCCATGCCGCGCGCCTCGCTGATGGCGCGTCTGCGCCAGCGTTTCGCCCGCAAGAACAAGGCGCCAGCACCGGTCGAACCACAGCTGGATGAGTCGCACAAGGAAATGTCTACACAACTTTGATTCTGCGCTATAATGGCCTTGTGATCGACGAGATCACAGACAGCACAGGGTCTGGCGCAGTCACCAACGATAGGTGGCGCGGCAAGCAGACGACCGTTGAGGAAACGCCTGTGTCTGGAAGCAGTCTGCTTGCCTACAGTGGCAACGGACGCCGGCAGCAACCGGCACGAGGCGACGCCAGCAGATAGCTGGGGTTCGTCCTCTCATAGAATTCGCCGTCCAGCTCCCAGCTCGATGGTCACCAAAGCGCCCGATGGGCGCTTTTTTGTTGCCCTGGCGTTTGCAATGTGGTGCATCGGGACGCAAAAAAAGCACCCGCAGGTGCTTTGATCAACGATTCAATGGCAACTCAGTGTGCTTGCAGCGCGCGATCGACTTGGTCGTCCCATGGGTCGGTCACGTCACGGATGGCGCGATCGTTGGCCATCAATTGCTTCAACAGGTCGACCTTGCTCAGGCGCTTGGCGCCCGCCAGTGCCGGCAGGCCGGCTACTGCCGGGGCTGCCTGAGCCCGGGCTTCCATATTCAATTGTGCAAACTCGTGCCAGTCGCCTGCCTTGGCGGCGTGCGTCATCTGACCCGTCAGGCCAGCGAGGTTTTCGTATATCGCAAGGACATCGTTTGCGTTCATAGTGGCACCAGAGCATTGATTGTCAGGCCGGATTCCCGGTTGTCTGAATCGTTTACGGCTGAGCTTATCGAAACTTTAGGGTGATCGAGAAAATATCTTCAAATAATTTTGCGCCGAGGCGTCTACCGCAAGCGGTGCCGCCGCTGGCATACTATGCGCATGAACCATGACGACATTTCCCGCACTACGCTTCAACACTATAACGAGCATGCCGAGGATTTCTTTAACGGCACAATCGACCATGACGTAAGTCAAAACATTGATGCGCTGCTGGGCGCGATCGCAACGCCAGCGCCGCACACGATTCTCGACCTGGGTTGCGGGCCGGGGCGCGACCTCAAGACCTTCAGCGGCCTCGGCCATCGCGCGATCGGCGTGGATGGCAGCGAACGGTTTGTCGCGATGGCGCGGCAGTACAGTGGTTGCGACGTGTGGCAGCAGGATTTCCTGCACCTCGACTTGCCGCCGGCGCTGTTCGATGGCGTGTTTGCCAACGCGGTGCTGTTCCATGTCCCGAGCGCGGCGTTGCCGCACACGCTCGATCAATTGTTCGGTACGCTCAAGCCGGGCGGGGTGCTGTTCACCTCGAATCCGCGCGGCCAGAATCAGGAAGGCTGGAACGGTGACCGCTATGGCAGCTACCATGACTACGAGAGTTGGGAGCGTTTCATGCTGGCGGCGGGCTTCGTCGCGCTGCACCACTATTACCGGCCGCCCGGTTTGCCGCGCGATCAGCAACCGTGGCTGGCGAGCGTCTGGCGCAAGCCTGTTTGTTAAACGCCGTACAGATCTGACTCTCACTTGCTCCTACTGTGAAGCCTCATCCACGTCACGGGCAAGGAGATTGCAATGAACAAGGATCAAGTCAAGGGCAAGACGAAAGAAGTTGCCGGCAAGGTGCAGGAGAAGGTCGGCGAAGCTGTCGGCAGCCGCCAGCAGCAGAGCGAAGGCCTGTCGAACCAGGCTGAAGGCAAAGCTCAGAAGAAAGTTGGCGACGTCAAGGAAATTGCAAAAGGCAACCGCTGACGCACGTTTGCTGAATCACTTCAGCAGCATGATCGACAAAGCCGCGCATTGCGCGGCTTTGTTGTTATCAGGACGCTTGTGCGGATCTGTCCCCGTGTTTGTCCCCGCGTTTGTCCCCGGATCTATCGCCGGATCTATCTCCCAGTATGTCTTCGATATACAGCATCTTGACCAGCACCGACAGCACGGCCGCCAGTGGCGTGGCCAGCGCCACGCCGGCAAAGCCGAACAGCGTGCCGAAGATCAGCTGCATCACGATCACGAGGGCCGGCGGCAATTCGATGGCTTTCGCTTCGATCATCGGCTGCAGCACATAGCCTTCGAGCATATTGATCGCTGCGAACAGCAGCAGCGCATACAACGCCAGGTCCGGGCTGATCGACAGCGCCAGCAAGACCGCCGGAATGCCCGCCATAATCGGGCCCAGGTACGGAATGAAGTCGAGAAGGCCCGCAATCACGCCCAGGATCAGCGCCAGCGGCACACCGAGCAGACTCAGGCCGATCGCCGTCGTGACGCCAACGATCAGCATCGACACGGCCTTGCCCAGCAGCCAGCTCGACAGGTTGTCGCCCATCTCCTGCATGACCTCCCGTGCGCGGCCACGTTTCTGTCGCGGCACGAGGCGGATGAAGCCACCGGTATATACGCCAGGTGACGCAGCAAAATAAATGCCCACGAAAATGATGATGACAATATTGCCCAGCGCGCCAATGATGCCACTGAAGAACAGGCCGGCATTCGGTACGAGCGAACCCATCTGCTTGACGATGTCTTCCGGTGGTGGCAGCTCGGCTACCACGCGCTTGAGCAGAGGATGTTGCGCAACTTCGGCTTGCAGGCGCTCGACTGCGGCAGGGATCTCCTTGGCCAGCTGACCTGACTGTTCGGAAATCTGCGGCGCCATCGCCCACCCACCCAGGCCGAAGATGGCGGTGAGCAGCAGCACGACGATGACGAGGGCGATGTTGCGCTTGATGCCGGTGCGCTGATGCAGCAGCGCGCTCAGTTTATAGAGCAGGATCGAAAACAGGATGCAGGCAAAGATCAGCAGCAGGGCGTCGGCGGCAAGCACGACGGCAGCCAGGCCCAGGATGAACAGGACGCCGATACCGTTGACAAGCGTGACGCGGCGCGCGAGTTTGCGCTGGGTGAGGGGTGTCTCTGGCACTTGGGCGTCAGAGGAAGGCGGCGTATGGGGATTCATGGTGATGTCTTGATCGTACGTTGAAGGTGTTGTTAAAACAATAGCATTCCCAATGGCAAGACGGCGCGCAATTCGACATGCCGGTTATGTGCGTGCGCTAACAGAAGAGCTGGAAACATTCCGTTAATCTGTACTCATCGCATCGCCAACCGGCCATGCCAACCAAAGGAGATCACCATGAATAAAGACCAAGTCGAAGGCAAACTGAAAGAAGTTGGCGGCAAAATCCAAGAAGGCGCCGGTAAGCTGGTGGACAGCAAGGAACAGCAGGCCAAAGGTCTGGCAAACCAGGTTGAAGGCAAAGTCCAGAACGCAGCTGGCGACGTCCGCGAAGCAGCCGAAGACGCAGCTGACCGCGCAAACCGTCCACGTCCATAATACGGACTCACTCACCAGCCGCAGATTGCGGCAGGTGAATGGACGAAGAAAAAGCCGCATCGTTTCCGATGCGGCTTTTTTACGTCTGGCGCAGCCGTCTTATTTTGTCGGCTTTTCGGCCAGATGGCGCTTGAAATACGCTTCGATCAGGCCATACACGTGGCGCTGGCTGGTGCGGCCCGAGATGCCGTGCTTGGCGCCCGGATACGTCATCAGGTCGAACTGCACGTTACGCTTGACCAGTTCGTCGATCAGGAGCGTCGTGTTGGAGAACAGCACATTGTCGTCAGCCATCCCGTGCACCAGCAGCAACGGCGACTTCATGCCATCCAGATGCGCAAACACGCCACTGCGTTTGTAGGCTTCCGGATCGCCCTTCGGCGTCGCGCCGACGAACTGTTCGGTGTAATGGGTGTCATACAGCGACCAGTCGGTCACCGGTGCCACCGACACGCCCATCGCGATCTTGTCCGATGCTGCCGACAGCAGGCGCAGCGTCATGAAACCGCCGTAGCTCCAGCCGAACACGCCGATGCGCTTCGCGTCGACAAAGCTCTGCTTGGCCAGCCAGTCGATGCCGGTCACCTGGTCTTCGACTTCGTGCTTGCCCAGATTGTTGTACAGCACGTCGGTGAAGGCGCGCTCGCGGCGGCCCGAGCCACGGTTATCCAGGCGGAACACGACAAAGCCCTGCTGCGCCATGTACTGGTCAAAGTAATTGCCCCAGGCACGGGTCACGCGCTGCGAGTGCGGGCCGCCATAGGTGAACAGGAACACCGGATAGCGCTTGGTCGCATCGAAATTGGCCGGCTTGATGATCGAATAGTGCAGCGTCTGGCCATCGTTGGCCTTCATCGTGCCGTATTCGGTGGCCAGGTGGTCGGCCATGTGGCGCGTGTACGGGTGATTGGCATTGAGTTCGTTCTTTTCGATCCACTCGACCATCGCGCCATCGGCGCGGCGGATCGACACCTGCGGTGGCGTGCGCGGATTCGAATAGGTGTCGACGAACAATTTGCCATTGCCGGCAAAGGCGGCATCGTGCCAGCCGTCACCCTGCGTGATGCGAGCCGGCTTGTCGGCGCTGCTGCCGTCCAGCGCCAGCGCATAGGTCTGCTTGTCGATCACCGCATCGCGGTTCGACGACACATACACCTTGCCGGCGCCTTCATCGACGGCCAGCACATCGTCCACGCCCCACGCGCCGCGCGAGATCGGGTGCAGCAGCTTGCCGTCCAGGTCGTACAGGTACAGGTGGTTGTAGCCGCTGCGCTCCGAGGCCCAGATGAAGGCCTTGCGGTTTTTCAGGAAGCGCAGGTCGTTGTGGATGCTGACCCAGGTGGTCGAGTTTTCCGAAAACAGCGGGCGCTGCGCGAGCGAGGCGACATCGACGGCCACCAGGTCCAGGCGCTTCTGGTCGCGCGTCTGGCGCTGGAAGACGAGCGTTTTGGCATCGGCGCTGAAATCGGCCCGCACCAGATAGATGTCCTTGTCCGCGCCCAGGTCGATCTTGCGCTGCACGCCCGTGGCCGGGTCGACCAGCATCAGGTCGATCAGCACGTTCGGATCGCCTGCAGCCGGGTAGTGCTGGTCGATCACCTCGGTGCGATCGGCGAAGATCTCGAAGCGGCGCACAACCGGCACCGGCGCTTCATCGTAGCGGCGGTAGGCAATGGCCGAATCATCCGGCGCCCAGTAGTAGCCGGTAGTCTGGCTCATTTCTTCCTGCGCGATGAACTCGGCCGCGCCGTTGTGCACGGTGCCCTTGCCATCGGTGGTCAGCTGGCGCTCGGCGCCGCTTTTCAGGTCGATCACGACCAGGTTCTGGTTGCGCACGAACGAGACATAGCGGCCGCGCGGCGAAATCTTCGGATCGGTCACGCTGCCCGAGGCGACCTTGCGTGCGTTCTCTGGCTTGGCCGCATCGACGAGGTACAGGTCACCACCGACCGGCACCAGCAACTGCTTGCCATCTGGCGACCAGAAATAATTCAGGATGCCCGACAGGCCGGCGGTGCGGGCGCGCTCGCGGCGTGCTTTTTCTTCGAGCGACAAGGTCTCGGTCGGCACCAGTTGCTTCGAGTCCACCAGGCGCTGCGTGGCCTTGCTCTTGGTGTTGTATTCCCACAGATCGAGACGGTACTGGTCGTCGGCGCGCGGGCGCAGGAAGGTGACGCGTTCACCGTCCGGCGACACGCGCAGGTTGCGCACGCTGGCGCCGGCCAGTGAGGCATCGCCATAAATACGGTCGAGGGTCAGACGTTCAGCCATGGCAGGAACGGCCGTGAGAGCGGCCAGGAGGACAAGGAGAGGGCGCATAGTTTCTCTGGTGGATGTTTAATTGACAGCAACCGCGAGACGATACCAGAGTCAGCCTGCCAGCGCTGTAATGACATGTCATAAAAACTAGGAGGCCAACGGTTTCGCCACACCCTCGCGAATGCGCTGGCGCGCGAGCTTCTCGAATTGCCAGGTCAGCAGTACCGCCGCGACCGTCAACGCAAACACGAGGCCGATCCAGAAGCCGGTGGCTTCCATTGGCGCCGCGGGTGTCCACGGGAACCATTGCGGCGCCAGACCCAGCACGCAACCGAGTGGCAGCGACAAGCCCCAGAACGAGACCAGCTGGATCACCATCGGCGGGCGCGTTACCTGATAGCCGCGGATGGCCGAGGCGGTGGCCACCTGGGTCGCGTCCGACAACTGGAACAGCGCGGCAAACAGCAACAGGTGCGCCGTCACCTGCTGCACAGCCGGATCGGACGTGTAGGCCGCCGCAATTTCCCAGCGGAAGATGGCGATGAACAGCGCCGCCAGCGCGCCGATGGTCAGCGACATGCCCACCCCGACCCAGCCGACGAAGCGGGCGCGCACCGGGTCGCCTTCGCCCATCGCCTGGCCGACGCGGGTGAGCATGCCAATGGCGAAACTGAGCGGCAGCATGAACACGAGCGAGGCAAAATTGAGCGCGATCTGGTGCGCCGAGACTTGCACGACGCCATAGCGGGCCACCAGCAGACTGATCAGGCCAAAGGCGCTGACCTCGGCGAAATAGGTCACACCGATCGGCAGGCCCAGGCGCAGCATGCTGCCGATGGCCTTTGCATCCGGGCCTTCGAAGCGGTCGAACGGGTAGGTCATGCGGTAGGCGGGCGAGCGTCGCACCCACCACAGCATTACGCCCAGCATCAGCCACATGCCGCTGGCCGTGGCAATGGCGCAGCCGACCGCGCCCAGGCGCGGAAAGCCCAGCTCGCCAAACACGAGCAGCCAGCTCACCAGGGTGTTGTAGAGCAGACCGAAAATGGCGATCCACATGATCGGCTTGGTCTGGTTGATGCTGGTCGTGTAGCCGTACAGCGCGCGGTAGACGCCGAAGGCCGGCAAGCCGACGCTGATCACGTGCACGACAAGCGACGCGCGTGCAGCCACATGGGCATCGAGGCCGACATGGTCGAACAGCAGCGTGCACAGGTTGGCAAACAGCATCGCTACCGTGCCGACCAATAGCCCTTTCCACATTGCCTGGCGCACCGAGTGGGGCACCTGATCGTGCCGCGCGGCGCCTATTTCGTGGGCGACGACGGTATTGATGGCCATCATCGTGCCCATCACGGTCACCAGCACGATCGACCACACGGCCGTGCCGAGCGACACCGCTGCCAGCTCTTCGGCGCTGACGTGCCCGGTCATGGCGACATCGACCACGCCCATCCCGACAGTGGCCAGCTGGCCGACCAGCACCGGCCACGACAGGCGCCACAGGGTAAGAATTTCGGTACGGATCGGTGTGGCGGAGGTGGTCATGATGCGGGCTTGGCTTAGGGAACCCGTGATTTTACTGACTTATTGTCAAGACCGGGGAAAGCGACATTGTCCACCACCACTGCCTGTGGTCGATCGGTGCGTGGTTACTGCGCCTGCGCAACGCCACGGCGCGCGATCTGATCGACCGTAGCATGTCAGCCTGAGGAGACTGCAATGAACGAACTGCTGCCTTACTACGAGCGCGAGCTGGTGTACCTGAACACGGTCGGTCGCGAGTTTTCCCACCAGTATCCGCGCCTGGCCGCCGAGCTTGGCCTGGGGCCGGAAGGCAGCGAGGATCCGCATATCCGGCGCCTGATCCAGGCCTGCGCGCTGCTCAATGCGCGCACCGCGAAAAAGCTCGACGACGATTATCCGGAACTGACCGGGGCGCTGCTGGCCAGCCTGTATCCACATTTCGTGCATGGCATCCCGAGCTGCTCGATCGTGCATGTTGCCGACCGCGACCGCGACCGTGACCGCCAGGCGCACCCGGCCGCGCCTGGTCACGTGCATGTGGTGCCGCGCGGCACCGAAATGACATCGCTGGCCGCGGGCGGCGCGCCATGCCGGTTCCGCACGACGGCCAGCCTGGCGCTGGCGCCCGTGACGGTGGCGCGCGCCTGGTTTTCGCCGGTGGCACATGTGCCGCCACGGATCCGGCTGCCGGCAGGCGCCAGCGCGCGCATCAGCATCACGTTGGACAGCGCGATGCCATGCCGGCTCTTGCCCGGCCTCGGCCTGGGCCGCCTGCGGCTGCACGTCGCCGGCGACGCGCTGTTGACGGCCGCACTGATCGACAGCCTGTGCATGCACACGCTCGAAACCTGGGTCGAGACGCAAGGGCAGGAACGCTGGCGCCGCCTGGACCGTCCCGTCCTGTCGCTCGGCGGCCTGGAGGCGGACGAGGCCCTGGTGCCGGAACCAGCGCATGCCCATCCTGCCTACCGCTTGCTGACGGAATACTTTGCCTTCCCTGACAAGTTCCACTTCCTGGATGTCGACCTGGCGGCGCTGGCGCCGATGTTTCCCGCCGGCGCGCGCCGCTTCACGCTGCACATGCTGCTGGCCGGCGTGCACGTCGACTCAAGCCCGGCCCGCGTCCTGCGCGCGCTGTCGGGCGATCATGTGATCGCAGGCTGCGCGCCGGTCGTGAACCTGTTCCGGCAAGCGGCTGCGCCGGTGCGCATCACGCACCGTTCGGCGATGTACGACGTGGTCCCGAGCCGGCACGAAGACCATGTCGAGGTGGTCAGCATCGACGCGGTGCAACTGCTGACGACGCGCGACGGCAAGACGCGCGCCGTTGCCGCGCATCCCTGTTACGGCCTGCGCCATGGCGACGCCGGCGAAGGCCAGCGCTACTGGTACGCCCGCAGCGACGACGGGGGCGATCGCCGGCACCGCATGCAGATCGGCTTCAGCGACGATGACGGTGCGCTGGCCGGGCTGGACACAAGCATTGCCTCGATCGACCTGACCTGCAGCAACGGCCTGGCGGCCTGCGCCGTGGGCACCGGCGCGCCGGGCGGCGACCTGGTCAGCGAGGCGGCGACGGGCGGCCTGCCCATCCGCGTGTTGCGCAAGCCGTCAGCGCCGCTGCAGTTCGGCAACCGCGACGGCACGGGCTGGCGCCTCGTGGCCCAGCTGGCGCTGAATCACCGCTCGCTGGCCGAGCTGGACACCTTCCGCGACACGCTGGCGCTATACGACCTGGTGCGTTCTGGCAGTTCGCAGCGCCAGATCGCCGGCCTGCGTGCATTGACCACGTTGCCGGCCACGGCCTGGCTGCGCAACCGGCACGGCGCCACGCTCGTGCACGGGATCGAAGTGCGCATGACGCTGGATGAAGAGGCGTTTGCCGGCAGCAGCCTGTATGTCTTCGCGCAGGTGGTCAGCCGCTTTCTGGGCCTGTATGTTCACCTGAACAGTTTCACGCGGCTCGTGCTGGTCTCTGGCCAGAGCAGCAGGGAATTGCTGCGCTGTGAACCGCGCAGCGGCGATCTGACGCTGGTGTAGCCGGTGATTGCCGACCTGCTGGCGCATCCGCAGCGCTACGAATTCTTCCAGGCAGTGCGCCTGCTGCTGCGCTGGCTGGATCGGCAGGGGATCGCCCCGGAGCAGGCGCTTGGCGGCGTGATTCGCTTTCGCAACAGCGTCAGTCTGCGTTTTCCGCCCAGCGAGATCGAGGCCATCGACCCCGTCACCGCAGGCAGGCCGGCGGTCACGGTCACGCCCTCGATGATGGGCCTGCTCGGCACGATGGGCGCCTTGCCGCTGCACTACACCGAACGGTTCGCTGCCTGGGAACTGGCCAACCGCGACGCCGGGCCGCGCGCCTTTCTCGATCTGTTTTCCAGCCGCCAGGTGGCGCTGTTCTACCGCGCCTGGTGCAAGTACCGCGTGCGTGAACCGCTCGACGCGGGCAGTGACCGTTTTGAGCCGCTGTTGCTGGCGCTGGCCGGCGTGGCACCGGGGCGCGCGGTTGGGCGTGGCGACGATCCGGCTGCGCTGGCCCGGTTTGCCGCACCCCTGCGCAGCCGGGTGGTCAGTGCCGACCTCATTGCGCGCGTGCTCGGGAATTACCTTGGTGTGGCAGTGCGCGTCGAGCAATTTACCGGGCGCTGGGACATCCTTGAGCCGGGCCAGCGCACCCTGCTGGCACTGGGCAATTGCGTGCTGGGGGCTGGCGCCACGGCGGGGACGCGGCTGCGGCGGCCCGAACTCGGCATCCGCATTCGCCTGGGGCCGCTGAACGCCAGCGCGTTCGCGCGGTTCCTGCCGGGACAGGCGGGCAGTCGCGCGCTGGCGGCGTTGCTGGCGCGCTTTGCCATTGACATCCCGTTTCGCGAGCTGCAGGTCGTGCTGCAGCGCGCGGCGATCCACGGCGTCCGCCTGGGTGGTCCTACGCGGCTGGGGCTGGATGATTTCCTGTGCACGCGCAGTGCGGCATGCGACCGCGACGACATGTGCTACCTGCTCTGATAACACGTTCGATTCCTGATGGCACGCGCGCGCCGCATAAGCTGTGCCCGGCCTACAATCGATGTCAACGAATTAACACACCATCGACCAGGAGGCACCATGCAACAACCAGACAATATGCAGCCGGCAGATCATCTCGAACCAGCCGCAACCCAATCCGTCGACGCCCGCCGCGTCGCTGTCCTGATGACCGACGGCGTCGAGCAGGTCGAATACACGAAGCCGCGCGCGTTCCTCGAAGCACAGGGCGTGACGGTCGTGCTGGTCTCGCCAAAGAAGGTGGGCGAGCAGATCCAGGGCTTCAATCACCTGGAACCGGGTGACAAGTACGCGGTCGAACTGAATGTGAAAGACGCCAACCCGGACGACTTCGACCTGCTGCTGCTGCCGGGCGGCGTGGCCAACCCCGACAATCTGCGTTCGAGCCCGGAATCGATCGCCTTCATCAAGGCGTTTGGCGATGGCGACAAGCCGATCGCCGCGATCTGCCACGGCCCATGGCCGCTGATCGACGCCGGCATCGCCGAGTCGAAGCACATGACCAGCTGGCCGACGCTGCAGATCGACCTCGTCAATGCCGGCGCCGAATGGACCGATGACGAAGTGGTCGTCGACGGCAAGCTGATCACGAGCCGCAAGCCGGATGATATTCCGGCGTTCAACGAAGCCATCATGAAGCAATTGATGGTGCAACAAGAAGCCGGCACCGATCCGGGGCCGACTTCGTAATCAGTCAGCCGTCAGCGGCCGGGCTGCGTCACTGCAAGTGTTCCCACAGCGTGACGCACCCCACCGCAATCAATACCAGGCCGCCGAAGATCTCGGCGCGCTTGCCGGCCAAGGCGCCAATACGGCGGCCTACCAGCATTCCCAGTGTCACCATCGTCAGCGTCGCCAGGCCAATGGCCAGTGCCGGCCAGATGATATGGGTGGCCGTGAAGGCCAGGCTGACGCCGACCACCATGGCATCGATGCTCGTGGCGAACCCCGTCAATGCGAGCAGCCACAGCGGGCGGTTCGAGTCTTCAGCGTCTTCCGGTGGGGACAAGCCTTCGTGGATCATGCGCACGCCGAGTCCACAAAGCAGGACGAAGGCCACCCAGTGATCCCAGCTCTCGACGTAGGAGGCGGCAATGCTGCCCAGTGCCCAGCCGACCAGTGGCGTCACGCCCTCGATCACACCGAACAGCAGGCCTACCTTCAATGCATCCTTGAACCGTACATGATGGCGGCGCGCACCCATGGCAATGGCGACGGCAAAGGCGTCGGTGGACATGGCGAAGGCGAGGATGAGAATGGCGACGAGAGACATGACAGCTTTCCGATCGGGCACGACAAAAGGCATGTCGCGTGGCCCGAACGTCACGCAAACATGCCAATGGTCTTGCCAACCGAAAGGCTTTCGCACCATGACGTTAAGCGTCAAGTATGTTGATGCGAGAACTTCTGAAGCGAAGCAGGCTACTCCCCAAGGGCGGCGCTATGGTAACTCAGCAGTAGCCAATCGGCAAGGCGCGTTATGTGCGCGTGATGCGGGCGTTAAGGATGCGTTAGGGTCACGTTGCCAGCATCAGGCAGGAACTGCCCTGGGTTCGGGTGCCCACATCAGCGCGCGTCCGATCGGCAATTCGACGCCGTGATGGAACAGGGCGCCGGCAATCATGCTGGCGATCCAGGCAAGGATGACGCCGGCAGTTTGCACGAGCACATCCTGCGGTGCGAAGCGGGTGAACGCTGCATTGACAACGAGGCACACAGGGAAGTGCACCAGGAACACCGAGAACGAGATGTTTCCGGCGACGCTGACGAGGCGCCATTGCCCGGGTACGGTCGACGCGGATTGCATGCGGCCGAACGCGACCAGTGCGCACGCGATGAGCAGCGCGAGCGCGATGCGACTGCGAAAATCGACCGTCAGCGCAAGCAGCGCCGGCACCGCCATCAGTAGCAGCAGGACGGCAGTCGAGCGCGGCCGGCGGGTGGGATCGCTTGCCCACCAGGCCAGCGCCCCCAAGCCGTAACTGCCGAGAAAGTAGGGCGCCCAGACGTCCCAGTCGGCATCGAGGTTGAAGTACAGCAGCGAAGCGCCGGCGGCGATCGCTGTCAGGGCCGGGATCAGGTAAGCCGGCATGGGCTCTACCGATGCGCGGCTGCAGGTCCAGAGCAGGATGCTGAACATCGCATACAGCTGGAGATCGATGGCGACGTACCAGGCGCCAGCCGAGAGCGCATCGTAGGCGAGCACGTCCTGCAGCAGGAATGCATGTGCGAGCAATTGTCCACCGCTGGGTGGCGCGGAGATGGCGTCGTGTGTCATCCAGAAGCTTGCCAGCCACGATGCGGCGACGGCGAGCAGGATCGCCACTAAGAACGGCGGCGCCAGCTTGGTGTAGCGGCGCAGGATGGTCGTCCATGGGTTGGACGGGCCGGACAGCGCCTGGGGTGATAACGACTTTGCGGCAAGGAAGCCGCCGATGACGAGGAAGACCTGAACGGCGATGCGGGCGTCCTGGGCGAGCCAGTCGATCAGGTCCGGGAATGCCTGGCGCGTGTGGTCGGCCATGGGGCCGTAGAAGGCCAGGTGGTGCAGGACGATCAGTTGGGCGGAGATGGCTTTGAGCAGGTTGATCGTCGCGTATTCTGGCGGGCGTCGTGGGGGTGTTGTCGGGGTGGTGCTGGGGGTGGACTTCATGTGTTTTTGGGGAGGCTGTTGATGCGCTTGTGGGGCGCTATCATAGCTGATCTTGCTAGAAAGACATGGGGGGGGTGTGGGGGGGGCTGGCTTTTATGTCGTTCTCTGATTTAAGCCTGCTGCGTTTTAGCAGAGGCGGGAGGGCAAGAAATCGCGGAGCGATTTCCGTTTAGTCAGGCGAATCGGAGAGCCTTGCGCTTGCAAGCGCAAGGCGGATTTCCGGCGGGGAGCGGTGCTCCCCGAATTCCCGGAAATCCCCCGCGTCCCGCG
>Ga0308169_10001068_pt1 | contig 34304 bp, 32 predicted proteins | sample PhyBR1_2_FD_202139 | JGI IMG/M metagenome (GOLD analysis project Ga0308169, IMG submission 202139) | Phyllosphere microbial communities from UC Gill Tract Community Farm, Albany, California, United States - DLSLSB.R1 | ecosystem: Host-associated > Plants > Phyllosphere > Unclassified | place...
GCCATGGGGAGACAGTTCCCGATCCTGAAAGCTATGTAAACGTAGTAAATTCTCGTGGAGATGTCAGTTACCGATGGTTAACGGAACCAGATACGAACAGAATAGGTAAGCAACAAGTACGCATAGAAGTCAGGGATCAAACAGGCAGACCTCCAGTAATCGTGACTTTTGATATGGAAGTCCTACCTTTGATTACTACAAAAGAAGATCAAATACAAGTTTATCAAAATGATCCAGTACCAGCTTTGGATGAACTTTTTGACGTCAATTATCAAGGTTCCTATCAATTGTCATGGATTACTCCGACGAGTACAGCGACCCCAGGTTCCTTCGTATGGCAAGCGCGAGTTCGTACACAAGATGGCAGAGAAGCAACAGCTTCTGTGAATGCTGAAGTAATACCAGACCAAGGAATAATGATTGAGTTACATCCAATCAGAGCTCAACAGCTAGGTAATACAAGATCTTTATTGAATAGTAATGCATTCAGAGATTTAATCAAATCTGCATCTTTTAGAGGAACACCACTAGATATCGATTCTCTTAGATTGGTTGCTTCAGAATCATTTGAGCCAGATTATCAAACAGTTGGTGAACATCAATTAAGATTAACTGTTGAAGGACAACGACCAGACGTAAACGTGAGAACCACAGGAACAATTGAAACTACTGTTAACGTGCGTTGGGATAACACAATTTTGATGAGATCGATCAACGGTCAATCAGCTGGGGCATTTTCATTATTATTAAGTAATTCAGATTCTAATAATATTCCTCTAAGAATTACTAATGGCTTAGCAACAGACATGGACGCTTCTGTAGGACGATTAACTTCTCCTTTTTCTACATACTATTCGATCCAAATTATGCGTAATAACAATGTAATCTACAATCAAGAGATGTCGAATCGTACGACTCTACAACAAATCATGGATCAATTTGGTAACACAGACAATATTTTCAATGTCCAATTGGGCGATGTAATTCGTATCCATCATCCGGAACGAACAGCCAACAGCTCAGTTTTGATGATGAATGAAGAAGAGCATGATTTTACCTATGACACAGAATATGCATACTACGAAGTCACCTCTTCTGGTTTTAGACCTGCTCCGGTCATGGAAGCGCAAGCTTCACAAAAAAACTTTGCATTAGGTGAAAACACCTCCAACATTGATCCTAGCTCATTGATCGATAATGTGACGATCAATGGTCGAAGAATTGATAATAGCCAATATACAGTAGAATCACTGATTGATTTTGACACGAGTACGATCGGCACACGTAATATGCGTCTAAGACTAAATATGAATGATGGTCTTGCCTCGAATGAAATGGAAGTAGAATACGGTGTGAATTGGGGCCATACTTTTGTGTTAAGAGGATTGAATGAAGCAACGGTTGGTGCGTTTAGTTTGCTTAAAGAAGACGGACAATTGGCACTCCATGCATCTCAAGGCGTAAGTGGTACGAACCTTGCCAATCCAGTCAACAATCACTTTGGTCGCGATACATATTATTCGATCGAGATCATGGGAGGAACTAGCTCGAATTTTACATATGAAGTAGCAGGTAACTCCTCGATCAGAGATGCGATCAATGGCTTCAATAATGGACAGCCTTTACCAGTTGAAAAAGGCAATGTGATCAAAGTTTACCATGCAGATCCTCAAGGTGCTTCGCAAGGGCGAAACTTGCTCATGCAAGACGAATTAGTTCGTGATTACACGATTGGTTCAAATTATGCTTATTACGAAGTGACAGATAATGGGTTAGAACCAATCATTACCGTGGCTGCAGAATCTTCACCACAAGAATTTACTTTAGGCGATAGTACAGCAGGCATCAATGGAGCAAATCTGATCGATCATATCACAGTCAATGGGGTCGAATTAGCACCGAGTCTATATACAGTGACTCAATTAGAAGAATTTGATACATCTACTGCTGGTAAGAAAGATTTACGCATCCAATTTGAAACAAGAGATGGATTAGTTTCAAAAGAAATCACTGTCCCTTATGAAGTCAAGTGGGGGAATACGATTGTGATGCGTTCAGCCAATGGCGGTGCGGCAGGAGCTTTCTCTTTAAGACCAGGAAGTAATAATTCGGTGCGTCAGTTAACGATGTTCCCGGGGATTGATTCACCGTTAAATGAGCAGTTGAGTCCAAACTCTTCCTTGTATTACTCAATGGAGATCATTCGTGGCGATCGTACAATTTATTCTCAAGATATGCCAGGACGAGCAACGCTACAACAAGTGATGGATAATTTTGGAACCAATCGCGCGGTAACCGTTCAATTTGGAGATATCATCAAAATTTATCATCCGCAACGTTCAGAAGGAAGTTCAGTGTTATTTGTTAATGAGGAAGAAAAAGACTTTACTCATAATTCTTCTTATGCTTACTATGAGGTAACCGCATACGGATTTGAACCAATGGCAGTAATGGATGCTCATACAGCAAATAAGGAACTTGTTTTAGCGCAAGATACAACCAACTTTGAATTGGAAGAATTATTAGATAGCGTGACGATCAATGGAGAACCTGTGGCAGAAGATACCTATACGATCGAGCGCTTATCTGATTTCGATACTTCAACCATTGGTAAACGAGAAGTTCGTTTGAGAATGGCTATGAAGGACGGTCTAGCCTCCGTGGAGCTGGAGATTCCTTATGAAGTGAAGTGGGGTAGTACATTCTTATTGAAGGGCTTAGAAAATGCAACAGTTGGGGCATTCAGTATCGTCGAGCAAGATGGGCTATCAAAAATCCACGCCACTCAAGGCGAGGAAGGAACGATTTTAAACAATGCGGTGAATAATGTTTTTGGTCGTGATACGTATTATCGAATCGAAATTTTAGCTGATCCAGAGCAGCCAGAAAGTCGCCTATTTCCTGATAATATCAAATACAGCTATGAAGTGACAGGACATATGACGATCAGACAAGCAATCCAAGGCTTTAATAATGGGCAACCGTTAGAAGTAAATGAAGGGGATATTTTCAAAGTTTATCATGCGGAAACAGAAAATCGTAACTTGTTGATGCGTGATAACTTGGTCAGAAACTTTACGGCGGGATCTAATTATGCCCATTACCGAATCCAAAACGGTGAGTTTGAACCAATCACTATGATCCATGCAGAAAAACAAAATCAAAGCTTGGTTTTAGGTGAAGATGCAAGTGAATTAGATGCAACAAAGCTGATCAATGAAGTCCGCTTTAACGGACACCAATTATCTAGTTCGTTATATAATGTGGAACAAATCGATGCGTTCGATACACAAACAGCTGGTCAAAAATCAGTGACCGTTCGTGTATCCACAGCAGATGGTGTAACCGCAACAGATATTGAAGTGCCTTATGAAGTCAAATGGGGTAGCACGATCCATTTAAAGAATCGTCAAAATGAGACAGTAGGTTCATTTGGTTTAGTGAAAAGTGGTCGCCAAATCGAGATTCAATCCATTCAAGGTTCGGATCGTACGATTTTAAATAATCGAGTAACGCAAGTGGACGACAATAATGTGTATTATGGAATCGAAATCATCGGCCAAGATGGACGGTCGAAATATCAATATGAAGTTCGTGGAACACAAACGATCCAACAAGCTATTTCACGGTTCAATAGTGGAAGTGCCTTTCCAGTAGTTGAAGGAGATGTTGTCAAGGTCTTCCACCAAGATGCGAACAACAATATCTTGATGCATGAAGAACAAGAAAGAAACTTCACTTATGGAGGACAGTTTGCTGTTTATAATGTGACAGAATATGGCTTTGAGCCAACAGGGGAGTTAGATGTTCGAACACGAGTAGCTTCTATTGCGATTGGCACAGAAAGAGTCGATCCGAAATCTATGGTTGAAACAGTAAGAGTAAATGGTCGCGAAATTCCAGCCAATTCTTATACGGTTCAGTTACAAGAAGATTCACAAATCGATACATCTGCACTTGGAAGTAACAATGTTGTTGGTTTAGACATCCAAGTCAATGAAGCACATGGTGGTTTTACAACAAGTGCTGAAGGAAGATACTCAGTGGTTGAACAAGGTGCAGAAGATACTCCAGGTGCTGCTGGTGAAGAGGGGACTGGAAGTGATACCGGCGAGAACGGAGAAAGTGGACCAAATGACGGAAGTGATCAAGAAGCAACAGGCAACTTACCACAAACAAATGCCACTAGAAACACGCTTCTCTCTGTATTGGGTACCATATTACTGACATTGGTTGGCGGCATCTTCTTTTGGAAAAAACGATCTACTGACGAGGTGGAAGAAGAGTCAAATGAATAAAACAACTTTTTATCCACTTTTTATCCATTGGAGAAAAAATAGTTTTTAGAGAAGAAAAAAGACCACTAAAATTAAATAAGGGAAACACTCAAAGGAGGGGAGACCCAAATTTGAGTGTTTTTTATTTGTTAGTGAGGTGAATAGAAATGTTGAAAATTTTGTCAAAAAAATTAAAAAGACAATTGAAATTACTAGAGTACTTATTTGAAGGCAATACCTATCGTTTTAACGACTTAGAAAATTTACTTGGTTGTTCAGCAAAAACTTTGAGGAATGACTTACTTGATCTTAACTCTTATGCCAGTGATATTACCATTCAAATGACACGAGAAGAAGGGGTTAAAGCAACAATTCTACCTCATGTAACAGAAGATTATATTTATCAAGTGATCAAGCAAGAGTCGATCGAATATCGTTACTTAGAAGCTATATTATTACATAAGTTTAAGAATTATCTAGAATTAGCAGACTATTTATTTATTTCTGAAAGTACCTTGCGACGAATTGTCGATAAAATCAATCCGATGTTACAAAGTTTTGATCTGAAAGTACAAGCATTGATTAAGCTTGTTGGTAACGACCAAATCATTACTGAAATGACTGTACAGTTCTTAATGGAAAAATATCATTATTTTGAGGATGCTTTCCCTGCGACTTTTCGGTTGATTGTTACTCAACTAGCACAGGAGTTTGTTGAAGAAAATAACTTGCAACAAACGCTGATTAGTTTGGAGCCACAAGAGAAAAAAATATTTCATTTTTGGATTGCGAGCCGTATACTATTGCTCCAAAATGATAGTGCGCTAGTTTCAAACAGTAAAAAAACAAAGAAATTCAAGTACGAAATATTAACAACTAAGCAATTGCACCTACCTAAGAAGAACGAATTGATTAATGACCACTTGGCACGGTTTATATTCGATCAACCGTTTATTTTCCAATTATTCGATATAGATACTTCGAATCAAAAAAATCCCATTATACTTGCATTAGATAGCTTCATCAAAGAGGTCGAAGAGAAATATGGAATTGTATGCGAAGACAAAACAAAGATCTTCCACAAAATCACTATTTTATTACAACAAAATACGGTGCCGTTTTCCATAAATTACCAAAAGCACTCACTTTTTTTAAAAAACACTCACTCAGAAATGAATAAAATCCAACTTCGATTATGGAATAAGTTAAAACATTACGTCCATACGCATAATATTCTACTAAATGATTTCGAAGAATTTGCGACAACTGTATTTACAGAAATATTATTGTACTGGCCAGATCTAATAAAAAAATTCGAAGATAATAAACATGTTCGTGCATTAGTCATAACCAATTCTACCCTTAAATATGACGACTATTTGCTCAGCAAGCTAGAACACCAGTTGGGCAATCAATATGAATTTGTCGTGAAAAACAATAAAGTATTATCTCAGGATCTAATTAATTATGAGAATTTTGATTGTATTATTTCAAATATTACGATTGATAAAACATATAATATCCCTATATTCGGTATCTCCGTTTTCCCTAAAACAAGGGAGATACATAATCTGATAAACTTTTATCAAGAATTGCTTGCTTGATAACGAATAAAAAAATGCAAGTCCTCCAAATCTTGAGATTATGGGGCTTGCATTTTTATAATAGCTGAAATAGTTAGATTTCTTTATCTTTTTCAAAGACAAGAAGGTCACCTGGTTGACAATTTAAAACTTCACAGATTTTATCTAACGTAGTGAAGCGGATCGCCTTTGCTTTTCCAGTTTTCAATATTGAAAGATTAGCAATGGTTATGCCAACTTTCTCACTTAGTTCAGTTACTGACATTTTCCGTTTTGCTAACATCACGTCTAAATTAACAATGATCGCCATCTCGCACCTCACACTGTCAATTCGTCATTTTTCTTCAAACGAATTGCTTCTTCCAATATTTTGATCAAGACATTCATTAATACTAACCCTGCAAAAGGTAAGAAAACCAGTGCAAGGCCTAATAGCATCAATCCAGGAGCATCATCCGCATCTGCCATTTGGTAGAATTTTGGTAAAATACCAAAAGCACTGAGTGATAAGAAAATCATTACTTTCCGGATATAGCTAACTAAACGATGGGAATGCTTTGAAAATGTCTGGTCTTTAGATACGATTGTTAATAATTTAAAAATGATGCCACCAATGATGATACCTGATAGCAGAGTAGTGAAAATGACTAAAATCATAAGAATGGTTTGCCAATCAAAGAGGGTGTTTGATTCATTGGTTAATAACTGAGTGCCGAATAATAGACCAAATAGACCGAAAACGACACATACTCCGATAGTAGTTGTTTTTAAAAATAATGAATGTATTTTCATTTGTTTAACTCCTTAAATAAATATATATTGATATTCAATTATTATTTATCGTTTTTCGATAAATAAATGGCTGAACGATTGCCTTTCCCGAAGAAAAGGCAATCTAACGAAGCATTTGTGTTACTTAAAACCTCTAAAGAGGCGATTACTCTATATTAACTCTTTCTCATTTAAACAATGTATTCCCTAACCACTAATACATCCTTGTAACCCTTTAGTTACGCCAGTGGGATTAAATTTCATAAAAACAAATTAAGATGTCGTATAACATATGATCCGTAATAAATCTATTATAACACAACATGCTATAGATGTAAATAGACTATAACTTTCAGGAAAAAACATTGGCTGTACCGAAAAAATGAAAAATTCTACGCGGTTTATTAATCAACATGTAATCCAAAAGACTAGTGAAATGTGCTACAATCTTTTTTGTTAAAAAGGATTAAAACGTTTTTGTTATCGAAAGATACATAAAATGAAGAACTTAGGCTTTGTTTTAAAAAAATAGTTTAATGAAGCAATTCTTTGTTGTTTTTGGTTTGTTGTGTACGTGAGGACTTACTTAAATTAGGGGGACATTTTGTGAATTTAGACACGCTGGAAAGCTTGTTGATTGTCATCGTTCAAACGGCTTGCATCTTTTGGGTGACTAGCTATTTGGATACGCATTTAAAAAATCGGTATTACGTCATTTTGTCGATCATTGGAATCATTTGCTATATGGCACTTTATTTTGTGATCAATGTTTTTGCAACTGCAGTTTTATGGGCTAGTTTATGTGCCGTAACTTATTACTTCCGGCGAAATATTTATATTGCGCTATTTATCCCTTCTGTCACATTCTGTTTATATATTTTTTCCGATTATATCATCAATTTCAGTTATACGATTCTTCACTTGGTTCTAAATATAAGATTAACTGTGATTTTAGGAACCCTTCTTTTTTTCTTCTTTGCATATATTTTCAAAACACGGTTATTAGAAAAGTGCTACAAAGATCTCTTGACGATGAAAATCAGCGGAGTCATTGCGACAGCGACGATTTGTATCTATTTTAGTCTAGTGGTCATAGAAAGATTTCCTAATTTGCGCATTTATTTGATCGATGCACATGAGCTATTCATGATATTGTATGGGCTGTTGTCAGCGATCATTTGTTTTTCTTTTATTTTCATAAAAAGAACGGAATATGAAAATAGAGAACAAAAACGACAAATGAGTTACTTGATCGAATACAGTGAACAAGCTGAAAAAAATTATCTAGAGATTCTAAAATTTAAACACGATTACAAAAACATTCTTATTTCATTAGAAGAGTATATCGAAACTGAAGATCTAGCAGGACTAAAGGATTATTTTAGAAATAGTATCAAGGCGACAGGTTCGATTTTTGATCAAGAAATTTTCAGGATGTCTTCGATTTCGAATATAAAAATCCGAGAAATCAAAAGTGTGATCATGAGCAAGTTATATATGGCACACCAGAAAGGGATACATGTGAGCATTTCTGTGCCTGAGGTGGTCAATCATGTGGAAGTGTCTACGATGGTACTCGTAAGAATGCTGGGGATCATTTTGGATAATGCAATTGAAGCCTCAGAAGAACTTGAACATCCAGAGATCGAACTAGCAATCGTGGCAGACCATAAAGACTGTACCTTTATGTTGATCAATAACTGTCCAAGTGATTTGCCTAAATTACATGATTTAAAGAAAGCAAGTTTTACAACAAAACCCGGTAATTCTGGGATAGGTTTGACAAATCTGGATGAGCTAGTCCAGTTGAATGCAAATGTGTTTTTAGATACAAAGATCCAAGATGATAAGTTTATACAAATCATAACTATATGTGAGGTAGAGGGGTAAGTATGTTAAAAATTTTTATTTGTGATGATGAAGAGATCCATCGTAACCGCATCACCAACATTATTAAAAATTACGTAATGATGATGGATTATGATGTTGAGTTCCAACTAGCTGCAGATAACCCGTATGATATTTTATCTTATGTATCAACTAACAAAACAGAGGGTATCTATTTTTTAGATATCGATTTAAATTCAGATATCAATGGCGTAGAACTAGGGAAGCAGATCCGACTGTATGATCCAACAGCCAAAATCATTTTTGTTACGACGTACACCGATTTTGTCTATCTTACTTTTCTTTATAAGGTAGAGGCGTTGGATTATATAATCAAAGATAATGAAGAACAATTGCAACAAAAAATCATCAGTTGTATTGATATTGCGATTGAACGATATATGAATACTGCGTTGTCTACTAGAGAACAGATCTGGCTAAAAAGCGGTGCCGTCGATGTAAAATTATATGTTGATGAAATTCTCTTTTTTAGTTCAAGTCCAACACCACATAAACTGATCGTACACTTGGACAATCGCATGATTGAGTATGCGGGGAAAATCAAAGAAATCGAAAAATTAAGTGATTCTTTGTGTCGTTGTCACCAATCGTTTGTCGTCAATTTGGCAAACATAGCAGAAATCAATAAGAAAGAGCGAAAAGTGATCATGACGAATGGGGAAGAATGTTTAGTCTCTACCAGGTATTTAAAAAAATTAGTCACTCGCTTTGAAAATGAGTTTTCACCCAAAGCATAAATGCATCGATTTTTGCACTTTTGACAAAATTAGAAACACTTTTGATAAAATAATCTATAGATTAGTAAAATAGGTATAATAAACTGCGAAGGAGCGTGAAAGATGACTGAAGAGTACATTTCAATAGAGGAAAAATTATCAAAGAAAATAAGTGGACATTTCGCTTCACAATTAGGCCTTTCACCGATTGAACAAGCAAAGATGGAATATGGGTTATCGATCCTATTTGTTGATCTGTTCAAGATGATCGTGATGTATGGGATTGCGTTTCTCTTACACATTGTGGGAGCAGTGTTCATCACACACCTTGTATTCATCTCAGTTCGTTTGACAACGAAAGGATTTCATGCAAGTAATAGTGCAGTTTGTACAATACTTAGTGTGCTGTTCTTGGTTGTTTTGCCTTGGATCACCGCTTCGATTGGTTTTGAATTGACTCGTCCTTTGTTTGTTCTCGGAATTCTATTCGTTGGCTTAGGAATACTCGTAAAAGAGCGAACGATCAATCAAACAAAAGGACCTTTCCGATTAAGAAAAACGGTCTTTATCATTCTGTTCATCACAACGATCGGCGTGCTTTTACCTAGTGACAGTATTCGTACATATCTCTTGTTAGGTCTAGCAATTGCTACATTGTTGATGTTTATTAAAAATAAAGGGGTAGAGTAAATATGTTAACAAGTCTAAAAACAAAGAAATTACAAATGATGCAGGTTATCTCAACAATGGCGATTGCTATCGCAACTTATGCAATGGGAACGATCGGTGCGGATTGCACATTCGTTATCTACGAACCAAAAATGCCAGAAGCATTAAAAAATGAAATGAATAAATAAAAATAAAAAAGCAATTTAGAAAAAATCTAAATTGCTTTTTTTTTGTAAATGTCAATTCATTTCTTTCGATAATTTTGTAGTAAGAGAACGAATAAAAAGAAAAATAATGATTCCCACAACGTAGTTGTCCAGCTAAATTCTTTTGACACCCCAAAAAATAGATTGCCAGCATTGGAAACAATCAAATAAATAATCGTTATTATAAATGCGTATATGGATTTTTTTAACATGTGACACCTCTTTCTAAGAATAATAGCTTAACTAAATCAAATTACTATTATTCTAACATTTTTCTTCAACTTATTATAAAATATTTCAATGATTTTTGAAAAGGGTATCATCCTTTATAATAAAAGATTAAAACATTTGGTTTGAAAGCGGGAAATTATCGGTTCTCGCTGTATTTTGTCATTTTTATTTTTTATTTTGTAATATAAATGAGCATTATCTTTGCAATTTTTAATCTTGAATACTATTCTTGTAGTATAGCCAGCAAGAAACAATAGAAGTTATATAATAATTGTTACTGTTATTTAAGATTTCTATACAGGGGAGAGTACCAAAGTTATTTTGAGCCTGCACTTTTTGGTAGCGCTTACTTAAAGTAGGTATTCCTATAGGTTCCTCAAGCGATATACTTGTTGGTCATGTGTTGAAAATAAAAAATAAGATACTTAGGAGGTGGAAAATGAATAAGGGGGTAAAGATCATCGGTGTAATTGTAAGCATAATTTTACTTTCAGTACTTTTGATCATCGCTCTAGTTAATGCACCATATGTCTTACCTGAACAATTGGAACGTTTTCGCTTTTTTACGATAACAAATTATTATATGCAACAATATATTTTCTGGGCTGCAGTCGTATTTGCAATTGTTGTCGTTCTCATCTTATTATTTGTTCTTTTCTATCCAAAATCGAAAGGAACCTTCGTATTAAAGCACAAAGATGGAAAATTGACGTTGGATAAAAAAGCCATTGAAGGACTGACTCGTTCGTATCTACACGAAGAAGAATTCATTCAATCACCAAAAGTCAAAGTACGATCAACAAAACAGAAAATCAATATTCATGTAAAAGGCGATCTAAAACGTACTTCTTCTCTTATTGGTAAAACAGAAATGTTGATGCAAGAAGTGAGAGAGCAAGTTGCCAATGTCCTTGGTTCAGAACAAGAGATCAAAGTAGCTGTCAATTATAGTAGTTATCAAGATGAAAAAGAACATGAAGACAACCAGCACTCACGAGTAGAATAGGAGGGCACACAAATGAAAGAATTCTTTTCACTATATAAGCTCCCTATTATCTTTGGGGGTCTTGGCTTACTATTAGCCGTTTTATGGTTAACAGTTGGATTTTTCAAAACTCTTTTAATATTGATCATGACCGCTATTGGTGTGGGTATTGGTTTTTATTTAAAAGAAACAAGATTATTAGATGAATATTTCAAATCATAGGAGGAATTTAATATGGAAAACAAAGATTTCAAAAACGTGAACACTACTACAGGTACAAATCCAGTTGCTGACACTGCAGCAAAAGGTGAATTGACTTATGAAGACAAAGTCATTCAAAAAATCATTGGTTACGCATTGAAAGATGTTGACGGTTTGTTGACTCTTGATGGTGGATTTTTCTCAAACATTGCTGAAAAATTAGTCAATACAGACAACGTGACTGCTGGAATCAATGCAGAAGTTGGTAAAAAACAAGTGGCTGTTGATTTAGATGTAGTTGTTGAATATGGCAAAGATATCGAAAACATTTATGATCAAATCAAAGAATTGATCAGTACAGAAGTGAATGAAATGACTCATCTTGATGTGATCGAAGTCAATGTAAATGTTGTTGACATCAAAACACAAGCAGAATACGAAAAAGATCAAGAAACAGTTCAAGATAAAGTAACTGATGCAGCAAAATCAACTGGTCAATTTGCTTCAAAACAAACTGACAAAGCAAAATCAGCTGTTGGCAAAGGTGCGCAAAAAGTAAAAGAAAACAATGAACCACGCGTACAATAAACTTAATTTTTTAGAATTTTAGGAGGAAACAATTATGGGATTTATTTGGTCATTAATCGTTGGTGGTATTATCGGAGCAATTGCAGGAGCAATCACAAATAAAGGTTCTTCAATGGGCATCATTGCGAATGTAATCGCAGGTCTAGTTGGATCAGCTATTGGTCAAGCACTTTTAGGTACTTGGGGTCCAGTGATCGGTGGAATGGCAATCGTACCATCACTTATCGGAGCAATCATTTTAGTATTGATCGTTTCATTCTTTGCACGTAAACTTTAAGCAAAGGGCGCTTACTCAGATTGAATGATTTGAGATTAAGTAATAGATCGACTAAACATTGTAACCGACCACAAAGAGTAGTTTTTGTACTTACTCTTTGTGGTCGGTTTATTTGTACATATTTTCGAACATCCATTGTTTGTGTGTTTCAATCGATTGATTAACTTGAATCGCTGTGTTGCCCATAAAAATAATATGTAAACTATATTTTTTTGATATTAAAAAAATAACAAAATGTTTTATCCATAGCAATCTTTGAGGTTTAACTGTTAGACAACTGTTATTTCTTGTCTTAACGATAAAAATTGCTATAGATAAAGCATTTTTTCTTTGTTATCCTTTTATTGAAATATTATATGAATAGTTTTCATAAGTATCATTTTATAACATTGATTTCAATTTTTACCAAAAAACAACCATAAAAAACAAGGAGTTGAGAATATTTTCAAGATATTTACATATAATATATGTAATCTAAATATTCGAACGTTAAGATGAAGATATAGAAAGAAAACAGCTGTCATAAAAATATATGGAAGAGTGGAGGGTCACTTATGATTGAGGTGATCGGATTACAAAAAACTTTTGATAATGGCTTTGAAGCATTGAAGCAAGTGGATTTTACGATAGAAAAAGGGGAACTTGTTTGTCTTTTAGGTCCTAGTGGTTGTGGTAAATCGACAATGTTGAACCTCATCGCAGGACTGTTACAACCGACAGATGGTGATATTCGTTTTAAGGGGGAATCGGTCATAAAAACGGAGCCCAAAGATCGAAATATCGGATTCGTATTTCAAAATTACGCATTGTATCCACATATGACTGTTTTAGAGAACATCATGTTTCCATTATTAGTTGGGGATAATAAAAAGAAAAAAGGTGATGCTAAAGCGATTGCTGAAAAATATATGGAATTAACCAATATCAAAGAGTTACAGAATAAGAAACCTGGAACTTTATCTGGTGGGCAACAACAACGAGTAGCTATCACGAGAGCGTTAGTACAAGAACCAGAAGTCTTATTATTGGATGAACCTTTAAGTAATCTGGATGCTCGATTACGCTTGAAGATCCGTGAAGAGATTCGCAGGTTAGTGAAAGATGTGGGGATCACAACGATTTTTGTCACCCATGACCAAGAAGAAGCTTTATCGATCAGTGACAAAATCATCTTGTTAGAAGATGGCAAGATACAGCAAGAAGATGATCCTCAAAATCTCTATTTAGAGCCAGAAAATTTATTCGTTGCAAAGTTCATCGGTAATCCAATCATTAATTTTTTACCAATTGAAATTGTCGATGATCGGGTCAAACATGCGTCATTTGATTTACCACTCACTCATTTTATTGAAAAGCGTTTCAAAAAATCGATCACAAATGGGAAATATTACTTAGGCATGCGTCCTGAAGATATTTTACCAAGCGATAGTGGTCCTTTAAAAGGGAAGATTGAAAGTGTTGAGTTGATTGGTCGTGAACGAATTTTACACTTTGAACTCGCAGGAGAGCGAGTAAAGTCAATCGTAGGGGTGGAAAATGAGATCACTGAAGGAACTACGGTTACGTTTGACTTAGCTTATCACAAAGTGTTCCTATTTAGCTTTGATGGAGAGAGGATCTATTGATGGGAAAGAAAAATTATAATTCTGAAAATCAATTAAAAGCTTGGTATTTTTTACTTCCAGCATTACTTGCAATTTTTGTATTCAATATTTATCCGCTTTTTCGGGCTTTTTTTATGAGCTTTCAAAAAGGGACATTGATCAATCCTCGATTTGCAGGAGTTGAGAATTATCAACGTTTGCTTAGTGATCCAGTATTTTTCCGCGCGTTGAAAAATACTGCGTTCTACAGTTTTACCGTCGTACCAATTGCTTTGATTCTTTCACTGGCGATTGCGTGGGTGATTTTTGAAAAAGTAAAGTACAAGTCATTTTTTGAAGCAATTTTTTTTATGCCTTATGTCACGAGTACGATTGCGATCGGTATTGTTTTTCGCTATTTTTTCAACGGATCATACGGGCTCATCAATTACTTACTTGAATTTTTTGGGCTCCCACGAGTGAATTGGTTAGATAGTGTATCAATGAGTATGCCGACTTTGATCCTCTTTGGCATTTGGACGAGTTTAGCTTTCAATATTATCATATTATTAGCAGGATTCCGTAACATCGAGAAAGAGCATTACAAAATCGCGAAGATGTTTGGCGCAAATGAATGGGAGATTTTTGTGAAGATCACTTTGCCACAATTACTTCCTACACTCACGTTCCTCTTAACAGTCAATTTGATTGGTGCGTTTAAAATCTATACGCAAGTTTACGCACTATTTGGTGGTCAAGCTGGGATTGCTAAAAGTGCGATGACCGCAGTATTTTACATTTATGATAAGTTCCATGTTGCAGGTAGACCAGGTCTAGCTATGGCAGCAACACTTGTTTTATTCTTGCTTATTCTAAGTATTACTTTTTTCCAACAGTTGATTTTGAAGAAGGTGGGGAGAAAAAGATGAAAAAAATCGTTACATTGCTCTCACTCTTATTTTTGACACTCCTAGGAATCATTACGGTGTTTCCATTTATCTATATGATACTTGGTGGATTGATGACATATCGGGAAGCGACAAGTATTCCACCAACTGTTATACCTGATTCCTTTCAATGGGTGAATTATTTGACAGTATTCGAAAAAGCGCCATTTATCCAATACTTCATCAACACTTTATTTGTATCGTTAGTGACCACATTGGTAACAGTTCTCACTTCACTGTTTGCAGCATTTGCCTTAGCAACTTTGGAATTTCGTTACAAGAAAGTAGTGATGGTAGGATTGATTTCTTTGTTGATGATTCCATACGAGTCGATCATATTTACGAATTATAATACAATCGCACGTTTAGGCTTATTGAACTCTTATACAGCTTTGATCTTGCCGTTTTTGACGAGTATTTTTTATATTTATTATTTGACTAATTACTTGAAAAGTATTTCGCGTTCCTTTTATCAAGCAGCTAAGATCGATGGAGCTTCTGATATGGAATATATCAAAAAGATCCTTATTCCGATGTCCAAGCCAGCACTGGTCACAGTAGGGATTTTGACTTTCATTTCGAGTTGGAACTCCTTTTTATGGCCGTTATTGGTCACAAATGACAAAAAATTTCGATTATTGAACAATGGCTTATCTGCATTTACGAGCGAAAGTGGCAGTGACGTTCACTTACAATTAGCAGCAGCTACTTTAACCGTATTACCAATCGTGCTTATTTACTTTATTTTTAGAAAAGAAATCATCCGAGGAGTGGCAAAAAATGGGATCAAAGGCTAATCAAAAAACCAGCATTACCTTTCACAGTGGGCTCTTGACGATTGGTGGGACAGTCATTGAAGTTGCTTACGGCGACGATAGAATCTTTTTTGACTTTGGAACAGAATATCACCCTGAAATCAACTTACCAAATGAAGAGCTATCGACTTTACTAGATGTGGGATTTATTCCAGCAATTGATATTTATGATCCGCGATTGACCACACGCAAGAGGGATTCTAAGTTTGTAAATACCGCCGTATTTTTATCGCATGTTCACTTGGATCACACAAAAATGATCAATTATCTTGATCCAGAAATCCCATTGTATACATTAGAACCAACCAAAGTTTTATTGGAAAGCTTAAATCGTAACGGAATATTCTTGCTGTCTTCACCTTATATAGAAGGAAATACACGAACGATCAAAACGATTGCGCCTTGTCAGGATCTTCACATCGGCGAATTGATGATTCGTTTGTTTCCTGTAGATCATGATGCGTATGGTGCGGCAGCCTTTCTTATCGAGACACCAACTGCTTTGATTGCTTATTCTGGTGATCTTCGACTTCATGGATTTGATCGACATTTGACAGAGAATTTCTGTGAAGTGGCACAGAAGGTCGATGTATTGATGCTTGAAGGAGTCAGCATTAGTTTCCCGGAAAAAGAGAAGAAAAATGAGGCATCACCAGACAGTGAACGAGCGTTGACGGAGCAACTAGTGAAGATGATCCAAGAAAACGAGAATCGTCAATTGACTTTCAATTTTTATCCAGCCAATATCAAACGCTGGGAAGCTTTGATTGATGCTTCCCCACGACGAGTAGTTGTCGAAGCAGAAATGGCTTTACTCTTACAAAAAGTCGCAAAACGAGAAGTCCCTTATTACTACGCTGAGAAGAAAGAGCGGATCGGTACATTAGACCCCCGACTTGAGTATTCTTACGAAACTTTATTAGCAGATTCGACGGATTATTTCTGGCAATTTGTTGGTGAGGTTGATTCATTACAAAAAGGAGGTCTGTATATACACAGTGATGCCCAACCATTAGGCGAGTTTGATCCACAGTACGCGATTTTTAGAGGAGCTTTTGAAAAGCAACAAGTGGAGTTTAAGCAGTTATCATTATCAGGTCATGCAAAACCTGCGGATCTAGCAGAAATCATCGATCGGATAAAACCAGCTATGTTGGTCCCAATCCATACTTTAAAACCTGAGAGTATGCACAATCCATATGGAAGCAGAGTATTAGTAAAAAGAGGCGAAACCATTCAATTATAATCGGAGGAAAATGAAAAATGAAATGGACAACTATTAGTAAGTTTTTGGTAGCATCAGCAGCTGTAATGACTTTAGGCGCTTGTGGGAACACTGGCTCGAATGCCTCTTCATCTAGTGAAGAAATCGTCACTGATCTAACAGAAGAGACGACGATCACTTTTTGGCACGCAATGAATGGTGCGCAAGAAACAGCGTTACAAAAAATGACCGATGATTTTGTCAAAGCAAACCCAACTATCAAAGTCGAATTGCAAAATCAAGCCCAATATTCTGATCTACAAGCAAAGATCAATGCTACTCTTCCATCAGCAGGAGATCTTCCAACAATCACTCAGGCATATCCTGGTTGGTTATATAACGCGGCTCAAGATGAGATGCTCGTCGATCTACAACCTTTGATCGATAATGACACGATTGGATGGCAAGACCAAGAAGAGATTCGCACCTCTTTGATGGATGGCGCCAAGATCGATGATGTCCAGTATGGTATTCCTTTTAATAAATCGACTGAAATGCTCTTTTATAATAAAGATATGTTAGAAAAATATGATGTCCCTGTGCCCACGACATTAGATGAACTAAAAGAAGCATCAAAAACGATTTATGAAGCAACGAATGGCGAAGTGGTAGGAGCCGGATTCGATTCTTTGAACAACTATTATACGATCGGTATGGAAAACAAAGGAGTCGAATTTGACAAAGAGACAGATTTGACTAGTGACGAATCCAAAGAATTGATCAACTACTACGCGGAGGGTGTCAAAGATGGGTACTTCCGGATCGCAGGATCGGACAACTATTTATCTGGTCCGTTTGCCAATCAAAAGGTAGCGATGTTTATTGGTTCGATTGCAGGGGAAGGCTATGTAAAGAAAGATACGGAAGGTGTATTTACGTATGATGTTGCTCCACGTCCTGAAAAAATCAATTTACAACAAGGAACGGATCTTTATATGTTCAGTAGTGCCACACCAGAAGAACGGACAGCAGCATTTTTATATATGAAATTCTTATCAGAGCCAGAAAACCAGTTGTATTGGGCAACCATGACTGGCTATATGCCAACGATCGAATCAGTATTAGAAAGTGATAACTACAAAAATTCATCTGAAACAAAAGTACCACGACAGTTAGAGGGTGCAACTAAAGAATTGTTCTCGATTCCAGTTGTGGAGAATAGTGACAATGCGTTCAATGAAATGCGTACGATCATAGAAAATATATTAGCTAATACGAATCAAGATACAGATCAATTGATCTCAGATTCAGTACCCCAGTTAGAAGACGCTTGGAATCAATAAAAACGACTGAGAGGATGAAATAATGGAAGTGACAATCCTTGCAACAAGTGACATGCACGGTTACATTCTGCCGACGAATTATGCCAGTGACTTAGAACAACCATTTGGCGTGGCGAAAGTAGCCGGAAAACTGAAGGAATTAAGACAGGCAGTAAGCGGTCCGATATTCATGATTGAGAACGGTGACTTTATCCAAGGTTCGCCACTTAGTTATTTTGTTGCAAAACAATCGGAGTATTCTGTCTCGACGTTAACGAAGCTTCTAAACAGCATGAACTATGATGTTGGTGTGTTAGGCAATCATGAATTCAATTATGGCTGGTCCTATTTGAATGAAGCAATCCAATCCTATGATTTCCCAATAGTCGTGGCCAATATGTTGAGGAAGAATCAACAGGAATCGGTTTTACCTCCGTATCAGATCATTGAGAAACAAGGGATCAAAGTGGCTGTTTTGGGACTCGTGACTCAGTATATCCCCAACTGGGAAAACCTTGGAACAATCAAGGATCTTCATTTTGTGTCGGCTGTTGAAACCGCCAAAAAATACGTGCCTTTATTACGTGAGTTAGCAGACTTAGTCGTCGTCGCATACCATGGCGGTTTTGAAAAAGATTTAACAACAAACGAGCCGACTGAAGCATTGACTGGTGAAAATGAAGCCAGTCGGTTGTTACAAGAAGTGCCTGGGATCGATGCGTTAGTCACAGGACATCAACATCGTGAGCTTGCTGAAATCGTCAATGGTGTACCTGTGATCCAGCCAGGGTATCGTGGGGCTTTTGTAGGAGCAATCCAACTAACAGTCAAAAAACAAGACAACAAGTTTGTCGTCTTGGATCACTCGTGTAAACTTTATCCAACGAAAGAGGCTTCTCCAGATCCTATAATCCTTAAACAAATTGAACCGGTTTCTAAAGCATTAGATATGTGGCTAGACCAACCAGTGGGAGAAGTGCTGGGCAATCTACGGATTGTTGATCCTATGGCAGCAAGAGTCAATGAGCATCCATATATTGAACTGATCAATCGAATACAGATGGATGCAACTGGAGCAGAGATTTCAGGAACAGCCTTATTCAATAATGAAGTGACGGGATTCCCACAATCTGTCAGCATGCGTCATATTCTTACGAATTATATTTACCCGAATACTCTGGCTGTTGTACGTGTGACTGGACAAGAACTGAAAGCAGCGCTCGAACAAACAGCTGGTTACCTAATGGCAACCGATGAAGGAATTACGTTTGACCCAAAGTATATCCAGCCCAAGCCTCAATATTATAACTATGATATGTATGAAGGTATAAATTACACGATTGATTTAAATCAACCAATCGGTCATCGTGTGACACGCTTTGAAAAAGCAGGAGAGCCAATTCCCTTAGATAAACCACTAGAAGTGGTGATCAATCAATATCGGGCAGTAGGCGGTGGAAATTATAAGATGTTTTCAGCGGAGAAGATCGTTAAAGAATGTCCGATCGATATGACAGAATTGATTGCCGAATATTTCAAACGAAAAAAAGTGATTGAAGCAAAAGTGGATCATAATTTCATTGTGATTGGAAAATAAAACGAATAATAGCATGAAAAATCTCCTTCGAATGAGTGTACGTCGCCTTCGGAGGAGATTTTCAGCATTTATATGCATGTTACGATTTAGTCAGTTGTGCCAATAACTCAGTATAGCCTAGTTCTCTTGCGTAATCTTCCGCGGTTTTTCCTTGATTGTCACGTAACGTTTTGTCTGCCCCATGATTCAACAGTTCTTGAACGATTTGTTGATAGATTTCAGATCCATCTCGTAAGGCAACTGCTTCGATCAATGCGGTATAACCATAATTATTTTGATGATCGATGTCCACACGTGCGTCGGTTAATAGAAGTTTCACATTATCTAAATGGCCTTTTTCAGCTGCTGGAATCAAAGCATTACCACCAAAACGATTGACGATTTCTTGATTTGGATCACGATGTTCCAACATATAAGATAGAATCTCTGTTTTCCCTTGTGCTCCAGCATAAAGGTAAGGGCTGTCTTGGATCATATCTTGGATGTCGATTGACGCACCGTGATCAATCAGAAGTTTGGCGATTTCGACAAAATCATGATGTGTGGCAATTAGTAAAGGTGTTTCGCCTTTGTCATTTTGTTCATCGATTGAATACTCTGTTTGTAAAATATCCTCAACTTTCTTTCGATCGTTGTCTTCAACTGCGGCTAATAAACTGCCAGATGGGTAACTCATAAGCGATTCCTCCGTTTCTTCAATTAAATGATCGGTTTGTTCAGTGGTTGTTTGCTCGATAGTAGAAGTGGTCCTTTTCGTTTGATCAGGAACGGTCATCTGCTGTGGCTCTTCACAACTCGTTAATGAAAACAGTAAAACTGCAAAGGGTAAGATCGGCCAAGCGCTCATACATACACCCCCCTTTGTATCATCATATGATGAAGCAATTGATACCGCAAATGAATGAACTTACACCAGCAAAAGAGCAAGGGGATAGATGTTATTATAGCTAGAGTTATAGTTTTTTTTACAAATAAGAAATAACGAAAATTGAATCATTCAAACTTTGTTAATTTATAATAAAAAAATTAAGAATAGAAACAAGTAATATTTTTTTGGAATATCTATTACTAAAATACGTCCATAAAATCTTGTTTATACAACATTTTGTACGGTGTTTTAACATTTTTTTTGTAATTTATTATTACCTTGCTTGCGGTAATAACCGGTTAGATTTAATCATATCTGTCTGTTATTCTTAATTTAAGATAACAAAAGCAAATACATAATAGAATTTTTTTGAAAAATCTGGAGTTATCTATATTAATCGTTAATTATGGAGGGAAACATGAAAAAACAAATTTTAGGAACCATTTTATGCTCAAGTATTTTATTTGGAGCAAGCTTAGCAATTGGTGGGAATGAAGCATCTGCACATGGATATGTACAGTCTCCTATCAGTCGTGGGTATCAAGGACATTTAGACAGAAATTCAAACTGGACTGCTGCTTTTCAAAAATATGGGGCTGTTATCAACGAACCTCAATCTTTAGAAGCATTAAAAGGATACCCACAAGCTGGACCAGCCGATGGACAAATTGCATCAGCAGGTGGTTCGCTTGGTGATTTCAATCTTGATCAACAAACCTCAACTTTATGGACAAAACAAGGAATCAACCAAGGTGCGAATTTATTTACATGGCGCTATACTGTCGGACATGCGACGACAAAATGGCATTATTATATGACGAAAGCTGACTGGAACCCAAATGATAAATTGGAACGTTCTGATTTTGAATTGATCGGTACAATCAACCATAATGGAACACCAGCATCAACGACACCACACGCAATCAACGTCCCAAGTGATCGTTTAGGTTACCATGTGATTTTAGCTGTTTGGGATGTAGCGGACACAGCTAATGCATTCTATAACGTGATTGACGTGGATGTAAAAGGTGATTCAGCTATTCCTGTGAAACCTCAAGCTCCTCAAAATGTACGTGCTGAAAATGTGACTGCTTCTTCTGTAGAATTAGCATGGAATGGACAAGCAAATACTGTATCATATAACGTTTACCGTGACGGTGAATTAGTTGGCAATACAAATGATCCAGAATTTAAAGATGCAGGACTAAATGAAGAAACAACCTACAACTATGAGATCGAAGCAGTTAGCCAAACTGGATTGACATCTGACAAAACAACGATTTCAGTAACAACTAGAGCGACAACTGCGGAAGAAAAACCAACTGCTCCTAAAAACTTACATTCAATGGGTGAAACGACTTCAAGCGTATCATTGATGTGGGGAGCTTCAACACATACACAAGGAATCAAACAATATGATATTTATCGTAATGGTCAGTTAGTGGCTTCAACACCATCTACGAGTTACACAGATGAGAACTTAGCTTCTGGTACAACCTATTCATACGTGGTACGTGCAATCAGTACTACAGACGAAGTTTCAGACGCAAGTAACACTCTATTAGTGACAACGAAACAAGATGAAACAATCGAAGGTGTCCGTGAATGGAGATTAGGTTCTATGTCTTCACCGGAACTTTATACTGCAAACGAAGAAGTAAGCTTCCAAGGACGAGTATACACAACCCTTGTAACACATTTTAACTTTGGTGATGTAACATGGTCTCCAAATCAAGCGCCGACATTATTCCGCTTGAAATAATCAAACTCACACTCAGTGCATCTAACTGCACTGGGTGTTTTTGTATCAAAAAAGCTAGTAGTAAGAACGTTTAGTTGACAATGCTTTAGATTGTTCGATACCATGATTATCATCAGAAATGGTCATTCAACCAGAAAGTAGGAAAAGAAATGTTCAAACGAGTACCTTCAGACTTAACAGAAAGAGAAAATTATAAACTATTGATCGGTTCAGTTATCCCTCGTCCGGTGGCAGTGGTTGCAACAAGATCTTTACAAGGAGTGACCAATGTTGCACCTTTTAGTTACTTCAATATTGTTAGTTCAAATCCACCGATTCTTTCTTTAGCTATCCAAAGAAAAAATGGGGAGTGGAAAGATACGGCAAAACATCTTATCGATACAAAAGAAGCAGTGATCCATGTTCTAGACGAAAGAATTCTGGTAGATGCTAATCAGACAGCTGCTAGCTTATCGAGCGAAGAAAGTGAATTGACGTTGACTTCTTTCACTACTTCCGAATCAGATACTATCAGCGTCCCAAGGATCAATGAAGCAAGTATTGCCTTTGAAACGACACTATACCAACACGTGCCGATCAAAAAAAAACAAGAAACGACCGCTGATTTATTTTTACTACAAATTTCTACTTATCAAATAAGTGAAGCTGTTTATGATGAACAAACAGGCTATATTGATCCGAAACAGTTACAACCAATCAGCCGCTTAGCAGGAAACGACTACGGCAAGTTAGGTGAGATCATTCGCTTGTTGCGTCCGGAATAAATGTACGTCGATAACGCAGTTTTTTCTAACGAAAAAATATTTATAGATCAAATGATATTCTCATATTTATTAAATAAAGTTAAATTTAGTTATTTTATTCTTTATTTTATTGATTATCGATGCGAAGAGGAATATGATAAATTTTGTGAAAATCAAATAAGTACTAACCTTGTTAGGTGAGGCTCCTATACAAACATAGGCTATTGCCCAGAAACGTCGAAAGACGCCAATGGGTCAAACAGGAATTGTCGGATTAAGGCTTTTTCCAATAGCTAAGAATACGTTCTTTACGTTGTATAGTGCTAAAACTCGGACGATGAGATGATGCTAGGTCAGAAATCTTGTTCGAAAAGGTTTCTGACCTTTTCTTATGCTTTCTTTCCCTTTTTTGCTCGCCTTGCCTAACTTGTGTCTGGAGAAGAAAGGGGATGCGCTGGAACAAGCTATTTGATTTTATCAACAGAGGTATTCATATCACTACAAAGAATGCTGCACGAAATAAACCAGATAGACAAACAAAAAAGGTCGACGAGTTGCAGCTCAATCGACCGAAAGACATGAAAGAGAATAAACTCTTTACTTGACTCATCATAATAGACAAAGCTACACGTTTCAAGTAGAAGAGTTTGAAAGGAAGGGTCAACTGAATGAAACCATTTCAAAAAATCGTATTAAGTATCTTGTTAGTACTTGCAATGGTCATTGGCTTTTTTTCTTTTGAATTTATTCAAGGGTTCTCATCAGTGAAACAATCTGCAACAGTTGAGAAAGTCAATGCACAAGATGTCCCATCGATCATCAATGTGGCATTGATCGGTTCTGATGCACGATCAAAAGAAGAAAATGGCCGTTCAGATTCTTTGATGGTCGCCCAATATGATCAAAAGACCAAACAAGCCAAATTGATTTCTATCATGAGAGATTCTTACGTCTCTATTCCTGGTTATGGAATGAATAAGATCAACGCTGCCTATTCTTATGGTGGTATCGACTTATTGAACCAAACCTTACAAGAAAATTTCAAGTTGGAGACCCCTTATTATGCAAGTATTACGTTTCAAGATTTTATTGATTGTATCGATGAATTGTTTCCAGATGGCGTAACGATCGATGCAGAAAAAGATTTAGATTTAGATGGGGTAGCTATCAAAAAAGGAAAGCAAACGATGGACGGAAATACCTTGCTACAATATGCTCGTTTTCGTGAAGATGAAGAAGGTGATTTTGGACGTATCCGTAGACAACAACAAGTTGTTGAGGCGGTAGCCAGTCAATTGAAAGATGTCACATCGATCATCAAATTACCTAAGGCGATCGGTAAACTTTTAGGTAGTATCCAAACAAATCTACCGGAAAGTGTTCTGTTAGATTGTGGGTTAGATTTCCTAAATGACGAGAAGAAAATCGATACACTATCCGTGCCCGTTGATAAAAGTTGGGACTTCAATGATAATACACCAGCTGGTAGTGTCTTGGAAATCGACTTAACTAAAAATCAACAAGCGATACACGAGTTTTTAGATAAATAACTAAATGACTATATTGATAGAGATCGAGGCATAAGTGTTTAGCCTCAATAAATAAGGCACCATCCACGAAAATTGTTCCTCAAATTTTTATGGATGGTGCCTTATTTCCTATGAAGTTACATCTGTCCCCACCGTTTATTCGATTTTTGCAAATGCGAGAGGGCAAATGTCACACTCACTATTTTTGATTAAAATAAAGTTAATATAAGAACAGTACTGATTAAGAATCATTTGGGCTGCTATTCTATTTCCCCTTCCATGTGTTAGAATATCTTTGATTCGTACTTTTAATAAAGAGAGGTATTCAAAACATGAAGAGGAGTGACAGACAAAAGAAAAAATCGACCGGCATCTATATTGGAGCGGGAATCGTCGTCTTGCTTGCAGCAGCTGGTGGTGGCTTCTTTTATTATCAACACGTCCAGGAACAACAAGCGGTAAAAGCTGGAGAAAAAACGATTGAAGGATTTATCGACTCTCTGAACCAGGAAAATTATGAAGAAGCGGTGAAATCACTTCAAGTAGAAAACGGTAGTGATCTTACTGAACAAGATATTTTAGAGAAATATCAAAATATTTATGGTGCAGCAGAAATCAGAGGGATCAAACTCTCAGATTTATCCGTGACGAAAAAAGAGAATGATACGTATGAATTTACGTATAAAGCTAAAATGAATACGACGCTAGGTGAATTGAAAGACTTAGCATACGAAGGAACCTTGTCGCAAGAAGGAGATCAAACCAAAATCAATTGGCAACCTAATTTGATTTTTCCGCAAATGGAAGGGCAAGATAAAGTCAGCTTAAGCACAGACATAGCGGCTCGTGGTGAAATCTTGGACCGCAATAAACAGCCCTTAGCCACGACCGGAAAATTAAAACAATTAGGTGTCGTACCTGCAAAATTAGGTGAGGGTGAGGAAAAAACAACAAATATCAAAGCAATCGCTGAAGCCTTCGATTTGACTGAAGCCAGTATTGAACAGGCGATTTCTCAAGCTTGGGTCCAACCCGATTACTTTGTTCCTTTAAAGATCATTGAAGGGGAAACACCAGAACTTCCAAGTGGAGCAACGATCCAAGAAGTTGACGGTCGTTATTATCCACTAGGAGAAGCCGCTGCTCAATTGATTGGCTACGTAGGAGATATCACCGCAGAAGATATTGAGAAAAATCCTGAGTTGAGTAGCACAGGAAAAATCGGGCGTTCGGGTTTAGAGATGGCCTACGACAAAGAATTAAGAGGAACGAACGGTGGAAAGTTAAGTGTGACAGATGAAGAAGGAAATGAAAAAGCTGTCTTACTCCAACATGAAGTGAAAAATGGACAGGATATCCAGTTGACGATCGATGCCAATGCACAAAAAACGGCATTCGACAGTCTAGATGGAAAACCAGGTTCTACTGTGGCGACAGCCCCTAAAACTGGAGATTTGTTGGCACTTGTCAGTTCACCTAGCTATGATCCAAATAAAATGACGAATGGTATTTCACAGGACGATTACAAAGCTTATGAAGAAGATCCCAATCGTCCGTTTATTAGCCGTTTTGCAACAGGTTATGCTCCGGGTTCAACATTTAAAATGATCACCGCAGCCATCGGCTTAGATAATGGGACATTGAATCCAGATGAAATATTAACGATCAATGGATTGAAGTGGCAAAAAGATAGCTCTTGGGGTTCTTACCAAGTGACACGTGTCAGTGATGTACCACAAGTGAACTTGAAAAATGCTTTAGTTTATTCTGATAATATCTATATGGCACAAGAAACATTGAAAATGGGGGAAGAAGCCTTTAGAAAAGGACTGAATCAATTCATTTTCGGTGAAGAGCTAGATTTACCGATCCAAATGGATCCTGCGCAAATCTCAAATGAAGACTCATTCAATTCGGAGATTCTGTTGGCAGATACTGGCTATGGTCAGGGACAATTGTTGATCAACCCGATCCAACAAGCTGCGATGTATAGTGTTTTTGCAAATAATGGCAGTTTAGTTTATCCACGATTAGTCATGGATCAGGAAACAAAAGATAAGAAAAATGTGATTAGTGAATCGAGTGTTCAAACGATTTTGCCAGATCTAATCGATGTCGTCCAAGACCCTAATGGAACTGCACACTCTTTAGCTGCTCTAGGCATTCCGCTTGCCGCAAAAACAGGAACAGCTGAAATCAAAGAAAAGCAGGATGAAAAAGGACAAGAAAACAGTTTCCTGTATGCAATCAATCCTGAAACAAATGGCTACTTAGTGATCAGCATGTTAGAAAACAGAGAAGAAGGCGATTCTGCTACTAATCGAGCGCCTGCTTTATTGCAGTATTTGAATCAAACTTACCAATAAATACAGAGTTTGAAATCGGATACAAAATAATTAGTTTTTTCTCTCTTGCAGTGATACACTAGTCTATAGAAACGAGTGTAAATAACAAGAGGAGGAGATAAGATGACTGATGTTCCAAAAGCAGTAAAAGCGGAAATGGCTGCAAGCATGTTGAAGATTAAATTTGATAATGGGGAAACGAGATATTTAAAATCACATTTAGCAAAAGAACATGCAGAAGCTTTTTCGATGAAAAATGGCAAAAGAAAGAATAGTTTATTGGCTTCACAAACAACCTGGGTAGGATCGACTATTGAAATTCAACCAGATGGCACTCTTGTTCTGAATGAAAATGATTATTACTCGCCAGAAGAGTTATGGAACGAGAGCAAAGAGCATATTATTTGATCAAAAATAGAGCCTTTCTATTAGATTCGAGAAATCTAGTAGAAAGGCTCTATTTATCTGAGAACGAATCACCCATGATACACTTTTCTTGTAAAATATTTAAGAATCAATGGAGAGATCAAGGTACTTAATAAGATCACGATCACAAGTGGAGAATAATATTTTGCTTCAATCAATTGACTTTGTTGTCCAATTTGCAAGATGATCAGCGCCATTTCACCACGTGAGATCATACCAGCTCCTACCATAAAGGCACTATTCGTTGAAAAGCCGGCTACTTTTGCACCTAGATAACCACCACCAAGTTTAGTCAAGACTGCAACAGTTGTTAGGATCAAGATAAAAATCAATTGTTCTCCAAAGTTAGAGAAATCGACTTCTAGTCCAACACTGACAAAAAAGACTGGGATAAATACGGCATAACCTAATGCCTCGACATTATGATACACTTCTTCTTTGACCGATGTTTGACTTACCGCGATCCCTGCAAAAAATGCACCAATGACTGAACTTAGTCCAATCAAATCAGCAATGTAGGACATACCTAGACATAAAACCAATGAAACAATGATGATTGCAGAGTTGGCATAGATTTTTCCAGCTAGTGACATCAAAAATGGGGCAATCCATTTGACTAATAAAAATATGAAAATAAAGTAAATCACTTGCTCCAATAAAAGAAGCGGTAAAGGGAGGCTGCTGCCAGATTCTCCCGTCAAAAATGATAAGCTGAAACTTAACACCAATACGACAAGAATGTCATCAACTACTGAAGCGCCTAAGATAGTCGAACCTTCTTTTGTATTGACTACATGAAGTTCTTTCAATACCTCAACAGAGATACTTACAGAAGTTGCTGCGAGGATGATTCCAAAGAAGATAGCTTCATTCCTAGTCACTTGGAAAATTTCACCTGTCAACCAACCAAATAATACGGGGAGTATGATCCCTAATAAAGCAACGAACATTCCTGGACGAAAGTATTTTTTCAAAAGAGAAAGATCGCTTTCCAGTCCAGCTAAAAACATCAATAAAATGACACCAATTTCTGAAAAATCGTGGACGAGAATATTAGGATGCACCCATCCCAGGCCGGCACCACCAAGCAAGACGCCAACGAGTAGTTGACCAATCACCGCAGGTACACCAAACCTCCTTGAAAGGTGAGAGCCAATGGTTGTCGCTAGCAAGATCAAACAGAGAATACCTATAAATTCCATTCTTTTCATCCTTCCTTTCTCAAAAAAGAATTTATTTTATTCGTGTCAAATGACCTCCTAAACAGGATAACATAAATAACGTTATTTATGTAGTATCGTCTATTGTGTGGGTTTATGAAAACGTACAACAAAAAAGGCCAGGCAATTAAGCCCAACCTCGAATTTAAATAGCTAATCAATTAACATACATATTTCTTACTTTAAAGTAGTTGATGATTTCAGAAATCCCCATAAAGATCAAGATACCGCCAAAGATTTGGAAAAGCACCATTAAGCTTTGGAATGGATTAAACAGTAAAATCAATCCGCCAATCAGTAAAATCACGCTGTATAATGACCATCCTTTTGATTTTGTATTCAAACTGATGAACAATTGAAATGCGCCATTTGCTAAAATCATCAAGCCTAAAAGAATTGGCAAGATCGAAACGATTGCTGAAGCAAATAAGAACACGATCAGTCCGAAAATCAGAAAAGCAATTGCACTGAAAAGTCCAAATCCCCAAACACCTGTTTTTTGCTTGTTTTTATAGGCTTCAAATAAATTGATCAGTCCTAATAAAACAAAATAAGCTGTGATAAGATAGCCGACAAAATTAAATACGGCAGTTGGGTTGATGACTATGGCGATACCAGCAATGATATAAATAGCTGCTCGTAAAATAGCATGTCTTTGAAAATTACTTCGAATAAGTTCATACATTATTATAACCTCCTTTTTTTTATTTTAACGGTTATTGATGTATAAACCAACTAATAACTAGTAATTCCATTATTTTCTAAGGATTTTTTCCATTTTCTTTCCTTTGGCTAACTCATCGATCAACTTATCCAAATAACGAATTTCTTGCATCAATGGCTCTTCAATATTTTCTACTCTAACACCACAAATGACGCCAGTGATCAATTTTCGGTCAGGATTCAATCTCGGTGCCTCAGCAAAGAAAGTTTTGAAGTCCTTTTCCAGTTTGATCTGTTCTTCTAATTTAGTTTGTTCATAGCCGGTCAACCAATAAATGATTTGGTTAACTTCCTCTTTTGTACGATTTTTTCGTTCTGCTTTTTTTAGATAAAGAGGATAGACAGAAGAAAAAGGCATAGTAAAAATTCGATGTTCAGTCATAAAGAAGCTCCTTTTTCCATTATTATATAATGAACTGTTCAAAAAGAATAGCTATAGTGTCAAGTCTCATGAAAGTTCAGTGAACAAGGGGATAGATAGTAAGAATGCTACATGATACTAATTGTATCTGTGAAGATCAATCAAAATCAGCGTAGTCACGTTCTTGTTTGATCTCAAAAATAAAGGTAGCTAACTGAGCAATCATCTTTTTCCAATCATCTGGACGAACGATGCCGTTTAACAAATAAATCTTTTTGATACTCTCAGGTAGCTGGTTTAGCGGGCAATCACTAATGACGATATCGCATTGTTCCATATAGTAACGTTGGATGACTATTGCCTCTTTTGAAAAAATTTGTTCGATTTTAACAATTAAATCTTTACTGATATAAAAGTCTTTCGTATGATTCACACCGATGATGATCGGTGGTTGCTTTTTGAAACGGTCGTAGAAATGGAGTAATTCTTCGATTACCCATGAAATATTTTCTTTTTCTAGAAAATCTGGTAAGTAATGCCAATTTTCTTGCCGGAAATTCTCATAAAATTCAGCTACGACTGTTTTTAAGTGTTCATAGTTTTTCTGATCTTTATAAAGTAAGAAAGTCGGTAAAGGCGTATTTGGCTGTTCGCTATCCAAAAAGGTATTGTGAAGTTTATTGATCGTAAAGGACAGTGCATATAACTTTTTTTGTTTTTCAGGTAGCTCTAAAGCGAAACGCTGACTGAATGCTTCAACTAATTTCTTGGAATAAATCAAATAAGGAAAATCGATCGCTAACAGTCTTTGATAGTGCGTCAAACTTTGCTCTTCACTATCCAATTGAGAAATCGTTAGGCGTGCTAATAAATTGAGTATGATTCGTTGTTCCCGACAAATCGGCAAATCAGGATTTAAAATATCCACATCAGGTTCAATCAAAAGATCAATATACTTAAACTGACTTAATTCTTTTTGAACATTTTCTAAAGAAGTCATAGGAAAATTGTCCTGGCAAAGTTTTAAGAGAAGATACAACTTATCCAAGACGCCACCATTCATCCCTTCCAATAACTCTTTCTTGAAGAAGACATGGAGTGTGTAATCGATTTTTTTTGGCTCTTCCTTGTGATAGGGAAGGGACGTATTAGCAAAAATCGTCCAATAAACATCTAGAAAACAATATTGGATTTGAACTTCACTACCAGTGATTATTTTTTTTCCTTTACTTGAAAACTTGAAGGAGATTCCATATAAAGCTAAAAATTGGTTGATTGCTTTCATTTTAGAATAGAGATATGAAGGACTGTAATTTGTCATTTGGCTGATCGTGACCATTGAGTTGACTTTTTGTCGAAGTAAGGCAGCGATGATTTGAAAATTAGTTGATTCAAAACAATATTTACCAAATAATTCATAATAACACTTCGCAACGTCAGCATCGTTCAAAGAAATTTTGACAAACTTTTTGTTTTTCACTACTTCAAGATTATTTATGCCCAAAGCATGGAAGTCCTGTTCGATTTCATGAAGATATAAAAGAAAATTTGAATCAGACATCTTAAAATGGTCCGCTAGATAGTGCGTGGTGATAAAGAACTGATGCTCTGTTAAAAAAAGAAAAATCTCAAGCTTTGTTACATTTTTCTTCTTTAATAAAAACTTTTTGATTGCTTCTTGTGTTTGCATTGAAATTCCTCCGGTTGAAAATTTTACTGAAAATTTCTTTATTTTCAACAAAAAAACAGTAAATCTTCCGTATCAATCTATATTATCTTATGTTTAACATGATAATGATATTAAATAGGAGGAATTCTCATGAAATATTTAAGTCTTCTCTTTGCTTCAGTTTTACTGAGTAGTGTTTCTGTACCAGTCGAAGCTGCACAGACAGATGAACAACCTAGTAATGATGTTGCTCAACTAGCTTCTCATTCCGTCTGGGCAAATGTGAATCAAATCAAATTTTTAGAAGAACATGTTTCAGCAAACTCTGGTATTATGAGACTTAAACTAGGAGAGACGATCACGGTGAAGGCACTGGTGACTTATTCAGGGGATATCCAACCGATTTTACAGTCTGTTGTCCGATTTGAAAACGTTGATCCAGCCTTGAAGATCGAACACGATCCAGCTTCACTTGTATTCCACAACAAACTAGCAACTTTTACGTTTAATATTACACTGACACAACCAATCAGTAGACCTGTTTTATTTACCGTTAAAGTAGCAGATGGTCAACCTGAGGACAGTCATCATTTGACACCATATAGTCAACGTCAAACCGTTGAACAAAAACCTGGAGGAACAGGGGGCGTGACTGAGCCAGATCCTAATCCAGATCCTAATCCTAAACCGGATAATCCTGATGAAAATCCAGACGTAACACCGGATAATCCAGATGAGAACCCTGATGTGACACCAGATAATCCAGATGAAAATCCAGACGTAACACCGGATAATCCAGATGAGAACCCTGATGTAACACCGGATAATCCAGATGAGAACCCTGATGTAACACCGGATAATCCAGATGAGAACCCTGATGTGACACCAGATAATCCAGATGAGAACCCTGATGTGACACCAGATAATCCAGATGAAAATCCAGACGTGACACCGGATAATCCAGATGAGAACCCTGATGTAACACCGGATAATCCAGATGAGAACCCTGATGTGACACCAGATAAACCAGATGAGAACCCAGATGTGACACCAGATAATCCAGACGAAAATCCAGACGTGACACCGGATAATCCAGACGAAAATCCAGACGTGACACCGGATAATCCAGATGAGAACCCAGATGTGACACCAGATAATCCAGATGAGAATCCAGATGCAAAACCGGATAAACCAGAGGGGAACAATGGAAACTATGAAGGAGATAACGGGGAAGATGGAAATGGTGGTGAAGAAGTGATTGAACCACAAATCCATCCTGAAGGCAAAAATCCAACGATCACAATACCTGAACAAGTAAAACCATTGTCTCAAATTCGAAAACAATCAATTCTATCTATTGGTACGACAGATGTACTGGTAAATAAAAAAATGTCTGAAAATGCGAAAGAAATTCTACCAATGACAAAAATAGCTCACTCTTCAAATCAAGTAGCTAATGATAAACACTCTGCAACATCAACAGATGAAGTAACGAATCAATTACCTAAAACGGGCGAGCATAATCGCTTCTTTACATGGATGTTTGGTCTACTGATCACAGGAATGAGCATGGTTACTTTTAGAAAAATCAACTAATAATTGTAATAGATAAAACACGCCTTGAAACATTCTGTTTCAAGGCGTGTTTACGTAGAATATGGTTAATAATCAGTTAACATAGTGGATTTGTTCTTCTTCAATCAATGGATAGGTGAGTAATTCTGTACTATCTAAATCTTCTTTCGTCATATCGACTGCATTGATTTGGCTATTTGTGTAGGTAGTGTAGTAATAGATTCCTTTATCCACATTGCAACAAGAAGAATAGATCGTATACTCAAATTTACCATTCCCAACATCACATAGGCCTTTTTGTTGTTCGACCGATTTTAGGATATGGAAGAATTGACTAACGCTTTCCTGTTCTGTCGTTGCTTTGACAGAATTTAATTTTGTAAAGGCAACTTTGACAAAACGCGAAGCAGATGATAAATCTCCAGGTAAACCTAATCCGCCCATCCCGCGAGAATAGACCGATAAATCAAGTTCATCGGAGAAATGGTTTTTAAGGGTAGTCGGTGAGACTGACCGATAGTTGTTCAAATTAAATAATTGATAGTCGAAGGTTGGATTATTTGTTAGTACACCGATTGGATTATCATAAATTTTTAATCCTTCGGCAACTGATTCAATAACAATCGATGTTTCTTGATCGGCTAATATCCAATGAAGAGGAGATAACGGTAGTTCTTCACTGAAATTGATGTTGACTAAATTGATATCTGCTAATAACGTACGAGCTTCTTCCACATTTTTACATTGACTCAATATCCAAGGAATAAATTCAAATGGTGTAATATTGGTCTTTTCGGCATCTTCGTCAAAAAAATGGGCATTTCCAGGGAAATTCAAGCCAGCCATACTCAAACCTTTTTCATTTGTTGCATCATAATAGAGGGGGTAGTTATCTACAACTGCTGCCATACCGATGATCGCATAGTGAGACTCTTGTTTTGGGGCTTTCCGATAAACAAAAGGATAATTTCTTGGAGTGATCGTCACCTGTTCATTATAAGAAATCTCTAAATCCAAATTACGTCCAAAATAATGATCGTTAGTTGTGTAAGTAATAGATGTACACATTATAATAACCTCCTTTTTTTAATTATATATTAAGACGATTAAGGGAAAATTACTAATGAAATGATTTCCGTTTCTTATACGTTGTAAATTTAAGCGAAAAAACTCGGTAATTGAATTACCGAGCGTCTTGTTCTT
>Ga0308169_10001069_pt1 | contig 34228 bp, 37 predicted proteins | sample PhyBR1_2_FD_202139 | JGI IMG/M metagenome (GOLD analysis project Ga0308169, IMG submission 202139) | Phyllosphere microbial communities from UC Gill Tract Community Farm, Albany, California, United States - DLSLSB.R1 | ecosystem: Host-associated > Plants > Phyllosphere > Unclassified | place...
CGGCCTGAAACTGTTTGCCATCACCGATCACGGCCCTGACATGGCCGACGCGCCGCACTACTGGCACTTTATTAATATGCGCGTCTGGCCGCGCGTGATCGATGGCGTAGGGATTCTTCGCGGTATTGAAGCCAATATTAAAAATCAGCAGGGCGAGATCGACTGTTCTGGCCCGATGCTTGATGCGCTGGATTTAATCGTCGCCGGTTTTCACGAGCCGGTTTATGCACCGCGCGACAGAAAGCATCACACTGACGCGATGATTGCCGCCATGGCAGGTGGTCTGGTCCATATCATCAGCCATCCGGGCAATCCTAAAGTAAATTCTACACATTAAAACAAGTAATTGATTTTATTGAAAAGGTGTAGATTATGGCTCAGAAGTTATACAGTTATCAGCGTTGGTCGAGTGCTGTACAGGCCGATGGAACAACTAAGGCAAGACAGACTAAATCGGCAGAGGAATACGCTCAGAAAAATGGTCTTGAAATTGAAGAAATTGTAGATGCTGGCGTGTCAGGTTTTAAATCAGCCAACACAAATGAGAATGGGGCATTGGGGCAATTTTTACGGGCAGTTGATGAGGGTTTAATTGCTTGTAATTCAGTGCTTTACGTGGAGGCTCTCGACCGTATCACACGATCGGAAATTGACACTGCGTTAGAGCTGTTTCTGGGCATTTTACGCCGTGGTATTACGGTCGTAACAGGGATGGATAACAAGGTTTATACACGTGAGGCAATCAAGGGGAATCCGGTTGATCTGCTTACAAGTATTCTCATGTTTTCTCGTGCTCATGAAGAATCGAAAACTAAACAAAACCGTACTAATGGTAATGCTCTTGCGTTGATTGATCGCTTTATCAAGCAGGGTCTGCCAGTGAATATAAAGAGCATAGGATCACATCCGTGGTGGATTGATGATAGCGGCTCAATGTATGAGGCCGTGAAAACACATCCAGTACTTTGGGCTTGTGCTCAGTTTGCTATTGAAAACTTCATGGAAGGTTTATCGGTATTCAAAGTAACTCAAATGCTCAATGAAAAATTCCCTCATTACTACAAAGGGAAAGCATGGGCTATGGCGAATATACGCAAACTACGTATCAATAAGGCCGTGTATGGAGTGAGGGAAGTTACAGTAGGTGGTAAAACTTATGTACTTCCTAACTACTATCCAGCGTTGATTACTGAAGGGCAGTTTCTACGATTACAGCAGATAAGAACTACTACAAAATACATTGGTAAAGTTGGTGAGGGTAGGGTAGTAACAAACGCTGATGGCAGTACTAAAATTATTGCTGAAAAAAATAATATCAATCTTCTTGCGGGGATGAAGTTATTCAGATGTGGGCATTGTGGTGGCACTATGATGGCTATGCGTCATGGTGATACTATTCGTTATCTTTGTGAGAAGGGCAGAGGCAATAACCATGATTGTAAAACGTGGTCTATGCCAGGTATGTTAGTTGAACATACTTTGATGCTTGTAACTACTATTGCCTATATGGACCTACAGAAAAAAGGCCAGGGTGATAAAGCTGATTACACACAGCAAATCACCGCTATGGAAAGTACTATCAGTGGTTATAGTATTCAAATCAATAAAGCTACTAAATTAGCTATCGCCCTTGATGATGTTGATGTAGATGAACTGGCAGATACTATTAGAGAGCTTAAGAGAAAAAGAGATAATGCAATAATTGAACTTGAAGTACTACAACGTAAACAACTATTAGCAAATGATAGTACTTTTGAATCTACCATGATGGATTTCTTCAAATACGTTCAATATAAGGTAATTCAAGATCCATTACATGAGTACCGAAGTAAATTAAGAGATGTTGTGTATAGTGCTATTGGTGATGTAAGAGCATGGAAGCACGATAGAAGGCTGTTCATCAGCTTTCAGATAAAAGGTAATGAGGGTTATTACAATTTCTCAGCAGGTAATACCCCTTATGATTGGGGGTGTTATGTGGGTGCTCTACCGTTCTCACAGCACGAACTGGAAGTGGCTAATGAGGAAGTACCAGAACATGCGTTAGATCGTGTCAGAGAGCGATACGCAGAGCTACACGCTGTCAATATGATGATGTTACGCCATGCGAAAGAGTTACTTTCACATGTAGGGTATCCAGAACTAGATAGTAAGATGTTTTGGCCTCGGAAGTAGTGGGCTTTAGCTAGCCTCGTAGCAATTCTGCGGGGCTTTTAGCAGGTGTTAATTGTGGGTAAAAATATCAGCGGTAATCTAAGAATGTGAATAAGAGTATTTATTATATAAAAATAGGTAAATCAATGCTTTAGGAAGGGCAGCAGAATGTTTTACTAAAAAAAAGGAGAAAAGAGGCAAAGATAAATCGATTGGTTAAGGCTATTAATATCAAGATTTGTAGATGACTAATTGCAGAAAATATCAAGAAAGTCAAGTTGAAGTATTACAATTTCCCACCCAAAAAAGGCTAAACTATACTCGGCACAAACGATAACAAATTAGATATTAGACTGTCAAATTTCGAGCCCAAATCTTAACTTAAGTCAAATTGACCATTTCAAACTCCCAGGTTAATATCAAACCCGTCAAGCAATCTGCCTGATAAAACCTAATACATAAAATCACATAAAACTCTACTTAACTGTAGCGGATATCCTATAAGGAAAATAATTATGAATATCATTGAGAAGCACTTATTTTATTCAACTGACTTCGATAAAGAAGAACAAGATAAAGAAATTTGGATTGATGGAAAGTTGGTCTATACCATCCATCAGGGTTTAGAGAATGATGATACTAATCAGGTATCCCCATTTGAAGGCGAGTCAATACTGCAAACATTATACTTCACTGATAAAGGTACTGTTCAACACAATCACGCGGATGACAGTTTCTACTTTACCGATAAAGCAGGTCGTATGGTAGCGTATGTCGATGGTGAACTTCAGCAAGATGTTGAAGGGCACTTTGATGAATTTGTTGAATTCGCAAAATACTTAATGTCTAAGTAACAAAGGTTATAAACACAACTAAAAACTTGTGTCGGTCAATGCTATGGCCGGTTTTAATTTAGAGCAGTTTTACCGCGAATTGATAAATATATGAAAGGGAGAATCATATGATCACAGTTTTACTAACATCAATCGCGATACCATTAACATTAAAGATAGTCAGCAAGAGTATTCTTCACTACTGGCACTAAGCCGAATCAAAGAACTGAAAAACTACATCAGATTTTTGGAACGAAAAAAAATCCTGCGGTATAATCATACAAACAACCGGTTCTGCTCGGTCAACGTAGATATCAATCTCCACCATGAAAAATACCCCTCGTGACATTGGGGTACTTTTTCGTGCGTAAAAAATATAATTTTGTGAACAAAGGAAGGTCACATGAAAGAAAACAAAACAAAAGGTGTTGGTGTACGCCTCAATGAAACACAAGAGAAAGTCCTACAAGACATTATCGACAAGGGATTAGCCAAGAGCAATAGTGGGGCTATTCAATATCTGATCAACTCTTATGCGATTAAGGAGGTGTGATATGAAGACGATAAGAACTAACCGAAAAAATCTCAACAAGTCAGTCAGAAAAAAAGAAAAAGTAAAATTTATCAATTTAACTTTTCACCAGTATGAAAATATTCTATGCGGTAAAATATCATCTGCTCGTATTTGTAATGTGCTCAAAGTCAACTGTAATAAGGAATTTTTCAGAAAGTTAATGGCGAACGGCTTACCTGAGTATGAAGACTGGTATAAGAGAGTGAAAAGTAATTAGTGTGAAACTATACCCAGCGTTAGAAGAAACACACACAATATCTATAAAAAAGCCCGGTATGTTAGAACCATACCGGGCAATCAATACGAAGGAGCGTAGAAACATGAACTATCTACACAACTATTTATCAGGCGGGAACCATGGCTAAAAAGGAAGTAATTCACAACAACACAAAGCTCAACGAGGCATTGAAACGTATTACCTACAATAGTCTATCCCCTCAAGCCAAAATTATTATTAATGAAGCCATACAGAATTGTCCATCGCTCGGAAAGTACAAGTTACCCGTTGAAGATGTCTACTACATCATACGTAACGCTAGCGAGCTATCTAAAGCACAAGTACTACACCATCTGACCATCTACCGCACAGACAGATCTAAGAAGTTACCAAACAGCGATTCATCTATCGAAAAGTACAAGAAAGCTTGTATCTCAGTTGCTGAATCATTGAAAGCATTTGTAGAAGGCGGCGGCCTATTGTGTGGAATCAAAGCAGCAATGGAAAAAGTACTTACTCAAAAGCCAATGAACGATGATCAAAAGCAGGCAGTACTAGAACTGTGGGACGCTAATGCATCAGTAGGTGAAATTATCGCCTTTCTACAGACTATTCGATAACCGTAACTATAAACGTAACACGCGAATGAAAAATACGGTTATGATTTTGCGAGATGATTTATTTGTGCGTAATTATGCGTTAAAATGCTCATTTTGTGCATAAAATTCCTTTATTATTCATTTTATATGCACTTTTGGTCATTTTTAAGAATAACCGTAACTTAATATAATATTACTTTTACTTCTTACTTTAAAGTAACTGACTTACATATCATTCAGTCTCAAAGAGCCATACTTCGCTTTGCTCGTAAGTCTCTATAAAACTCAAAGATAAGATCAGAACTTGCGTTTTTGTCGCACTGAAGTACTCCAAAGAACGCGGGTTCGTTTTCTGTCTACCGACTACTGATCAGTACTTACTCGGCAAGTGATTTGGCCTGACGTCTTCGTGAGTAACTACGCGGCGTTGCCTTGTGTGTTCGTGTTGAACTCACAGAAGTACTTAACAACTATCAAGTACTTAAAAGTGATTGGGCAAGTATCGCTGCGTTGTAGAGCCGACTCAATGAATACCCTCAATCGATATTCACTACGCGAATCGGCTAGGTTTCATTACTCTTGTGGTGCTGGTTGGGGGACTAACTCACCATCAATGATGTAAGGGCTTCCTTTTATGAAAGCATCGCGTGCAACATTGCCGATGATGTTTGTACTTACAGCATCAAAAGTACCGCCAATCACACCACCAAGGATAGGAAGCATTTTCCCGAGGTTTACTAAGCCTGTTTGACCGAACTTAGTGATTAGCCGAAAACCTACTGCACGATTTATTGCTTTGATAGTCTCGCCAGAGATACTTTTGATCAATGAAGTAGTTAATTTTGTACCCAACTGTATACCAGTATTTTTAAGTACTTCATTGGCAGCATTACCCGTCAGGGCAGCATAGACGAGAGATTTTACTTGATCGTTCTTGACGTCATAGCCGCCCATGACAGCTATAGCTGCAATCATACGGATCTGAACATAGAACACTGTAGCGATGTTAGCTGGGATTGTAACAGGTAAGGTCAGTGCTCCACCTAAGCCAGTAAGAAAGCCCGTTGTGCCTGCTTTAGTGTTTTGCCACCTGATAAGTGAGTTTACTTTGTCTTCAAGAGTACCTTCTTGAGCTTTGTAATCCTCTGCCATCTCAAAAGCACTATCAATACCTGGTAAAGATGTTAGTGCCTTTTCGTACGCCCAATCGAGAGTACTCATGATCATTTCTTGTGTTATCGGGTTCTTCATTGTTCTTCCTTAAAATGAAATTGTACCCAAGGAGTATCGGCAGCTTGTTGCTTAACATTAGAAGATTAACACCATCCTTAGGCAAAAAGTTAGGATGCTAAATGCTAAAAAGTTGGTTGAGTTACCAGAAAAATTCCTACAGTAAGTTTAGGAATAAAAAAATTTATAGACTAAGTGGGTATTTTAATGGCTTACACGATAGTAGAAAAGCACTGAACTATGAGGAATTAGTAGCTACTCATAAGGATCGTGAGAAGCTACTAGTACTAGAGGTAATTTTAGAACAGATTGGGTAGAAGGTACGGAAGGACGCTTGAGTACCAAATAAACTCATTTATTTGGTTTAAATTCAAAAAACTCATGCAGTTTAACGTCGGAATTGTACAAATAAGATCTTCCTTCTTTTAGAACGTTAACATTTTTTTCATATGCCGTTATTCCTGAAGCTAAATATTCAAGTGATTTTTTCCTCATGATTTCAAATTGCTCCATTTGAATGCCCTCAAGAGAATTTGTAATTATTCTTATTGTGGTGTTGGTTATTTCAATATATTGAAGAATGTTGTGATTAACATTTTTAAAATTCTCATTTAAATGGCAGTTAAACATCGATAGAATTTCAATATTCCTCTTGATCTCATGGCTGCTTGATTCTAACTTAGAAATAAAATCAATGAGATTTTCTTGCATGTTCTCAATTACACTTTTCTTTAAACTATGATGCAAGTCCAGACATTTAAATTTAATTTCCCTTATCTTAACATTCACGTCGTCAATTGTTTTAAAAAGTGAATAGTAGTTCTTTGTGATGATATCTTTTTGAATCTGATAGGAGTCATCTCTATACTTTGTCTCTTGCCATTTTGAATAAGCTGCCAGGGCTATTAATAAGGTAAATAAAGTACTTAAACTACTGATCCAATCTGAAAGGTTACCATATTCAACACTCTTGAGAAAAATGCCGATGGAGATGAAAAAACTAGGGTGCTCGATTATCCCTGCGTTTTTCAAAGCACCAGATATTACTAGCGATAGTGTTAATAGCAATATTGTACCAATTATAACTTCTTTAACTATCTTCCATACCTTGCCGATCATGGTTTTATACCTAAACCTAAAAACACCTAAATGTCATAAAGTTATTGAATTAGAAAGAAACATGACAAATACATCACATAACTAATGAGCAATAACATGTTAAGAAGATAGTATAACAATAACGAAGAAAAATACTACCTCCTGTACTTCACTGATGAGGTGCAGATAAGTACTACAGAACTCAATTCTAACTCCAGTGCCACTATAACAAGGCTCAATTTAATGGAATGTCAAGTAATGGATGTGTAATCAATGAGGCTCGAGTAACGAAACCGCACTCTTACAGTGATCATGTAAAGCATGTTCCTCAATGTGTCAGTACACAGGTTAACCATGTGTTCTTGGAAAGCCTATAAAAAATTTATATGTAGAATTATACTTAAAAAGTAAACTATCCCCGTGTATTAAATGGGGATAGCAAATGATAACTAAGGTTGATAAATGAAATTTAATATTTCATCAAGTTTAGTAATGCACTTAGGATGTAACTGTATTTCGCCATCAACATAGGATTTTATTCTTTTCCATGCATTATATGGTTTACCACCTTCGGATGGTATCTTTTCACCATCTTCAACGCTCCACAAGACATGTTCGAAAGTATCATCTACTTTATAAACCTTATCTGCTCCGGCTATTGATTCAATCTTTGCGTTAGCACAGTATTCATTAAATCCAGTTAGGTTAAGTAGTTCATCATCTGATAAACCCTTTCTATCTAAATCATGGACTATTTTAAATGGTATTTTTAAGGCAACTAATATCCTTGCAATTGCGGGGATGGTCCATTTTCCACCAGCAGAAACTATGGTGGTATCCTTTATTAAATCAACTGGAACATCTCTTTTATTACAAAGGTCTTCAGCAAATCTTAATATAGCAACTTCTGTATCACCCTCGACAACTACCACACGTTTAGCAAAAAAAGCTTCACATACAGTTGGATGAAAATCTAGAGCAGCACGAAGCATATCTCTTTCATTATAAAGTCCCTCAGTTTCGAAAATAGATTTTGATATTTGATGAACAGTACGAGTATCATTTTGATCCTCTTTAATCAATTTTAAAGAGGTAGGGTTTTCAGCAATATCAATGAGAAAAGGGGAATGAGTACTTGCAATAACTTGCCAGTTTTCGAGTTTGGATTTGTCTCTAAGACAGTTCCGAAGGATACGCATTAAATGAGGGTGTATGTATAATTCTGGTTCCTCATAAAGTATTACAGTTGTTCTATTGCTGGCAGAAGCAGTAAACAATGCATTTGCTTCAAGTAAAGCATATGCCAATGCTCTTTGAACACCACTACCCTGATAATCAAGCTGAGTCTCTAGTTTATCTTCAATCAGTAATGTGGCAGCCTTCATAAACACTTGATCTATTTCTATATCACCAACTGACAACTTAACTTTAGACTTGAAATCCATGATTTGGTTGAGGGAGGTAGATATGCCGCTCATTAAAGTATCAATCCCCTCAATAAGTTCACCAGGAATTTCACCTCTCATTTTCTTTTGTAAGTGTTTGGCTGAATCAGTATATGTAGTAAAAGACTTGTCTTCTTGTAAGAAAGGGAATATTAGGTTTGTAAATAAAAAACCAAAAGGTGTGCCTTTTTGAGATTTCAGGTCATCTTCAATTTTGAAACATGCCGGAATATATAGTACATGTGGAATAGCTTGTTGAAGATGATTGTTAATACTAATACTATCAGAAGACCATTTATGACTCACAGTCACTATGTCAGGATGCTTTTCAAGTGCAATCTCTTTAATTAAGTCAATATTTTCTTTAAACAAATCTACGGAATTAAAGCCTAGCTCATCGATTATAGCTTTTATGAATGGTATTTTACGTGCATCAGTGATTTTGTTTGTAAACCCTTCAATTTCAATTACTCTTGAATAAGCTTCGTATCTTGGTTTGTCAATACAATTGAGATCGTTGTTCCATGAGGCTGTGACCCTTAGTTTAAGGTTATCATCATGAACTAATTTTACTATAGAGGGTTTGGTCAACTCTTCCTCAGTAAGATCTGAAAACGTACCAGAGATTATTAGAGTACTTTCGCTAGCTTTTCGGAAAGGCCAATCCTCAGAGGTTGGATTTGAAGTATTTAAAAGTAATTGAATTGCTTTTAAAATTGTTGATTTACCGATGTTGTTTGAACCTATCAACGTATTAAAATTTTCTAAATCAATCTTTGCGTAGCCAATACCTCGAAAATTTGTGATTTCAATCTGTCTAAGTTTCATAACAACTCCATTGTTATCTAAAAGAAAAGTTTCGGAAAGTCGAATCTATAAGAAAAATCTCAAAAAGTTAATCAAATCTTTTTAATTTCACATGGAATAATAACTAAAGCAACCAAAAGGTTCCCCGACGTTTACTAAGATCGTGAGGTTTCGCAGCGAATTATTTTTTTTATATGTGAACTAAAAACCTCATCCCGCCCCGCATAAATACTCATAGCTAACCAAAAGGAAAAACTATGAGTAACACACTTTCAATACGTTCCCTCGCACAACAGTACGGCTACGATGAATCAACCATACGGCAATCATGGGTGGCACAACGTGGACTCGATATGTCATGGCCTGAAACACAGATCCGCAAATGGATCGTTGATGAAGTAATAAATCCACTTCGAGATACCGACTTACGCGAACAGATTGACCGCGAACGCCTTCGCAGGATGACAGCAGAAGCAACTCAGGCCGAACTTGAACTTGATAAGCAACTTGGGATGGTGGTGGATACATCTTACTTAGAATCCAGTCTTAGTGAATACTTCAGTCAACTCAAAAACTACCTACGCACAATCCCACAGAAGCATTACTTAGAACTCTTTGAATCAGAGGATGCACTAACACTTAAAACAAAACTAGCAGTCTTCATAGACGAAGTACTGAATGAAATTGGCTCTCAGGAATACGAGATGCCAGAGGAAGAAAATGATGAACAACAAGGACAAGTTGACGAGGATAATCAACCAGGCAGTGAAAAAGATTCTACCGCCAAAGAAAATGAATCCCAGTGAATGGTGTGAAGAAAATTTAACATTTCCAGACGGGCCGATGGGGGGGCAACGGCTTAAACTATTTGAGTTTCAAAAAGAACCATTGAATATAGTTACTAATCCCAGAGTACGTAAAGTAGTACTTCAATCTTCAGCACAACTATTAAAAACCACAGTAATGCTAAATGCTGCTATGTATTTTATGGCAAATGATAACAGCAACATGGCTTTTGCTAGTAGTACTGGTAAAGAAGTCAAACTAATGAAAACGGGCAAATTTGATAACGTTATTTCTCGTAGCCCGATTTTGAAAAGCATAGTAACCGACAAGAATAATAAGAACTTCGCAAACAATGCCGATCAAACACAAATGGTTGATGGTAATTTTCTTTATTGGCTTAACTTGAACGCGGCAAGTACTCTACGCGGAAAAACAATTAAGCGTTTGTTCTTGGACGAGGTGAGTTCTATTTCAGCAGATGGTGAGGAGGGGAACCCATTACGCCTGAGCGAACAACGTGCTAGTACTTTTACTGATGGTTTAGTAATGGTGGCAAGTACTCCAAAACTTAAAGACGATTTGATATGTACTGAATATCAATTAAGTGACCAGCGAAAATACTACGTACCATGCCCCCATTGTGAACACGAACACGAATTACTATGGGAAAATGTACGCTTTGATTGGAAAACTATTAATGGCGGTCGCCGTGCTATTCCAGATGAAGAAACAGCCGCCTTACATTGCCCTAAATGCGATAAAGAAATCACAGAAGCACAACGTATTAGAATGGTTAAATTAGGTAAATGGGTTATCACTAATCCAGATGTAAAAGACGTAGCAGGATTTTTAATATCTCGTTTATATTCACCTATTACATCAATTCGTAGATTAGTTGGTGAATTCGCACAGGCACACTTTGAATTCAATCTCATGAGTTTCTACAACAATGCCCTTGGTTTACCCTGGGATGATGAAATGAATGCTGAATTGGATTCAGTACTGTTAGAAAACCTTCGTGATAGTTCATTCGACATTAAGAACATACCAGACGATGTACTAGCAGTTACCCACGGCATAGACCAGCAATTAGACCGCCTTGAAGTAACCACAGTAGGATTCTCAGAGAAGAACGTATACGTACTGGACCATAGATCATTCTACGCACCAGACTGTACTAAACCCGGTGCTAAAGCCTACACAGAGTTAGACAACTTCCTGAACGCGACACTAACAACCGTATCAGGCCGCAAGGTGAAAGTACTTGGATCATTCATTGACTCATCAAACGGTAACGCAACAGCCACTATCTATCGTTTCGCAGGTGCTCGTAAAAACGTAATGGCTATCAAGGGTTCATCTTCTGTTACCAGTGACCTGTTTAAGCAGAGTCGTACTGGAGGCCATGAACTACTAATGCTCAACGTCAATGAAGGTAAGAACACTATACGGCGTCTACTTAATGGGGCAGTTTCAGAAGATCGCGAAGAAATGCCAACACAGATACATTTCACAAATGATCTTCCAGATGACTACTTTGAACAATTAACCTCAGAAGAACTTAAACGTAAAGGTGATAACCTATATTGGGTTCTTAAGAAGGGATACAAGAGGAACGAAGCGTTCGATTGTATCAATTATGCCCTAATAGCTAAAGAGTACTATCTAAGTAAATTAGGTTCACAGCCCTACAAGAAATTACGTGAATTCGTAGCAAAACAGAAACAAACAGTGATTCAAAAAGATAAATACACTGAAGAACAACCCAAATCGACTAAACCAACTAAACAACCTAAGAGGCGAAGTAGTAACTGGTTTAGCTAAGGAATAAAATGAAAGAATTAATCTATAAAGGTGAAAAATTCACATATATTGTTCCCGCAAATACAAAAATCATCATTGGTAGTAAAACTACTACAGTTTACGAATATGAAAATACAACTTCAAATGATACCCCAGTAGTTATTGATACTACTAATTTTCAAGAAGGTAATTTCACATATGTAGTTAATGCCAATGGTGATATCAAAATCTCACAGGTTCAAATCATCGATCCACTATCTTCAAGTGATGAACTTAACGATGCCTTAACAATGATTAAGGAAATCGATCAAGTACTAGAAGACCGTGCTAAAAATGCTGTCAGTCAGATAACTATAAATAACAAGACGATTATTAATTCATCATTAGAAAGTCTTGTTAGCCTACGTGCTATGTATGTAAGAAAGGCAAACAAACTACGCAAAAAATCGGGTGTTTTTAAATCAGTGACAGTATTCAGGGGAAAATAAAATGAAATGGTTTTCAAGGAAGAAACCAGAGCAACCAAAACATCGACATATTGAAACTAAAAAGATTGGCAATACGGAACTAAAACGCAGTATTACAAATGGTAGTAAACCGGTAGTTGATTTTGGTGTAGCTGGTGTTGGAACAACTGATATTAATTCAGTATTAAAATTTACTCTAACACACATTCGCAATAAATCACGTGAACTATCATTAAACAATCCAATAGCAAAAAATTACATTCAAAAATGTGCTGATGGTGTTGTTGGTAGTGATGGGATTACAATTAAGCCAGCGGTTGAAATCGGATTGCCCGGTACTGATAACAGTGTAACCAATCAGCTAATTGAAAAATTATTCTATCGTTATGCTGAAAATCCAGAATCGTTTTCATACGATGGCCAACTAAGTATTGATCTATTTCAACAAGTAGTAGAAAAGACACGTGCTCGCGATGGTGAATGTTTTATCCGTATTCGCGGTGATAAATATGAAATAGTGGACGCGGCAAGATTAGTTAATACTCGTTTTGGCCTTACTAAGAATGGTTACTATAGTAATTCAATTGAATTCGATGAAAGTACACGTAAACCAATTGCCTATTACGTTCATAATTACAACCCGATTACATATCAGATTGATACTGGTTCTTATGAACGTGTACCGGCAGATGAAATCATCCACTACTTTATTCCAGAATTCGCAAATCAGGAACGCGGTGTACCAGATTTATTCGCAGGTCAGAAAGTACTACAAGAACTACAAGAATACATCCAGGCAACACTAATCAGTAAGAAAGTCGCAGCAAGTACTACTTCATTCATTACTAATTCAAACACATCCGATTATGAACTTGAAGACAGTGAAGACGGATATGATACACGTGTTAGCTATGAATTTCTTGAAGCTGGTGCGATCTATGAATTAAATCCAGGTCAGGACATCAAAGCAGTAAACCCAAACGCTGGTGTAGATGGTATTAATGATTTTGTTAACAACTTAATGAACCAGATTAGTATGTCTTTAGGTATCACTAAAATGAATCTAATGGGCGATACATCCAATGCTTCATTCAGTGCTGCAAAATTGGCGGACCGATTACAGCAAACAACCTTTAAGACACGGTCAAACGTGATGATTAGTCGCGTACTAAAACCAATCTACGCAAACTGGCTTGCGAATGAATTACTAAATAATAGTAAGTTAGGCAGCTTTAGCGACTTTGAAGATTTAGTAGTAGCTCACTATATACCAGTTAAGAACATTTCAATCGATCCGGTAAAAGAAGCTCAATATGAAATCATGTTACTTGAAGCAGGTCTTAAATCAAAACAACAAATTATTCACGAAATGGGATATTCACCAGATGTAGTGTTTAAACAAATTGAGGAAGAAAAATCACATGGAAGTGATGAAGAACAACAAGCGGGAAATGAGAATTCAGGAACTACCAACTAATGATAGTCGTGAAGTAATAATTGCCTTTAGTTCAGAAACCCCGGTAATGCGTTGCATCAACGGACGTGAATACAACGAAATCTTAGTTCATACACCAGAAGCAGTAGACCTATCCCGTTTAAAGAACGGAGCAGCCCTTCTATTCAACCACGACTTTAATCAACATATTGGAGTAGTTGAAGACGCAAACATTGACCCTGATTACGTAGGACGTGCTTTAGTACGTTTCTCAAGTGTCGGGCTTGGTGATGAAAAGTATCATCAGGTACAAGAAGGTATTCTACGTAAAGTTTCTGTTGGTTATGAAATCAATGATTATCAAATTGACGGCGATAATCTAATTGTTACTAAATGGTCGCCTTATGAAATTTCAATGGTATCAGTACCGGCAGATGATTTAGTTGGCGTAGGTCGTGCTAAGTCAATCCCAGGAACCATCGTTGAAGATGAAGAAGGGATTAAAGTTTACGATTCTGAAGGTAATTTGAGAGTTTATCTTGATGCTTTAAAACAACATCAGAACAGCGTAGTACAAGCGGTACTTGATTCTAAAAAACGCATTATGCCAGAAGAAGAACCAGTACAAGAATCCCAAGATCCAGAAATGGATTCAGAAGAAGAACCAGTACAAGAACCCGAAGAAGAACCAGTACAAGAATCCGAAATGGAATCTGAACAACCCGAAGCCGAAGCTGAAACAGAAGTTGAAGTAGAAGTAGAGGTAGAAGAATCAGAAGTAGAAAATACTGATGATTCAGAAATGATAAATAAAAATGAAGAAAAACGTATTGCCGAACTACAAGGTATGTCTCGCGTACTAAAACTAGACGTTTCAGAAGCAATCGCAAAAGGAATTAGCGTAGAAGATTTCAAACGTCAAATTAAACAACCTATCAAGGAAGATCATAATATTATGGAAAACAACTTTTCTCTACAAAATAGCCTTCGTGCAATGTCTAATTTAGATGCTGATTTCGAAGGTGCTAACATGGGTGCTCGTGGTTTAAAAGTACCTACCTCGGCAATCCGTGCTGTTAACACTACTACTGGTGCTAACCTTATTCAAGAAACTATCGCGTATGATTCATTCATCGATATTCTACGTGCTAATTCAGTACTATCTAAATTCCCAATCACTGTAATCAGTGGATTGGAAGGTGATGGTAAGCTATCTCTACCAGCATTAAATTCAGACTTTACTAATAACTTTGGGTTCGTTCTAGAAGACGGTACTTCCCCAGAAGCTACTCCAGCTTTCGGTAAAGTAACTCTAGAGCCACAAGATTTCACTGGTTCAGTTTATCTAACCCGTATCATGATGAAGTCTGCTGCGGCTGCTGAACGCTACACCACTGACGCAATGATCAAGGGTTCTGCTTCTCAACTAGAAAAACACGTACTAGCTAACGTTGTTACTGAAGCTGTTGCTGCTGGTAACACTGATGAAGTTGCTACTATCGATTTCGATGCTGTAGTTGATGCTATTGCTGCTCTAGGTGCTAAGAACGTCGTTTCTAGCTCTATCGTTGCTGTAATGTCTCCTGCTACACGTGCTTCTCTTCGTAAGCAAGTAGTTAAGGGTAACACCGCTGCTAAGTTCCTAGTAGAAGGTATGGGTGACGAGCAAGTACTAGCTGGTGAAGTTCCAGTAATTGAAAGTACTCTAGTAGCAGACGGACAAGTAATCCTTGGTGATTTCAGTCAAATCGTAATCGCTCAATGGGGTTCTGAAGTTGAACTAGACCGCGATCTAACTACTTCACGTAATCGTGGTGGTCTATATCTACGTGTATGGGCAACTATGGATACTAAAGTAGCACGTGCTGATTCATTCTACGTTCTAACTAAGAGTGCTTAATTATGAGGGCGTTTAATGATTCACAATTAAACGTCTTTCTTAATACTTTTGGTGAACCACTTACTTTAACTAGTGGACAGATACTTACCGTGATCTTTGAACAAGACACGGTAGGTATTGAAACTGAAGGCGGGATTGTCGAAACACAAGAATGTTATTTCAGTGCTAGTACTGGTAGTGCGGATTACGCAGATACTTTTATCTACAAGAATAAACTCCAAGAAATTTACAACATTGTTGATGACCTTTCGGGCATGAGCAATTATTACTACAGGGATCACGAATGATTTTATTTAAACTAAAAAATCTTATCGTAGATTCCTTTTTTTCTTTGGGGCTTACGGTAATTTCACCAAAAACAATTAACTCAGACGCTTTGCCATACATACTTTACTTAACTAACTGTTATGAGAATAACACTGATGTACCAATGGGACGCAGTACTAATAGTCAATTTACATTTGATGTAGTTTGTACAAGTAAAGTAGTAACTGACAATCAAGAAGTAATGCAAACTGTTTATGATTATCTTAACTCAGGCCAGTTTATTTTAGACGCAAAGAATATTAACGTAAATATCAGTAGTGTAACCAATACGCAAACTCAGGATGACTTCGATCCGACAAGTGGACTAAATACAATTGTAATTAGCATGAGTGTAAATTACTTAACAATCGCGAGGTAATCCAATGAGTGGTATTTTCATTGGTAACGCTACCAAAATTTTCTATAATACGGACGCAGGAAACAACATTCCCAACGCTCCAACTTACGTTAATATTGATGAATTAGCAGCGTTTCCAGAAGTAAAAATACAAAGCAGTATGAGTGAGTATGAAACATATAATGATGAATACAGTGTCATACTTGCTTCAAACAAAACAATACAATCATTAAACATCGTAGTTAACTATGTGCCGGATAATGTGACACATGTTTTTCTTGATTCAATGTTTAATAGTAAAAAAAAATTTCAAATTAAAGTTTCACTATATGAATCACTAACAAGTGTCATTCAGTACTACGCTATTCTTTCAGGATATGTCAGTACTGCTACGCTTTCTGGTGATCAAAATTCAGTAGTGAAGAAATCATACGTTTTCACGGCAGAAGACGTAATAGCCAGAGGGACAATTACAGACATGGCAGATTTAAAACTTGGTGATTATGGTGTTGGTGCCAATGGTGTAGACATTCCACAATACGAATCACCTACTCCATCTGGTAATAGCTTTTTAAAAGTACCGGCATCGCAGGCACTAAATCCAACAGGAACCGATTTACTAGGTATTGCTAACGTTGATAACGGGAACACTACTAAACTGGTAATGACAGAATCAGGTACTTTCAGTATCTACGGTAAGAATCAATCCACGTCATGGACTCAGATTCTAACTAAACCACAATCAGATTCAGCATACGTACCAATGGCACGTACTGTTAACGGCAAGGCATTAAGTACTAACATTACTCTTACCCCAGCCGATGTATCAGCACTGGCACTTAGTGGCGGTACACTAACCGGTAATCTGAACGGCACTACAGCTACTTTCTCAGGTGCTGTCAATACTGGCAACCTAACAGCGGGTGCTATCTCAGGTACTACGGGAACATTCACCGGGGCAGTACAGGGACCATCAGCGGCTATCACTGGTGCGGTATCAGCAGACACTATTACGCTTCAAACAAAAGCAACTACTAAAGACTTAACAGTAACTGGAGATATCCAAGCTGTAACGGCTACTTTAACGGGTGCTTTAACTGCGGGTGCTACAACATTATCAGGTGCTTTAACAGGTACTACAGCTACGTTCAGTGGTTCCTTAGCGGCAAGTATTTTAAGCCTCACAACTCCACTATCAACCGCGAATGGCGGTACTGGTAACGCAAACGGAACAGTAGCACGGTTAACAACCCCACGGTCGTTTCAAACAAACTTGGGAAGTACTTCAGCGATTACATTCGATGGTACTGCTAACGTTTCACTTGGCGTAACAGGAATTCTACCTATTGCTAATGGTGGTACTGGTGCCAGTACTGGTTCTAATGCATTGATAAACTTGGGTGGTGTTAATAAAGCTGGTGATACTATGACAGGCGATTTAATTGTTAACTCACCTACGGGAACAACCACTATCAGGCCTGGTAGTATTGAAATATATGCAACTACGCCATTCATTGATATGCACTATGGTAACAGTACAACTGATTATGATATTCGTCTAATTAATGATGACACTAGTCGTTTAACTATCGCAGCACTTAATGCCCCCAGCGGATTAGCAACCGTTAAAGCTGGTTCTTATCGTTCACGTGGCGGTATTTTAGGTGTAGCAACTACTGATGAACAGATGGTATATGACTTCTCGGTGAATCCTACTACTTCAGATTTGCAATTGGCACGTTCACGTACTGCTGGTAGTTTTAATCTTAACGCAATTCCGATTATCAATGCTTTAACTATTTCGTTTGCATCTACTGCGGCTGGACGCCAGACTTTAGTAAATGCTGGATTAAGTGGAACTACTAACTATACACGTATCCCAATCAACCAGACACAGGCACATCAGATTTTAACAGTAACGCAGGTTATATCAACTAACGCAAGTGGTGACGCTACCATTACATTCCCAGCAGGTTTTACTACCATTTCAAGTGTTGTATTAGGTAATGGTGATGTTGGTGTAGGTATGTTCGACTGTGGAATTTTAAACGCATTACGTCCTAGTGGTTTTGATGTTCGTGTTTATAACAATGGCGTCCCATTAGTAGGTTCAGCACGTATTAACTATGTTGCCGCAGGGATTGTTAACATTTAAGGGGAAATAAAATGAAGTATTATTATAGTAGTAATCCACCTGGATTCTATTCGGACGATTTACCACGAGTGATTGAAGATAATGGATTCACTATCGATGAACTGACAGAAATCAGTACAGAAGATTATGAATTATTTTTCAATCCACCAGAAGGTAAGTATGGGGAGTGGGTTGATGGTAAACCCGTAGTAATTGATTTACCGCCAATTGACTATTTTGCAATCGCTCAGCGAGAATATAATAGATTAAAATCTGAAGTACAGAATACTACGTACACATTAAATCTTAAGCTAATGGCTGGGCGTAAATTAACAACTAAAGAAACTATAACTCTCAATGAATGGTTAGACTATTCGGATCTATTGGATGAATTGGATTTATCAACTGCTCCAAACATCGAATGGCCTACAAAACCAAATTAATAAATAAACAAGAATACCCCTGAACGGAATTAGGGGTAAAATACTTATATAAGGAAATATAAACATGGCAATGGATATTTTTGCTGGTGCTAATCTAGGTGTATCAATTGGTACTGCGGGTAGTACTGAATCAGTAACATGGACCGAAGTTCCAGAAATCGCAACCTTCGCAACTTCTGGCGGTACTTCTACTGTTATTGAAGTTACTACTTTCAATCAACTTTACAATCGTAAATTACTTGGTTCAAAAGCAGTTCCAGATATTTCAATCTCTGTTAACTGGATTCCAGATAACGCAGTACACCAACAACTAATCATCGCAAGTGAAAACCAAACCCGCATTCAGGTTAAGTTAGAGTACTTCCAAGATGCTACACGTACTACTGGTTACTATGTCGTATATAACGCTTTCGTTAGTGCTGACACTCTAGCAGGTGGTAAAGATGAAGTAGTTACCAAGGAATTCACACTAGCTATTGATGGCGGTCCAGTCGCTGCTTCAGTAATCGCAGCTTAATAACAACTCAATTAAAAGGAATTAATAATGAGTCTACTACAAGATTTAAAAAACAAACTTAAACCAAAACTAACTAAAGTAACTGTTGGTGATGACATTGAATTATACGTAAGAAAACCTACCCTTGCTAAATTTGAAGAATGTAATGATACGAAAAGTACTTTAATTCATTGTGTATGTCGTGATGAAACTGGTTATCCAGCATTCAGTGATGGCGGTAGTGATGACACTATCGATATTAATGAAATTGATGCTTCAATTGCCAGTGAACTATTTCAGCACTGTGTAAATCTTTGGTCAACTGAAGATAGTCCAACGGAAGAATTGGAAAAAAAGTAAGAGACAATCCAGAAATAAAATTTGCCCTGAAGATGATTCATCGACGGGGCTTTTCACCACAAGAACTAGATGAATTAGATCCTGAATTGTTTCACCAGTTGATGATATATGATCAACAAATTGAACCTAATGGAAGCCGTTTTCAGATGACGATGTTTGCTAACTTATGTCATTTGATGCTAGCCAGTTCTGGCAATCTTAGTGAACGTGGAAGAAAAGAGGCTTCTGTACTGGATTGGGATTTTTACGGACTTCTTCAAAACCTAACAACTGGTGAACTATCAGAAAAGTTAGAACAGAAGAAAACTAATGAGGCCAAAAACCAAATTAATAGTATTGCCGATACAATAAAATCATTGGCAACTAAGGATAAAAAATAATGGCAAAGAATAATCAACTAATTTTTAATGTTGATGGTGATGTAACTGGATTACGTAAAGCCCTTGCCGATGGTACTAATAGTATTCAAAAGTTCGGTACTGAATCGGGTGAATTACTTGGTGGTCTTACTGGAAAGGTAACAGATCTAACGGGTAGATTCGGCGGTTTAAGTACTGGATTACTTGGTACGGCTGGTGCTATGGGTATCGTAGCAGGCGGGATTTATAGCCTGGTATCATCAACAGCAGAATATGTTAATAAGTACAATGAAGTGGCTCGTACCAGTTCATTGACAGTAGAACAATTACAAAAGCTAGAAAAACAATTCTCTGGACTTGGATTCACTGTTGAAAAATTCGGTGATTTGAACCGTGATGTACTTGATCACTTGGGCGATGCTTTCCGTGATGGTTCAGGGCCAGCGGAAGATATGAAAGCCTATGGTATTAACATTAAGGACTTCAACAAATATCTTAATCAATCTGATGGTGGTATCCGGTCAGTAGCTGAAGCATTTTATCAGATGCGTAAAGCAGGTAAGAGTAATGCCGAAATTACTAACATGTTAGAAACCTTGGGTTCTGATGGTAGTAAATTGATTGGTGTATTCAGCCAGTTTAATGACACTACTGAACTAATGAATTCAATTCAGGGTCAGACGGCATCTTTAACTAATGATAATGCGGCTAAGTTCGCAGAGTTTGAAACTAAAGTAACATCATTAAGTACTAGTTTTCATCTATGGATGGCAAACGCATTAGGACCGACAATTGATGATCTTAACACTCTATTTGGATTGATGAATAAAGACTGGTCTAGTACTGACTTTATGCAAATGTTTCGTAACTTCTATTATGGTGGTGATAATGCTATTGCTAAGATGCTACGTACTATTGATGGTGTAGACCCTAAAGATATTCCAGGTACTAAAGAATGGAACGCGGCACATAAAGACAACGATTTCCCACCAAAACCACAGGCCAGTACTACAACGCCACAGGGTGGATGGGTAAACAAAGACAAAGAAGCAGCAGCCGCTAAAGCAGCAGCAGAAAAAGCCGCACGTGAACTAGAAGCACAGAAACGCAAAGAAGCTACTGCTTTGAATAACTGGAACGCAGCTATTACTAAATCTGGTATCAGTGATGGTGATATTCGTGTTAAAGAATTCAACAGACAACAAGATGAAATAGTTAAAAAGATCCATGAAAGTGGTTCAGTACTTAAGAAATCACAAGACGAAATTGATCATTACGTTAATCAGGCCAATGACACACGTTTGAAAAAGTTCAAAGAAATGATTGATGATATGATTGGGTACTCAGATCCAAATAAACAGCTACGTGGTTTATCTAATAATCTGGCTGGCTTAGAAGGGCAGTTATCAACTGATCAAATGAAAGGATTACTACAGCAACAAACTGAACGTATCGGTTTAACTAATATGGGAAGTGATGCTAATAATCCCTTTGATAATGCTAACGTACTAGACCAGAAACGCAAAGACCTAGAAGCACAACGTGATCTTGAATTAACTATCAATGAACAGCTTAACCGCCAGTTGGGTACATCTCAGGAAGAATACCTAAAACGTAAGAAAGCTATTCAGGAAAAGTACAGCAAACAGATCTTAGCCGTTGAAACGGATAATACACAGGCTCAAATCGGGCTTCTAAGCGATTCTGCCGGATCATTAGGTACTATCCTAAGTGGTGCGTTAGGTGAAGGTTCTAAGGCCGCACAAGCCGCTTTTGCCCTACAGAAAGGCATCTCTATAGCTCAGATAGTACTAAACCTACAGACAGCACTGTCAGCAGCTTTAGCTACTCCGTGGCCTGCCAGCCTTGGTGCGTATGCTCAGGTACTAAGCCTTGGTGCGAGTATTATCACTACTGCTAAAGGTGCCGCACAAGGTAAGGCACATAACGGTATAGATGAAGTACCAGGAAGCGGGGATCAAACATGGATTCTCAAAGCTGGTGAACGTGTAGTACAGCCAGAAGCAAACCAGAAGTTAACTAAGTTCCTTGATAACCAAGACAGTACTAAATCATCCAGTTCTGAAGGATTCGTAGTTAATGCCCCTCTGATTATTCAGGGTGGCGGTGCTGATGATGATGCTAAATTCCAGGCGATGCTAAAGAAACACCAGAATAGTGTAACTCAAGCCGTCAAAAATGCTCAAACTCGAACAACATAAATAATTTAAAGCCCGGTGTAAGTCTGTTTTATTCCTTTTAGCAGCTACCGGGCTTTTTTCGTTTTTAATAAATACCATAAACCAAAGAGGATTCACTATGGCATTTTCAAGCAATATAAAAGTAACTGGTTTTCAGTTAAGCAGTACTGAACCTATGTACACTAATCGTTCATGGAATGGTACTTTAATCACTCGTAGTACTAACATTCAGTACTACAACCTTCAATTTACTTTAAACTTTAATCAAAAAGATCACGGTGAAGTACAGCAATTTTTAGCTCAGTACTCACAAGGTAAACCATTCAGTATTGATCTTGGTTATCTAAGCAAATACAGAGGTATTCAAACAGCCGCATTATCTACTACTGCTACAAGTGCTGCGGGTACATATCAGGTAACAACTCAGGCAAACAATCTTGAAGTTGGTACTTTAATTCAATTCGCAAACCATACAAAGATTTATCGTGTTATTGCTAATAGCGGAACAGTACTAAGTTTATTCCCTAACTTACGTGCTCAGGTAAACAGCGGCGAAACTATTAAATATAATAACATTCAGGGTAGTTTTGTACTTGATGCTGATAATGATTACCAAATGCAAGTACAAAACGTTATGAGTATTCAACTAAAAGCAACAGAGGCAATCTAATGAACGCAGGAGTATTCACAAATGCCGCGTTACTTCAGTTCTATAACTTGAAACGTGGTACTAATAAAACCGTACTAAGCCTAAGTGATGTAATGTCGATGGGTGTAACTGTTAATTGTGTTGATATATATCCAGTACCGGGATCACCAGCAAGCCAGTTACATTTAACAGACGCATTTACTGATGTGCAGGCAAACGGCATCAACTATACGAGCTTTCCAGACTTCATAAACAATAGCTTTCCGACTTTCAATGAACAGAAAGACATTCAGAACGAATCGATTAGTTTCAAGATCTCGAACATCAATCCAAGTTTTCGAGTACTGGCTAATTCAGGGGCATTCAGAAAGGCAAAGGTAAACATCTATCTAACCATTATAAGCCCAGCAGACAATTCAGTAATAGAACATGATTTGATGTTTAGTGGATATATTGATTACTTTGAAACAGAAGCTAATAACCAGTCTGATAGCATAACAAATGATATTACGGTTAACTTGAATAGTATATGGAACAAGTTGGATGTACAGATGCGTACTTTAGCGGCTAACTCAGTACACCAATCTACTAATCCAGGTGATGAGTATTTTAGCTTACTAGGTATCATCCACGCTGAACAACAATGGAAGTATAAGTAATGAAGAATATTATTAAAATAATTAAAATTACAGAAGAAGCAATTAATACACCATATCAGATAGGTAAGAATGATTGTAACATTATAGTACTAAAACTACTTGATAGTGTTTGCGGTACTGAATATCAAAAACTAGCAATCAATCAATATACAAGTATCACATCAGGTAAGAAACTATTCAAAGCCAATGGTTTTAAGAATCTTGAAGACATTGTATCGCGTCATTGTGTACTGGTAGATACTCCAATCTATGGGGATATCTACATTGATGGATTAAACGCAAGTATCTTTTTACATGGTTCATACATTGAAGTAGACCATGAATTACATAAATTTAAAAGTGTACAAGTACCGGCAGAATTAACCGGGAAGATTTACAGAATAATAAATGATAAGGAAATCACAACATGGGCGGATCAAGTTCAGCAGGTATCTTAAGTGCCGTAATAACAGCAGTAGCAGTAGCGGCAGCAGTTTTTACGGGCGGTACTTCATTATACGTAGCGGCGGCATGGGGTGCGGCAGCCGGTGCGGCAATGTACGTTGCTACAAGTTCCCTAACTGCCTTAAGTCCTAACACTACTGGATATGGTGACACAGCAACAACACTAACACGATCTACCGATCCACAGTCAGGAATGCCGATTCTGTATGGCGGTACTGGTGCTAATGATTTCTGTAAAGTGGGTTCAATTGTCCCTTGGTATAACGTTTATAATGATTCCAGTCAGTACCTTTACACTGAACACGCAATAGCGATGGGTGAAGTAGGGAACTTGATTAATCAGATTTATATCGATGATGAACCAGTACTAGCAGAACAGATAGCATCAGAAGGTATTATTCCTGCTACAAGTATTCTGGAGAAGTTCAGGCCATATCTACAACTAGAAGTACGTTTTGGTAAGGCACAATACGCAGGTAGTAAATCACTAGGTTTACAATATGGCGGCAGTCGCTGGAATAATAACTTTAAAGGTAATGGTGTAGTACAAATTGGTTGTGTTATTAAAAAGACTCAATCCAGTTTAGAAAATGACATTCTTACTAATGATAATTATGTACTAACAGTAGAAATCAAAGGTAAGTTAATCCGTGATTTGAATACAATGGCAATCAGTGCTTCAAGTAATCCACCAAGTCAACTCTACGATTTCTTGACTGATACTGTTTATGGTATGTCAATTGATCCAAATAACATTGATCTACAAAGTTTCCGTACTGCGGCTAGTTACTGTTTACAATATGGATTTAACTCAGTTGGTAACATAAATTATAGGGATTCATATAAATCAAATATTGAAAAGATTCTAATGACATTTGGTGGTGTTACTTACATTCACGCCGGTAAATTATATCTTACTCTCGATATTCCTGGTTCCAGTGTTGCTACCTTCAACGAAACTAACATGTTTGGTAGTGTTAAGATTACTACTTCTGGTACTACTGATTATTTTAACTGTATTGATGCCTCATGGACTAACGTTCAGAACTCTTACAGTACTGATGTAATCCGTATTCCAAGTGATATTTCACAAAGTGATGTTATTGAATCTGATGGTACTATCATCCCTAAAGCGATGGCGTATGATTGGGTACATAACAAAGACCAATTAACTTACCTTGTTAATATTGAACTTCTTAAATCGAAGTACTCACACAATACCTTAGTATTCACTACTGACAGTGCCTGGGATTTACAGGTATGGTCAGTTATTACTGTTAACTTCCCTGAATATGGAATTGTTAACAAACAGTACCGGGTATATGGTAAGGAAATAACTACTTCAGTTGAAAGCGTCGGGATGATGACTTTAACTTGCCTTGAATACAATCAGGGGATTTATGAAGGTGTTGATCCTGGTGTGTTCCCTGTAGATGGTCAGGTAGGACAGGTAATTTCAGTACTTCCACCAAGTAACCTACAGGCAGTGAAGAAGGGCGGCATAATCTCAGGTAACGTAGTTACTCTAAGCTGGACAGGTTCACCAGACCAGTACTTACGCGGCTACTACATCTACTACAGACCGGCTAACGCGGCAATCTGGACGTATGGTGGTTCAGTAAACCAGTACGTTAGCGTGTTCGATTTATTCAATCTTGATCCTAGTATCAACTATGATTTTGGTGTTGCGGCCTACAATAACCTTGGGATATTGTCACAACGCATTACCATTTTGAACATCAAACCAGATTATGAATTTACTTTGCCTAAGCCAACTGGACTACGTTTAGTTAATAACGATCTAGGCGGTACTAATACTACCAGTGGTGATTTCTTCATTGGATGGGATGATCAATCGGCATTAATTGTTAACAATCTTCCATTCGGACAGTACTTTAGCAAGTATCAGGTTAAGGTTTATAACACCAGTGGTGTACTACTGAATACTTATTACAGTTCATCCCATAGCTTTAACTATACATTCCAATATAACAAAGCTGATGGTACTAACCGTAGTGTAATCATTGGCATTACGGCAATTGGACGCACAACGGGTACATATTCACAGGAAGCATTGATTACTGTTAAAAATCCACAAGCCCCATTAATTCAAGGTTTAGTAGCACGTTCAGCGATTGGACAAATAGTTTTTGAATGGTCAGATGCGAACAAACCAAAAGATTACGCGGGTGTCTATATTCAGATTAGTAATACCGAAAACTTTAGTAGCATTGCTGCTAACTATATCAGTACTAATCAGTGGGGTGATTGGATAGTTGTTCCAGATGGTCAGTACTATATACGTGCTGGTATGATTGATATTTTTGGTGCCAGTGAAATTCAGTGGTCAGCAATGATACCATTCTTACAACAAACACAAGTACCGTTTAGCCAATTGAATAATGATGTTGTTGATGGTGTTCTGTCTAGTTCAGAATTCAACACTGTTAAAACTCAAATAATCAATGATGCTAAATTTACCGGATGGGCTGTCAGTGTAAATAACTATGGTTATGTATCTGGTATCGCTTTAGCTAACTCAGGTACTGAATCAGTATTCACTATCATAGCGGATCGTTTTAGTTTGATTAGTTCTGGTACTGCCGGAGCAAATACTAAAGTTTATCCATTCGTAGTACAGAACGGTACTACATACATGAATAACGCAATGATTCAAAATGCCGCTATTGGTACTGCTCAAATAGCAGATGGTAGTATAAACGCTGCTAAGATCATCAACGGTAGTATTCAAAACGCGAAGATTCAGGATGGTGCTATTACAAATGCGAAAATCGCAGATGCTCAAATTACAAATGCGAAAATCGCAGATGCTCAAATTACTAACGCTAAAATAGCTGGAGCTATATATTCTGATAACTATATTGCTTCAGGTGGTGTAAATGGATGGATTATCGATAAAAATGGCGGTTTCCAGATGGGTACACAAGATGGTAATGGGCGTATTGCCATCGATGGTAATGGTATTACTGTTCTTGATGGTGCCGGGGTAGTTCGTGTAAAAATTGGTAGATTATAATAAAGGGGGATCAATCCCCCCAATAAGGAAATAAAAAAATGGCAATGGGATTTACAATTACGCCAGATGGCTGGAATAAATCAATTGATGTAACAGCAAGTTCACGAATACTTAGTAGCCTTGGACGGAATCAAATACAACTTAGTGGTACTGGTGATAATGTTGCTACTTCAGTACCCCTAGAACGGCCTTCAACGGGTGGTACATATCTTTGTATTCCCAATAAGGCGGTATATGTACAACCAGCATCAGCGACTGGTATTCCAAATGTTAATATTCTTCGTAGTGCTTCTGTAAGTGGCAGTACTTTAACTATTCGTTCTTATCAGTACTACCCAAATGTACCCAATACTTTCGATATTAATAGTTTTGAAGTACCTACAGCACAACCTCAAACCTACGGCATAGCAATGTATGACTCTACAGATTTTTGTACTATCAGTGATGTTAGTCGTTTTGGTTACGTTACTTACAGGGCGGTGATTGATATCAATGGTGCCTGGACATTACCGGCAAGTATCCCCAATCGTGATTCATGCGTTGTATTCGCACGTTGGGAGAATGGGAGCACTCCGCTCTACTATGACAGGGCAACATACCAGATACGTACTTACTCTGCCTTTGGTAGTACTGATGGTGCGGCTATGGGTGGTCTTGTTAGCGGTATAGCTATCGTAGTCGTAAGTACTGGTGTAACGCCTCCAGTACCTTCTAGCGGCTATGGTACGTTGATTAGAAATGCTCAGGGTGTAATCACATTTAGTTCAGCATGGCCTCCTGTTATCTGGCGTGGTGGTATGTTCAACTTCCCATTCTATCTTGATAACTCAACTGGCAGTCCTGCTAAGGTTCAATGGAACGCAGCAGCAGGTAATGTAGCCCTTCCAATGGTTCCCTTGGGTTCTTATGGGTTCATGTGTGGTGACTATGCCAGCGTAGAAACTTATAAAAAGCGTCCAGTATGCTATTCAGGACTTCTTATGAGTGGGAATAGTGTCAGTACTTATAGAGCTATGCCAGCAGGATCAAGGGTTGCGTATGAGTATTCACCTGTTCGTGCCCAGATGGGAGTTTCAGTACCCTGTATTGATATGGCTGATTACTTCTAATAAATATATTACAACATTAACACATATCATAAGGGTAAAATTGTGACAGAGTGGATTATAACGGGAATTTTAATCCCGGTAATCTTTGGTGTATGGCAGATTGTTAAATCATATAATGATGGTAATAAAGAAAAGGAAGAAAGATTAGACGATCTGGAAACCAGAGTAACAGTATTAGAATCAAAGGTTGATAACATCCAAGGCGACATTGAAGAAATTAAAGAACTAAGGGAAGAAATACGCAAGATCCAACAGGACATTGTGAAAGTATTAACACTATTAGACGAAAGAACTAAAAGGGGCTAACAAGCCCCTTTTTTTCGTCTGAATAAATACGATAACAACAATAACAAAAGGAATTGTTATGGATATTATTGAACAACTTAAAACTTATGAAGGTACTAAAGAGTATCAAGCAAAACTAGGATATTTCAGGGATGGCAAATTCTGGACATACAAAGACAGTTTAGGTTATGACACTATCGGCTATGGTCATTTAGTGAAAGCTGGTGAGAAATTTAAACAGGGATTGACTGAACAGGAAGCAGAAAGATTACTAGTACTGGATGTAAAACAGGCACGTAAATACGTAGTTAAACTTCAAGTGAATCTACCTGATGAAAGCCGTTGGAATGACTTTCTAGTACTAATGGTGTTCCAGTTAGGATTAACCAAAACACTACAGTTTAAAAAGTTTCTGGCAGCATTACGCAGTGGTAATTACGCAACGGCAGTTAATGAAGTTAAAGACAGTAACTGGTACAGACAAACGCCTAACCGGGTGAACGATATGATCCGGGCGGTGAAAAATGGCTAAGGTTATTGAAAATTGGAATATGTTCTATTCGGATGAATGGGACATTGATGAAGTATGTAACTATGCTGGTTTCGTCTATCTTATTCAGTTCCCTGAATCTGGTACTTACTACATTGGTGTTAAGCAGGTCTATAAGGGCATTAAGGACTTTTCAAAACTTAAAAGTACTTCAATTGAATCTGACTGGAAGCATTATTGTAGTAGTTCTAGGGCAGTAAAAGAAATGATTGCTTCTGGTGAGATATATACCAAATCAATTCTTTGGTGCTTTAAGACTGTTCAGGAAGCTATGTTAATTGAAAGTACTTTAATCGGTGTATTCGGTACGGATCATTGTAATCTTAATAAAGCAATAATGGTTAAAACACGTTTGAAAAAAGACAATGGAGAACAGCGTAAAGTACTACAAAGGATTATAGGTGATTTGTTATGAATATAAGTACTGGATTTAACCCCAACTACACACCAGCCGATGCTATTAAATGGGTAAATAATAAGCAAACTGAAATTGTAATTAACGTTCAATCAGAGATAACAAAAAAAATAAGGTCAGTTGCTTATAACCTTCAAGATAAACTTAATAAAGAAATTAAAGGTGGTCCAGTACCCTTTACTAAGCGAGCTATTTTCTTCAACTTTATTCAACGTGGTGAACGTAGAAAAAACCAGATTATAGTACGTGGTGATCAAGCCAGTTATCTTAAAAACGTTATTACTGATGCTTCAAAAATATATGATAAGTTCATACCTACTTCCAATGCCAAATTAAGTAAGCAAGGTAACATTACTGGATTACATGCTGGTATGGATAAAAAATATAAAGTAGCTAATGTCAATGGTAAAAAGATGCTTATTGACACAACTAAAAATAAAAAGAACCGTGATAAACGTATCATTGGTGTTAAAGAAAAGAAAACCCGACAAATGATTTTTGATTTCTTCAATGAAGCAGAATCAGAAGCACGTCTAGCAATTTCAAACATGAATGGTACTTATTATTTCTCAAAACAATAAAGGAAAACAAAATGAAAATGGAAGAACATTATGATCTTGAACAAGCAGAACATATTTTATTCGGTGATGTTAAACCATTAATGAATACATACCCTTTCGATAAAGTACTACTAAATTCGAAGTATTTCACTGGTAAACACTCAGTTGATTCATTCCAAGGTGACTGTATGAATATTGGTTTTTATGAAGGTCAGGAACCAGATTTATATGCTGGTGAAATGGCTGAATGGTCATTTTATGATGATGTTTTAGATGTGAGAATCATCGACAAATATACGCTATTTGTTAAAGGAATTAATGTTGTGCTATTTCTCGTACAACAACAAATAAAAGAGGAGAGGATATGTTTGGAATAAATTTAATAATTGAAATAATAAAAACCGTATCAGGTGTGTTATTCAATAAGTCGGTATGTAAAGAGCAACCAAATAGTAATAATGCTGAACAGCAAAACGATATCACTTTAGAGGAAACGAAAAGGGGGTTTACATGGCGGCAAGCACTAGGCTATATACTAACGTTCATCGTTTTTTATAACTATGTTGTGATTCCCATCTTGGCTGTATTTGGGGTAGTACTTCCCACAATTCCACTTTCAGATGTGTGGAAAGTACTTATTCTATTAGTTGGAGGTGGCTAATTGATGAATCAAGATTAAAAAGTTGGTTAGTGCTTATTAAATTATCACGGATTCGAAAAATGGAAGTACTTGAGTCAAAGCCCTTATAGGATCTCTATAAGAATCTCTGAGAACTCTTTCTTTTGTTTCTTCAGCTTTCAAGAGTTCATCATCAGTCATTAAGTCCGTGATAACGATAGCTTTTAAATATTCAGGTGAAATTCCTTTAAGCTGATAAATATTTAATGATTTCAATACTTCTTCTGGTGTTGCGGTTCTGGTGACGATTCCCTTGAATATATCTGGTCTTTTGATTTTTAGAAATACATTTATACCGATTGAGTATTGATAAACCTTTTCTCTTGATATTTCATTTGCACTCGTAAGAACAAGTAGGGAATAACAGCGTTCACAATCTCTCAATGAGGCATTGCTCGCTTTAAGTAATTGGGCTAACAGAATTGTTGCTTCTCTAAAATCACCGTTTATTTTAAGGTTTCTGGATATATAATCAATAAAAGTTGGTATAATTCTTGAATTACCTTCAAAGTCTTTTAACTGTGGTAAAGCAAACCAAAAGTGAATAAACTTACTAAGATATGTTTCTGAATCGATATCACCATACCGTTTCTTAATTATATGTAAAAATTGATCTTTATTAACTGCTAACACAAAAAATAAGTTCTTTGTATTGAAGACATGCTTCATTTTTTCTAATAAGTCTAATGAGAAGTCAGGTCTTGCTCGATCCAGTTCATCAATGATGAACACAATTTTTTTATCTTTCGCTAACTCAGTGATAGTGTTTTTAAAGTGCTGAATGACTTGAATTTCATTTTCAGCACTTTTTAGTTTCTCTTCAATTAGCTTCTCTATTGGCTCTTCAATTACTTCTTTAGTCACATCTCCTAAACCTTCAAAGTCTGTATCTTTAACCACACCTAAAGTGGCTGCTCTCAAACCAATTTTAGCTGTAGCTTTTAAAAGAAATTTGCCAGCTTTAGTAGCCGCATTTAAATATTTCCTTTTGTCTTCTTGTTTTTCTATTTTTGGATAGATTGCTGAAGACAGAGCCAGAAAAGCGTCCTCCTGATAATCATTTTTAAAAGCATCAAAGTATATGACTTCGAGGTTTTCATCAGCTTTTAACTCGCTTTCCCACATTTTTAGGAATGTTGTTTTACCAGTTCCCCATTGGTCATCAATTGCCAATACTAAACTTTCATCTTCTGAATGACGTATAATACTCTGTAGTTGTAGTCCGAGCTTAGCTCTTTCAAACAGGTCATTGCCATTTTTAAAGCCGTTAGCATAATCTACTTCAGTTAAAGTTAATTTCATTTTTTTACCTTTTCTTTAAAGTTTGTATCGGATTTTTTATTCTCTTGTATATCTTTTTTTGCCGACATTATCATTGTTAATAATAAAATTATTAATAATGCACCATATGAAATATTTTCTAAAAAATTAAATTCTTTCTTAACCATTCCAGCAATTACTGCTGTAAAACCAACTGCGATACCACAAACCATTAAGATATCGGAGCGTCTTTTTGTAAGCGGTATTTTCAAATATTGACAATTATCTTTTATAAAATCAGTTCCACCGAGTACTGTAAGTGTCACAGACACCATACCTAAAGCTGTAGTTGCTTTAAAGGGAATCAATAATAATAAGAAGACGAAATAAACAACTGGTAGTGTGAGCCAGGCGAGGTATTTTTTGAATTCAGTCTTATAATTCCAGTTTACTGTAGTGTGTGTCGTGCGGCTCGCACTTATTACAGTTTTACCAGTTTTTTTGGAGACAATATCAAAAACTTCAATTTCTTTTTGACCTAAAGAATCTTTTTTCTTTTCGCTTTTACTGACATATGTGAATTTCTCTTGTGGATACTTCTCTTCAAATTCTTGTTCAGTCATTTTCAACTCCTTCTGCTAAAGCGAATAAATTACATTAAAATCAATTAGATGGACTTTATTCAAGATAAGCTTTTTTGGGTATTTTTTACAACTATGAGACCCAGTAATGATATTAATGTATTAGATAGGTTTGTACATGGATTTCTTTTAGAAAAAAAGTTTGGTAGATTGGTTGTGTAGAAAATCACATTGGGAACCCGAAATTCCCTGTCGATATCCCGGCGATTGCCGAGGCCGCAGCGCATTACAATGTGGCGCTGGAGCTGAATAACTCCTCCTTTACCCACTCGCGTCCGGGCAGTGAACCTAACTGCCGGGCTATCGCCGCCGCCGTTCGCGATGCAGGTGGACGACTGGCATTTGGCTCAGACTCCCATACGGCTTTCACGCTCGGCCATTTCGAGCATTGCCTGCGCATTGCCCGCGAGGTGGATTTTCCTGAGGATCGGGTGTTAAATGTCACGCCGCGTCGCCTGCTCGACTTTCTGGAAATGCGTAGCGGCAAATCTATTGCTGAACTGGCTGACTTTTAATTTATTACTTCCGGGACTTACATGCCGCCAGACTTTCTGCACCAGGTGTAAGCGGTGGGTCTGAAATAACTTATTTGCGGTTGAGTTCCCGAGTTGAACCGACTGTAAAACGTACATATATAGCTAATGGTACAGTCGGGGATGACCTTAAGTTGCGAAACGAACGTGAAAACGAATGGTTTTATCAGGTGGTCAAATCATTAATCAGCAATGAAGAATCATTACGCAGATTAGTCACTACCGTAATTATCGAGTTTTACTGGAAACTTGATGCTCAAGGTAATGAGGCTGTTCGCAATCAATTGGCCTATGGAGCCGGAAAGATAGGAGGCGATCAGGATCTGGATTATATCAGTAGCCACCCTCAGACCTTTCAAAGGATCAGTAATGAAATTTGTAAAAAGGCTGGGTAAACTTTCGGCACATGTAATTGAAGGGACGATTACAGTCGTGATGAGCTTCGTTGCTCTCGCTTCACTCTTTGTTTTCGATAGCCTGGCGTTGAAACTATGCTGTTTCTTCGGGGCTGTATTACTGGGATATGGGGCCGCTTACGTTCTGGGTAAAGTCAGAGGTGAGCATAAGGTATGAAAGTTACAGTAAATTCTCTCATCGACTCTTTTATATTACGGACAGCAAAGATTGAGACTATGTGCTTTACCAACGCGGCAGGAACATGTGATCGATACGCTGAACATGATGAAGTTTCTGAATTTATGCAGGAATATCATTATTGAAATTGAGGGGTATGCCTGTTCATGAAGATCAGGTTTTAAAATTTAATGGAAGATATTTTGATAAAATGAAAAAAATTATTCGCTGGTTTTACGCCTGGGTGAGTCAATCTTTCTTTGGACTGATACCACCAGTTGTGGGTGTGGTTGGCGCTATTTTATTTATAAACGTTTTTCCTGACTATGGTTTGCTGTTCGCTTTACTGTGGTTTGTCTTAATTATCTATATTAGCGTAAAATATTTTCGTTTTTATTAGTAAGAAATTTTCTCTGCTGAACAGGCCGTTTTTTAAGATATTTTAGACATTTTGACTTTTTGCCTGGCTGAGATTGTTGAGTTTAAGATTGGGTTTCTGAAACAATAGACCAGCGACGTTGTTAAGACCATTGAAGTCGATGGACGGCTGGCATTTGGCTCTGGTTTCCCTACTGTTTCCAGGGCTCGGTCCTCTCTACAAGTACCTGCGCATTGCCCGCGAGGTGGATTTTCCTGAGGATCGGGTGTTAAATGTCACGCCGCGTCGCCTGCCCGACTTTCTGGAAATGCGTAGCGGCAAACATATTGCTGAACTGGCTGACTTTTAATTTATTTTGCCTCAAGGAAATCTGACTCATGAATGAGTTTTCCATTCTGTGCCGTGTGATTGGCTCACTGTTTAATCGTCAGCCGCAGGACCCGCTGCTGG